>Ga0210043_1000267_pt1 | contig 56354 bp, 67 predicted proteins | sample CryGeymet201501t_FD_183990 | JGI IMG/M metagenome (GOLD analysis project Ga0210043, IMG submission 183990) | Groundwater microbial communities from Crystal Geyser aquifers in Utah, USA - Crystal Geyser metaG 2015-01t (SPAdes) (version 2) | ecosystem: Environmental > Aquatic > Deep subsurface >... | reverse complement strand
GAAACTTCACGGTCCGCCGAAACTTCACGGTCCGCCGAAACTTCACTCTCCGTTGAAACTTCAGTAAGCCCGCGTCGCCCCGACGCAGGAACGCCCCGCGCCGTGGTACGGCGCAGGGCGGGGGGGAACGGTCGGGCGTCTAGCGGGTCGACACGAGTAGTGACAGGACCGCGACGCCGAAGCACGCGACGCCGATCCAAGTGGCGACCGGCCCACCGACGAACATACAGCCGGTGGCTGCGATGAGGTAGGGCACGGGGAGGTATCCGACGGGCGAGCGGCGGGTCATGCCGTCACCCGGTCCCACACGCGCTCAGATGCCGCGTCGATCCACGCCTTCGCGCGGAGCCGCTGGTCGGGCGTACCGTCCGGGGCGTGATCCCACAGGGAGACGGCAGCGCCGATGGCGAGCCCCGCGTAGTAGACCGCCAGCCGGACACCATGCTCATCGCCGCGTGCGGCACACTCATCGGCACGGTCACACTCCGACAGCGCCCCGCTCACATACACCGACGCCTCGAGGATGTCGGGCAGCAGCGGTTCGTACCATTCCGTGTACATGAGCGTGCCGCTCTCGTAGGCGCCGACGTCAGAGCCCCGGTTCAGTTCGCGAACGATGAAATCGTCAGCGTCGGTCGGCGAGAAAGCGCCGTACGATGTGGAGACCCACCCGGGCGTCCGGACGCAGACGACCACGCGCACGTTAGACGGCACGCGGGACGACCACGGGACGAAGGGGGTGAAGGGGACGGTATCACTCACGGGAACCTCCTGTCGGTATGCTCACTGTCTGTCGGTATGCTCACTGTCTGTCACCGGACCATCCGGTGTCCAGCCCCGCGACGTGGACGCCGTGAGCGGGGGGCCGTGGGCCGCAGGGGCGGCCCCGCTGCTACCGCTCGGAGCAGAACCCCTCGGTGGGAAGCTGCAGGCAGTCCGGCACGATGAGGGCCGCGATGGTCCACACGGTGAGGTGACCCGCCTCGGTATGGGCGACGGCGAGACGGGCCAGTTCGTACACGCGCGTCGCGTCGGTGGCCGGGACCTCGAGGGCCTTCATGGCGATGCGGACCTTGTCGGCGACGGCGAGGATGGTGTTCGTGTCCATGGCGGGGCTCCGGCCGGCGGGGGAGAAGGGTGTGAGGTAACGACCGCCGGCACACAGAACATATCACCGGCACAAACGCGTGCGAGGTATTCCGCGTCGCTTGACGCATTCTTGACATTCCACGAACCGTGGGTTCCAGGCTGGCCAAAAGCCGTTCTGTATCTAGAGCGATATACAAAACCCGCCGGCCGCGCCCGCAGGGGCCATATGCGAACGCTTTCCGAAAGAGAAAAAAATTTTTCCTCCGGAGGTTTCTAGCTTCCAACGCTAACTTCTAATCTACGATTCGTAGATTCGTAGCTGCTTTAGGTAGATTCTCCCCCCTGATTAGCTCCAGTGGGTAGACTAAGCCATACAGGGTGCGGAGGTACGTGGGTAGCCTACAGCCGGCTCCGGTCGGGGTGACCCTAAGCCAGCTTCGCTGTCTATAGGGCCACCCCTCCCTTCGCACGGCTGGTTTTGTATTTCCAGGGGGAGGTGCTCTTGCTTAAGAACAAGCCGCTGGCTCCCAGGCCCCTGGAAGGGTACCCGTCAATTTTCTAGGAGGACCCTAGACTCTCTACGAGGAGGGTCCGCCTGGTACTTGCTGCCTGACAGCAAATAGCGCCCGTTCGACCGAGAGAATCCTCGGAATCCGGGGCTGCCTGACAGCAACTTGACACCTTGCCGTCAGGCTATGATCGGCTCGGCCACGAGAAGAACGAACGATCTTGACAGCTTGACAGCATTTTCTGAGGTAGCTATATAGTCAAAACAAACATATAGGGGAAAGCCTTATAGAGTTAAAGTATATATATAGAGAGATGTAGCGATTTTGCTGTCAAGCTGTCAAGTTGGCCCATTTGCCCTAGTGGAAGGCGCGCTTTCGGCTGACAGCAAGGTGTCAACCTGCTGTCAGGCGCCGTCAACCTACGCTACGATGCCGCCGTGGTGGGCGTCGCTCCTTGACACCTCCGTATAACGAAGGTTCTCTCGTTAAAGTGCATAACCTGCTTGACCGCACCCGGCGGAAGTGTTACTCCTATCCGGAGGAAGGAGACCTATGGAAGGCCAGCGACCCCAACACGACAGGGACCCCTCGAAGGGCTACCCCATCTTCCACGCGGGATACGCCTACGGTTGGAGGCAGGACCCGCATACGACACTCTACGAGCCTTTCGTGGCGTACCTTCACAACCGCTACGGCGACGCGACGCTCCCCCCCGCCTACAACGCACTACCCCTTGCGCGCTTGGCGGGCTACGAGCTAGAGATCGACAAGCGACGCTTGTTCCAAGCGCAGTGGTGGCACGGCTTCATCCAAGCTACCCCCGAGCTAAAGAAGTGGGTCCGTAGCCCCGAAGCTTTCCACGCACCTGAACGGTGGAAGGGCGGGCTGTCTGAAATCTTCGAGCCTCTTGGTATCGAGCCGAGCGACCTGGCGGGAGACTGTGTTCCCACTGTATTCCGCGCGCTCCGCAACAACAGCTTCCTGCGGGATAGCCCCGAGTTCGGTTATCTGTCCGCGTTTGCTCACGGGTATCCCGTCACGGACGAGGACCTCCTTAAGGCAACTCGTGCCGCGCGCCGTGCATTAAACCACCCGCTGTTTGCTATTTGGGCGTACAACCCCGCCATCGATAACCTGCCCATGCCCGAGCGTAAGCGCAGTAAGATTCCGCGAGAGAACACCCTTACGCTAATCGAGTCGCTAAACTCCCGCGCGAGCCTCCTCACGGACCCCCTCGCGTGCCACAATTACGACGTACTCCGCGGCCTCCCTAAGAACTACCGAACGGCGGACGCGCTCGCCGCCCTTCCTCGGTACAAGTGGACGTCGCGCTCGTCGCGTCAGCCGCTAGTCGGACAACTCCTCAAGCGAGGCAAGCCCCGTGTCTAAGAACGAAGAGAGCACCGCCCTGTCGGCCGTAGACCCGGCGGTGCAGCACCAAATGGCTACGGACATTATCAAACACGGGCTTGAGACCAACCAAGACCTCCGAGGCATCCTCCTCTATCTAGTTGCCCAGGCGGCGGCGGGGCGTATCCCGCCCGAAACACTAAGCGAAATCCGCTCCATGCTAGAGCTATCCTTTACCTCCATGGCGTTCGACGCCGCGAAGGGAAACACGACCGTGACCAAGGGTGTTATGTCCGAAATTAAGGAAGCCAGCCTGCGCCGGCACGAGCACACACCGCACTACACCATCGACATCGACGTAGACGACGACACCAAAGAGGCTCTCGGCCTCAAGGGGAAGAAGTAATGGCTCATTTCGTTCTGACCAACCTACCCGCTGTCGGGCAAAAGTATCTCCCCAACTACCACATCTTTGAAATGGTGCTGCTTCTTGACGCCTTCGAGGTGGACAAGAACGTCGCCGATGAAGACAAGACGCACGGATACCCCACAGCGGTGCTTGAGTCTTTCGCTGAAGCGTTCGACGTGGACTTCGACGACCTGGCAGCGTTCGTCGAGGACGAGGGGCACTACGCGTGGTGCCGCGCCCTCAACATCACGGGCTCATATGACGAGCGCCACGGCATTCAGACAATTCTCGAAAACGGCCTCACGTTCCTACGCGGCCACGCCTCTTTCTGTACCCCCGTTCCCTACATCCACGCCGACTTCTGCAACGCACTACTCCGCGGCCATATGTACCAAGGCGAGACGTACGACGACAAGAAGCGTAAGGAGGCCCTGACCCGCGTGCGTAAGGGCTATGGGTTTTTCTACAAGCTGCTCGAACAGTTCGGCGATGCCGACGAGGGTACCCCCAAGTATCAGACCGCCGTGATCCACGCGGACCTCGATAGGCTCGCGCCCGTGGCTATGGAGGCGTAATGCCTGTCGTATCTCCTGACGACTACGAGGTGCTGCGTGACCCCCGCGTCACGCTGCCTATCTGCGGCCACCTGGTAGACCAGACCACGCAGCAGATCATTCGCTACGACCCCGACAAGGTGGCTCCGTCGCTACAGAACACAATCCTGTCCTACATCGGGGATACCCCCCGCGATAAAGACGGGTTCAAGAAGTGGCTCGTAGCGTGCGCTAGTCGTCAGGTAGGCAAGTCCGTCCTTACGGCGCTCGCCCTCCTCAACACCGCCATGTATTCCCCGGACACGTACTCCGCCATTATTGCAGACAACAAGGACCGCGCAAACGACCTGTTCCGCGCAATCACGAACGCGTATCACTACTGGCCCGAGGAGGCGCGCGTCGCGAAGTCCAACCGGGACGAAGTCCGGCAGATGACGTTCGAGCATCGCGCGAAGATCGTCACGCTGTCCGCCCAAGGAGCCAACCCCGGTATCGGACGCGCCTTCGACTACCTCCACGGCTCCGAGCTTCCCTTCTGGCCGGACGCCGCCGGCGTCTGGAACGGTATGCTGCCCGCAATCATCAACCGTAAAGAGGCAGCGGTCGTTCTGGAGTCTACCCCGGCCCCCATTGACTACCCCTCGGCGGAGTGGTATCGCGACATTTGCGAGGCCGCGCGTAAGGGCGAGGGTCGGTTCCTGTTTTCGTTCACCCCTTTCTTTCATTCGCGTCTGTGTGAGCGCACGTGGGAGCCGGAGTGGAGCCTGTCCGACGAAGAGGAGCGCCTACTTGCACGGTTTGGTGGAGACAACCCCGATACCACGGACTTCCTCCCTGTACTCACCAAGCGGAACCTAGCTTTTCGACGGTCCATCATGGATATGGACGTCGAGGTAAGGCGCCATCCCGAGCTATTTAAGGTCTTCTACCCCGTCGACCCGTATAGTTGTTGGGTCCAGCCTGCCGGAGCAGCTATCCCGAGCGCCCATCTAGACCGGCATTGGCAAGGAATCCTCGTTCCGTGGGAGGCAGGCTGCGTATACAAGGAGTACAAGGAGCCGCGGCCGGGCGCAATCTATGTGCTAGGAGCGGATCCCGCCGGTTGGATGGGCGGCGACCAGGCGTCTTTCCAGATTTTCGAGGTGTGGGAGGACCGATGGGAGCAAGCCGCGGTGTACGCGTCCAATCAAGTAGACCCTCCGCGCTTCGCACACCTCATTATCCAGGCGTGCAAGCGCTATAATGACGCGATTCCGGTGGTTGAAAGCAACGGCGTGGGCCTTGGCACGCTAACGCCCCTCATTCTGGCCCTGGAGGACGGCTCTCTGAAGAACCTGTACTTCCATGACAACTACAAGCCGGGCATTCCAGCGTCCCCCAAGACGATCAACACAGGAATCGGCTACCTCCTCGACGCGCTCATCGATAAAATCGTCATCCACGACTACGAGACGCTAAGTCAGCTATCGACCTACCGCCACGACAAGCGCACCGAGCGGTCCGAGACAGCCCAGCTACTCCGACCCGAGCAAGTCGGCACCGGCCGGCGGGCCAAGCACCATTGGGACCGCGTATCCGCCCTCATCTGGGCGTGTTGGGCGGCCCGCCAGGCGCCCGTGCGTTACCGCCCCGAGCTTGAGCAAGCACGACAGGAGGCTTCTCGGGACGCCTCGACCTTTGAAGGGGCTGCGCTTGCTAAAATGCCATACTCCGATTATAAGGAGTACACAACCAAGGTTCTCGCGGACGCCCAACGCCGCTCACGGAGGAGCCGCTAATGTCGGATGAACTCACCTACGGGCGGCGAAACGCCGTAATCATCGAAAACCATAAGTCCAAGCTTAAGCAGCAACGCCGCCAGTGGCAGCGATATGCTGCGGCATTCCGCAGCGAGTTCTTCGACCGGGACATTGACGCGGACGAGACTGGTTTCGGTGAGGAAACCGAAGAGGGCACCGCCCGCGAGAACAACCGCCTGTTCGCTTTCGTGGACAGTGTGGTTGCGAACATCTGCCCGAACAACCCTAAGGTCTCTATCAAGGCGCGTGTGCCTGACAACGAGGCCCCGGCGGCCTTCCGCACGGCCCTGCTCACCGAGACCTATCGCCGACAGAAGTTCCACCAGAAGCTCTGGTCCGCAACCACGCGGTCTTGCGTGTTCCCGCGCTCTTTCATTAAAGTCGTGTGGGATCGCAACGCAAAGTTCCCGCGCATCCGTGTCATCAACCCACACTACGTATTCTACGACACCGACGCCGAGGCATACGAAGACGTTCGCTACATCTGCGAGGCCACGGTCATTAGCCGAGAAGAATTCCAGCGCCGTATCAAGACCCCCGGTCGCGGCAACCCCGGCGTGTACCTACCCGACGTCAAGAAGAAGGCCACGTTCGGCAAGTTCCCCGGCTGGCTTATGCTGGACGACAAAGAGCGCGGTGGTGGTCAGAGCGCCGAAGCGGAGGCTACCCGTGCCGCTTTCCAGTGGATTACAGTCTACGAGTTCTACGACTTCGAGCGCAACAAGTTCCACCACTACATCGACGACGTTAAGGAGCCCATCTTTACGTCCGACCTGCCGTACAAGCACGTCAAGAACCCCTACGTTCTTATGAGCTTCAACGACAATCTCAAGGACCTCGGCGGCCTCTCTGACGCTCATCTAATCTTCCCTAATCTTGAGCGTCTGAACGAGCTAGACACCCTTGAGATGCGCCACAACAAAAGCAGCATTCCTACCACGTTCTTCAACAAGAACGCGGTGGACGACCCCTCCAACCTACTCGACGGTTATCTAGACAACGCGGAGCCAGGCGGGGTCCTGCCTGTCAGCGTCAAGCAGGGGCGTCCTCTCTCCGACGTATTCCACGTATCCCCCATGCCTACGCTCCCTGTGAATTGGGGTATCTCGCGGGAGAACACGTCGCAGGAAATCACACACACTCTAGGTATGCCCGATTATCAGCGCGGCGACGTCGGCGGCAGCGATGTTGCTACGGCATTCGCACTGGCGGACACGGCGGCACGTACGCGTAACGAACGACGCAAGAAGGTCGTGTACGACGTGATGATCGAGACCTCTAATCGTGTAATCGGCCTGTTCGCACAGTTCCTTGAGGACGAGGATCGTATCTACACGCGTATGCTCTCGGGCGACACCGTCATCGTAACGCCCCGCCTGCTAGGCTTCGACGACGACGCGGATTACGACCCTAACGCGTGGGATTACGAGGCCCATGCGTTCAACGCGCAGGAAGGCAACGACGTTGTCCAGCTAAAGTCGCTGGAGGCGTTCCTTCCGGTCCTCATCAACAGCCCGGCAGTCAACCAGACCGGGCTTATGCACAAGCTGCTCGATCTCCTCGGACTCCAAGAACTCAAGGCGTCCGTAGAGGCACAGCAAGCGCAGCAGGTCCCCGCCCCCGGTATGCCCGGCGCCGCGCCCGGAACCCCGGCGGAGATGGCGCCCGATATGCTCCAGCAAGCAGAGGCCGGGCAGGTTCTCGGCGGGACTGGAGAGCAGTCTGTAGAGAGTCCACTTGAGGGCGGGACCACGGTGGTTCCCGGCCGACCCACCATGGCAGGCTAGGAGGCCCCATGAACGATCGCTTCGTTATGTATACGCCCGATAACCCACGGCGCCCGGCGAGCCAGCAGGGCGAGGACCTCTAATGCCCGTATACGATATCACTTGCCCCGAGTGCGGCCCCGTGGACGATGTGTTCACCCGATTGAGCACGGTCGAAGAGCGGGGCGGCGTTGTCTGCAAGAACTGCGGCGCGATCGGCGAGAAGCGCATTACACTAGGGCACGGCGGGATCGTCGGCGTCTGGACGGATAAGCCTCTTGTCAGCAAGCAGCTAGGACGCTCGTTCTCCAGCGCGAAGGAACTCGACGCTTACTGCGAGAAGAACAATCTAGCCCCTGTGTCCAATAAGTCTAAGGCGTGGGAAACCGTGCGCGACAAGGCCCGCGAAGAGCACCTCGACCAAATCAAGGAAGAGGGATACCACTCGCGCGAAGAGAAGAAGAAGCATTGGGAGGACGACCGCGTAGAGCGTCTACGCGACTCCCGAAAGAAGGCCGAGGCTCGCGCAGAGGCAGCGCCTCACACCGACAATGTTGTAAAGCTCAACTAAACAAGTTATACGTAGCATATGTACACCACATGTGGAGTTACCATGGAAGCCGACAAGGCACTTGATGGCCTGCTGGCCGAAGGCGTTAGCGCCGACGACGTGCTCGCTGCTCTCAAGAGCGCGGGCGTCACCCTAGACGACGCACCCGGCGAGGGCGCCCCGTCTACCGATAAGGAAGCGCCTGTAGGCGGCGCCCCCGAGGAAGAGTCCGAAGAGGACGAGGCCCCCGAGGAGGAGTCCGGCCCGCCCGCCGGCGGCATCATGTTCGGCGGCCCGCCTCCAGCCGAAGGCGGCGGCGATAGCGGCAACGCGAAGCGGCTCGCAGTCGCACGCAAGCTGATTGGGAAGTAGTCATGGCACTTAAGGAGGAAAGCGCCGCACCCGATACGTCCGTCGAGGGCGTGGCGCCAGAAGGCACGGTCGAAGACCCTATTCTAGGCGAGCCGCCTGTGCAGGACTCGACGGTCGGTCAGACCGTCGCGGACACCGGTGTGCAGGCCGACGAGTCGGAAATGGTCAAGGACGAGCCGGACCCCGACTCTTTCGATTGGGATACCTGGCAGCTATCGGACCTCGACGCCCTACCCGAGCAGGTTCGTCCGTGGGCCGGTAAGATTGTCGGTCGTCAAACGACGTTCCTAGACGAGAAGGCCCGCGAGGCCGAGAAGTACAAGAACCTCTACGAGGCCCTTAACTTCGGTGACGAGGACCCTCGCATCGCGGAAATGACGGCCGAGCGCGACCGATACCAAAACGAGTATCAGACGCTACAGCAGCAGGTTACAGACTATCAGCAGGACCTCGCTCGCTTCCAAGAGGAGCGCGCGGAGGAAGAGTACCGCTGGTTCTCTGCACGATACGGCGACGAGCTAGCCGGTAACCCCGGCCTCGAAGACGCTATCGCAGACGTTTATTCTTTCGGAGAAGAGCAGGGCGGAAAGGTCCTGTTTTCTCTGGAGGAATCCTACAAAATTGCTACTCGTGGTGAGGAAGCAATCACGCTGGCGAAGGAACTTTCTTCGGAAGGTGTTCCCGTCAATCGTATTTTTCAGTTGCTTGATTTGCAGCGTCAGGTTAATGTAGAACCAACGGTGAAGGAACCGAAGCCGAATCCCGCAGTGGATTTGGTTGCCGGCTCAACACCCATCCGGGCTCCGAAGCAGCCGCCTGTTGACAAAAGCAACATGACCGAACAAGAAATTCGTCAACTCGCTGCGCGCAAGGCTATTGCGCGACATAAGCGGAGATAAAAATGGGTTACAGTCCCGACGTTCTAGCCACTGCACTCCAGGAACTCATTCCGGGTTACAGTGAGACTTTCACGCAGTGGAGCCCGGCTTTCGACCAGATCGTCAAGGCCGGCAACAAGGAGACCGCGCAGGGTCCCTGGTGCGAGTTCGTGCTGGTGCCCGAGGGTCCCGGCCAGGTGACTACTCTGGTCACCGGTAACGAGAGCATCGCCGGCGGCCGGCGTCAGTCCGCTGTGCGTGGTAACACCTACGCCAGCGATATGATCTACGCCTACGACGTTCCCGGTAAGGACCTTCGTGAGGCCAACGGTGAGCAGGATCTCGCCGATCTGATCAAGCGCTACCCCGAGCGCGCGCTCATGGACTTCCATGAGCTTATTGCTCGTCAGCTTGTCATGGGCGACGCTCCGGGCGTGTCCGGTTTCCCGACTTGGAACGGTGACGCCACCTACAACCCTCGCGGTGTTGGCGCTCGCGCCGGCCACTTCGAGTACGCGGATGTCGCCAACCAGACGGATACCGTCTTCGGTGTCGCCAAGAACTCCATCCAGGGCTGGGTCAACCAGCGCCGTCACATCTCGTCCTTCGCGACGAACGGCCGGCTGCGTATGCGCCAGCTTATGATGGACTGTGTGCAGCAGGGCTCGAAGCAGGACGGCGAGGTGAAGCTCGTCTTCGCCGACCGCGGTACCTTTGACAACTACCTGGAGGATCTGGACGACCAGATTCAGTTCATGGACACCTCCAACAAGGGCGACGGCGGCCACGCCTCCGGCAACCGTGGCGGTATTCCTATCCTTGGCGCCAAGATGTACTCCGAGGCGTACATCAAGCCGGCGGATATCAGCGGGTCCAACCCGGACGCGCAGAACGGTATTGCCTACTTCATCAACCCGGCTACTTGGCACCTGTTCACCATGGGCCACAATTCGGGCATGGAGACCAAGGGTGACTTCGAGGCGCGCGGTCCTATCCGCCACCCGACCCAGGACCTTTGGCGGTACGAGTGGGTGCTGTCCATGGGTATGTACTGCGATAACCTGCGACTGAACGGTGTCCTCACCGGCGGCGCTACCCCGTAAGGAAGAACACACATGGCTATTCAGGAATTTGCAGGCGCGATTTACGAGGTTGATACCTCGGCGCGCTACGCGCTCGGCACCGAGGTTCGCGTCGGTGCAGACGCCGCGGCTGCGCGTACGCTGTACGTCACGCTGTCCACCGGTGTCGTCAAGGGCGGTCCGCAGACCGCCGTGGGCGGTACTGACATCGAGGTCCAGATCCTCGCTAACTGCGGCGACCAGATTTGGCGCTACGTCGAGGCGGACGCGGATCTTAGCCGAGGCGAGGTGGTTGTTCGTAAGGACGACGCCATCACCGACCTCGGTGTCGTTGGTGACGCAGCCGCTCGCGTGACTGATATTCTCGGCGTGGCACAGCACGAGATCCCGAACGGTTCGTTCGGTTGGATTCTCCGGCGCGGTGCGGGTCGGCTTACCGGCACCTATGCCGTTAATCTGGCTCTGACCCCGGCTGCTTCTGGCGCGGCTGCGGCTAGTACCGAAGGTGCTGATGACGTATTCGCTCGCGCACTGGTCGCTGATACTATGGCGTTCATCGACGCTCGCGGCTAATCTCCGGCCTCTCTCGGCTGGTACCCGGTAGGACGAACCCTCGTCTTACCGGGTTTTCTTTTCAGGCTAGCACAAACCTCCGTCGCGGGTTAAGGAGCGTATATGTGGAATCTAAAGGGCATTCGTACAGCCGCGCAGCGAGCGATGGATTGGGCTCCGGACAACGCTCCGGATCACAACGCTCGTTTCGACGAGTTCATCAATCGCGCGTACTACAAGCTTCTTCAAGAAGCTCCGTTCCTGTTCTTCGTCCAAGACGTACGCATGACGCTAGAGCCCGACGTCGAAATGGCAGGCCCTACGGACACTCTCTCGATGGCCGGGGATGCTTGGACCGTCGTTAGCGCGCTGGACGCAGGCGTAGGAACGCCGTGGGCAGACACCACGAACGGGCGGGTTTTCGACGGCCGAAACATCCTAATCCGAGACTCCGACGGCGTCTGGCACGAGAACCAGATCCGCGAGGTGTTCCTTACGGCCACGGGGAAGTACAGCGCAACCCTCGTGTATCCGTGGAAGAACGCTACGGACACCGGCCTATCCTGGCGAATCCAAACCAACGAGTTCCCTCTGCCCGAAAACGTTGTGCAGATTAACTCCATGGTTCTAAGCCGCGATCAGCTTGACTACCCACTGTCCGTAATCGGCGAGACTCACGCGGAATACGCCAGTCTGACCAACGACGCGCGCCTTCTGGTGAGCGGAGTTCCGCGCTGGTGCTTCCGGCGCCAGCATCATCAGATCGAAACCCCTACGCTCAAGCCCACCACGTCCACGGCGCAAGACGCGTGGGATGGCGCGGGCACTCCGCCCGGTACGTTCCAGGTCGTGTATACCTACGCGTTTGGAAAGAATGAGGTTTGGCGGTCCCAGCCTACCCCGCTCACCATGACCGCTGTTGCGCAGGACTCCACGCGATACCGCCCGTGGTGGGAGAGTGGGCAATCCCCGGCCTCGGACGTGTTCACGGCGGCTGGCTCTGTCGGCGTACGCATCGCGCTCCCCAATGTAGACGCTGCGCTCGGTTTCAATAGCGCGCTCACGCCACGCTACCAGCGGTCCGGTATCAAGAAGCGTATCTATCTCAAGCGAATCACGCAGACCAGCGGAGCCACTCTAGAGACTCCGGATACGTACTACTTTTACGACGAGGTGGATAGCGACGTCACTTCCTACGTATTTGACGGTTCTCGTGTTATGGACACGCTCACCCGCGTCCCCGAGGTACACGGCTATCAAACGCTTCGTTTCCATCCAACCCCCGACACTCGCTACGAAGTACGTGCCCGCGCTGTGGTGCGTCCGCCTCGTCTGACGGACGATTACGATGTTCCCCGTGTACACGCGGACGCCATCGAAGCACTAATCAACAAGACTGTCGTTCTGGCGCGCGAGGCCGAGGGCAACTACCAAGCCGCTGTGTACGCCGACGGCAAGTATAACGAGGCGCTAAACTCGCTAAAGAATCGCTACGGGGACGCTCGCCCGGATAACCGAGCACTGCCCCGCCGCAACGCGCGGGCTCGTAACACACACCGACTGCGCAGGCAGTTCCCCCTGACAGAGTAAGAGGAGATACAAATGTCTAAGGTTCTATACAACAAGGCCGAGACCGATCCCCTGGTGAACGGCGGCACCTACGAGAAGGACGACCCTATCCTGGGTAAGCTCGAAGGTATGGTCGTAGGCGTGCGCGAGCGCGTCACAGACCATAAGCGAGAGGGCTACATGCACATCTTCGGCTACGAGCGTGAGGTTGTGGTCGAGGGTACCGAGAGCTTCCGGGGATGGACACTCGTTGGTCGCCCTACCAAGGTGCGCGCCAAGTAAGGGGGCCTTATGGCGTTCGATTACAACTGGCTCCAGTCGGGCCTGCTCGCTCTGCGCGGACAGTCGGACCTTCTTATTTCGAAGGACAACGCTGCCGGGCGTATTGTAAACATGGTCAATACGCGAGAGGGCACGCTGCGCTCCGTGCGTGGCCCCGCGGAGTACCATCCGGCGGACTACATTCCGTCGGGGCTTGGTATTGGATCGACGTCATATAGCACGCCCCACCAGGGGATCTTTCACGCACGCGTCGGCAGGCGGGATATCCTTCTGGCCGTGTTCGACAACGCTCTGTGGGAGCACAGAGGGTGGGCGCAAGAGTGGGCCGAGCTTGTTAGCGAGGCGTCTTCCGCCGAATACAAGACTCGTCTGCCAGAAGCGGGCGACCGTCGCCAGTGGAATTGGCAGTTTGCCTCGACCCCCGACGGGATCGTCATCATGCCGCCGGGTAGTCAGCCCCTCTTTTACGACGGGAACATCATTCTTCCTCTAGGCTACTCACGAGCACCGGGTCCTCCCCAGCCTCTAGGCCCTCGCACAGATTTTGACAACAATACAGGCGAGGACCGGCCCAACGCCGGCGGATACTCACATCAGGGTAAGACTCTGCCCTCGTTTCTCGGGCCTGCTCGCGTCGGAACGCTGACGAACGAGCCCGCGGCGGACCTAGCAAACCGAAACCAGAACGGGGCTACGCTGCGTCAAGGCGAGTGGCGTGCAGCGGTGCAGTTTGTCGATTACTTTGGCAATCTGTCGCCTCTGTCGCCTCTAAGCGAGCCCGTGCGCGTCGGACGCGAAGACAACTACGACGACGCCACGAAGCCGGCAGGCGAAGTGCTGCGGTCACAGCATGTGTGGACCAACATCGCACGCGGCCCTGTCGGAACTGTTGGTCGTATTCTAGGCTCCACGAAGGACCTCAACAACAGCGGCGACCCCCGCCTGTACGAAGTAATTGACTACGCGTCCCAGGGCTCGCTTGCGTTTGCGACTCTGCCGGATAACGTTACGGAGCTATACCCGTACAACATCCCCGACGCATGGCTCGTGTCCCCCCTGCTTCAAGTGGACTCCGTTCCGGCGTTTCGCCTGGCTACGGTCGCATTTGGTCGGCTGTGGGCTGCGAATTGGGCCGGCAGTCCCGGTGCCGTGCGTCCGAGCATTCCCGGCAAGTGGGGCACGTTCCCGAAGGATGAGGTATTCTATCCGGACGCCACCGGCTCCGAGGTCACGGGCCTTATTGCCTCACAATGGGGCCTTCTCGTATTTACGCCTTCTAGCACTTTCCTCCTACAGCAAAGCGATGACGGCAACGAGTTCGTCACACGGACGATCAACGCGCGAATCGGCTGTGTAGCACCTGATAGCCTAGAGATTATGTCTGACGGGCGCGTGGTGTGGCTATCGCGCGAAGGGTTCTTTGCGTTCAACGGCACGATCACCGAGCCCATTAGTGCCATGCAGCAGGCCATGGTCGAACGAATCAACTTCGCGCGGGCCTCTATGTCCTGCGCTGGCTTCGTTCCGGACATTAACGAGTACCGATGCTGGGTTCCGGCAGACGGGTCTTCTACGAATAGCACGTGCTTCGTGTGGGACGGGCTCAACTGGAAAGAACGTACCGATGTTAAGGCGTCTAGTGTGTGCGTCACGCGCGACGACAGGCGGTACATGCTTGCTCTTGGCACATGTATTACGTCCTCCGGCGCACATAATAGCGTGTGGGTGCTCGACCACGACGCAGACGGTTCACGGATTCCGCTGCGGCAAGAAAGCTATATCGAGACCACGTGGCTCCATTCGGGCGGCGTGAACCGGAAGAAGTCATCGCAGCGCGTCACGCTTCTACTCCGCGAGGGCGAGTACGGGACGCTCTCTGTCGAAGCCATGAAGGACTGGCGGCCGACAAATATTCTACAGACAAGCTCCGAGCCCGCCGGGCACCGGCTGTCGGACCCTCCCGCCTTCATCGAGCGCACGCTGTTCGGGGGTACGTACACTAGTCCCGTCACCAACAGCCCTACTCCGGTAGAATACGAGTGGATGAAGCGCCGCCCGTATACGGATAAGGTAGACCTTTTCATTCCGAGTTGCGAAACCTACAAGCTACGCGTTAAGAGCACTGGAGATTGGGAGTTCATCGCTCTTGCGCTGGACGACCGCGACACGCACGCAGGCGGAGCGAAGGTGCAATAATGGCATGGAAGATCCCAAAGCACCGGTGGGAGGCTGACCAGGTCGTCGATCTGGAAGCGTTCAACGGTAATATGCTGGAGTACTCTGTCGAGTTCGGTCGGCTTAATGAGCACAACTGGAACGAACGGCTTGCCGGCGACCTCGATATCGTGGACGACTTGAGCGAAGACGTGGCATGGAGCGTGGCGCAGGCCGCGCAGGAGTGCGACGTCGGCGGGCCGACCTACAGTTCTACGATTTTCGAGCTAGAGCCCACGCAAACGTGGGTTCCCGTTGACGACGCGGCGCTTACTGTGGAAACGGACGGCTCTCCCGTGCTGGTCTACTTCACAGGACAGTACGTGCAGAACAATAATGCATCCGATATATATATGGGCGCGCGTTTCGGTATCGAGGTGGACGGCGCTCTGATTACGGAGTCTTGTACCGGTGTACTGGACGGTACCTCCGGCGGAGAAGGCGCCGAGCTAGGATACGCCGGTGACTCCATGGGCTTCGATTGTGAGGTTGTGCTGCCTCTAGCTCCAGGCTCTCACGTAATTCGCGGTGTTGCACGCCTCGATGCCCTGAACTATGCTCGTCTTCCGGACCCGGACACCTCGCTCCTCGGCGGAGCCGTCGGGCATCGTGAACTTTTTGTGTGGGAGCTTGCGCGCTAATGCCCTTCAACTACACTCCTATCGAAGAAGGCGACGCCTTCAACGCCGCGTCCATCAACAACCGCACTACGGTGCTTGCAAACGCGGTCAATAACATTGCTCCGGATGACGTGGAGCGTGAGGCGCTTAACGCACAGCACCTGCCGTCCCTCTGGCCTGGTGCTTTTGTTACCAACCCAATGCGCACGGGGCCTTCGTCGCAGGTCGTAGCCGAGCAGTACAAGAACGGGCTGCCCGAAGCCGCCGCGCCGGGGCCTGTGAACTACCAAGCGTTCTCTACGGGCGCACCGAACGCCCCGTACGGCGCGGTCAGTGGCGCAATCACAGACGCGTCGTCTCTCGGCTGGCGGATCGTATGCTATAACGCAGCCTCCGGCACCACGAACAAGGCAGAAACGACCTTCGGCGGTACCTCGCTCTCTGCGCAGGGGCTTCGTGGGGTGTATACTCGTGGGTGGGTTGAGGTGCGCGACGCGTCTACGAGCGTGTTCCTTCAAGAAGATACCAACACCACCCGCCGATGCCTGCTGGTGGCTATCGGTTTTCAAGATTTCAGCGGCGACCGCTACATCGTTGAGCGTAGCGTACGGTGGTACTCTCACCAGAGCAGCCGTTTTGGCCCGGCAGGCACCGGGACCTTCCTAACGGACGCAGACCTAGCGGCCGGGGACGGCTCGCTAGCCGCTACGTTCCTTGTCGTGGCCTCACGTCGCCGCCTTAATTTCGGTACGACGGACGAGCGGTCGTCTTCCCCGTACATTTTCCGCTACGGACACGCAGCCATCCCGATTCGGGCAGGAGCGCTCTAATGCCTGACATTTCGGTGCCTGTTACTTTTGCAGACGGCACGACGGCAGACGCCCCCGATCTTAATCTAGTCACGTATCGCCCGCGCTCCGTGACACCCGCCGGCCTAGAGATTCTGAACGGCTACCTCGACGGCGATAACCGCCTGCTACTTAGCGACGTGCGTCGCGAGGACGTGCGGCGCGGCGCGTTCTCACGCGGCGAAATGGTAGGAGCAACGGCAGCAAAGGACTACTTTGCAGACCTGTTTGTAGGCGTGCGCGGACCTGATAGTACGGCAGAGCGCGAAGGCGTACTGGCGGACACTTCCGGTAGCGGTAGCTATTACACAGACCGCATCGCCGCCGCAACGCCGCACAGCCGATTTATTCCCCTCGCAGGGGCAGGCAAGACTTATTACCTGCCACACGCTTGCTCGCAGGTCTATCTCTTCTGGCACTGCACTGTCCGCGCGGAATACCCCACGGTCCTAAGCAACACGGGCGTGTCGTTCAGCCCCAGCGTGGACGACGGGGGCGGCGGCCTGAATAGCGCCAACGGGGACAAGCGGTCCACGCTGCGGTTGTTCCTTGAGGACGAAGCCGTGTATGAGTGCTCTACGCGCCTTATCGACGACACGCAAAGCTGGGTGCCTGGCAAGGGACGCGACCTCGACTACTTCGGCAACTCTCCCGGCCTGCGCTTCTGGAGCGGCTTCTATCTAATTGACGCCGAGGACGAGAACTACGGGCATATGTGCGAGAAAGGCTGGCACAACGCCAGTATTCGTGTCTGCCTCGAAGATGGCATCTGGTCCGTGGCGGATAATTTTGTGCAGACCGGTCTTCCGTCAGGGCTTCCGGAGTACCTATACAATTCTCTGCGTGCGTTTAACGTCCGCATGGGTTATGTCTACATTCGTTAGGAGTTTACCGTGCAGCGTACCCGCATCCCCAACATCAAGAACCGTCTAGCTGACCTGATTGGGTCTGGCGACGAGCTACCCGACGAGGCGGTCGCCACCAGCGGCCGTATTATGAAGAATACTCGGGGCAGCGCAGAGAAAGGCGTAGTTTATAACTTCGGGGCAGACCCTGAAGACGCTGGTGCCGAGTCTGAAGCGGACATGCTCGCCATGGACGACGCTCCGGTACCAGACGAGGGGGCGCCCTCGGCGGAGCCCACGTCTCTTGAGCAGATGGCAGAAGACGCGGTCGCGGAGATCGATACCGCGCCCGATACCAGCGCTCTGCGTCGGATCGCGGGTAAGCGCGTGCGGGACGCATACTCGGCCCACGAATATGTTATGTCGCCGCTGGGCGATAGCATCCGGGTGTTCAACCCGGACGGCCGCGTCGTGACCGTGACGCAGAAGTCTGACCCCAAGGCATTCGGTGCGATCGCGGATATGATTATGTCCGGAAAGACTCGCCCGACTGCTGCCTTTCCACAGCAGGCGGTCGCTAAGAGCGAGCCTACGCCCGACCAAGCGCGAGCGTCTAACCGCCTCAACGCGGCGCGTACAGCGATCGCTACTCCTTCGCCAGCACCAGCGTCAGCACCGAAGGCGCCGGCGCCTTACCAGTCGCCGGGCTCGCCCGATGAATGGCGCACGGGTTGGTCCGACGGTCCGAGGACGTCTCCGTCGCCGACGCCTATGTACACGTGGGATGAAATCCAGGCCCGCGCAGCTACGCGAGGCCAGACCTCCTCGGGCGATAGCCTACTTGATCTACCGGACGAACATCTTACCCCGCTTGAGGAAGTAGCGCGGGCTAGCGCGGAAAGGGCGGCGTCTACTGAACCCGACGCAGAAGAAAAGTTCCAGTCCGTTGTGCGGTATGCTATGGATATGGGTGTCACTCCTGCGCAGATCATGGCAGCTACGCAGAACCTAACGCGCCCTCCTCGCGAAGAGCAGACCACGGCGCGCGAAAAGCGCCTCAACGCGGCCCGCGCCGCGATCTCTAAGGGGAGGTAGTCATGGCTCTAGGTAATGGTATGCCCTCTGCGGGCAAGATGCGGCGTGAAGGGATCCAGCAGCTTCGTAGGGGTATGGTCGGCGACGACGAACGCAACGAAGCGCAGCAGGCGATCCAAGGCGTTACGGACGCGGGACTAAAGGCACAGCAGGCGAACATGAATCGCGCTGCACAGGGCAGTATCCAGAACGCCGGACAGTTCCAGCGCGCCGCGCAGGGCCTCGCGGCTACCAGCGCAGACGCAGCGATCAAAGCCGGAGGCGAGGCCAACCGCCTACAGGCCGCAATTCGCGAGCGCCGTAAGGCGGAGGCTCTACAGGCGGCCACGGCTCTCAACGAGAGTAACCGTGCGCGCGCTATGGAAGGTCTCAAGATGGGCGTGGGCACCGCCATGGGCATTGCCACCGCGCCCACGTCTTCCGTTGCCGGTCTCGTCGCGCAAAACGTGCTCAAGTAAGCCCTACCGGGGAGGTAAGGATGGCCATTACTCCGGAGACTCGGCAGAGTCTCGAAGACTACATCAAGGCTCGTCGCCGTATGCGCGTGCGAAACGTACGTAATGTCGTACACGGCGGCGCCGCCGGTATGCTGGGTCGTACGCCGCGCTTCCTGCCTGACGAAGAGAGTCCGTTCAGCGAAACCGATCGGCAAGCGGCGCGCGCAGGCGTGTTCAAGCAGGCAGCGGACAACGAGTCCAAGGCGCTAGAGCACTCGCTCAACGTGTACAAGGAGCAGCTTGCCTACGCCGCCAAAGAACTCGAATCCCAGCGGAAGTACGCGGCGGATATGTATTCCACGTCTACGGGGGCTGCCAGGGAGCGCGCCAAGCTCCAAGCCGAAGCTCTCGGGGACCAGATCAAGCAGGTCCACGAAAAGCTGTCCGTGGTGGACGGAGGCTCGCCGCAGTCAGAAGCTACGGCTAAGGGCCTAGCAGAATCCGCCAAGACACGGGCACGCGCGTACTACGAGGCGTCTCTACGCGACGCGAATATCGACGGTGCCCTCGAATCGTGGGCGGCCAAGTACAAGCAGATGACCATTGACGAGGACAACCCACGAGGGCGCGAGCCTACAGATATGGAGATTTCCTCGAAGCGTAAGGAAATCGTTTCCTCGATTCAGGATCAAGCTACCCTCGCGGCGGCCGGAGACACGTACGCCAACCTCATGCGCGACGCCGCGGAGGGTAACGTAGACCCCGTGTTTGCCATGGCGGCGCTTCGTTCGGCGTCTGCGCAGGCCGGCGTGAGTCTAGAGGACGGCCTAGCCCGAGTACTCGGTAGGGGCTCTGCGGATGCGCTGCGGAAGCGTGTGCAGCAAAACGCCGACAGCGAAATCAAGCGTCTACAACTGGACCTTGAGGGCGGACAGGTCACGGTAACGGGCGCCGACGGGTATAAGGATGTCCTATATAACGGCCGCGGGCTAATCGACGAGCAGAGGGAAGCCGCCGGGCGTACGTTCGGGGATAGTCGTCTCGCTACGGCGGCCCTAAACCGCACGGCGGCCGACGTGGCGATTCCTGGGCTCTCTGGCCCTCTGGCGGGGCCAGGAGCCACGGGGGTAGCTGGAGTCCCAGGAATAGGTGCGACGCCAGGGATGGCCGCTCCAGCGCCCGCAGCGCCCCCTGTGCAGGGTAAGCCGGTTTCCGGTATGACAACGGCTCTACAAGCAGAACTTGATCGCCTGGATAACCTACCCACCGGCCCGGCGGTCGTACGCGCCCGGCAAGAGGCCATGAGCCAGCCGGATTTCCGCCGCTATAAGGAAGAGACGGGTCTTGAGGGAGTCGGGGACGACCTCGCGTTTAAGCAGATGGTACGCGACTACAAGAAGGCTCGGCGCGAAACACTTCGTAAGGTGAACCAGGACGCGGCCGAGCGCCGAAAGTACGGGCACCCCGAGGCGTTCTTCAATAAGTAATGTTGCAAAAGCTTTCCGTTTGCGTTAGGTAACGCAGACGGAGAGCCAATGCCTGACAATACCAAGCCGCCTATCGACACCGCCAACGGGGCCTCTCGGGCCTCCTCCTCCGTCGGCGGTGTCGATCTGTCTGTAGAAGACCTGGTCAACAAGGCCAGGCGCAGCGTCAACAGTGAGCCCGCCGTCGATATCGACATTAGCGGGCTGATTGATAACGCACGCCATAGCTTTAGCGCAGGCCCTCCTGTAGATATTGACGTCCGCAGTCTGGTTGATAAGGCGCGCCCGGCGGCTGCGCTCGTGCGCCCCGAGGAAGATTGGTCCCAAAGTGTACGCACGGGCCTTGACGCTGCCATTAAGAGTACGACTGCAGTAACAGGCGTCCCCGCTGCTGCCGTTCCGGACGTAACAGACTACGTTCTTGGCGAGCGCGATAGCGGGCAACGCCTTATCGAGGACTACAAGAAGGCATACGACCTCGACGAGATCGTTGCCGTCGATGTTACCGCGCGTGTTAAGCGTATGCTGTACGGAACGAAGCGCGGCGGACGCGGAGCGGTAGCCAACGAGCTTTTCCGTTTCGAGGTTCGCAACGGACGTCCGGCGACGGCCAGCGAGGCATCCGAAATCGAGGACCGTCTGCGTAAGGAGGCTATTCGCGAGCTTCTACGCGTCTCGAAAGAGGACGGCGGACGTCCCGGTATCTTCATCGACACTGATCCGCGCGGCACTACGCAGCGCCTTACCCGCGAAGCCGAAGCGGGTATGAAGTGGATCCACCCGGTCTTTGCTCCTCTCACAAGCACCGTGGATACGGTGGCGTGGTGGGACCCTACGGGCAAGCTGTCCGAGGGGATTAAGACGTGGAACGCCGCCGTAGACAAGGTAAACGAAGAGTACATGCCGGCCTGGATGCCAGGCTTTATGACTGCCGGCCTAGCGGGCGCGGCGCTGTCGCACCAGTGGGATCCAAATAATGTCACCGGTACGTATATGGATAAGCTAGACGAGGCTTCCGCCGAGCTTGGGGTTCCGGACTTCATTCATAAGCCCAACGCTCTAGGTCTCCGTAAGCTGTCGGACTTCCTAGCTGCGCCGGCTCGTGAGCTTCCGGACAGTGTAGCCGACCTACAGACGGCATGGAAGGCCGCTGCTATGCCGTACGACCAAGAAGTCTACGTTCCTGTTCAGATGGAAGACGGCCAGTGGGACTATAAGAGTGGAGCACTTCAAGGAGGCAAGGGGTTCGCGGGCAATCTTGCTTATTTCTTCTATGCACTCCCCGTTCTCGGCGGCACGTCGAATATCGCTAACTGGCTAGGCTCCGGCGGCGAATGGGCGTCCGAAGCGCACATCGACCACATTCGCAAGATGCACAGCGCGGCCGATTACCCCGCGTTCGCGGAGTACACCGACGCGCTTATGAATCCCATAGGCAACCTATCCGGCACGGTGGCGTCCGCCCTAGGTGTCAACGATTACCGCCAGGGAAGTATGTCCATTCTAGCGGACTTTGGCCTTGGCCTAGTGGAGCCGGACGTTCTGCCCATCGCGGGGTTTGTCTCGGGCTCCGCCGCGCGGAAGACAGGGGACTTCATCGGAGACGCCCTGCATATGTCCGTGGCAAAGCGCGTGGAGCGTGGGCAGGAGGCTTCCGATAGGCTAGCGGACCTTCTTGAGAAGCTGTCGCACGAGGACCACGTTAATTTCCGCGCAGCGGTGGCGCAGGGTAAGAATGTGGCGCTGGACCCGGCATTCACTCGCCTGACTGAAAACCTCGTCGCTAGTCCCGAAGCGCTGCGCGAGATTGCTACTATGGTGGCGCGCATGGACGTAGGGCAGCGCACGGTCGTGCAAAATGCCGTGGATACCTTCCGTCGATCGCTTACTGGCTATGACGCGGAAAAGGCGGCTGCCATCGCGTGGGAAATGGAGTTCAAGGCACTTCTCGCGGCAGACCGTCCCGTTGAGGGTATCGTTCTGGAGGCCGCGAAGCAGTGGCGCACGGCACAGAACCGGCTCAACTCGGTGTCGAAGGAGCTTTCACGTCTCGGTATCTATGGTCCTGACGGAGCCGCTGCACAGACCGCGCTGAATCGGTACATGTTCTACAAGGCGTATAGCGAGGAAATTAAGGTAGCCCGCGAGTGGGCCGAGCGCCTTACCTCGGGTGGAACGAAGAAGCTCACCAAGCAAGAGTTCGACGACCTTAGCAAGGAGGCGTTCCACGCGGCGAATGAGTACCGACTCGCGGAAGCTGACCTCCGAATCAACACCGGCCTTGATGCCGACGTTACCAAGGCGGCGCGCGCTAGGTACGAGGCAGCGCGGCGCGCGTATCACCTCAAGTACAACAATCTAATGCGCCGAGCAAACTCCGCTGCGGCTACAATCTTCGAGCGCAAGGTAACGCTTGTCACCGCTCGTCTGGAAGACGCCAAGAACGAAATCGAGAAGATTCTAGAGAGCATGGACGACGGTCCTACCCGGCTCCTTGCGCAAAAGCTCTACGGTTCGGCGGAGTCTGCGGCCGTGATTGCACGCGGTCAGGCTAACGCAAATGCCCTGGGCCTGGCGGCCCTGGCGGCGCGGCGTACGTCCGAGAGGTTTGCTGCGGCTCGTCGCGTGCTCGACTCGGACTTCACAGAGGTCAAGCTAGGGAAGCTGTATAAGATGACCGCCGACCTGGCGAAGAGCGGTAGTCTGACGCCCGGCGACCTCGCCGACGTGCTGCGCGATATCGCAGACGACGGCACCTTCGTACCCGAGCTATTCGGGCGGCTGCGCGCCGCGGACCCCGCGTTTGTTCGTGCTCTTGAAATCGACCAGCTTGACGTAAGCCACGCTCATCGAATCCTAGAGATGGCCGCTCGTATGCGGCGGAACCGGGATCTTCTCCGCGACGACGGCGGCGGCGGGCTAATCCTGGCGGTAGATCGTATGCTGGAGTCTTCTACGCTCCGCACTAGCTTTGCTTCCATCATTCGTGCTAATGTATCTGATATCGTTAAGGCTTGGAATACTCCTGCTGCTCTTACCATGCCGGGCAACGCGCGTATGCTCCAGATTCAGAAGGGCGCCGTCGATCAAGCACGGTACATTAATTGGGAGTTTGGTATTGTATCCCAGCGTGTCGGTGCGCGCTTTGACGAGCTTTACAGCGACTGGTACCGCCGTGCGTCGGCCGCCGGGCCTGTAACCGAGGAAGCGAAGATTCGGGCGCAGCGTGCCATCGATACACGCGTTAAGGTCGAAGAGGCCACCCGCTATGTAGAGTCTGTGGAGCGTATCGACGCAGAAACCCCGAAGGGTCTGTTCCGTAAGGGCGTCGCGGGAGGCACTGTCATCAACACGCTCGACAACGCCGACCAGTGGACACAGTTCCGTGAGTACCTGCGCCTCGCCATGGCTACGCGGGCTAAGGCCGACGTTATCGCGGACCCTGTGTTCAAGGCGATTGCGCGTTCCTACATCCCACGCGGCGTGGAGATGGGTACTCCCGTCGGGGAGACGCCGGCGCTCATCAACCAGCTTGAGGCCGCGATCTACGACGGCTTCTCGGATATGCTGGAACACTTCCCCGGCATGGGTTTCGCGGACGCAATGGAGCAAGTTGTAGAGAAGAACACCTCTATGGTCATCTTCGGTATTCCCGGTGAGGCCAGCGTTAAGAGCGAAAAGCCTATTGCGTTCGTGTTCTCTTCGCAGGCTGTCGCCTATGGTGCGCTACTCTCGCGCACGCTCAAGCAGATTCGATCAGAGGCGTCCGGCTTCTCTGACGCGGATATTGCCGCGCTGGCTATGCTGGAGGCCGGACAGCCCGGACGCCTTACGCCCGCGATGCTCGAACGTGCCGGCGCGGCATATCAGGCCATGGGCCTTACGCCGCGCCAGGTCAAGGTTCGCCTCTCGCAGGCAGACGTCATCGACCGATCGCTCAAGCCGCTCATCAAGGACGATCTTCTTCTACCCGATAGCACGCTCAAAGATATTCTTCGGCCCATGGAGCGAATCATCAAGGACCCGGCGGCACTGAATACTCGAAACGAAGACGTGCTGAACAATGGAATCTCCCGCGTCTTCACGAATACGGCGTCTATGATGAAGATCGGTATGCTTACCGGTTACCTGCTTCCCAAGGTGCCTTACCTGACGAGCAACCTAACGGGCAACGCAGCGGCGGCGTGGTCCGTGGCGGGACCGGTCGTCCAGGCGCGGTCTAACATGGCGGTGCTCGCGGACATTCCACGTCCGCTAATCGAGAACTTTCAGCCGTGGAAGCTGGCGAGCCATATCCCGTACGTAGGCGCACGCATCGACCGGCAGCTAGAACGTACGGCGAACAAGTTCCGTACGAACTTCCCTCTGCCCGGCGCTATGTCCTCGCACGCAAACCACCACCTCAACCTATTCGTTCGAGGAAGCGGGGACCAGAAGGTCGTGGGCCGCAGTGGGCGGGTATACACCATCCGCGAACTCCGTGCCCTGGCCGCCAGTGAGGGTGTGTTTGTTAGCCAGGCACAGGCGGAGCTACAGGACCTCATGCTACGCCATCGCCCGACGGGCATGCGCGGCTGGAAGCTTTTTAGCAAGCTAGACAATTCCGAGCTTTATCTGGATGTGGTGCAAAGCGTCGAACAGCGGCAACGATCTGCGCTTTTCCTAGACCTTATTGTCAATGAGGGGCTCAAGCCCTCGGACGCGGGTAAGGTCACGCGTAAGGCGCTGTATGACTGGAACCACGCCGCCACGAAGGCGGAGCTTGCTTGGCTTGGTAGTATGCCTCTGTTCTATCGCTATCTCCGCGTGGCGCACCAGCAGGGTATCGAGATTCTACTTGAGCCTTTTGCAGCGGGCTATCGCGGAGGTATGAGCATCGAAGAGGCCGTACAGAAGTCGATCCCCGCCAACGGTATTAATGGCTCGGCTTGGCACATCAGCAACACTCGCTCGCTTTCCGACATTCAGCAGGCGTTTATGCGGTCCATGAACTCCGGCGTAACGGAAGACGAAACCGAAGAGCAACTACTCGCTCGGCGTGGTCCTGCGTACGCGGGCAACGACACACGTGGCAGCTACGCGTACGCCCCGCTCGACGTGCAGGCTCGCGCCTGGATCGCGCAGCAGGGCGGGCACGCGGACGCTTACCGCTTTATGATGCCGGCGGCCGGCACCCTGGAAACTCTCGGCACACTCGTTACCGCTGCGCAGACACTCGCCGGTGTGGCCTCCATGCCCCTGCTCGACAATGTGACGGAGAACGACGTGTCCGCCGCGCACACGCTTGCTTCCGCGTCGAATGGCTTCCTTGAGTGGGCCATCGATCAGGGCGGTCCTCTCCACAGCAAGGCCGCGCAGAAACTTCTTGAGTACGCGCAGGGCAAGTCCTCGTTCGCCGGGCTCGGTGTTCGTATCGCGCCCGGCGAGGCCGCCCTGCTTAATACGCTGGGCTTCGGGGCCATGGGGCTTGTGTACACACTACCCGAGGACGAAGAGGGCGTGTACCGCGCAAACGCCGCCTTCATGGACGTCTGGCGGCTGTTGCCCATTCTCGGAAGCGAGGCGAATATGTACATGCGTACGTATTACAACAGTGGCGGATTCTTCCACGCGGGCGATTACGCAAAGGGCAGCGCTGTACTGCTTGGCAGCCTCACGGGTGTAGCCCCCGCACAGCTTTACGACGCCCAGCGGCGTACCCTAGCAGAGCAGAAGTACACGCTTAAGGACGCCGAGCTTCGTTTCAAGCGAGCGCTCGAAGCCAATGGAATTAAAAAGAAGAAGGCCGAAGAGAATGACGCCGTGTACTTGCCTTAGAGTCCACCTCACGTTATAAGTCATCATGCCCCGTGGAGTGGGGCGAAAACCGATAACCGTACTTCACGGAGCTAGAAAGAATATGCCTAACGTTCGCGGAAAGACTATCAACCCCGATCACGACGTCAACTATCTTGGCGCGATCAAGGGTGTTGCAGATGGTGCTCTGACGGCTGGCGATGCCGTCTACATTAGCGGGTCCAATACTGGCGGCTCGCGATTCTCTTTTGCCAAGGCCGACGCCGGCACGGGTGCGCAGGGCGCGCTTCTGTTCGCTGCCCACGGCGCTAACGATGGCGACCAGGTCATCGTTCGTGGTTGGCTAGTCCGCGCCGACGTGGATACCGATGGCGCGGCCGTGGGCGACCCCGTCTATCTGTCGGCCACCGCTGGCGGTTGGTCGCTTACCGTTCCGGCGAACGGCGGAGAGGTAGTCGGTCAGGTTCTTGAGGTTGATGCCACCGCCGGTAGCGTCCTTCTGTACCCCGAGCGCAAGCGCTCTGGCCTCCAGCGCGAGCCTGTCCAAGCCATCGATATGGCGGACGCAGCGGTCGCACTGGTTGTCAAGGGCACGGCAGGAGCCGGTGAGGTTCTCATCTACAGCAACACGCTGTTCGTTGACGCGAACAGCGGGGCCACCGAAGACCTGACCCTTCCGCCCGAGGCCGATTTCGTCGGCCTTCTGTACGTGTTCAACACCGGCGGCGAGAGTATTGTTGTCAAGAACGACGGCGGCTCGACGATCAAGACCGTTCCGACGGCTAAGTCCGCTGTGTTCGCTTGCAACGGTACCGCTTGGCTTGGTCTTCTGTCCGCCTAAAAAACGAGGTGATTTATGCGCGCACAGCGACGCAGTGGTCTACACATCGAAAGTGTGGACCTTCCCGCCTCGGGTTGGCTAGGCCCTATTGAAGCCGTGCGGCTTGGGCGATCTGGTGAGCTACGCTACGTGACTTTTGCCGCCCCCGCTTCCTCTCTCGTAACCGAGGTGGATATCTACGCGTGGGTCGGCGGAGATAACGACGACGAGACTGTTACGGATCCCTCCGATAGTTCCCAAGTGCCGCTTTGTAACCGGATCTTCAAGGAGACTGGTGTCGCGGTCGTCGGCAGTGCAACCACGCCCGACTATGAGGTCTCGATTAACCCAGGCTATTGCTACGAGGTTCAGACTCGCGAAGGCAAGGTCTGGTTCGCCATCAAGGTCGTGACCGCTTCGGACGTCCAGGCGGGGTGCGAGGTAGCCTTCTCGGCTAAGGACGTGCAGTAATGCCCTTCCCTTCGCAAACGGCACAGGCTAACTCCACTATCGACTTCCCGGCTAAGGCCGCGTCCACCGGCTCTAGTATCTCGCCGCTTCTGCGTGTCTCCGAGGCTACGGCATGGCGAGCGGCGCGGGCAGCAGAGACAGGGGTGCTTACTTCGTGGGTTGTCGGACCGAGTACCGCAGATGCCACGGTCGGTGATGTAATCGGGGACTATACCGCGGCTCCTGGCGGTATCGCGGATCACGACCCTCTGACGTCCCTCGCGGCGTTCGGACGTCCGGATCTATTCGTGTCCTACGGGGGCAACGGGTGCTACATTTCGGCGGGGACCGAAGACGTAGCGCCCTACCGCGTGTTTGGCGACACGACGTTCCGGTGGGCGGGGATGATGAACCAGATCGGTTCGAGCGACGCCCTTGTTGCCATCTGGACGTTCAGCACAGAATACAACCTGTACCTCCGTCCCGTGACCGGCGCGAACCGGCTTCGTGTCTACTGGCAGGGCGGCACGTCGGGGAACTACGCCGTCGAGTGGAACCTGACGGGCGTAGCTAACGACCGATGGCTCAAGGCCGCGTACATCGTTCTGCAGCGGGAGGACAACGGAGACTCCACCTGTACATACAGGCTGTTTGTCGCAGTCGATGGCGGTGAGCTAACGCAACTCACCTCCATCCAAACAGCAACAGGGTCAAGCCTTGTCAACAACGGCGACGGGACCGTCACGGCCCCGATCACCACGAACGGCGAGGACCTAGCGCGCATGCGAGCCTTCGAGGATGAGGGCTCCATCCACAGCTACGCAGGCGTCGTAGCGAACGTACTCACGCTGGCCGAGGAGCGAGCGATCTACAACGATCTGCTGCTAGAGCTAACGTAACCCGTCTAGGATAACAATATGGCCGAGAACCTCGACCCCGCGGCGGCCGTGCTAGATATGATCGACGGGATGCCTACGATCATTTTCTGGTGTACGGACGCGAACGGTATCATCCAGCAGTCTGTCGGCGGCGCTCTTCGTGCCATCGGACTTACACGTGGCGCTACGGTAGGCAACCACGTCTCCCTGTATGGGTACGGCAACGAGGCGATGTATGACGCCGCCATGCGGGGGCTGTCGGGTATCGAACGCCAAAATGGCTCGTGGGGTCCCGCTACCCGCCGGCACTACATTACTGCGTGGTGTCCCTACTACACGGATGGTAAGATCGGCGGCGTCGTCGTTCTCGCCATGGACGTTAGTGGGCTCGCGCAGTCCTCGCTAGAGGATATCCAAGACCAGCTATCGGACTTCCTGCCCGTCGCAACGCGGCTGGCGGAGGCCGAGGCAGACAAGCTATCAGCCCTGGCGGGGCTTGCCAAAGCGCAGGCCAATACCGCGGAGCGTTCGTGGTCCGCGCTAATCCATGGCGTGAAGTGGCTCGCACCTAAGCTAGCTACGCCGCTCACTATGATCGCGACGGCCGGCGCTCTGTGGGTCGCAGACCGTCTCGGTATGCTAGACCATATCACACGCTGGTTTGTGACTCCGACCCCATAGTGGTTGCGGCGGCGGCCTGAACCCGTTAGACTTTCCTCGGAGGTGTTCGTATGAACGTCCTGGTTTTTGTTCCTGTCATCACGTGGGCGCTACGCTCGCTGTTCCCTAAGGCTCCCGAGTGGGTGGCTACTTTCGTCGGCAGCGTGTTCCCCGCGGTCGTCGAGCTAGTCGATTCTTTCAAGGACCTAGACGAGTTCGAGGGCGCGCAGAAGTTCGAGTTCGTCGTTGGCACGATTCGTACTCTCGTTGACGACGCGCTGGACCCCCTTCCGCTGTGGGGTGAGAAGTCCGAAGACGAGCGGGATCGCCTCATCGGCGGCCTTGTCGAGTGGGCGTACTTCATTCACCAGGCCACGGAGCGAGCCGGCAAGACGTCTAGTAAGGCGGACGATAGGCTCGTGAAGGATGCGTTCAAGACTCTCAAGCAGGGTCTACGCCGCAGCCTGTAACGACATAAATTCGAGACAAAAAAAAAGCCCCGAGAGCATAGTGCTCTCGGGGCTTTGCTTTGTCTTACACGTCGGCGCGGGCGATGAGGGCTTGTAGTAGCTTGATCTCGTCCGATGCCTTGTAGTGTGCCTCCACGAGAGCACGCACCTCGGTTACCACGTCCGCGTCAAACGCGGCGTCAAGCGCGTGTTGGATGCTCTCGCGCAGATCGTAGGCCAGCGCCACATCCTCCATGTGGCGCCCGGTCCACGGCAGCAGGAGGAGGTTGCCGACCCTCGCCGCCCCCGGCACACCCCCGCCCTCGTCCAGGTCCACCCACCGGTGGCCGTCGGGGCCGACGTACGGCTCCCCGAGGATGGTGTAGATCGTCTCGGGGTCATCCCCCGCGACGCGGCACTGCCGGCCACCGTAGCCTGTCGGTCGGTCACTCATCGGAGCCTCCAGCGGCGGCGATCTCGGCCTCGATGGTCGAGAGCAGGCAGGCGCGGTGCCGGCCGTCGCTGTCGTCGGTCCAGGCGTGCCGCAAAAGGCGGTCCTCGTCGATGTACTGGCGCAGCCGGGCTGCACGCTGCTCGTGGGTCACCATGCCTCCTCCGTCAGCCGCTCGCATATCTGCCAGGCCAGCGGCCCGCCGGGCTGGACGGACACCATCTCGCCGTCCTCGCCGTAGCAGGACACCACCTCGTACTCGGGGCCTGTGTCGGGCTGGCCCCCGCAGCCCCAGGTAGGGCCGTGGCCTCGCTCGCCCCACGACGACACCTCCACGGTGACCTCGTAGCGCTGGCCCTGGTACCTCACGGTCAGGTCGTGCCTCATCGGACATCCAGATAGTCGGTGGGCTCACCGACCTGCTCGTAGTCCCTGGTCACATCGGACACCTCTCGGCCAAGCGTCACCGCCTCGCGGGCGATGGCCTCGGACCACGGACCAACGGCCTCGTAACCGCCCGAACCAAACCCCGAGCGGACTGCACCCGCGTCGGCCAGCCGAGACAGGCTGCGCTCCACGCGGTCGAGGCTCATCTGTAGGGTGAACGACAACTCTGCGGCCGTCCGGTTTGTGCCACCTTCGGCGAGCGCCTCATGGATTATTCCGTCCAACTCGCTATCCGTGTGCTCGAACATAACGAACATGATTAACTCGTGTGCTTGAGGTTCTTGCCAAGGACACCCTGGCGGTGCCGCGTCCAGGCGCGCTCGCGCATCCATTGGTGCGCCTCTTCGAGCTTCGTGATAACCAGGGCGTTCTCTCTACACGCGAACGGCCCCGCTTGGAAGCCCTTGAAACGGTCGAGTAGGATGGCGAGTAGCACCGCGTCGGTAATGCCGGACGTTGAGCCCTCGACGTCACGGGGGCCGTGTTGGAAGGAGACGTCGGCGACCAGAGAGCCAAAACCTCCCTCTTCGTCCATTAGCGCGCGGTATTTGTGACTGGCGTTACCCGCGTCCGGGTCCCGCTGGTCTGCGTAGATTGTGATTCGATCGTTCAGGCCGAGGCCGTCTACGTGGACTTGGGCGTTATCGGGAAGGGGGCGGACCCGTTCCACGGGGCGCGCCTTGAGCGTAAGGGGGAGGGGTAGTTGCGTGTCGTCTGACAAAACGGCTCCTAGAAGATGAACGCGAGACTGTAGAAACAGTACGCAAGGAGGACTAGCACCATCGAGCGAACGCCTAGTTGTACGCACCCGAGCAAAAACGCGTCCGTGGATAGGTGGCCACTATCTGTACGGATCTCCTTTTCTCCGTTAAGGACGGTCGCCACCCACACGACAGAGGTCAAGGCAGTCACGGACACGCTTGCAAGCGACATAATGACGAACAGAAAGGCTAGCAGTAGGAAAACAAACGAGATCATGCTTTCTCCTTGGAGTATCCGTCTTTCGCCCAGCCGCCGCCTCGGAGCAGAAACGCTCCGGCGGCTGGAACTTTACGGGTCGGCTCGTCGCACTCCGGGCACGGAGGGCAGGTGGTTTTGTAAGAGGACACAAGCTTTTCGTGTCGATGCTTGTTCGAGCATTCATATACGTAAATCGGCATGACGGCAGTGGCTCCTCTACGCTACAAAGGTCGTGCCGTACTTCTCTCGCATAAGCGCGCGCAGAAGGCGAAGCTCTCTCGTCCACGCATCGTACGCGTCGCGAGGACCCCATCCTCGAACGAACACGCCGAGTTCCCCGTCGGGATGCTCCTTCCACGCGTCGGGTGTCTTACCGGGGAACAACGCGTTCTTCTCGTCCGTGAGAATTCGCCAGTCTAGGTTCTTGATTCTGGTATCATACGCCTGCACGGCGATCCCCGTGGCCTCCTCTATACACGTCAAGAGAGCGGCCTCGTCCTCGATATATCGAGGGTAACGATACTTTACAGGGCGTGGTAGGTCCATCATGTAGGCTTCGGTTGCGTCGTGCATTAGCAGCGCTAGAGCCAGTTCGGGTACATCATACGCCTCGCGGGCATAGCGCGCTAGTAGGACGCAGTGCTCGGCCACAGAGTAAAAACGATTACCGTGTCCCGCATATCGACAGATTCGCGACAGCGAAACGGCGATATCGTCGAGGTCGATCATATCGGGCGTCGGCGGGAATGAGAACTTCAAGCCTGAATGCGTCTGCATCCAAGTGCCGCGTGGACCTTGCATGACTGCTCCTAAAGATAAAGGTTTACGTTTTCACGCAAAAGCTCATATTCCTCTTGGTACATCTCATCGGCGTCGGGCATTACCTCCGCCAGAAGCTCCATGGCCTCTTCGAGAAGCCGACACACCGTGAACACGAACTCTTCGTCGTCGCTGTTATACACCGTACACCTCGCGCAGACGCTCCCGCGTCCACGTCTGTTCGACGGAGAATCCTCCGCCTGGAGTTGGGGCTAGAAGGCTCACGCCGTTCCACCAGCGGTTGACGTCCATGGCGGCATAGCCCGGCATATCATCCAGGAAGCAGCCGCCGACCATCGCCGTAATACGCTCACCGTTGGCGCGGAAGTCTTCGTGTAGACTGAACGAGTGGTGGTGTCCGACCACAATACTGTGGTGCCCCTTGTCTAGCAGAGCCTTAGCCTGCGAGACTGACGTAACAGGGCGTCCACCACGGAAAAGATTGTGGGAGAACACGATGTCATGCACCGTACACGTTTGCTTGTACGGCGTGGTCTCGAAACCATAGCGCTCTGCGATGCGCGTCAGGTCCTCGACACGTAGCGTATCAAGCAGATGCGGGTCCTTCGCCGCAGCGGCCCTGATACGGCCCTCGTCATGATTGCCCATCATAAGACGCTTCCATATGCAGCCCCACGCGGCCCCTGCTTCTTCTGCCAGGAGGTCTAGCGCCTCTTGTCCGGCCGCTACGTCCGCTGCGTATGTCTGGTTCCACATTTCCCACGAGCCTTTGGTGTGGGAATTTAGGGACATCATATCCCAATGGTCACCCAACAGCACCAGTCCTACCTCGCGGCCCGCCTGCCAGTGTCGCGGCACCACGTCTGCCAATAGGCGCCCCAGCGCCCGGAACCGGGCCTGTGAGGTCCCCGGGGCGGCGTGGGTGTCTCCGACCACGAAGATGCGCGCGCTCTCGCGTAGCGGCGGCCCGTGCTCGCGTGCGAACGCCTGGACAACACGCATAGTCCAGCGGCTTACCCCTTCTGCCTCGGCAAGGGTCGTGACGTTGACTTCGTAGGGCGTCGCGAGGACCGCCCCATGCTTTAGGTACATGCGTCGCTGGTCGTCAGTGTTTAGCAAGCTGTGCCTCCTCGGCGTGTTCGCTTGAGAGCATATAGCCCGATGCCTACCGCATCCCTGGCATCGTGACCGAGTGTGTCAAAAACCTTTTGTTCATTGCTTGACAAAGCTTCTCGTAGGCGGTCGTGATGGATGGGCTTCGGTACATTGCCCTTCCATTGCACAGGTAGAAACTCTTGCGTGAAGCGCACCCCTCGGCGACGTAGAGCCACATGCACGTCGAGCAAACTCTTAATGTCCTCGGCGGCTTTCGTGAAGTTTTTGTAAACGAGAGGCTTCTCGCATACCCACGTGGCGCTCTTGTCGGCAGCACAGCGGAGCGTGACGTCTGCCATATCTCCGGGTGAGCCGTCGCCGTGTAAGGTCCACGCGGCTTCTAGCTCGGCGCCCACGAAGTACGCGAGCCCTAGCTTACGCTTCCCCAGGTCTACGGCGTAGAGAGTCTCCATCGCCACCTCCGGTATCTTTTTCACGGACTTCTATTGTTAGGATTCCTGCTTCTTTCGCGCGACGAATATAATCTTCTGTGTCGTGGGAGTCTCCGAAGCCGATACAGACGTCGGGCTTCCGGTCCAACATGACTTGGTTGTGTCGGTAGCCGGCTCTGGGCCAGTGAATTTCCCACGTCCACCCACGCTGGACGGCCGCGTCGAGCGCCATACGGTCTAGCCCCGGAGCGTCGCCTACAATAAGACGCACCTCGTCCTCTTCGTCGAAGAGGTGATCAAGAACATAGCTCACGACGCCTCGGTTTTTCCAGTCACGGGAGCCTACCATGAGTAGCTTGATCATCGCTCATCCAAGTATAGGCTGACTACGGGGGCGCCGAAAAGGCGGGGCATCTTGTCGCCGCTGCGTTCTGCCCACTCCAATACCCCGGCGATGGCGGCCTTGATGAACCAGTCGGGAGCGGTCAGGCACCCGTTGCTGTTCCCTCGCCACGAGTGTAGATTCAGGCCGATGTATGCTGTCTCTACCTTACCTGACCCCCACCGCTGGTACCGCAGATTGGGGCGTCCTTGCTGTACAAAAGCACTCCGGCCTTTGTGCGAGCCCACGATATATACGTCTCTGTGCCAGCCGGGTATCACGCGAGGCACCGCCTTATCTTCCTTCTCCGTGGCCTGCGTTCGCGCCTCGCACGTCGAGATACGTCCGCCCGGGAACACCATGGCGATGGTGTCACCGGGTGGCGTTTGAGGGTCTAACAGACCGTCGGCTCCGGCGGTCATCTGTCGTGTCACGTGAAGGTACGGATACGTCAGGCTGGATAGGTCGGCGATTGCAGTACTCAAGTGCCCTTCCCCTCGTTAACGACCTTGTACGCCTCGGCTTCTTCCCAAAGAACCCACTGTGCGTTCTCGCGTAGAGTTATGCCGTCATCGTATAGAACCAACACGCACGCGTAGGGGTCTACGTGTTCTGGCCTAAGACCACTCCCGTCCCACGCAACCCATCCGGGGCCGAGGTCCTCTCGCTTGTCGGCTTCTCGTTTGGCGCGGGGGTCCGGCTTGGACGGGTCGAGAACGTGTTCTCGCATTTGCTCGTACCAACTAGCCTTTTCCAAATCTTGCAGGGCAGCGTCCTTCATACCAGCCCGGAGCCGATACTTTAGAGCGTTGCCTTCACAGAAGGCAAGGAAGCCTTTGTCTCCGAGAACCCACCGAACTACGTCAATGGTTTCTTTGCTCTTGGACTTATAGTGGTCGGGATTGATAGCGTCCTTCATAGTCAGTCTCCCTTGCTGAAAGCGGCCCACATTTCATACATGACGAGGCCCACGATCATGCGTCGCAGGCTCTCGGTGATTTCGCCGTATTCCATTTCTGCGAGCGCGCGTCCGATGGACTCGGCCGCGTTCTCCTGCATCGCGTGCATCCGGCCCTCGTAGTCGGCGAGCGCGTTCTCTGCCCGCGTAGCTCGCTCCGTCATGGCGTCTACGTCCTCTTGCAGCGCGGCACAGCGGGCCCAGAGAAGACGCACCTCCATGAGCAGGCGGTTACGCTCATCAGTGGCGAAGGCAAAAGCCTCGTACAGCTTGTCGTGTTCTTCGCGCCAATCAATTGCTTCGTCGCTCACGCGGCCTCCTTTCGTGGTTCCCATGGAATCAGCTTGCCGTCCTCGTCGAACACGGGAGCGGCGTCCTTATACCAGCGGCGCATAAGCGCCGGCTCTGCTTCTACACGCACGTTCGGCAAATACTTTCGCATCTGCTCGACCATGATTTTACTAGCCAGCGGTGCCCACAGATGGGCGGTTTCTTCCGGCCCCTCGAACAGGACTTCGTCGTGGACGTAGCCCCACGCTCGTACACCGTATAGCGGACTCTCTTGATTCACATACATTTCTTTGGTGAGAGCCCACAGAGCGGCCTTGCCTCCGTCGGCGGCGAGCCCCTGGAAGTACGTGTTCGCGGCCTGCGAGAACCACTCGACTTGGCGAATGCGCTTGCTTCCCATCTGTTGAACCCACGCAGGTCCGTCTTTCGTCATATCACCGACGGCCTTAAGGTACGTGCGCACTTCGGGCCACATATGGAAATACAGGTCGCGGAGATCCTTGGCCTGCGCCTTCGTGAGGCGCACACCGTAGCCCTTAGCATACGCGACGAACTTACGCCAGCCCATGCCGCCGGGGAAGCCGAAGTTTGCGGCCTTGGCTCGCTGCCTATAGTCCTTGATTTCGCGGTGCAGTGGGTGCGCTTCGTTCTTGAGGGCCTCGTACGCCTCCTCGTACGTCAGACGTACGCCCGTCGTGGCAAGGATCTCGATGCCGAAGAGCAGGTGGGGATCGATACCTTTGTTGATGGCGTCCGCTAGCTTGCTATACCCAACGAACACCAGACATACCTGGGCCAACGCTCCTAGCTCGATGGCGCTGTAGTCACACGACATAAAGACGTTGCCCTCGTCGGGCACGACACACTCTCGAAAACCGCCCTTCCGCGGGGGTTGTTGGTGCTTCCAGGACGTGCGCCCCGTACTCACTAGAGAGTTTGGCGGCTCGCGTAGCCGGTCCACGGACCCAGCCTCTAGGTCCGGAATGTATCGCTGGAGCATACGTCGGGCGAACGCTCCATCCTCGTAGTCGATTAGGAGAGGATCGCCGCTGTTTCGGAGAGCGTCCTTATCGGTGGAGATCGCTCCCTTCTCTGTACGCGGTACCGGTGTGTCGTCCTCGTCTCCGTCCTCGTACGCGCGGCGTACATGCTCCTGCAACCGCTCGGCTACGATGGACCCATACCGCATATTCGCATTGTCCGCGCATGTGCCCCGCCGCCGCTTGCACGTAGCGCAGACCCCGGCTTCCTTGCCGGCTAGCCGCGAGCAGTGCCCGCCGCCGCAGGCTAGGCAAGCCTCGTTCACGCTGACAAACCCAGTGCCGTTGCATGCCGTGCAGCCGTTGACACGGACGATACCTAGCTGCATGGCGACGTCTTCGCCGTGCTGCACGTCCCGTCGGACCTCTTTCTTGACTTCTGCTACGGCAGCCGGGTCAGTACGGAAGCCCGTCTCGCCGATCCAATACAGTGGTAGCGTAATACCTGTCTGGCTTATCTCGTCAACAATGGTGCCGTCGGGGTTTACGACTGCCCCGGCGGAGTACACGACCGGCGCGGATTGCTTCTGCCTCACGCGGTACGCCCACACGGCGTCCTCGATGGCGTAGTTAACCGCGGCCTCGGGCCACTTGTCCATGGGAACGCCACGTAGCTCTGCATAGCGGAGACGCCAGGCGTTATCGCCCTTCTTCTCGGCGACGAGTTCGCGTTCGGCTTTCTCGCCAAAGTACGTGCCGACCACGTAATCCAGACCGAACATGGTCTTGGCTAGCTTTTTCTTGCCTGTCTTCGGGTCGATTCCCGTGTCTCGGCGGCGGTCGAATTTGAAGTCTCCGGACGCGATAGTCAAAAGCTTCTCGCGGATCAACGTGTCCTCGATGCGTCCGACCTCCGCAAGGTTCAGGACAACACCGCGCACGGCGTAATCCGGATATCCTAGTTCACGCATATAACGAATCCACACTGTCCAGTCGAAGCCCCCGTTGTGTGCAACGAGGCACACGTCCGGCTCCGCGAGCGCCGCTGTCATGATTAGCTGTGCGCTCTCGCGTGTCCCTAGCACGGCCCATTCGCCTTGCGGCGAGGTATCGTGCGTGAGCGTGGCCGGCGTACACTCCGCCACGATACGGTCGTAGACTTCCCGAGTGTCGGGGCCTCCCGCCATCGAGAGGCAGACTAGTGGCGGCGCGGGGTCGTGCTTGGTGATCAAGCTCGTTTCCACGTCCCAGCCCACGTAACGATACTTCGGCATCATTATCTCCGTCGGACGAGCCCGAAGAACAGGATGAAAGCGATCACTAGGAGTCCGCTGTAAATACAGCCGTTTGCCATCTCATACGGCATCATTCCTCGTTCCACGGCTGGTCACTGTTATCGTACGCCCTCAAGTCTTCCATCGCGTCGGCCACAAGGCTATCGTAGTAGCCCTCTTCTAGCCGCGTCTGAACGAAAGCGGAGAGGGCGTCAGCTAGGCTGACGCCGAGGTCCCTGTATAGAAAGGACTCGTCCCCCCTCGTGATGGGGACGTACTCCGAGATCCACGCCTCGGGCGGATCTCCAGGTGATAGGTACGTGTCGCGCTCTCCTGTCTGGTATACCACGGTAAAGTTGTAGTCCCCAGAGGAGTCGTCAAAGTTGAATACCATAATACATCCTCGTGTTTCTCGTGCTCTCTAAGCGAAAGACCCTCCGTCTCCGGAGGGTCTCTCGTTTATACGCTCGGGTGGTAACGCTCCACCGCTAATGCTCCCAAGAGCACCGTGCTACTTTTACACTACGAGCGTGGTTCTTGCCAGATGCCTATTAGGCGGCCTGTGCCTTACGGATACGCGCCTGCTCTTCGGCAGTCAGTCCGATGAACACGGGGTTGCAGTAACCCCCAGCGGACTTCTTGACGACGGCCTGAATCAGAGTGCCCTTGAGCACGTCGCCTCCGACCGGACGTCCCTGCTCGTCACGAGTACCGACGAGGCCCTTGGCCTCTGCGGCCTCCATCACGGTGTCCGTGATATCCTCCACGCGCTTACCGAACAGCGCCGCGTAGAACTGGCGAATACGCTTGAACGCATACTCCCCGCCCTGCGTGCGCTCGCCATTCAGCTTGATTTTGGGGGTCTCGAACCACTTCACGCGTGCGCCGACCTTGTCCGAGTCCTCGGTGCTTTGCAGCACGTCGAACACGGTGAATTCGACGACGTGGAACGGCTGGCCGTCTTCTCGCATGGTCGAGGCCAGGATGGTATCAAGCTCCAGAACGTACGTACCCTCGTGTAGGTAACCGCGACGCTCGATCTTGCTGCCGACTTCCGTGTCCTGGATACCGCTAAAGAAACCCATGTTATACTCTCGCTTCGTGCGTTGTTGTCTCTAAGCCACCCCTCGCGGGTGACCCTCTCCACTAACTGGAGGGTGCCAAATGTCCACCTCTCCGCTGTCTTGTCTTGTCACACCTTGGGGTTGACGGGGGCTGACAGCAACCTGACAGCCCGCCGTCAGGCTACGATCCCGCTGTGGTCGGGATCATCGGGCGATCCTGACAGCTTGACAGCAAAACGGCCCCATCTCTTATACTAGTTAAGATCACTCCCCTACTCTACTCGTGTTGTTTTGACTACTAGAGCTACCTCGGGAAACGCTGTCAAGCCGTCAGTATCGTCTACTATCCTGTAGTAGACGGCATCGTAGCCTGACACCCCCCCGTCAAGTTGCTGTCCGCGCTGTCAGGCGCCGCGCTCTACAGACGCGCGGCGCGTCGCAAGATCGCGGTCTAGCTCGGTGGACTCATAAAGGTCGATCGCTTTGGCAAGCATATCGATCTCTTCGGCCTCCGGTGAACCAGGCGGAGCACGCCACAGCGTACGCACCCGCCCTAGTGCCCACTGGCACCACGCGTCGTCCGCCTCACTAGAGGCGCCTTTCATTCCCTATCCCCATTGCTTGGGGCAACACAGCGGTGGGCATTGGGGCCGCCGTGTGTCTCGACGGCGTACGGGTGGCACAGATGCGAGGCCCACGCGGCGTTGGCCGACACTCCACCTGCCATCATGCCCCCAGCGAACGCCAAGATCGCCGCAGTGGCAGCGACCAACAAGAGCGTGGTGGATTCACTCATCGAACACCTCCAGCCGACATAGCCCAAGAAACACGTAGGTACCCGTGGACGCTACACTCTAGGCTGAATCCACGCTTCCGTAGTGCGTGCTTGTATTCCTCGGGATACTCTCGCAGCGTCATGTAGCAGTAAACACCGTCGCGCGTGGCCGTACGCAAGAGGCGGGCGTGCTCCTCCTCGGCCGCGATAGTCAAACGCCGGGAGCGTTCCTTGCTCGCCACGGCGGTATGCTCCGCCGCGGTACTCGCGCTCATTCTGGCAAAATCTTCGTCGTTCATGGACTTTCCTCTTTCTATTACAAGTTGGCCCTGCTTGTGATCACGCTACCCGGAGGTAGGACTTTGAGGCCCTCGATAGACATCTGCTGACTCGCATAAACAGCAGACCTCCAGCAGAGCCCGGTACGGAGACTCCTAGCCTACCACCAACCATGCCTATCGGTGAGCAGGATAAATGCCGCGCCTGCCGGGGACACGAGAAGTGTGCCGTCTTTCAATACAGGTGGGACGTCGGGCGCGTGGACAACAGTAATTTCATTCATAACGGCTCCTCTCGTTGTGTTACTCTTGTCGTGCTACTGCGCCCACACGGCTTGTAGCAAGCGTTGTTTTTGTGCCAGCGCGTCCTCCGCGAAGGCAGAACGGTGCAGGGCTTTTTGCACTGCGTTGATATAAGGGAATGTTCCCATGTATACGGCGGCGTCTACGCGTGGCGCAAGCTGGTTAGTGCGGTGCGTACGACCTAGCATCTGTTCCCACATCACGGCACCACTAGGGGGCTGCAATACTAGTTGGTTGTTCCACGACTGGAGGTTGAACCCCGTGCCGTAGATATTCATAGACAGGGCTACGACGGGCGATGCCTTGAAGTCTGGCTCTTCCCCGCGAGGACAGTACATACCAAGGTCGGAGAGCATCTCACCTACGGAGGGGTTGTAGTACCAGACGATCGCCTGTTGCTGTGAGAGTCCCCAGCGTACCACGTTCGCCATCATCGTAAGGTCGAACCATACGGCGCGCTGCGGCGGGTGCGGAAGGTACTTCTGCGAGTCGGGGTCGTAGAAGCGCTTCTCCGCTTGTGCGTCCCAACACTCTAGCATGTGGCGTAGCTCCGAAGGACCGCCGCCCGCTCTCACCATTTTTTCTACGAGAGCGGGTGAATCGCACTTTTCACGAGCGTAGCGCGTCAGATAGCGTCGCACTCCACCGGCCCACGCACGCCGCGCGTCGAGCCAGTCGGTATCTACCGCACCGTCGGGCCAGTCCCATACGAGGTAGAAACCTAGAGACGCTTGCTTTGCGCACGCGGATTTCTCCGCCGCGAAAACCATCGGCTCGCCGTCCGGCCGCTTGTATTGTGCGACCATACGCAGCGCGTCTTTCACCAACTCGCTCGTACGCGGCCTCCAGGGGGTCAGGACGATAGGCACGTCGCAAGACATATCCGAGGTCGAGACGACCCCCGGAGCCGTACGAAAGCGCTTCTGGAAGGCGAGACGCCCCGCGTCTGCGTGGTCCCCGATCCCTTGTGTCCCCGCCCATTCTACCAGCGGCCACAGGTTGTTAAGCTCACGCGCGCCGGGCTCCGCGTCCGCGTCGAGCACAGCGCCCCAGCGGTCCGCCTCGGTCTTCTCGTGAGGCAAGGGGGAGAAGTCACGTAGGGCAAACATAGACAGGTGGTGAATGCGGGCGATCTCTCCGCCACCAAAAGAGCCCGACATACAAGCGAAGCGCGTCTCGGGGTTGGTCTTGATATACCGCGTGAAGCGTTTTGTACGGGCAGCGGTGGGGTTGGCTAGCGCGTGCGCTTCGTCCGCCATGATTAGGTCGGGGGCCATGCGCGTAAGAAAGTCGCTGGAGTCCTCCTGTGACAGGCGTTCATAGGATACGATCTCCGGCACGTCGAAGTCATAGTGCTGACTCCACTCGAAGATATCCCGCTGGGTCTTCTCTACCAGAGAAGCGAAGGTGAGGTACAGAGGCCGCTTTGCTCCAAACACGCGGGACATAAGTAGAAACGTCAGGGTCTTGCCTGCGCCCACGCCTAGCGCACCGAATACCCCGACGCCGGGGAGCGCGGCGTTAAGCTCACACTCCTCCAGCGTCTCCGCCTGTTTCGGCAGCAGAGGCGGCGCCTTAGCGTGGCGACGAAAACGCGCCGACCACTTAGGAACGAGAGAGGTGTCGTCTTCCAGGAAACGCTCCGGCATCGCACATACGCGCTCTACGGCACGCAGATTACCCGATTCTGCACGGGCAGCCGCAGCGTTCTCTAGCAGGTCGTCGAACAAGGCTACCTCCGTACGATACGCTCATATCGGGCGGGCTGTAGGTACTCCACACAATCGCAGTTTCGACAGTCCCGCGCCCCGACGGAGCCGGGGCGGTACTCGTGGATACTGACGTGGTGCCCGCAGCCCGCGCACACCTTACGCCGAGAACGCCCAAAGTGTAGGAGGCCACGACTCTCTACGACGAAAGGATCCTCGGAGAGTACTATTCGTTCCGTTGGCATATCAACCCCTAGCGTTACTTGCAACGAGTGTAAGCCACCGCGCGAAGGCGGGCGGTGTCAGGTGGCGTTTCTTCTTGGGTAGCTCTGGCAGGCCGCCATTCGCGTAACCCTTCGTCGTAATCTCGTGTGTCGGGAAGTAGACCCGCGATGGCCGCGGAGGCAGGTTCTCCGGACGACAGCCGACAATATACAACCACGTGGGCTTCACGCAAGGGTGCCCCCCAAGAGACTTGCTCTACTTCGATTGTGTACCCTCCCCAGGTATCGGGGGGCTCACCCGGTAATGGCAGGTCGAGGACACCAACGGGCCTCTTTGCGTAGGTCTTTCGCTTCGAGCTACGTTTGCCCCATAGGTTCGACTCTCGTGGGTGCTCTAGCACACCGCCGAACGCACGCACGGACTCGACCGCGTGCAGGGCACAATCCGCCCCACCTTCGCTGCCCTTGTACCGCCAATAAACCCGCCCCCATGGGCCGCAGGCTGGGTGCGCTACGACGGGGTAAGGGCCGTCGTAAAGTCGCGCGTCGCGCGCTTCGTCCCACGCGTCAACGTCAGGCATATGCATGTACGGACCGCCGGGGGACACATACAGTGCAGCGACTCTTACCATAAGCTACTCCGGGGAAAGGTCAAGGTCATCGGACCAGCCGCAGAAACCACAGCGACCGACGGGGATCAAGTGTTCGTGGTTGCTCTTGCCGCAGCGGGGGCAGCGCACTAGAAACAGCGCGCCGCCCTCAAAATAGTTAGGAGGGGCGTAACAGTCGAACAGAAGGTCTTCAACGACCTCGGGCTCTTTCTTCTTGTGGAACCCGGAACCGGCACCGCCGCGGAGCGAGTGCGCCATAGCTGGTAGATTACGCCCCATCTCAACTCCTAGCGGTATCCGCGAATAACGATGGTCCCCAGCGTTTCCAAGTACGCCAGGATGATATCAGCGAGAGGGTGACGCGACGACATCGTAAGATAGGGAGGCAGACTCTCCGCCGTCTTGATGGCGCTCTTGACTTCCGTAAGCACGCGACCGGGACCGGCGTTGTAGTCGATGAGCCCGTAGTGCGGGATGTTCTCGCGCCACACCTTTCGAATCTCTCCGCCGTCTTGCTCGACGATACACTCGAAGGGGCGAATCCACTCGGCAAAGTTCGTGCAGACCAGCTTGTCGCTGATACAATCCACGAGCACCGTACACGCGCCGGCGCTCTGTACGACGGGGCGTTCCTCGGCCTTCACAACGAGGGGCTCGGCGGTAACCTCGGGCTCGACGATAACCTCGGGCTCGACGGTAACCTCGGGCTTCGTCACGTCGTTAGATTCCTTAACAGGAATCAGGTTGTCACCGCTGCCGTCGAAGCACCAGTCGTCCGCGAAGTACATCTCAACACGTCCGCGTGTGATGCGCTGGAGGCCCGTAGCCTCGGCTACGATCTTCTTGGCCGTGTTATACTGTAGCTTCCCTCCGACGAGAGAGGCCGTCCACGCTGCGCGGATCTGGTCGTCCGCACACGCGTCATTCATTACGCCGGTCACAGTGGTCTCCTCGTTCTCGTTATCGTTCTCGTCATCCATCGGCTTCGGGACGAACATACCGCCCACGTTCCGGAGCCCCAGCCGCTCCGTAAGCTCGAACGGCTGGACGCCGTGCGACTTAGCCAGCAATAGCACGATGCTAGATGCCACGGGGCCAAGCTCCACAAGAGGCTTGAGTCCCGCCATAGCCGCTTCAATACCGCCCAGCGGGGGTTCGTTCTCCGGGGCTTCCGGGGGAAGCTCTTCGATAGGAGCAGGCGCACCAAAAAGCTCGGCCGCAAGGTCTTCTAGAATACCACCCATGTTTCGTTCCTCCATGACAGGTTCAATAGCGCGCCAGCCTCTATAGCTGGTACAGTATGTAGCGTGCGAACAACCACCGAATGCGTTGCAGCCGTCGGCTGTAGCACACGGACTCACTTCCTCAACGTCACTCGTACCGTAGTACAGATCATACATATCTTGGGCAATGCGCTCGAATCGCTTCCACTCCTCTTGCGCACGGCTCCACTCTACCTCTGCCGATACCTCTTTCACGAGCGGGGTCTTTGGCTCGCGGTCCTCGCGGTAAGCGAGGTAGTAGTTGATGTGTCGGACGGGGACCTTCTCGGGGATCTCAAGACCCCGAGATTTCACCAGGACATATGTGTAGATGAGCGGCTGCGGGTGAACCGCTAGCTCACTCTCCAGTTTGGTATACTGCCACGGGCCTGCTTTGCCGCCGCCCGTCGTCTTGTGGTCGTCAACGGATCGCAGGTAGTTATCCACGATACGGAAGAAGTCCACCTTGCCCTTGAAGCGCAGCGGCCCGCACTCGTAGTCGAGCCATTCTTCTACGCCCCACTCGGGATCCTGCGGCGTCGGCAGAAACCCGGCGTCTACGGCGAGCTTTAGAATAGGCCACGATTCGTGGCCCGTCACGTCCTCGCCCTTTAGATAAGCCTCCGCGCAATCGTGCAGCAAACTTCCGGCGGCGGTCGCCGTCTTCTCGCCACGCCGGCGCAGTACGTAGGAGTACCACCACGCCTTCTTGCACAGGCTCCAAGTCTCTACGGAGGACACACTGATATTCGGTAGCTTCACTTCGCTTTCCTCGGTTGAAGCTACCACGTAACGGGGTTCCTTCTCGTCGGCAACAGGTTTCACGACGGCCCCAGCAACCACATACCCTCGCGCACGGGGCCGCGCCCGTCGGCGTCTCGGTTGATAGGACGGCGTACGTCTAGCTCCGCCACGAGCTTAGCCCCGGCGGCGGACCATAGCCGTTCGGTGTCCGGCGTGATTAGGTCGCTCGCGAGGATACGCGCACGCGGGCTGTGTCGCCGCCAGGTCTGCACACGGCGCGTCAAAGACTCCAGATCGGAGACGTCCCACGCCACGCCGCTATATGCGGTGAACGCCTTTTTGCCCGGCGCCGGCTGGTAGGGCGGGTCAAGGTACACATAGTTCCAACTGTGCGCCCCGACCTTCTCGTAGCCGTCGAGTACAAGAGACTTCGACAGAAGCTCACTGGCCGCTAGAACGAGCGCGTAGTCAATACCGACAGCCTTACCTTCCGTGCCGCACGGTACGTTGTACCCACCGGCGCGGTTGTATCGGACTAGCCCGTTGTACCCTGCGCGGTTTAGCCACAGAAAGTAAGCAGCGCGCCCGGCGTCCGGTAGGGTGCGACGATTGAAGGTGTCACGCGCCTTGTAGTAAGCGCTCTTCTCCACGACCGGCGGCAGACTCGTTAGGGCCTGAATCATCGCACGTGGGTTGTTCGCCACGACGCGATAGAGATTCCGTAGGTCTTCGTTGGCGTCCGCTAGAACGGAGGGAACCCGGCGCGAAAAGAACAAGGCGGCCCCGCCTGCGAACGGCTCCATGACGGGCTCCGTGTCCGGAACCTCCAGAAGCTCGACGATCTTATCGACGAGCTTTCGCTTACCGCCGGGCCATTGAACTAGTGGTGTCAGGGGATTCATGGAGCACCTTGCTCGAAAAGATTTAGTTGTAGGGCGGGAACGAAAGCCCAAGCCACAAGATCAAACACGTGGTCTCGCTCGACGCGGCTCCAACGCCAACGCCATGCTTCCTCTACGGGATTCTCTTTCAACATTTGGTCGGCTTGTCGAAACCACCACGTTCGCACGCGCGTGTCTCTCTGCACACCGGGGGGGGAAACCCGACCCCCCGTTCCAGGGGATTGCTTCGGGCGGAAGCTTGTTAAGAATATCGTGTGTCATGTGTTACTCCCACACCGCGCTATCGCGGAAGGCTTGGAACGGAATAGGCCAACAGCGTACCTGTTTGCCGTTGACACTCTTAAGCTTGGTATCTCCGCTAGCCATTTGCTTGAGTGTCTTTAGCACAACGTTTGGTTTCGGGATACGTACGTCGGAGACGGTACGCCAGTTATCCATAACGCTCGCGTGGTGAACCCACACGATCTCCTCGTCGTCGTCCCGAAGAACGAAACCGGCGACGCCCGGCGCTCCAGCGTCCAGCTTGCGCAGCATGTAGTCCACAACCTGTAGCACAGTAGGCTTATACCCCTGCTCCGCCACGAATTGGTTGTGCCAAGCGTTACGCACGCCTTCGACTAGGAAACGACCACCTCGCTTGATACGGCGGTTCTCGCGTAGCCAGTGTAGGTGCTCGGCAATACGACCGGGGCGATCGTCCTCACGTACCCACGCGGCGCCGGGGCGGGTGACATAAGCACGGCCGCCCTTGCTAGCAATGAAGCGGCCCGGCTCACCCAACGGTTCTCCTCCGTCGTCGCAACGGGGCGAGCGAATGTACATCACCCGCTGGACGATCGCTTCGAGGCCGTCTTGACCCAACGCCTTACGGAAAGGAATACCATCCTCATCGTTAGCGCAGATAAGAACGCGTACACAGCCACGTAGATCGACAGCTTCACGATACAGGCCACGAATCGCATGGGATTGGCCCGATACGAGGTTGCGGAAGAACTCACTTGCTCGGTGGTCATCCCATTTCCCCACGGTAATACCCTCGTCGGCGAACACGAGAGGGCAGTCGAGTAGCTTAGCGTTGAAACCCGCCGCCGCTTGATCATAGTCGGTGTGCCGCCCGCCCCACAGCGAGGCGATACCGCGTGCCAACAGGGACTTGCCGTCACCGGGGGAGCCGTCGATGTACAAAGCACATAGCGGTTCATTGGGTGTATATGTCACAGCGGCAAGCCAGTCTAGTAGTAGGTCAGCGGAGTCCCCGCCGATTAGGCGAAGCCATGTGTCAATGTCTTCGTGGTACAATGCCTCGCACGGTACGAGGTGGTGTACGCCCTCCAACATCATTCCCGTATCCCGAGGATCATATACACAACCCTGCATACCGCTGACATACGCCAGCTTGTTGACCGTGGCTCCGTACTGGCACAGGATCTCGGGGAAGCGGCGGCGCGGATCGGAATACTCCGCCTCGAAAGGAAGCCCCGGCGCGGTAAACTTTTCGTAGTGCAGGGACAGGCTGACTTGGTCCGTGGGGATATATGACGGCGGCTCCGTCAGCGTGTTAAGCTGCCACAGCTTACCTCCGCCTACGAGGTGGACGGTCAGAGGGTTCGTTGCCGTATAGATTTCCGCCATCGCGGCGTCGTCGTCGTGTAACCGCGCCCGGTCCTTTTCATTGTCCGCCGCCTTGCAGCAAGCGGCCCACATCACCGGCGGTAGCGGGGCCTTCTGCTTGCTCACGCTAGCCCACATCATGCGGTAGATATCTGCTGGGTTATGCACGCCGGCTTCCGCTAGCAGACGGGCGGCGTGTAGGGCTTTGTCCTCGTGTTGGGTCTTGGACGCCGCCAGCGTACGCCCGTCAATAAGGCGTTGCAATAGCTTGGCGTCGTGCCCCTTGAATGCGGCGCGTACAGCTTCCCACTCGTCGATGGTAACGGTGGCGCTCGTTAGAATGGGCGCGTTCTCTGGATGTTCTTCTCCCTCCTCGGCCAGTTGCTCGCCGCATACCCACGTACACAAACGCCACGCCTCGTGCAGGTCGCGACCCGGCGTGGATTCGACGCTACGCCAGACGTAGGAGATTAGCTTCTCCGGCTCGGTGATTCGCCCTCGGTTGGCGATATGTGCAAGCCACGTCTTGAGCGTACCGTAGGTACTACCCGCGTGGTCTTCGGGCAACGGCATACCGCGCCGCAGCACCGCGTGGTAATCAGCCGCCGCCACCCACTCTTCAAGGGTAAGCTCCTCGTAGTCACCGGGCATATCCGCGTCGAGAGCCGGCGTCCCGCGTTCTACTTCCAAGCGGGCCAAGATATCTGGCAGGATAGATAGTGGCTCAAGGGGCGCGAGCCAGACTGGATCCAGCAACACACCGTCCCGCGTTGCGCGGGGCATACGGAAAAGCCGGGTCCACTGGTAGCACGCTTCATCCACCACGAACGCGCCATCCCATGTGCGCGTGAGGTACTCTCCAGCGACACGCAGTAGGTGGTTTGCTTTGCTTACGGGTATGTTAGTATTTAGTATTGTATAGACGCGCAGGCCGGCGCGCGTGGTATAACCGCCCCACGCTTCCGGGGGGAACCCCTCGTCGTCGGCGACGTCGAGTAGATTAAGCGCCTCGCTCAAAGCTTGGCTCGCTTGCTCCAAAGATTCCCACGGGGCGTGAGCGGGGTTGTCGATATCGAAGAACAGGCCCGTAAGCAGGGGCTCTTCTCCGACATCGATGAGCGTGGACAGCGCACCCTTGGCTAGGCGGGGCGTTGGCCCACCGTCGCCGCCGATATACGCCACGAGCATGGCGTCCGTTTCCTGTGCCTCGTATAGTGTGGAGGGCGTGAACACCTCGCCCATCGGTAGACCATCGGCGGTGCCGATGCCTGCCCATGCGCGGGTCTTCATGTTCGCAAACTTCTGCATGATATCTCCATGTGCAGCGGTTGCATGGTCACTGTCCGGACTAACGCGCGCCGTTAGTCCGGAGGGAAACCCTGCTACGCAGTAAGGCGGTTGAAGGCGCGCCGCGCCGCCCGGTTGTTGACGGCTCCCGGCCAATACCGGGTGCCCACGTCGCGCAGCTTACGCAGCACGAGGTCCGCTACCACGGCCGTGTCGTCTATCGTGACAACACCGGCATACGGAGCCCGTAGCGGCGAGCGGTATTGCTAAGACGATGCTTCAAGCTGGAACGGTCGTACCAGTCGTGTTGTGCTTGTAGAGAGACTAGCAACGCAAGGTGGTTTTCGAACCAAGCAGGCGTGTCCCGACACCAGTACTTCACGAGTTCCTTAACACCGCAGTTAAATGAAAGCGCCGGGCTGTCGTCGGGAAGGAACGCGCCGACGGCGCAAGCGTTCCCGGCGGGATTCCGATAGACACAGGCATCGCTACCGAAGCTGTCCCGTACTACGCAGCGTTCTTCTTGGTTCAGAAGGTATTCGACAGCGACGTCAAATACTTCCTGTGCGGTAGGATCCGCGTTCACGGGGATGAGGGGGAACGTCATATCTAACCTCCGTAGCTCATCATGGCGATCGCTGCGCATGTGACAAGTAGAACATTCACAACAATACTTACGACGTCTAGCTTTGTCATGCGATTTCCTCCGTGTCCACGTAGGACTCGTCGTTCTTGCGAATACCCTCAAGGTGGCAGAAGTCGAAGGATTTGTACTTGTATGCCTTGGTGTCTGTGCGAACACAAACGCCCTCGCTTGGGTGCGCGTCGGACAGCTTGCTAGGCGCGTTCGCTGCCTCCGATAGATACCCGACGAGTTCCGCGTCGTCCGCCGGAAGAATGCGCGCGTCGATGACGGGAACGTGGGGAATACCCAAGGCGTTAGACCGGGATAGCACACGCTCCATCGGATACTCGAACACCACGCCCTCCGGTGTTGTCAGAGTAATACGGTAGATGTAGATACCGCACGTGTGTGGCTTCTGCCCGTAGTCGAAACTGAATGACGCACCATACTTGCGGGCAATGGCCTTGCCGATGGGGTCGTCGGGCGGCGTGTAGTGTCCCATAATCGGGGTCATCCTATCGAAGCCGACGATCTCGTAGTACACCGTCTCGCCGGGCAGCAATCCGCGCTCGCGGATATAATCGTGCGCGAGCGCGCGATAGGCATCGGGGCTACGGGCCACGTCCTCGAACACGAGGTTGCGACTACCCGTCACATACCGAAGCTCCTTGCTCGCAAACAATTCGTTTGCCCCCACGCGGGACGCGATCGCATTGGCGATTCGCTTCCACCAAAGCAGGTCTACGCTGACGGGCAGACGACCGGTGCGCCCGGACGTACCGTGCAGTTTTTCCGTGATGAAGGCGAACTGCCCTCGCAGCACGGGCAGGCTGTAGCGAACCTGCGCGGTCTGGTAGTGCCGCTTGAATAGTGGGGCGTACCTCTCCGAGGAACCGCCCTGCTTTGTCCGCGCCTGCTGTGCCTGTTGGGTAGCGCGCGTCTCGTACTTGCCGCAGATAGCCTCACCGTTAAGCCGCGACAACGTCTCCCCCTCGCGCAAGGCAGCGGTACTACCGGCCCAATGCAGGGAGGTAAGCGGCATCCACAGGGCCTCGCTGTTGAGGCCGCGCATACGGACTGTCCGAATTCTCCGATTATCTTCTAGATACCCGCGTGTGGTGGGGTCTGCGTTGAGTTCCGGGTGTCGGAACAAGTTGTTCTCGCGCGCCATGCGCGCGCTCAACTGCCCGCCTTCGGGGAACAGAATACCGAGCGTGTTGTCCTGGACGTCCTTGCCCACAATAACAAGGTGGCCCGCTGCGGTCCCGGCTTGGATGTTATCGCAGCCGTCGATAGGTTGCGTGCGAACGCGGGTGATAATCGCTTCGTACATACTTACTCCTTCGCCGCGTCACGCGCGGCCTCGTTGTCCCCGATCACGCTACGCGTGAACGTAAGCAGGTTCTCTAGTTCCTTCTCGATCTGGTTCAGCGCGACGGACAGCACTTCGTGATTCACGTCCCGCGCCTCTGCCGCTAGAACGATCCCGCGTGCCCATGCGTTCGTTATATGGGGGCGCCCCTTTGCTGCCCCTGTTCCTACGGTGGACGGATCCCGTCGGGCTGCGCGTGCAATACTTACCTGTGACGCTCCTCCCTGTTCCAGCGCTGCCCATACGATGTGGCGAACGTGCGTCGCTTCACGGCAGCGACTCTTCTCAAGCTCTGACGTGGGGATACCAGAGTAGCGAGACGCCCAATGCAAAGCGCGGCCGTAACCATGCGGGGTTAGTACCATTGCGCGTCGTCCTCACACCACGTGTCGTCGCCGTCGTCGTCGAACGCGAGTTCGTAGGGATAATCTCCCTCATCGCTGTCGTCTTCCCAATCGGCAGGCAGACCGGCCAACACAGCGCGGCGGTATTCCACTTCATCGAAAAGGAGTTCTAGAGCGGTGAAGCGTTCGTCGGGATCGAGCGCGTCCCACGTGGACGGTGCCCCGTCAACCTCGACATAACGAATAGTCCACATGTCGGCGTCGAGGTTTCGTACGCAGAAACGTACAAGGATTTCGGTGCCGTCGTCAGCGAAGGTATTGATCGTGATGGTATCAAGCGAGTCTTGTTGCATAGCACACCTCTAGTTTTAGGCTTCGATGAAGTAGGTTCGTTCGTTCCACACACACATATTACCGAAGTGCTTGTCTTCGTGGCTCGGCATATCGTTTGAGGCGCTATGCCAGCACGCGTAACTCAAACCGCGTTCGCTCGGCATGACTCCGCTATTTTCTAGAGAACGGAAAGTTTCCGCGAGCGGCATAAGAACCCACCTGTAATCCCCCGCGTGCGCTAGCACGGGGAGCACTCGGCTGTCCCGCCGTTGGGACTCTATTACGTCCCGCTGGTTCGGGCGCGCGCTATGCCGCGCGACCTTGACAGCGTAGTTCACACCATACAACGTAATCTTGTACGCGGTTCGATGTATGCCGGACCCGAGACACGTGTAGGTATTGAGGACCTCGTCGTGCGCCCTGACGACGTCGTCGCACATTTTCTTTGCAGCGGCAAGCCAGCCGGGCGTGCCAACAAACGGAAACACAAACAAGCTAAGCTGCATGGCGTACTCCTTAAGCGCGTTCAAGGTAGAATAGTTCGGGTCCTGTTCCGGGGTCCCATACACAGATGTTACCATCGTGCTGGTCGTAGTATGTGGGCAGCGAGGCTAGCGCGTCTGACCATCGGTCGTGGTCAAGGCCCACGTCACGCGGGAGAAATTCATCGCGCAGTCTTTGCACGACACTCGCGTGGGGAAACATCACCCACGCGTACTTCGGATGATGGCCCACAAGCGGAAGCATTCGCTTAGCGGGGTCCGCTGCGGCCAGCGCGTCGCGCCGGTTGTGATCCGGTTCTCCGACCTTGACGACATATTTTAGGCCGTTGTGTTCGACCAGATAGGCGACGCGGTATGCGCCTGCTCCCGCCTCGACGTACCCTTCTTGCTTCACGCTACGTCGTATTGCTCTCCGGGCTTCCCATGAATGGGGGGGCGCTGCGAAGGAATCGGCGTGTTTGCAGTACGATTCCCATACGCGGTCAGCCTTTCGGATAAGTTCGGGGTCAAGCATAGGAGGCTCCGTCCGTGAGATACCCCACGCGCTTATCGTCCTTGAGAAGGAGCCCGCACAGGGGTCCTCCAAAACACGCTCCGAGATCGAGCCCCGTAGCGTGGGGATATTCTGCGGGCGATAGCCGGCCGACGTGGGGTTGGTGACCGAACAACACGTGACCGCTGTGTCCGTTGTATAGCTCCGCCCACAGGCGGGCGGAATAGCTCCGAGCCGTTGGGTTGACGGCGATGTGTGTGTATAGGTCCACATATCGCTGCCACATTATCTTGCTGCCGAGGCGCCGATCGCGGGGATCGGCGTCGGTCGCGATAGATACGGTGGGGGACAGCCCGCCGTGAACGCAGAGGAACTCCCCGTGTCGTGCGAAGTACACACCGGAATCCTCGATTAGCTGCCAGTATTCCCGCAGCAAAGGCGACGACACGACTGTGTCGTGCAGGATACGCTCGTCGATGTCCATACACGTAGGGTTGCCGCGCAAGCTGCGCGATAGACGGTCGTCGTGGTTGCCGACGATAACCTGGGCACGGCCGTCCGACACCATCTCCGCCACCATCTCGATGACACCTGTACTATCCGGCCCCCGGTGTACAAGGTCGCCTAGAAATGTTACGTGCTCTCCACCTAGCGCTGCGTACCTACGCAGCAGACGGGCTAGCTTATCGGACATCCCGTGGACGTCACCTACAACAAGGCGGTGCATATTATCCCTCACGGTAAATGCTAGAGGTGTCGTGGCTCTTATGTAGAACCATCTCATGCGTACAATCTTCGGGCGACCCGAACAGGACCATCGCGGCGTATTGCTTGACGGCCCCATCCCTAAACACGAGGCGTTCCAATAGCTGGCGCTTGGTTTTGCCAGAAGACACAAAGTCGTCAACGAATACAAACGCGTCAGTTGATAGAAACTGATAGTTGTTCGCGATGTACGGAAGATTCCAATGATCGCTAACACCTTGCTTACGGAATAGAAGTGCCCTCATCCTGTGGCGAAGCGCTTCTTGGCCGCAGGTGTCGCCGGCCGCTAGCTGTAGCGCATTCAAGCAAGCGTGCCCGCTGGTTCCGATCCCGACGAGGACAATTCGGCCCTCGGGAATCGCTTCGATTAGAAGCGGGAGTACCCTTCTCGCGTAGTACAACGCACCCACGGGGTCCATAGCGTAGGAATAATGTGCCACCGTTACCCTCCTTTGGTTCTTTCCCGAACCATTGACACGGCGTACCCTTGGGTGCGCCGTGTCCAAAGCACCGGAAAGAAACCCGGCGTGTGTGTGTGCCCTTATCTTGCAACGCCCGCCCGCTATTTATAGTGGGTTGTTTTAAGAATCAGTCACGTACACACACACGCCGGGCAGGAAACTACGCGTGCCCGTTCTGGTCGCGCATCGCCACGAGGAACCATACGACGGCGCTTGCGGCACGGTCGATCGCGATCACGCAGGGGACAGGTCCGACGCCCATATCGGCGAGCGTCACGTGGGTACGAATCACCACGATATCCGACAGACCGGCGTCGAGCCCGTAGCGACGTTGGACCGCCTGCGCTTCCGCGTAGGCGTTCTTTCGCACACTAGTTGGTACGTCACCCGAGAACCGCACCGTGTTATCCTCGTTGGGAATGGGTGCATCGAGGTATTCCGCCTCGACCGGTCCGATACTCAACGAGCCGTGAACCTCGTATGAATTCCCCCGGAACACCGACGGCATAAGCGCCGGGTACCCGTCGAGGGCACGGCAGCCGCCGTAGTCGCTGACGTACACCCTACCCAAGTGCCGGGGAATGACGCCTTCCAAACGGGCGGGCATAGCGGGCGGATTCTCCACCCACGGAAGATCGAGAATATAGTCGAGCACAGGGGCGGGCGTGTTCGCGTCGTTCGCGTCGTTCGCGTCGTTCGCGTCGTTCGCGTCGTTCGCGTCGTTCGCGTCGTTCGCGTCGTTCGGGTTAGCATCCAACCAAGCTTCGACGACAGCCCGGATGCCCGTGTTTCCAAGAACATTACTCCAGAAGCCATGGATATCGTCGGAATCGTTATTCTCCAACCACGACGCGATCGCCCCGGACATTCCGCGATAGCACCACGAGTCGGTGACGTCGGAGTTATCCTGTAGATAATCCCGAATCTCTTCGTCGTCGATCTCGACTTCATGGCCGTCGATCTCGACGTCAATTGCGTGAGTCCCGAGAACACCGAAATCCTCGTAAACGCTAGTGCTGACGTAAATGCTGGTGTACATGATGTATCTCCTTTCAGTCGATCTTGTTGGTGGCGGGGGACAGCGCGCACTCGTACAGTGCGGCCATATCTACGGGCTGATAGCAGGCGCGCATACGCCTAATCGTATGCTCCGGAACGCCGTGCGTGTTGCGGCGGGTCAGCGCCTTATCGTCAAGACCGCCGTCGTAAATATCAACGACGACGACCTTGTGCTCGGGGAGCGCGCGGGCATAACCTTGAAGCTCCCAGTTCTTTGTGAACGTATTGTGCAGGACAACGTCCCGCCCTTCACGGAGCGCCACGGAGGCACGCGCCATACAATCACGATGGGCGTCGGGCAAACGCGTGGGGTTAAACCCGCCGAGCCGGTCGAAGTAATCGTCGGCCGCCGCCGTCGCGGCATAACCGAGCGCGTCGTACAGCGCGTTCGCTGTCGTGGTCTTACCAGAACCGGGCAGACCCCGGACATAATAGACGGTGCGCATTACGACGGTCCGTTGTACTTGAGGTTGAACCGCCCGGCGATGCTCTTAAGAATATCCGCACGATCGGCGGGAGCGTAGGTGTCGTGGGTAACCTGCAAGCGCTGTAGCAACTCGACGTGTTCGCGGAACCACGCGGGTGCGTCGTCAGGGCGTTCCTTCACCATAAGAAGGACACCGTCTAGAAACGAAAGCAGGGGGCTGTCGTCGGGGAGGAATGCGCCGACGGCGCAAGCGTTCCCGGCGGGATTCCGGTAGACGCAGATGCCACGTTCAGAGATGCCCGGGACGATGCAGCGTTCTTCTTGGTTCAGAAGGTATTCGACAGCGACGTCAAATACTTCCTGTGCGGTAGGATCCGCGTTCACGGGGATGAGGGGGAACGTGTACTTCATGGTAGGCTCCTGTTGGGTGGTTCTTTGTTCATGCGAGCGTCCCCGTTCGACCGGTCGAACGGGGACGCTGGCAAAAAGAAAGAACATGACGCCGAAAGCCTTCTCCGACGCCTTAATATATTACACGCACGGGGCCGGTAAAGGCTCGACGCCGTGGCGCGCGTGGGTTGTTACGGGGAAACCACGAACCCTACAGATAATCCACTTTTCCCCCACGGGTAGTCCGCCGAACGCGGGATAGTTTAAAAGGGCAACCACAACCATAAATGCATGGCGCCGCTACCGGCCAACGCAAACGCCGTCAGGACCGACGGCCAAGTGGTATAATACGCGTCGTTACTATTCATCACGCTCCCGAAAAAAGTGTGGCGGTATATAGCGGGGACACAAGGGGCGCCCCAGCTTGGGGGCAAAAAAAACGAGCGCAAAAAAAGCGGGGGGAGATCCGGGGCACTTGACACCCTCTTTACACATCTCGAGTGCGTGTCAAGCCGCTTCACTCGCCCCCCGGGGCGCCGGTCGCCCCGGGGGGCGACCGTCCTGGACAGCTAGGCGGACACATTCCCGCTGTCGAGCACTTCACGGGCGACGGCGGGTTCCGCCCCCTTGCCGTCGTCGTCCAGCCACAGACCCGCATCGGCGGAAGGCGAGTCCATGGCCACGACGATCCGCCGGCTGTTGTTGCGGTACGGCACGACGAGGATCCGGGGATCGACGGTAGGCGCGAGTTCGGCGATCCGGTCGATGATCCGACCGATGGAGTCCGCGCGCGCCTCGAGCACATCCGCCGGGACCCCGCCGGGGAGCCCCGCCCGCACCGTCCGCCCGGACAGAGAGACGGTGAGCCACCGCTGACCGCCCCGGACCGCGCGGTTCGGCGTGCCGTCGGCGTTCAGATCGATGTTGGCACGGATGAACAGAGACACAGTCTCCGCGTCGATCCTCGCGGTGAAGGCGTCCACGGCCGCGACGGACCGCTTGCGCTTCAGGTCGTCCTTCGCGGTCAGATCCGCGATTAGGCTGTCGATATCCTCGAACATACTCGTTCCTTTGCACGTCTTCGGTGCGGGTGCGCTTCATGCGCCGGGCGCCCGTCGGGCGCCCCCGGTGCGGCCCCCGGATGGGACCCCCACGCTCTCTTATCGGGTCCGGGGACAGCGCGGGGGGAGATCCGGGGCACTTGACACCCTCTTTACACATCTCGAGTGCGTGTCAAGCCGCTTCACTCTCCGTTGAAACTTCACGGTCCGCCGAAACTTCACGGTCCGCCGAAACTTCACTCTCCGTTGAAACTTCAGTAAGCCCGCGTCGCCCCGACGCAGGAACGCCCCGCGCCGTGGTACGGCGCAGGGCGGGGGGGA
>Ga0210043_1000264_pt1 | contig 56619 bp, 57 predicted proteins | sample CryGeymet201501t_FD_183990 | JGI IMG/M metagenome (GOLD analysis project Ga0210043, IMG submission 183990) | Groundwater microbial communities from Crystal Geyser aquifers in Utah, USA - Crystal Geyser metaG 2015-01t (SPAdes) (version 2) | ecosystem: Environmental > Aquatic > Deep subsurface >... | reverse complement strand
AGTAATTCCTAATTAAAAAGTTTCAATCCTCACCCGCGCCGAGGCGCGGGTGCTGCTGTTGTGCAGACGCTCACCAACGCTGCGAGGCGTGTTTCAATCCTCACCCGCGCCGAGGCGCGGGTGCTGCGCTGCGCCTGATCTTGGCGCATGAGGAATGGGTAGTTTCAATCCTCACCCGCGCCGAGGCGCGGGTGCTGCGCTGCGCCTGATCTTGGCGCATGAGGAATGGGTAGTTTCAATCCTCACCCGCGCCGAGGCGCGGGTGCTGCCTCGATCTTGCTCATGCGTTGCGTCCGGCCTTTATTGTTTCAATCCTCACCCGCGCCGAGGCGCGGGTGCTGCAACCAATACGGGAAGTATCACCAGACGTATTGGCAGTTTCAATCCTCACCCGCGCCGAGGCGCGGGTGCTGCAGGCAACGAATCAAATCTCGGTTGGAAAAACGTTGTTTCAATCCTCACCCGCGCCGAGGCGCGGGTGCTGCTCCGGCTCAGTAAACACGACGCACGATTTGGCTGTGTTTCAATCCTCACCCGCGCCGAGGCGCGGGTGCTGCACTGTACTGGCTCTGGCGATCGACTTGGCAGGCGTGTTTCAATCCTCACCCGCGCCGAGGCGCGGGTGCTGCCAGTTCAGTGGATTTTCCGCATCCAGTTGTCCCGAGTTTCAATCCTCACCCGCGCCGAGGCGCGGGTGCTGCACTCGCGCCGTTTCTTCCAGTCCTTCCAAATTCGGGTTTCAATCCTCACCCGCGCCGAGGCGCGGGTGCTGCATGCTCGCCCATGCGCTCAACGTGCGCGGCGGAGAGTTTCAATCCTCACCCGCGCCGAGGCGCGGGTGCTGCGTTAACTCGGGATGTAACCGAGGCTGGGTTCAGCAGTTTCAATCCTCACCCGCGCCGAGGCGCGGGTGCTGCTCGCCAGCCGTAACATTGACGGGGACGGTAGTTGGTTTCAATCCTCACCCGCGCCGAGGCGCGGGTGCTGCCCACCGGGTCGCCTTCGTCGCCGATCTGCGCGGGGTTTCAATCCTCACCCGCGCCGAGGCGCGGGTGCTGCTTTAATGATCTGCTCATCGAGGCAGGTCTACCCACAGTTTCAATCCTCACCCGCGCCGAGGCGCGGGTGCTGCCGTCCGCTTCCAACGCCATGAACTGCAACGTTTAAAAGCGAACTTTGCGCGAACCTCGAAAAAATTGCTTTTCCGAAGTCCGCACAATTCTTGTGGCGGCGCAATAAATCCACTTCGCACAATGTGTTACGTGAAGCGCGAACCCGCAGGGTTTGGGGCGTTGCTTGGGGTTCGCGCGAGGTCATATTACTAGGGGTCCTTCGAAATCCACGGCGCGGAAGTGTCCGTGTTCTTTGATGTGCAATTCTACCGGTTCGGTGAGTCGGTATAGGCGCAAGTTGTCTTCTTTTTCATTGATTTCGGCGAGCAGGTTGCGCTCCAGTTCTTCGTATTGCATCTGGTTGACGCGGCATTCGAAGACGGAGTTTTGCACGCGCTGGCCGATGCTTTCGCAAACCTTGGCCACGCGGCGCAATCGGCGGCGGCCTTCTTTTGTTTCGGTTGATACGTCGTAGGCGACGATGATGAGCATGTCAGCGTGCCAGGAATGGAAGGTAGGTTTCGGTTTCGCCGCGTATGTGTCTTGCGAGCAGGCGCGCCTGAATTTGCGGCAGCAGACCGATGGGCATTTTGGTTTCCAGCAGCGGGTGGGTGATTTCTTCCTGCTTACGTTCTTGATAGGCGACGACGACAGCGCGTCTGGCATCGCCTTCGAGCAAGACCGCGCCGCCTTCGCGTTCGACGAAATCATTCGCACCGATCTGGCCGCGATTGATGAGAGTGAGCACCAAGCGGTCGGCCATGACGGCGCGGAATTCTTCCATCAAGTCCAGCGCCAGCGCGGCGCGACCGGGGCGCACGGCATGGAGGAAACCAAGCTGCGGGTCGAGGCCAACAGCTTCCAGTGCGGAACGGCAATCGTTCATCAGCATTGAATACAGGAAAGAGAGCAGGGCATTGATGCGGTCGCGCGGCGGTCGGCGGGTGCGGCCATTCATTGGAAAGGTGTTGCGCGCATCGCGCCGGACGATGCCGTTCATGGCGGAGAAATAAACTTTCGCCGCATCGCCTTCGATGCCGCGCACGCTGTCGAGATCGGCGGCTTGCGGCAGGTTGCGCACGGAAGCGCGCAGTGCGGTGGCCGCTGCCGTGATTGTCTTGGCATCGGATTCATCGGCAGCTTCGCGCGCGCCGCGTAACAGCACTTGACGGGCGTTGCGCAACTTGCCTGCAATCATCGAACGGGAAACATTCAGCGCAAAAGTGGCATCGCCCGCTTGCCGATGCTGAGCTTGCCGCAGCAGGATGTTGCCGGAAACCGCGCCCTCCAGCCGCGCCTTGAATCGCCCGTTGCCATCCAGCAGTACCAGCGAGATGCCGTCGTCCGCGCAACGGTGCATGAGCGCGGGTGAGAGCATGATGTTGCCCAGACACACCACGCTGCCCAGATGGTGCAGCGGCACTTGCATTTTCTTCTCGCGTTCAATATCGACTCGTAGCGTGTCGTTCTCCAGATGCAGGTAGGAGTGTGGTGTCATCACGTAGAGGGTATTGAGTATCTGGCGCGCCATTAGTCCTCCGGCTCGTAGAGTGTTTGTTCCAGGGTGGTATGCGCGGCGCAGAGTGCCATCGCCTGCGGTTGGCAGATGTCGTTCAGCGAACACTCTTTGCAGCGCGCATCGTTCGCTGGCGGTGGTAGCTTGCCGGAAGCAAGCATGGCGCGGATGGCGGCGACAGTCGCTTCAACTTGCTGCCGCAGTTCCGGCGTGATGGCAACCTCGCGGCGGCGGCGCGAGGTGTGGTGATAGATCGCGCCTTTCAAAACTGGTTTGCCGAGCATCTCTTCCAGGCATATCGCTTGAGCGGCGAGTTGCAGGTCGTCATGCACCTGCAATTTCTTTCTGCCGTGTTTGTATTCCACTGGATAGATTTTTCCATTGGGATGAAACTCGACCACATCGCATTTTCCCACCAGCCCGAGACGATCAGACCACACCGGCAATGCGCGTTCGCTGCGCACGCCCTCGAAAGACTCAAAACCCGGCTCATCCACCCGCGCATGCGCCGCATTGCCGCGCATGGTGTGGACGTTTTCGTCGAAGGCTTGTTCCAGATGAATCAACGCGCACTGGCGCGGGCAATAGCCCCAGTGCTGGAGCGCGGAAAGCATGATGGGGTCGTCTGTTTCGCTCATGGCGGCAGTGCTATCATTCGTTCGTATCAACCACGTTTACGGAGGCCACCATGGGCGCCATGCTGGAAGTACTGGAAAACCAGGCACTGCAACTCTCACCAAAAGAGCGGGGCGAGTTGATCCACCGTTTGATCGTCAGCCTCGAAAGCGAGCCGGAAGATACGCCGGAAGCCATCGCCAAGGCATGGGATGAGGAAATCGCACGGCGTGTGGCAGACATGGACGCCGGGAAGACGGTCTGGATTCCGGCAGAAGAAGTATTTGCCCGGCTCGACGCCATCATCGAAAACGCGCGTTGATCGATGCGCCTCTCGTTCAACCCCGAGGCGCTCACCGAAGCGGAAGAAGCGACCCGCTGGTATCGGGATAATGGCGGCACCTTACCCAGCCGCGCTTTCGTCCAGGAAATGCGGCGCGTCACCCAGTTGGCAACAGAGCAACCTGGTATCGGTGTTCCCGGACTGCAAGGAACGGTTCGTTTGTATTTCAAGCGGTTTCCATACACATTAGTTTTTCGAGTTCAGGAATCATTCCTAAGGGTGATCGCCATCGCCCATCAAAGCCGCCGCCCCACATATTGGGCGGGGCGACGCTGAGTTCAGCCGACGATCTTCTGTAGCGTCACGCCCTGCGGCACCCCGGCTTCATCCACCGTCACCGAGTAATCGCCGAAATCGCGCGGCACTGAAACGCCTTCCTTGAGCTTGGGCTGAATTCTGTCGAATAGGCTGTGGGCGGGGGCATTGCCTAGTTTGCTGTCGTGCTTGAACACATACAGCCCGCGAGTCGTCATTTCGCCGCGCGCGGCGGAGCGATCATGCTCGAACATTTGCTCAAGCGCTTTCCACAGAAGTTCGAGGTCTTCCTCGCCGAATCCAGTCTGGTTGGCGAGGTGGGCAGAGACGAAACCGTGGGCGACATAGAGGCCGTACGGGACGGTGAACTTGCGGCCCATGGTGCGGTTGTCGCCATCCTGCTTTTCAGCCTCTGCCACTGTAGCAACAGCCATGCGGGTGATGGAGTGCTCTTGCGCCACTACCGGATCGACCGAGCGCGCGAAGGTCAGTTGAACAGGGCCGCGAACCTGACCGCAATTCACACCGGTGGACATCACCGCGCCGAAAGTGCGCACGTCGTAGAAGTTCTTGCACATCCAGTCACGCGCTTCGCCAACAGCATCGCCGCCCTTGCGTTTTTTGTTGTCGCCCTTGAGCAGATCGGCTTTGCCGATACCCACATAGGCGCGTTCGTTCTGGTCGTTGAGGATGGCTTTTTCGCGAATGTAAATATCATATTCAGGTAAGGGCTTCCCATCTTTGTCAGCCTTCACCATTCCGACAAAATTGCGCACCTTGCGTTTGAGGCTCACGTCCGTCACCAGCCCGCGCCCGGTTTCCGCATCCACACGCGGCAGGTTTCCCGCATCGGGGTCGCCGTTGGGGTTGCCGTCTTTCACGTCGAAAAGCAAAACGAAGTCGTAACGATTGTTCAGTGCCATGATGATTACTCTCCCTTATTGGTGGATTCGGATTTGGTGAAGAAGGCTTGACGCTGGTGGTAATAGCCGATGGCAAAGCGCCCCTGATTTTGCAGGTCGAGGTGCGCGGGGAAATCGGCGATGCCGTCCATGATCTGCCCGAGCAGTTTCTCGTAATTAACCGCTTCGCCTTTGTTATCCAGCTTGGCGAGGTGATGGTTCTTCAACTTGAGCAGCGTCGAAAAAACCGTGACGGGCGTGCTCGACGCCGCGCCGTAATAGCGGTCGCGTATCGTTGCGTTGAGGTTGGGGCTGGCGCGCTCTTGTATGCGTTCCAGTACCCCAAACAGCCGGCCCAGCCGGTAAGCGGTATTCGTATTGTTTTCGTCCAGAGACACCTTGAGTTCCTCCTTTCCAGAGTAACGGTTGATGCACGCCTTGATAATCGCGGCGCGCGGGTAAGTGATTTCCTGTTCGGCGCGGATGCGGCGAATCGCACCGGAGAGCAGGGTTTGCGGATAGGGCAGGCTTTCGATCACGCTGCGCATCACATCGCCGCCGAGATTGGGGGGTGTGTCATAGCTACCATCACTTTTCCTTCTGCTGGCCGCTTTCAAAATTGCTGATAGCGAGAGCGTTTCCGGTTCGTGCGGCGCGTGGTCTATGCGCAGGTCTTCGAAATGGCGGCGGATGTTGACGGCCAGTTCGCCCACCGTTTTAACGTGCCAGAAGCGAACGGCGATGCGGGCGGCGTTGGGGGAGAGGCCCAGCACATAAAAGCGTGTGCCGTCGTCCTCAAAACTGCCCGCGCCGGTTTTCGGTGCGTTCAGCAGCGTGGCGACAGCGCCCGCGCCGAGGTCTGGGTTGTCCTTGGAGGGATCGCCGAAAAATCCGGGAAACAGCTCCTCCATTGGATGTCCAGGCGTCGCGGCCCAGAACACCGTGGATGCGTCCCCCACCTGAATGCGTTGCTTCGAGCCTTTTGCCAGCAGATGGTTGAGTGCGGTGGTGTAGGCAAAGACGGCACGCTTGCCGATGGGAGCGTTATTGCCCTGCGACTTGCCATAGGAACTGAACGCATCGAGATTGAACGAGACCACGCTGGCACCCGAGCTTTGTGCACCCCATACGCCCTTGACGGAAGGATGCAGGCGCTCGATGACATCCGCCTCGCCCGATACCAGACACAATGCTTTTTCACCGGAGATTTCTGCATCGGCGGCGGTGAGCGCCTCTGCTACCGCTTCGCGCTCGCAAACCGGGCAGGCATCGCCTTCCAGCCGGAAGGTCAGGTTGGCACCGGTTTCCAGAATATCGATCCACAGCGGGTGCTCGAACACTTTGGCAAAGTCGCCGCGCTCCAGGAAGGCCAGCACGGCACGGATGCCTGAGTCGTCGGATTCGGAGAAGCGCGCGCGTATGGCCTCGACGAAGGTCTGTTGTTGTTCGCGGGCGCGTTCCGGTTTTCCTTTGCTGTCGATACCGAACACATAGCCTGAGTTGTCCCACAACAGATTGGGCAAGATATTGACCGCACGCTTAACTGATTGCGGCACAAGGAAAGTCTTGGCGCTTTTCTTCTTTCCTTCGCCTTCGCGCGTGTCGTCAAATCCGGCGAATTCGCCTTTTGCCGTCAGCACCACAAGAAAGGGAATTCCCTTGTGCTCAAAGCCGGGCGGCGCAAGGTCGCTGTCCGGCATGCGGGTCTTGCGTTGGTAATACTCGTTGAGCGCTTGCAGGATCATCCTCGCACCTCCTCGCTATCCCATGCCGGGATGCGCAACACACCGTTTTCCAATGCGGCGCGGAAGAAGCGCGGCTGCGGATCGGTGGGTTTGGTGTAGTCCATGTCGTGCAGCATCCAGCCGAGGTCGCGCGTTTCTGCGATGGGTGCGGCAGGTTGCTGCTTGCTGTTGATCAGGCGGAAGTCGCAGGCGAATTCGCGGCAGCCCAGATAGGGCTGGTTCACGCATTGACCCTTCTCGGCACGGCGCTCGAACATATCGAGGAACTTGCCCATAGTGTTGTTCTCCCCTGCATTGGGTAGCAGTTCGAAATGCGCGTGGATACGGTAGGCCACGTCGCGCAGGAACAGCCCGGCGCGCTGCTGGCGCTCGTCTTCGATATTCAGTCCGAGCGAACCGGAGCCTTTGTTCATCGCCTCCTGCGCATTGCGTACCGAAACCACTGCACCGACTTCATTGCGCCGGATGGAAACCCAACGTATCGGCTTGAGCACCTCGATCTTGTCGACGTGCCAGCGGATGGCAGGTTTCCACAGGATGGACTCGAACACCGCACGGGCGGAAGAAGGCGTCATCACGTCGTAGCTCACCCGCTCCACCTTCATCTCCGGCCGGGTGAAGCAGGCGAAATCGCCGCTGACTTCAAGACAGTAAGTTCTCATTTCCTCCCCTTGCTTAAACGACGCCTTGCGCCGGATCAAAAACGACATCCTTGCTCATCAATAACCCCAGTTGCGGATGGTAGAGCGTGTCGGAGTGTTGCACATATGTTCCCGGAAAGATTTCACGTATATCGCTGCTCGCCAGCAGTTGCTTGCATTCCTGTTCGCGGATATTGACTGTGTAACGTTGTAGGCGACGCAAGATGCCGCGCCGCTGGTGCGGCTCCATGTTCTGGCTGGCTTCGAGGGCGGCAATCAAACTGGGGCTTCCGCCATAGCGCACGATGATGGCGGTTTGGCCTTCTTCTTTGATCAGCCGGAATTTTTTGGCAGCGGTGCGGAAGTTGAATTCGGCTTTTCTGGCTTCGGCTTGGTTGTTCATGTCCAGCAAACCGATGATGTCGGCTTCGTCCAGACTGTTGAGGCTCGCATAGTAATGGCGGAAGTAGGCTTCGAAGCGTTCGCGTGTGAGCGGGTCGCCTTCGGTCAGGCGCATGATTTCCTGCCCGCTCTGTTGCGCCTTGCGCAGCAGGCCGGGGGCGGCAGGTTTCGGCGGCACGAACACGACGACCTTGCCCATGCCCGGCAATGCACCTTCGCGGTTGCATCTGCCGGCGGCTTGCGCCACGGCATCCAGCCCGGCCAATGCGCGATAGACCATCGGGAAATCGATGTCCACCCCGGCCTCGACCAGCTGGGTGCTAATGACGCGGGTGGGGATGCCGTCTTTCAATCGTTGCTTGATGTCTGTAATCACCTTGCTGCGATGCTGCCCGCACATCAGGGCAGAAAGGTGGATGGTGTCCTTTTGCATCAGCGCGTGCAGTTCGCGGCAGTCCTTGCGCGAGTTGACGATGCACAGTATGGAGTCGTATTGCTGCAAATCTTCTGCGATGGATTCCCAAGTGCGCGCTGCATTGAAGTCGGCGGGCAGTTCGGCTTCGACTCGTTTGAGGTTTGCATAGAGCTGGCCGGGGTTGTCCATCAGTTCGCTCACGTCTTTGAGACCGGCGAATTTCGGACGCGGCGAGAAGGCGGGCTGCGTTGCAGTGGGGAGCACGAAGCTGACCTTGTAGTTGTGCGATAGGTCTTGCATCACATGCAGGATGGGCGCGAGGAATTCTGGCGGCAGCAACTGCGCCTCGTCCAGCACCACCACGCTGTTGACGATGTTGTGCAGCTTGCGGCAGCGGCTGGTCTTGGCGGCGAATAACGATTCAAAAAACTGTACGTTGGTGGTGACGACAATGGGCGCATCCCAGTTTTCCGTCGCGAGCCGCGAGCGCGAATCTTCCTTGTCCGGGTCGAGGTTGCTGTGGTGTTCGATGACATTCTCATTGCCGAATATTTTGCGAAACTCATTCGCAGTCTGTTCGAGAATACTAGTGTAGGGGATGACGTAAATCACGCGGCCCTTGCCGTGATGCATGGCATGGTTTAGTGCAAAAGCCATGCTGGAAAGCGTCTTTCCGCCGCCGGTTGGCACGGTGAGCGAGAACAGCCCGGATGGCTCTGCGGCCTTGTCGCGGCACTGGCGCAGCACCTCGGCGCGGATGCGGTTGACCGGGGTATCGCTTGCCTTGGCGGCTTTACCTGTCATGTGCCGGTCGAATTCGGCTACCAGTTTTGGCAGAGAAGGATAGTTGGCGCGCCGCCCATGTTTTCCCTCATCCATGAATTTTTCCGTATCGAGGAAATCAGCATCCACAAGGCAGGAGAACAGCAACCTGATCCACAGCGCCAGCGAGCCTTGTGGCGGCAACGAGACCGGGCGGGGCTGTTCGAGGATGCTGGTGGCTGGCGCAGCAAGCAGTGCCTCTTGCAGATAGCCTTTCTTTTTTCCATCTTCAACTCTTTGCAGGAGCGAAGACTGTCCACTTTCAAAACTGTTCCAGTCGGGCAGCCCAGCATGGTGTCCTGCAATCAGGTAGGCGAGGATACGTCCCTGCGGCCCTAGCTTTTCGATGGCGTGGATAGCGCCTGCGGTGGAGTGATCGACACGACCGGGCATCCCCTCGATGTGCGCGTCAGCGTCGTATCCGCTGACGGTCTTGATGTATTGCTGGAACTTTTCACGGAACTTCCCAAGGTCGTGCCACAGGCCGGAAAGTCGCGCCCAGTCCTGGCTGTTGAAGGCAGAGGCGAAGTTTGCCGCGAGTTCGGCAACGTCGAGCAGGTGGTCATCCAGAAAATGTTCGACCCATCTTCCCTCCGGCAATTGCCGTACATGAGCTAATGGCTTGTCCATTACATCAGCCATTTCACCTCCACCCCAGCTCGTTCCCGCGGATTTTTGCTCTCGTTCAACCATGCGATTTCGGCATCCAATCTCTCCCCGCGATCCATCAATTGCGACACGGCGGCGTTATCCAGCCGGGGGATGTAGCCCAGCTTGCGGCCTTGCCATTCCACGCGCACGGCACGGTCGTCGTAGCGATTGTCCGGTTCGCGCACCGGTTGCAGCGGCTGGCCGACGGAGAGTTGTGGCCAGAGCACTTCACCTTGGTGGTGCTGAAATCCGGCCACCGGGGAGCGCTGCAAAGTTTTCGACGTGCTCAGGATGGGCTTGGCGTGCGCAATCGCCGGCAGGGCGAATCCGCCGACCAGTGCCGTGAGTGATTTCAGGAATGCGCACCGCGACATAATGCCCCCTTTGGTTGTTGTCACCTTCTATTGTCCATACCCACAAGCTCAAAACATGAGCCTGTCATTCATTTTCTGCCATGCAGAATTTTTTGTATTTCTTGCCGCTGCCGCACGGGCAAGGTGCGTTGTGGACGATTTTGGGTTCGGGGAAGGTGAAACAGGCGAAATTGCCTCTGACTTCAAGGCAATAGGTTCTTTTCATTTTCACCTCACATCCAACACTCGCATAAACCCGGCTTTGCCGTATTCCACCAAACGTTCGTCTGCGGTCGCCAGCACAGCATCGCGCGCTCTGGCCGTGGCTGCCAGGATGCGATCCGCCGGGTCGCCGTGTATTTCGCCCGGCAGGTGCGAGCTGGCGATGGCGATTTCCGGTTCCAGTCCGATCAGGCGCAGGCCGGGCAAGGTCAGAGCGGTCGTCACCCATTTTTCGCAGGGCATTCCGAGGACGATGCGTCCTTTGGCTTCCAGCATGCCGATTTCCCATACCGAAATGGCCGAAACGACAAGTGTGCCTCCATGCGTGGCAGCCACGATTCTTTTTCGCACTGGGGTGGCGAGACGTTCGGCATCACCCAAGGCAAACCAGAGCCAAACGTGGGTGTCCAGCAACAGGAGGGGGGCGGCAGATGTCATGCGTCGCTCTCCGCTTCCCATTCCACATCTATCGGCGCAACGATATCGCCGCGCACGATTGCGGTGTTTGCCATATAGCCGAACAACGGCGTGTCCGGCTTCGGCATTATCGGCACCATCATGGCGACGGGCTTGCCGTGTTTGGTGATGGTCAGCGGCTCGTGGGTGTTCGCCACATTGTCCATTAACTTTAGGCACTTGGCCTTGAATTCTCCGGCTGAAATTTCCATTGCGTTCTCCATGGTCACGAAATTGTGGTCATATAATACGCCATTTTATGGGGTGAGACTTGCGGCAGATAGCGGCTCGTCCATGACCAAGCCGATGTCCTGTCGGTAAAGCCCGTCCGATGTCAGCACGAAAATTCCGGGGAACAGTTCCTTCACATCACTGTGTACCATCAGCTTCTTGCATTCATGCTCGCGGATATTGACTGTGTAGCGTTGCAGGCGGCGCAAAATGCCGCGCCGCTGGTGCGGCTCCATGTTCCGGCTGGCTTCGAGAGTCTCGATCAGCTTTGGGCTTTCGCCGTAGCGCACGATGACGGCGGTCTGGCCTTCTTCCTTGATCAGCCGGAATTTTTTGGCAGCGGTGCGGAAGTTGAATTCGGCTCTTCTCGCCTCGGCCTGGTTGTGCATATCCAGCAGGCCGATGATGCCTTCTTCGTCCAGGCTGTTGAGGCTGGCGTAGTAGTGACGGAAATAAGCCGTGCCATACGCCAGCGATGTTCGCCCAATCGCTGGAGCCAAAATTAGCGGCGAAATCGGCAGCCATCGCAGCTACGCCACGCAGATGTTCATCCAACTGGTGTTCATGCCACTCACCATTTTCGTCTTGACGGACATGGGCAAGGGGTTTGTTATTGGACTTGTCGCTCACATATTCCATGCTAACACCCTCACTGTCTCAAAACGTGAGCCTGCCGCCAGTCCTTTTTACGACAACCCCAGCCTCTCCTGCAACTCGGCAATAATGGCAGGATCGAGCGGCGGTGTATTCTGTTTGCCCCTTTGTTCAAACTCCATCAGCAGCGCCTCAACCATTTCTTTGCCGTCTTGGGTTTTGACGGCCTGCAGCGGGGTTTTGTTTTTCAGGATGGGGATTTTTTGGTTGATCCAGTCGCGGTAATACTGGCGCAGATATTCGGCTATTTGTACCTGGACTTCCGGCTGGTTGTTCAATTCATCCTGTTCTTTTTGGCGTTGCTTTGCCTGTGCCGAACCTTCTTCTTTTTTCAACTGGGCAAACATGGCCTGCGGCGATTCGATCACGGTGGTTTTGTAGCGCGCCTTGCCGGGCAATAATTCTTCCATGAGTTTCTTGAATTTTTGCGCGCGGTTTTCGGAGTTGACCTCGGCGGTGAGCGTTGCGCCTTCGATGCGAAGATGGCCGAGGATAGTGTTGTTCCAGTTTTTGTGCTTCTTGTTGCATGGCTTTTCCCAGGTGAATTCGATCTTGCACAGATCGCCCGCCGGGTCGAATTCCGCACCGGTGAGAATGCTTTCATCGTCCTCGGTCAGGTTGAGTTGGCGGAGGGCGTCGAGCGCTTCGCGCGGCGAACATGCGAGATCGTAGATCAGTTTGTGAAGCAGCAGCGGGTCGCCGTCGGTGTTTTGCAGTTGCGGCATGGCCGGATTGAGCAGGCGGGCGGTGATGTCATGGTAGATGCCCAGCATTTCGTAAATGTATTCTTTGAGCAGTTCCGGTGTGAGCGGCAGTTTGCGGCGATTGATTTTTTTGCGCAGGTCGAGGATGGCGCTTTTCTCTGTGGGTGGAAACATCACCGGCGCGCAGGCTTCCAGCATCGTCACCTGATCTATACGTGCCAACTTGGCAAACATGATGTCGCCAACCTGTGTTTGTTGCGAACCGGAATGTTCGGTCACCTCCGTATCCTCGCCGGTGAAGATATCGCGCAAGGTAAAGCCCGTTCCGGGGCGCACCGAAAGGACGTCATAAAAGCTGAATGGCGCTATGCAGCACTGTTCCATGTAGCGGACGCGAAGCGGATCAAGATGCCGACCTTTCTTGTCCAGGTACGCCCGCGCCAAGGTGCGACCGTCCAGCGCTTCACGTTTCACTGAAGTTTCGAGCGGGGCGGGCACCCAGTCGTAAAAGAACCAGGGCATGAAGATCGGCATGTGCGGCGTGTCGGGGGCGAATGGCTCGTCGTCAAAAGGCATGAATTCGTCCCATGCCTCCAGCAAGGCTTCCTGCCCGAAATGGCTGCTGCCAAAATTGAGCAGTTGCGCGGGCGAGCCTTCAATCGCGCGGCGTATCCTGCGCCAGAGAAAATCATCTTCGGGCTGTACCTGTTCTGTTTTCAAACAGCATTGCTTGTATTTTTTCCCGCTGCCACAGGGGCAGGGGTCGTTGCGTCCTGGTTTCATTTTTTCGCCTTTCGTTTCAGATATTGCTCCGCGCCACGCCGCAATTGTGAAGCAACTTCATCGCGCAATGTTTGCGGTTCGAGCACCTCGACTTCTGCCCCATGCTTGAGTATGTCCATCACCAGTTCGCTCGGGTCGGAGAAAGGGATGCGCAGTTCATAGCTGCCATCTCCAAGTAAAAGGCTTTGTTGTTGCGGGTGCCATTGTTCTTCCGCCACCCAGCGGGCGCGTCCGGGGGTGAATCGCAATAAGGCTGTGTGTTTGGGTTTGCCCGCGAAGATGCCGTAGCTGGAGGCGAAGTGCGCGTCCAGTTCCTTTTCGGCGATGTCTTTGGCGCGCTTTCCCAGCACCTTCGCCTCGCGCAAGCGGTCCACGGCAAAGCTGCGCAGGCCGTTGCGCTGATGGCACCAGGCGTCCAGATACCAGTTGTCGCGGTAATGGGTAAGGCGTTGCGGCGAGATTTCGCGTTGGGTTTTTGTGTCGCTGCTGCGGCTGTGGTAACGAATGGCGAGGCGCCTGCGTTGCAGCAGCGCGCCGGCCACGGTTTGGAAGTGTTCGCCGGAGGTGTTGCGTCCGGCCATGCGCAGGATGCGCACGCGCTTGGCGATTTCGCTCCCGTCCAATTGTGCTGAAGTAAGGAGCTTTTCGATGCGCGTTTTTAACGGCTTGAGGTGGTTATTCAACAGACCGGGTTGCGCTTGTTCGAGCAGTTGCTGGGTGGTGAGCAAGGCATGCAGTTCGGCGGCGTTGAACCAGACACCGGGCAACTCGAAAGCTTGGCCATCCCGCGTGTCGTAGTAGTAGCCGTTGCGTTCGCGGTCGTATTCAAGCGGTGCATTGAAATAGAGCCGCATCTCCTGAATGATGCGGTTGACCGTGGCGCGTGAACATTCGAGCTTTTCCTGCAATACCTGATGCGCTACCGGCAAGTGATGCGCTGCAATGATCTGATGAAGCTTGTAGATGCGTTGCAGGCGATCCATGGTTTTTGTAGTGTCTACAGCAGCACCAGGTTATCCCGATGGATCAGTTCCGGCTCGTCGATATAGCCAAGAATGGCTTCGATTTCGTTGCTGGGTTTGCGGGCGATGAGGCGTGCTTCGTCGGCGCTGTAGTTGACCAGGCCGCGCGCGATGTCGCGGCCGTCGCCGTCGAGGAGGGCGACCACCGCGCCGCGCTGGAAGTTGCCGCCGACACCGGTGACGCCGATGGGGAGCAGGCTTTTACCTTCCTGGCGCAGGGCGCGCACCGCGCCGTCGTCGAGGGTGAGTTTGCCGCTGACTTGCAGGTGGTCGGCCAGCCATTGCTTGCGCGCATCCAGTGCGAGGGCGGGGGCGAGCAGCAGGGTGCCGATGGCTTCGCCCTGCAACAGGCGCGGCAGCACGTCTTTTTCATGGCCGGAGGCGATGACGGTGTGCGCGCCGCTACGCGCGGCGCGTTTGGCCGCGAGCACCTTGGTGATCATGCCGCCGCGCCCGATGTGGCTGCCCGCGCCGCCGGCCATCAGTTCCAGTTTGCCGTCGCCCGCCTGCGCTTCGCGGATGAGGGTGGCGCTGCTGTCTGTTCGCGGGTCGGCGGTGAACAGGCCGGTCTGGTCGGTGAGGATGACCAGCGCATCGGCTTCGATCAGATTGGTGACCAGCGCGCCGAGGGTGTCGTTGTCGCCGAACTTGATCTCGTCGGTGACCACGGTGTCGTTCTCGTTGATGATCGGGATGACGCCGAGCTTGAGCAGGGTGCGCAGGGTGGAGCGCGCATTCAGATAGCGTTCGCGGTCGGCCAGGTCGGCATGGGTGAGCAACACTTGCGCGGCGAGCAGGTGGTGCTCGCGGAACGCGCTTTCGTAGGCTTGCACCAGCCCCATCTGGCCGACGGCCGCCGCCGCCTGCAATTCATGCACGGCGCCGGGGCGTTGTTTCCATCCGAGGCGCTGCATACCCTCGGCGATGGCACCGGAGGAGACGAGTACCACCTCGCAGCCGCGCGCACGCAGGGCGGAAATTTGCTGCGCCCAATTGCTGATAGCCCGCAGGTCCAGACCGGCGCCGCTGTTGGTGACCAGGCTGCTGCCAACTTTGACGACGATGCGTTTAGCCAGGGTTAAAACGTTTTTCATCGCGATGGGTCGTAGATATCGATTTCGGTTTCCTGTGCGCTGTCGCTGACCACTTCCTGTTCTTGTGCCGCGACCGCGTCAAGGTGTTCCATGATGGCGTAAGTCAATTCCTTGCAACCCTCGCCGTTGATGGCGGAGATGGTGAAGTGGCGCGTGTTTTCGCCGTAGGCATCAAGGAAAGCCGCAACCTTCTCTTCGCGGTTTTGCAGAAGATCGAGTTTGTTTAGCACCAGCCAGCGCGGTTTATTGTAGAGCGCTTCGTCGTATTTTTTCAGTTCATTGACCAGCGCATGCGCTTCGTGCACCGGATCGACGCCTTCGTGCAGCGGGGCGAGATCGACCAGATGCAGCAGCAGGCGGGTGCGCGCCAGATGGCGCAGGAACTGGTGTCCCAGCCCGGCGCCTTCCGCCGCGCCTTCGATCAGGCCGGGAATGTCGGCGATAACGAAGCTCTTCTGCTCGGACACGCGCACGACACCCAGATTCGGGTGCAGGGTGGTGAAGGGATAGTCGGCGACTTTTGGCTTGGCAGCCGAGACGGAACGGATGAAGGTGGATTTGCCCGCGTTGGGCATGCCGAGCAGGCCGACATCGGCCAGGACTTTCAATTCCAGTTGCAGTTCGCGCCGCTCGCCTTCTTCGCCGGGCGTGCACTGGCGCGGGGTGCGGTTGGTGCTGGATTTGAAATGCAGGTTACCGAGGCCGCCTTTGCCGCCGCGGGCGAGCAAAACTTTCTCGCCGTCGCGGGCGAGGTCGGCGATCACTTCGCCGCTGTTGAGGTCGGTGATGACAGTGCCGACCGGCATGTGCAGGATGATGTCGTCCGCGCCCTTGCCGTAGCAGTCGGCGCCGCGCCCGGATTCGCCGTTTTTGGCGCGGTGCATCCGTGTATAGCGGTAATCGACCAGGGTGTTGATGTTGCGGTTGGCGACCGCATACACGCTGCCGCCATGGCCGCCGTCGCCGCCGTCCGGTCCGCCCTTTTCGATGTATTTCTCGCGCCGGAAGCTGGCCGCGCCGTTACCGCCGTTGCCGGCGATGACTTCAATTTTTGATTCGTCGATGAATTTCATGGGGTGCCCGGAAATAAAAAAGCCCTATCTCGCGATAGGGCTCATTCTAACTGCAAGTGCGGCTTTACGCGGGGACGATGCTGACCGTCTTGCGCTTGAGCGCGCCCTTGACCGCAAATTGCACCTTGCCGGTTATCTTGGCGAACAGGGTATGGTCCTTGCCCATGCCAACGTTGTCACCGGCGTGAACCTGGGTGCCGCGCTGGCGGATGATGATGCTGCCGGCGCTGATCAGTTCACCGCCATAGCTCTTGACGCCCAGTCGTTTCGAATGTGAGTCGCGGCCGTTACTGGTACTGCCGCCGCCTTTTTTCGATGCCATGTTCTAGCTCCTTTGCTTAAGCGGAGATGCCGTCGATGCGGATCTCGGTGTAGTTTTGACGATGCCCTTGGTGCTTCTGGTAATGCTTGCGGCGACGCATCTTGAAGATGGTTACTTTCTTGTGGCGGCCGTTGGCCACGATAGTGGCTTTGACCGAGGCGCCCTCCAGCAGGGGCTGGCCCACGCTGATTTTTTCACCGGCGCCGATCATTAGCACTTTATCCAACACGATCGCGCTGCCGACTTCGCCGTCAACGGTTTCAATTTTGAGCGTTTCACCCTCGACAACGCGATACTGCTTGCCACCGGTTTTGATTACTGCGTACATGACTACCTCGCTTGATGCGGTTTGTTTACGGCATAACCCAAAGGTTAGCCTCCACCGAAAACGTCGTTTTTAGTTACGGCATAACCTGAAGGTTAGCCTTCGCTGATAACTGCGGTTCTTTCGAAAGGCGCGCATTATACCCAAATCGCCTTTTTCGTCAAAACCTTTTGTGGTGTTTCTCAACGCTTCATGGAATCAAAGAACTCGGCGTTGTTTTTGGTTGCCTTGACTTTGTCCTGCAGGAATTCCATCGCCTCCAGCTCGTCCATCGGGTACAGCAGCTTGCGCAGCAGCCAGATCCGTTGCAGGATTTCCGGCTTGAGCAGAAGCTCTTCCCGGCGCGTGCCGGAACGGTTGATGTTGATCGCCGGGTAGATGCGTTTTTCCGCCATACGGCGATCCAGATGGATTTCCATGTTGCCGGTGCCTTTGAATTCCTCGTAGATCACGTCATCCATGCGCGAGCCGGTATCGACCAGCGCGGTGGCGATGATGGTTAGCGAGCCGCCTTCCTCGATGTTGCGTGCCGCGCCGAAGAAGCGTTTCGGCCGCTGCAGGGCGTTAGCATCCACGCCGCCGGTCAGCACCTTGCCGGAAGACGGGATGACCGTGTTGTAGGCGCGCGCCAGACGGGTGATGGAATCGAGCAGGATGACCACGTCTTTCTTGTGTTCGACCAGGCGTTTGGCCTTTTCCAGCACCATCTCGGCGACCTGCACGTGACGGGTAGCCGGTTCGTCGAAGGTGGAGGCGACCACTTCGCCGCGCACGGTGCGACTCATTTCGGTCACTTCCTCCGGGCGTTCGTCGATCAGCAGCACGATCAATGTCGCTTCCGGATTATTCGCCGAGATGGAGTGGGCGATATGTTGCAACATCACCGTCTTGCCGGATTTGGGCGAGGCCACCAGCAGGCCGCGTTGACCATTGCCGATGGGGGCGACGATGTCGATGATGCGCCCGGTAAGATTTTCTTCGGCGCGGATATCGCGCTCCAGCGTCATGTGCCGGGTCGGAAACAGAGGGGTCAGGTTCTCGAACAGGATCTTGTTCTTGGCATTCTCCGGCGGTTCACCGTTGACTTTGTCGACCTTGACCAGCGCCACATAACGCTCGCCGTCCTTCGGGGTGCGAATCTCGCCCTCAATCGAATCGCCGGTGTGCAGGTTGAACCGGCGCACCTGGCTGGGGCTGACGTAAATGTCGTCCGGTCCGGCCAGATATGAGGTGTCTGGCGAGCGCAGGAAGCCGAAGCCGTCGGGTAGCACTTCCAGCGTGCCTTCACCGAAAATGCTTTCGCCTTTTTTCGCGTGACTTTTTAGCAGCGCGAACATCAGGTCCTGTTTGCGCATGCGGTTGGCATTGTCGATTTGGCTGGTGGTGGCCATTTCCACCAATTCGGTGATGTGTTTGGTCTTGAGGTCGGATAAATGCATAGTCAGAATGGAGCGCTTCAGCGCGGTTGATAGAGTGTTGCGGGAGAGTGTTGCGGGGTTGTGGGAATTTTCGCGCCAGCCGCCGTGTCTTGCTTCGGATTTATTTATTGTGTCCGTGTTTCAGAGCGAAGCACGGCAAGCGCGGGCGAGAGGGTAAAGGGTTCAGATGTGGCTGTCAATGAAGGCGGTGAGTTGCGATTTGGACAGGGCACCGACTTTGGTCGCTTCGATATTGCCGTTTTTGAACAGCATCAGAGTGGGGATGCCGCGCACGCCGTACTTTTGCGGGGTCTGCTGGTTTTCGTCCACGTTCAACTTGGCGATGTTCAGGCGGCCGGCATATTCCTGGGAGATTTCATCCAGGATCGGCGCGATCATGCGGCAGGGGCCGCACCATTCGGCCCAGTAGTCCACCAGTACGGGAAGAGGGGACTGCAAAACTTCGGCGGTGAACGTGTCGTCAGTAATGTAATGGATTTGCTCGCTCATGGTTTTTTCTCGTTGGGAGTTAATGGGTTTGTTGGCTACGGCAGAGTTGCCGGGAAGTCTTACGGGAACAGGTGTGCATCCTAGCTAAAAAATTCCGGCTTGGGAAGTTTTTTGCCTGATGCCGCATAACTGTCTGATAAATATTGCGTCATTTTTTCCAGACATACAGTTTTGATCGGTGCAGATCATCGATTTCCCGGATTATCTGCGGCGGATGATCGCTGACGTTGAACGAATTGCTGATGAACAAAGCACCGGGATGCAACTCGCGTTCGATCTTTTGCCACAGCTCCGCCATCGGCACCGGCGACAGATAGGCGAACACCACGTCGTACTCGGCCAAATCGCAGTCCCACAGGCTTTGCCGGCGCACCGTGCAATTGCGGTAACCGCCGAAGCGGATGCGCAACCAACTCAGGATGAACGGCAGCGGGGCGATTTCGACGCCGTGGAAGTGACTCTCCGGCCGCGCCCGCGCCAGATGGGTCAGCACGCCGCCGAGGCCGGAACCGATGTCGATGAAACTCAATGGCCGGTCGGCGGGTAACAGGATTTCCAGCGCCATCCAAACCTTGCGACTGGACAAGTAGAGCGGTACCTGCGAGCGGAACGTGCTCCAGTAAACCAGCAACAGCAACAGAAAACCGAACAGAAAAAACAGCGGGGGAATGTCTGCGGCAAGGGCGATGATCAGCGCCGGGGCAAACAGGAGCTGGATCGGCAACCACCAGCGCGCGAGTCCGGCAAAATGGCTCAAGACGGCGGCAAGGAGACCGGCCAGCAAGGCTAGTGCGAGTGGCGGGAAATTTCCGCCACCGGCGACCAGCAGCAGCACCAGCCAAGCCGCCAGTTGCAGGGCGAGGGCGATGAGCGACGGCGGCAATCGCGACATCTGTGTCAGCGCACCAGTGCGGCTTCCACTTTGTCCCGTGTTGCCTTGTCTGTCAGGCGTTCCAGCAGGGTGAGAGCGAAATCCATCGCGGTGCCGGGTCCGCGCGAGGTGATGAGTTTGCCGTCTTCCACCACGGCGGCGGTCTGCCTTTGCACGGCGGGGAAATTATCCAGTGCGCCCGGGTAGCAGGTGGCGCGCTTGCCGTCGAGCAGGCCCGCATTGGCAAGCACCGAGGGCGCGGCGCAGATGGCTGACACGTAACGGCCTGCATCATGCATCTTGCGCAACAAGCCGGCCACGCGCGCATCGTCGCGCAGATGGTCGGCGCCCGGCAGGCCGCCGGGCAGCACGATCAGGTCGTACTCTTGTGCCAGCGCGCTATCCAGAGTGGTGTCCGGCACCAGCATGGTGCCGCGGCTGCCGCGCAAGGGGCCGGCCTGAAGGCCGGCCACGGTGACTTCGATGCCGCCGCGACGCAGGATGTTGATGACGGTGACGGCTTCCAGTTCTTCGCTGCCGTCGGCGAACAGTACCAGTGCTTTTTTCATGTTATTCCTCCCCGCCGTGTGTGTTGCAAGACGGTGTCGAACTTTTCACATTTTCCCTATATCTTCGATCGCATCAACGACCATGCCGGTGCCGACTGCAATCAGCAGGATATCCGCCGCCACGCGCACATAACGATGTCCGGCGGGCGGCGTGCCCAGTTTTACGGTAATCCGGGACGGCAGGTCATAGACGACCACATCGCGCGGTAGCGGCTGGCCCATGCTCCACTTTTTCGCCTGTCCCGGCGGCAGGCAACCATTATGTTTCTTGGCCAGGCCAGGCGGGCAATGGCCTGCGCGGGTTCGTTTGCCGTAGTAATCGCGGATCATGGCGCGTTGATGGTCGCCGAAATGTACGCTGATCTCCATTCCGCCCGCTTCGTGTTTGGGTTGGTGTTTGGTGGATTTATCGCTGCCCGCCCAAGACGGCTTGTCGGCCTGGGCCGTGCCGCCAAACAGAACGACCGAGAATGCGAGTGCCAGGATGCGGATGGTTGAACGGTGGTTGCATTGCATGATCGGGCCTCCGGAATGCGTTGCGGGAGAACATTGTCCTCCCGCCGGATTCGCCCTGCAATGGAAGATTGGCGTGAGAAATCGCCTTTCTCGTTCGCCCTTTCTCCCGCTTCCGGGGGAAAGTCGGATAGGGGAAAACGGGCATGGCGAGTTTCATAAGCAGGGATGGCTGCTCGCCATGCCCCTTAGTCGCGGAAGTTCTGATATTGCAATGGAAAATCAGTGATGGTTTTCTTGACGAAGGCGATCGCGGCTTGCAGGTCGTCGCGGTTCTTGCCGGTCACACGCACGGCATCGCCCTGGATGCTGGCCTGCACCTTGAGTTTGCTGTCCTTGAGGTGCTTGACGATCTTTTTCGCCAGCTCGATCTCCACCCCGACCTTGACCGTGCAACTGCGCTTGACTTTGTTGCCGCTGACCTTTTCGATCTTGTCGCTGATGTCGAGGCTGCGGATGTCCACCCCGCGCTTGGCCAGCTTGCCGTTGAGGATGTCCTGCACCTGATCGAGCTGGAACTCGTTGTCGGAGAACACGGTGAGCACCAGCTCTGCCTGTTCCACGCGCGCATCCGAACCCTTGAAGTCAAAGCGGGTGCCGACTTCCTTGTTGGTCTGTTCGAGCGCGTTCTTGACTTCGGTCTTCTCTACTTCTGAAACGATATCGAACGACGGCATGGCTTGCTCCTATCCAAATTCAAAAAATCCGCCACAGAGACACCGAGGCACAGAGAAAGTCAAACCCGGGCAAGCGCAAGAACCCTCAAAATTTTCCGCTTTGATTGTCTCGCTTTTGTCTGTGCCTCTGTGGTGAATGGTTTTAATTATCCAAAACTGCAGACGTAATCGACGGCTTCCGCGCCAGTGCGAATCTCGAAGCTGCTGTTCCCGGCCACCTTGAAGCTGCTGCCTGCGGCGTAGGTTTTGAAGGCGGACTCGCCGGCAACCTTGACCGAACATTCGCCGCAGGTGATCTCCATCAATTCCGGCGCACCGACATTGAAAGTGAGCTGGCTGTCCGGCAGGATCACACCGCAGGTTTTGCGCGAGCCGTCGGAAAAATACACCGAGTGCGACACGCACTTGCCGTCGAAGAACACATTGGCTTTTTTGCCCACGCTGACGTTGTCGAATTTGTCTGACATCCGGTTTCCTTTATTTTGCGGGTTCGTTGGCTTTGACGCCTTTTTGATAATTCGTATAAACGTAGAGCGGGATGCCCAGATCGCCCAAATGGCGCTCGATCAGCGGTTTCACCTCGGCCCAGTCGAGGCCGTTGATGCCGCAGGCAAGGCGCGGCAGGGCCAGGCTGGCGACTTTCTCCTTCTGCACGAACGTCCGCAGCGCATGCAACGCATGATTGACATGGTTCAGGCTGGCATGTCCCGGCTTGCTGCCGTGGGCATAGGCTTCGTCCTGGGTGAAGAGATTGACCAGATAGCGCCCGTCGCTGCTCATCCAGGCCCATAATTCTCCGGACTTTGGATGCTGGGTGTGGCAGTAATGACGAAAGTCCTTGTACATCGCCGGCATGCGCTCGCGCAGTTGCAGCGCCAGACCGTGCATGCAATCGTCATTCGGGGCGATGCCCTGGCCGATCGCCTTGGCGCGGCTCAACAATATATCTCCCGTCAGTTCGTGCAACATATAGCCTCCCTTGAGTTGGCTGATTACTTCCGCTTTTGCAAATTGGCCGCAATGCGCATGCGCAGCGCGTTCAGCTTGATGAAACCGCCCGCATCCTTCTGGTCGTAGGCGCCCTTGTCGTCCTCGAAGGTGGCGATGCTGGAATCGAACAGCGAGTCGGTTTTGGAGTCACGCCCGACGACGATCACGTTGCCCTTGTACAGTTTGACGCGCACCCAGCCATTGACGGTCTGCTGGGTGTGGTCGATCAGCGTCTGCAGGGTGCGGCGCTCCGGGCTCCACCAGTAGCCGTTGTAAATCATCGAAGCGTAGCGCGGCATCAGGTCGTCCTTCAGGTGTGCCACTTCGCGGTCCAGCGTGATCGATTCGATGGCGCGGTGCGCCTTGAGCAGGATGGTGCCGCCGGGGGTTTCGTAGCAGCCGCGCGATTTCATGCCGACGTAGCGGTTCTCCACCAGGTCTAGGCGGCCGATGCCATGCTTGCCGCCGAGGATGTTCAAATGGGTCAGCACCTGGGCGGGGGTCATTTTTTGGCCGTTCAGCGCCACCACATTGCCCTGGGCAAATTCCAGATCAAGATACTCCGCCGCATCCGGCGCCTTTTCCGGCGACACGGTCCAGCGCCACATGCTTTCTTCGGCTTCGGCGGCGGGGTCTTCCAGATGGCGGCCTTCGTAGCTGATGTGCAGCAGGTTGGCGTCCATCGAGTAGGGTGAGCCGCCCTGCTTGTGTTTCATATCGACCGGGATGCCGTGCTTTTCGGCATACGCCATCAGTTTTTCGCGCGACAGCAGATCCCACTCGCGCCACGGCGCGATGATCTTGATGTCGGGATTCAGAGCGTAGGCGCCAAGCTCGAAACGCACCTGGTCATTACCCTTGCCGGTTGCGCCGTGGGCGATGGCCTGGGCGCCGGTCATCGCGGCAATCTCGATCAGACGTTTGGCGATCAGTGGACGCGCGATGGAGGTGCCGAGCAGGTACTCGCCTTCATACACGGTGTTGGCGCGGAACATCGGGAATACAAAATCGCGCACAAATTCCTCGCGCAGGTCGTCGATGAAAATGCTTTCCGCCGGAATGCCGAATTGCAGCGCTTTTTTGCGCGCCGGTTCCAGCTCTTCACCCTGGCCGACGTCGGCGGTGAAGGTGACCACTTCGCATTGGTAGGTGTCCTGCAGCCATTTAAGAATGACTGAGGTGTCGAGTCCGCCGGAGTAGGCGAGGACGGCTTTTTTGATATCGCTCATGATGATTGCCTGGTGATGGATTATGAATTTATTTTGTTGCGGATCTTGTTTTCAAAACGCGCCTTGTCGATGACGAAACGTTCATGTGTGCCCCGTGCGATGGTATCGATACTGTCGTGTGCCGATACGGCGAAGGTGACGCGGCGGCCATCGACCGCGGTCACTTCCACCGTGGCGGTCACTTCCAGTCCGGGCGGCGTGGCGGCTTCGTGGCTGACGTTGATATGGGTGCCGAGAGATTGTTCCTGCGGCCAGTCGAGATGCGGTTTGAGGCACATGATGCAGGCCCATTCCAGAAAGCCGACCAAAAAACCGGTGGCAAACACTTCCGGCATGGCCTGGAATTCCGGCGATTCCGGATACAGCGCGGGGACGGTCTTGCCCGCCGGAATGACAAATTTGTGCTCGTAACGGATGCCGGGTTTCAGCGTGTCTTTCATGTCTCCCTCCGCCGGTTCAGTGGTCCAGTTTCCCCAGCAACAGGTACTCCATCAGCGCTTTTTGAACATGGAGCCGATTCTCGGCTTCATCCCAGACCACGCTTTGCGGGCCGTCGATGACTTCTGCCGACACTTCCTCGCCGCGGTGCGCGGGCAGACAGTGCATGAACACGGCGTCCTTGGCGGCAACGCGCATCATGTCGCCATCCACCTGCCAGTCGGCGAAGTCCTTCATGCGTTCCTCGTTCTCTGCTTCCCAACCCATCGATGTCCACACATCGGTGGTCAGCAGATCGGCGCCCCTTGCTGCTTCCATCGGATCGGCGAATTCTTCGTAATGTTCGGCACCGAACAGGCCTGCGCGCTCAGGTTCGACTTCATAGCCGGGCGGGGTGGAGACATGCACATTGAAATCCAGTATCTCCGCCGCCTGCAGCCACGTATTGCACATGTTGTTGGAGTCGCCGATCCACGCCACCGTCTTGCCGGTGATGCTGCCGCGATGTTCGATGTAGGTGTAGATGTCGGCCAGCACCTGGCAGGGGTGGTATTCGTTGGTCAGGCCGTTGATCACCGGCACGCGCGAGTTGCGCGCGAAGCGCTCGATGATGTCCTGCTCGAAGGTGCGGATCATCACGATGTCGCTCATGCGCGAGATGACTTGCCCGGCGTCTTCCACCGGTTCGCCGCGCCCCAGTTGGGAATCGCGCGTGTTCAGATAGATCGCGGAGCCGCCGAGCTGGTGCATGCCGGCCTCGAACGACAGGCGGGTGCGGGTGCTGGCCTTCTCGAAGATCATCACCAGCGTGCGGTCTTCCAGCGGCCAGTATTTTTGGTAGTCCTTGAAGCGTTCCTTGATGATGCGCGTGCGCTCGAACAGATATTCAAACTCCGCGCGGGAGAAATCCCTGAACTGCAAAAAGTGCTTGATGTTCGCTGCCATGATGCGTTTCCGTCAGGATTGCAAAAAGTCTTTGATCAGTGCCGCCAGCCCGGTTACCAGTTGCCGTGCCTCGTCCCGGCTCAGGATTAGCGGCGGCAACAGGCGAATCACGCTGTCGGCGGTCACATTGATGAGCAGGCCGTTATCCAGTCCGCGCCCGACCAGTTCGGCACAGGGCTTGTCCAGTTCAATGCCAAGCATCAGTCCCTGCCCGCGGATTGTCCTGATGCCGTTGACACCCTGCAACGCGGCGGCGAGATCGTCACGGATCATTTGCCCGATGTGTTCCGCATGGGCCAGCAGGCCGTCCTGCTCGATGATGTCGAGGGTGGCGATGCCGGCGGTGCAGGCCAGCGGATTGCCGCCGAAGGTGGAGCCGTGATTGCCGGGCTTGAAGGTGCCCGCCGCCCGGCCGGCGGCCAGACAGGCGCCGATCGGCACGCCGGAACCCAAACCTTTGGCCAGCGTCATCACGTCGGGCAGGATGGCGCTGTGCTGGTGGGCGAACCATTTGCCGCTGCGGCCCATGCCGCATTGCACCTCGTCCAGCATCAGCAGCCAGTCCTGCGCATCGCAAATCTCGCGCAACCCTTGCAGATAACTCGCATCCGGCGTGCGAATGCCGCCCTCGCCCTGAATCGGCTCGACCAGCACGGCGACCACGTTGCGGTCGTTCTGCGCCACCTGGCGCACCGCCTCCAAGTCGTCGTAAGGAACGCGCACGAAACCTTTGACCAGCGGCTCGAAACCGGCCTGCGCCTTGCGGTTGCCGGTGGCCGAGAGGGTGGCCAGGGTGCGCCCGTGGAAGGATTTTTCCATCACGATGATGGCGGGATTATCTATTCCCCGATTATGCCCATGCAGGCGCGCCAGCTTGATTGCGGCCTCGTTCGCCTCGCAACCGGAATTGCCGAAGAACACTTCCTGCATCCCGGACACGGCGCAGAGTTTGGCGGCCAGCCGCTCCTGCTGCGGTATCTGATAAACGTTGGAGGTATGGATCAGGCGATCGATCTGTGCTTTGAGCGCGGCGGTGAAACGCGGGTGCGAGTGCCCCAGCGTGTTGACGGCGATGCCGGCCAGGGCGTCCAAATAGCGTTTGCCATCCGTATCAAATAGCCATGCGCCTTCGCCGTGGGAAAATGCGACGGCTTGTCTCGAATAGGTGTTCATCAAATGTGACATGACAGGGTTTCCAGTCTTGTTGTTTCTCTGATGCCTGAACTATAAACAAAAAAGGCCGACAGCGCTGTCGGCCTTTTGTTTGCGGGATTTCGACTGCAATAAAGATCAGGCCATTGCCTTGATGGCGGCGGACAGGCGGCTCTTGTGGCGGGCGGCCTTGTTCTTGTGGATGATCTTCTTGTCGGCGATAGAGTCAACCACGCTGGTCGAGGCGCGGAACACTTCCTGCGCGGCGGCCTTGTCGCCCGCCTGCACGGCCTTGATCACTTTCTTGATGGCAGTGCGCATTTCGGAGCGCAATGTGCTGTTGTGCGCGTGCTGCTGGGTTGCCTGACGTGCGCGTTTCTTGGCTTGTGCGGTATTGGCCATCTATGACTCCTCGGAATTCGGCTTGCGTAAAAAGGCGCGCATTATAGGGAGCCGTCCGGTATTTTGCAACCCGTTGTTTTGGGCGCCGGCGCGCGCCGGAGGTGGCGGGGCGGGATGATATGATGCGCGGCATTTATAAAAGGGCGGCACATTCGGATGATGGCAATAAAAACAGGGAGATTGGCGGCATGAACCTGCTCAAGGCGCTGGCCACCATCAGCGGCCTGACCCTGGTTTCGCGCGTGCTCGCCTTCGGCCGCGACGTGCTGATTGCGCGCATCTTCGGCGCGGGGATGGCGACCGATGCCTTCTTTGTCGCCTTCAAGCTGCCCAACCTGTTGCGCCGCCTGTTTGCCGAGGGCGCGTTCTCGCAGGCGTTTGTGCCCATCTTTGGCGAATACCGCAACCGCAAGGGGCAGGACGAGACCCGCCTGCTGGTGGATCACGTCAGCACCATGCTGGCGCTGATCCTGTTCGTGGTTACCCTCGTCGGCATCCTCGCCGCGCCGATTCTGGTCTATCTCAGCGCGCCCGGCTTTGCCCGCAATGACGCGCAATTCGATCTCACCGTGCAATTGCTGCGCATCACCTCGCCCTACATCTTCTTCATTTCGCTGGTCGCGGTGGCGGCGGGCATCCTTAATACCTACAACAAATTCTGGGTCCCGGCGTTCGCGCCCATCCTGCTCAATCTGTGTTTTATCGGCGGCGCGCTGTGGGCGGCGCCGTATTTCGACCCGCCCATCCTAGCGCTGGCGTGGGCGGTGTTTGTCGCCGGCATCGTCCAGTTGGCGTTCCAGATTCCGTTCCTGCGCAAGATCGGCATGTTGCCGCGCCCGCGTTTCAACCTGCGCCATGAAGGCATGCGGCGTGTCCTGCGCCAGATGGGGCCGGCCGCATTCGGCGTCTCCATCGCGCAACTGAGTCTGATCCTGAACACCGTGTTCGCCTCCTTCCTGGTCGCGGGCAGCGTGTCCTGGCTGTATTACGCCGACCGTCTGATGGAGTTTCCCACCGGCCTGCTCGGGGTGGCGCTGGGCACCATTCTGTTGCCGTCGTTATCCAGGCTGCACGCGAACAACGACACGGCGGAATATTCGCGCATGCTGGACTGGGGGCTGCGCCTGACCTTTTTGCTGGCACTGCCGGCCGCGCTGGCGCTGGGCATGATCGCCGTGCCGCTGCTGGCAACCTTCTTCCAGTACGGCGCGTTTGATGCGCACGATGTGCTGATGTCGCGCAGCGCGCTGGTCGGTTACAGCGTCGGTTTGATCGGCCTGATTCTGGTCAAAATCCTCGCGCCCGGTTTTTACGCGCGGCAGAACATCCGCACGCCGGTCAAGATCGGCGTCGTCACCCTGATCGCCACCCAGCTGATGAATCTGGTTTTCGTGTTCGGCCTCGGTCTCGCCCATGCCGGATTGGCGCTGTCGATCGGCCTCGGCGCCTGCCTCAATGCGGCTGTTCTGTACCATTTTCTGCGCAAGGCCGACATCTATCGCACCGAACCCGGTTGGGCGGGATTTCTGGGCAAACTCGGTCTTGCCCTGCTGGCGCTGGGCTGGCTGCTCTGGTTCGGCATGGGCAGCGAGCAGCACTGGCTTGAGGCACGCGGCTGGCCGCGCGTCATCCATCTGTCCGCGCTGGTGATGGGTGGGGTCATGGTGTATTTCGGTGTGCTGTACGCGCTGGGTTTCCGCCTGCGGGATTACTATAAACGAGCAACGGAGTGAGAAGAAAAGATGAGCGATTACTCGTACAACGTGGAAGAAGACAGTTTCGATGAATTGGTGGTGGCGCGCTCGCATGATTTGCCGGTGCTGGTCGATATCAGCACCGAATGGTGCGCGCCGTGCCGGGTGCTGGCGCCGCTGCTGCACAAGATGGTGTTCGGGTATGACGGCAAGTTTTACCTTGGCGTGGTGGACGCCGACGAGAATATGAAAATCGCCGGACGCCACAAGGTGCGCGGCTTTCCTACTGTCATCGCCTACAGTCATGGGATCGAAATCGACCGTTTCCACGGGGCGCAGACCGAAGGTTTTTTACGCAACTTCATCGACAAGGTGATTGAGCGCCATGCAGTCGGCGCGCCGTCTGGATCACCGCACATCTGATTTCCATGCAATACGGCGAACGGTTCAACACCTGGACTCATCTGCTCGGCGCGCTGCTGGCGCTGATCGGCGGGACGGTGCTGATCGTGCTGGGCACGTTCAGCGGCGATGTGTGGAAGATCGTCAGCTTCTCGATCTACGCCGCGACGCTGGTGTCGCTGTACGGCTTCTCCACCCTGTATCACAACGCCGGTCCGGGCCGGCTCAAAAACATCCTGCAGAAGTTTGACCACAACGCCATCTACCTGCTGATCGCCGGCAGCTACACGCCGTTCACCCTGGTCAGTCTGCGCGGCCCGTGGGGCTGGTCGCTGTTCGGTGTGGTGTGGGGGCTGGCGCTGCTGGGAATATTTCAGGAACTGTGGTTCGCCAAAAAGTCGCGCTGGCTGTCCATGCTGATCTATATCCTGATGGGATGGGTCGCCCTCGTTGCCATCATGCCCCTGCTGGAGATGTTGGGCACTCCTGGTTTTCTGTTGCTGGCGGCGGGCGGGGTCGCCTATACCGGCGGCATCGTCTTCTATCTCTACGATGAAAAGTTTCGCCACTGGCACGGCATCTGGCACCTGTTCGTGCTCGCCGGCAGCGCGCTGCACTACTGCGCGATTCTGTTCTACATCGCCTGAATGAGAATGAAATACGCCGCCGGACAGTTCGATTCTTACCCGTCCTGCCGACCCGTAACGCGCCTTCGGTGTGCGCGCTTTATTTGTCAAAACTTGCGGGAGTAGAGCTATATCAGCGTTGAGAGATGGTGGCCAAGCGTCTCGACATTGACAAAGGTCATGCCATGCATGGCGCTTAATCCCTTGCATTGCTCGGCATCAAGATCCGGCACGCAGCGGATGAAGTATTTTCGTTCAATGTTCAGGCGCTTGCGCAGGCGCTCGCCAAACAAATAAAGGGTTTGCTGAGACGAATCAAATTGGTACGCAGGTCGACATGAGACAGCCAGCCCTGGAAGTTCGCTTCTTCGAGACAGATGCCGGCAACGAGCCGGTTCGCGAGTGGTTGCACGGACTCTTCGCGAAAGACAAGAAAATCATAGGTGATGACGTAGAGACTGTTCAATTCGGCTGGCCGCTGGGTATGCCGCTGGTTGCACATCTGGACGGCGACGTGGGAAGTGCGCATCAGGCTGGATACGCGCATCGCGCGGATACTGTTCTCGCTGGAAGGCAACATCATGGTGTTATTGCAAGGAGTCATCAAAAAAACAACAAAAGACGCCGAAGCCGGAACTTGATCTGGCGAAAGAGCGGCTGAAACAACTCAGGAGACGAACATGAGCAAGAAAAACATCGGCAGCAACTTCGACGACTTCTTGGCTGAGAACGCCGCACTGGACGAAGCGACCGCAGTCGCCGTCAAGCGCGTCATCGCATGGCAGATCGAACAGGAAATGAAAGCGCAAAACCCGAACAAAAACACGGGGGCGAAGAAAATGCACACCAGCCGCTCCGCATTGAACCGGCTGCCGGACGAGAACGACACCAGTCTGACGTTGACCGCGCTGGCGAGTGCGGCAGCAGTGCCGGGGAAGAAGTTGAATGTCAAATTATTGGCGGCGTGATAAAGAACCCTACATCAACTCGCCAAAGAAATTCCTGATCGCCAATACCCGCTGCTGCAAATCCCCGTACTTCAACTCGATCTTCAGCTTGTCCTGTCCCGCCATTTTGATGCGCCGTTTGCTCTGGATCAGGCTGATGATTTTCATCGGGTCGATTGGCGGGGCAGGCACGAACTGGATCACGATGTCTTCCGTTGAGGCATCCACTTTGGTGATGCCCAATGGTTTGGCGAGGATGCGCAGGCGGTGGCTGTCGAGCAGGGTTTGCGCGGGTTCCGGCAGCAGGCCGAAGCGGTCGATGAGTTCCTGCTGCATGTCGTCTAGGTCTTGCTGGGTGTCGCAGTTGGCGAGGCGTTTATAGACCACCAGCCGCTGGTGGATGTCGCCGCAGTAATCGTTGGGCAAGAGCGCCGGAGAGTGCAGGTTGATCTCGGTGGTGACACCCAGCGGGTGCGCCATGTCCGGCTCCTTGCCGGCCTTGAGCGACTTGATCGCGGCGTTGAGCATGTCGTTGTAGAGCGAGAAACCGATTTCCTGCATTTCGCCGCTTTGCGATTCGCCCAGCACTTCGCCCGCGCCGCGTATCTCCAGATCGTGCATCGCCAGATAGAAACCCGAACCGAGCTGTTCCATCGCCTGGATCGCTTCCAGGCGTTTCTTCGCCTGCGCGGTGAGGCCGTCCATGCTGTCCACCAGCAGGTAGGCATAGGCCTGGTGGTGCGAGCGCCCGACACGGCCGCGCAGCTGATGCAGTTGCGCCAGGCCAAAGCGGTCGGCGCGGTTGATGAGCATGGTGTTGGCTGTAGGAACGTCGATGCCCGTTTCAATGATGGTGGAGCACAGCAGCAGGTTGAAGCGCTGGTGGTGGAAGTCGCGCATCACCGCTTCCAAGTCGCGCTCGCCCATCTGGCCGTGCGCCATGCGGATGCGCGCCTCGGGCAGCAAGGTCTCCAGCTTCTCCAGCATGTTGGGCATGGTGTCCACTTCGTTGTGCAGGAAGTACACCTGCCCGCCGCGTTTCAATTCGCGCAACACGGCCTCGCGGATCACGCCCTGGCTGTAGCCGGCCACAAAGGTTTTGATGGAAAGACGGCGCTGCGGCGCGGTGGCGATCACCGAGAAATCGCGCAGGCCTTCCAGCGACATCGCCAGCGTGCGCGGGATCGGCGTGGCGGTTAAAGTCAGAACATCCACTTCCGCCCGCAAAGCCTTGAGGCGCTCTTTCTGCTGCACGCCGAAGCGGTGCTCCTCGTCGAGGATGACCAGCCCGAGGTTATGGAACTTCACATCCTTCTGGATCAGTTTGTGCGTGCCGATCACGATGTCCAGCCTGCCGTCCGCCAGATCCTTCATGACTTGGGTGGCTTCCTTGGCGGAGCGGAAGCGCGACAGCTCGGCGATGCGCACCGGCCAGTCGGCGAACCGGTCGGAGAAGTTCTGGAAGTGTTGTTCGGCCAGCAGCGTGGTGGGCACCAGCACCGCGACCTGTTTGCCATCCATCACCGCGACGAAAGCGGCGCGCAGGGCGACCTCGGTCTTGCCGAAACCCACGTCGCCGCAGATAAGTCGATCCATTGGTTTGCCGGATTGCAGGTCGAGCAGCACGGATTTGATGGCGGCAGCTTGGTCGGGGGTTTCCTCGAAACCGAACCCGGCGGAGAACGCTTCGTAGTCGTGATAAGTGAGCTTGAAGGCATGGCCTTTGCGCGTGGCGCGCTGGGCGTAGATGTTCAACAACTCGGCGGCGGTGTCGCGCACTTGTTGCATGGCGCGGCGCTTGGCTTTGTCCCACGTTCCCGTTCCGAGTTTGTGCAGCGGTGCGGTTTCCGCCGCACCGCCACTGTAGCGGCTGATCACATGCAGTTCCGATACCGGCACATACAGCTTGTCTTCGCCCGCATATTCCAGCAGCAAGAATTCGTTTTCGCCTTCGCCGAGGTCAAGGTTAACCAGGCCGCGATAGCGCGCGATGCCGTGCTGCTCGTGCACCACCGGATCGCCCGGCTTGAGCTCGGACAGGTCGCGCAACATGCCCTCGATGTTGCTCTTCTTCGCGGCGCGGGTGGCGCGGCTGCGCGGCTGCGCGGCATACAAATCGGCCTCGGTTACGACCGCGATATTTTCTGCGGTAAGGATAAAGCCGTTCAGCACCGGCGCGACGCCGAGCATGAATTTCTCGCTACCGGCGAGGAAAGATGCGTAGTCCTCGCATACAGCAGGCGCGAGGCCGTATTCCCTGAGATAACCGGACATGATTTCGCGCCGGCCGAGGCTGTCGGCGAGCAACAGCACCCGGCCGGGGTGGATTTCCAGGAAGTTCTGGAAGGCGTTGGTGGGGACCTCGGCGCGGCGATCGACGGCGATGGGGGGGATGGGGCTGGTGGGGCAGCGGGTAATGTTTTTAGAGTCTTCCCTCACTCCCGGCGCCTCCTTCGGCGGGAGAGGGAAACTTAAGCTCCCTCTTCCGCCGGGAGAGGGCCGGGGTGAGGGAGCACTCGTGGCAATCACATCTATCCGGGCAAATTCCTTCGCCCGAATAAAGAACTGCTCCCCGTCCAGAAACAACTCCCTCGGCTCCAGCAAAGGGCGCTGCGGGTCACCTCTCAGTAAGTTATAGCGCGAGGCCGCATCCTTGGCGAAAGCGGCGATGGCCGTGTCCACCTCGTGGTGCAGGCATAGCGTGGCGTTGTGCGGCAGATAGTCGAACAGGCTCGCGGTCTGGTCGAAGAACAGCGGTAGGTAATATTCGATGCCGGAGGGCGCGATGCCCTTGCTCACCTCCTTGTAGATGCGCGACTTCGACGGGTCGCCCTCGAAGCGTTCGCGGAAGCGCTGGCGGAAAGTGGCCTGGCCCCGGTCGTCCAGCGGGAATTCGCGCGCGGGCAGCAGGCGGATCTCCGGCACCGGATACAGCGTGCGCTGCGTGTCCACATCGAAGGTGGCGATGGTCTCGATCTCGTCGTCGAACAGGTCGAGGCGGTAGGGCAGCACGCTGCCCATCGGAAACAGGTCGATCAGCCCGCCGCGCACGCAATATTCGCCGGGGGTGAGCACCTGCTGCACATGGCTGTAACCGGCCAGCGTCAGCTGGGCGCGCAGGGCATCGAGGTCGAGGCGCTCGCCCTTGTTCAGAAAAAAGGTATAGGCGGCAAGATAGCTGACCGGCGGCAGCGGATACAGCGCGGTGGTGAGCGGCACGATCACCACATCGCAATCATTGCTGCGGATATGGTGCAGCGTGGCCAGGCGCTCCGAGATCAGATCCTGGTGCGGCGAAAAATGGTCGTAGGGCAGGGTCTCCCAGTCCGGCAGCAGGTGCGTGCGCAGTTTGGGATCGAAGAACGGAATCTCTTCCGCCAGCCGCTGTGCTTCCAGCGCATTCGCGGCGACCACGACCAGCGGCGAAGTTTTTGTGGCGGACTGCGCCAGCGCCAGCGCATCGGACGAACCGTGCAGTTGGGTATAGCGGGGGCGGGAATTTTTTGCGGAAAAAAGCACGACAGACAGCCTGAAACGGGGGCGCGCATTATAAGCCATGCCTCCGTCTTTCATTTACAATTGCGCTTATGTCCGGATTCCACGCATTGGTCCCCGCCGCCGGTTTCGGCGCGCGCATGGGGCATGAATTGCCCAAACAATACCTGCCCATCGCCGGCAAGCCGATGATCGCCCACGCCCTCGATACCTTGTGCGCCTGCGCGGAAATCGCGACGGTGTTTGTGGTGCTGTCGCCCGGCGACACACAGTTCCACACTTATGATTGGTCGCGCTACGGCGAAAAATTGCAGCCCCTGTTCTGCGGCGGCGCGACGCGCGCCGAAAGCGTGGCAAACGGCCTGCTGGCTTCGGAGCTGGAAGCGGACGATTGGGTGCTGGTGCACGATGCGGCGCGGCCCTGTCTGACCCAATCGCTCCTGAACAAGATGATCACCGAATTGCGCGACGATGCAGTGGGCGGCATTCTTGCGGTGCCGGTGGCGGATACGCTCAAGCGCGCCGACGCGCGGCAGCGCATCGCCGCCACCGAGCCGCGCGAAGGTCTGTGGCAGGCGCAAACACCGCAGATGTTTCGCGCCGGGCTGCTGGTGGAAGCGTTGGCGCGTTGCAAGAATGTCACCGACGAGGCTTCCGCCGTCGAGGCGCTGGGCTTGCAACCGAAACTGGTGTCCGGCGACAGCGGCAATTTCAAGGTGACCTATCCGCAGGATGTTGTGTTGGCGGAATTGTTGTTGAAACGAGAATTACCGGATAGCCATGCAGCTTCACTGCCGCTCTGCTAAAGTCACCCCCATCCTGTTCGGGAGGGCATCATGAAAATTCACGAGTATCAAGGCAAAGCGATCCTGCGCGAGTTCGGCGTGCCGACGCCGCGGGGGGCGGCCTGTTTCAGCGTCGATGAGGCGGTCGCTGCCGCCGCGCAGTTGGGCGGCAAAGTGTGGGTGGTGAAGGCGCAGATCCATGCCGGCGGGCGCGGCAAGGGCGGCGGGGTGAAGGTCGCCAAGTCGCCGGATGAAGTGAAGATCTTTGCGCAGCAGATCCTCGGCATGCAACTGGTGACCCACCAGACCGGGAAGGAGGGGCAGAAGGTGCGCCGCCTGCTGATCGAAGAGGGGGCGCAGATCGCCAAGGAGCTGTACGTGGGCATGGTGGTGGATCGCGTTGCGCAACGTGTGGCGTTGCTGGCATCGAGCGAAGGCGGGATGGAGATCGAGGAAGTCGCCCGGCATTCGCCGGAAAAGATCCAGACCGTGCGCATCGATCCGGTCGCCGGTTTGAGTGCGACCGATGCCGCCAATGTTGCGCGCAGCATCGGCGTGCCGGACGCGGCGAATGCCGAGGCGGTCAAGGTTTTGCAAGGTCTGTATCACGCCTTCGTGGAAAAGGATGCGATGCTGGCCGAGATCAATCCCCTGGTCATCACTGCGGATAATCGTGCCATTGCGCTGGATGCGAAATTCAATTTCGATTCCAACGCGCTGTATCGCCATCCCGAGATCGTGGCGCTGCGCGATCTGGACGAGGAAGACCCGGCGGAGATCGAGGCATCGAAGTTCGATCTGTCCTATATCTCGCTCGATGGCGACATCGGTTGTCTGGTGAACGGCGCGGGGCTGGCGATGGCGACCATGGACATCATCAAGCTGTACGGCGGCAGCCCGGCCAATTTCCTCGATGTCGGCGGCGGTGCGACCACGGAGAAAGTGACCGAGGCGTTCAAATTGATGTTGAAGAACCCGCATCTCAAGGCGATCCTGGTCAACATCTTCGGCGGCATCATGAAGTGCGACGTGATCGCGGAAGGCGTGGTCGCGGCGGCGCGCCAGGTGCATCTGAACGTGCCGCTGGTGGTGCGGCTGGAAGGCACCAACGTCGAACTGGGCAAAAAAATCCTGGCGGAATCGGGGCTGCCCATCATCTCGGGCAGCGACATGGCGGATGCGGCGCAGAAAGTCGTCGCGGCGGCAAAGGGGGCGAAATGAGCATCCTCATCAACAGCAAGACCCGAGTCATCACGCAGGGCATGACCGGCAAGGTCGGCCAATTCCACACCCAGCAATGCAAGGCATATGCGAACGGCGCGAACTGTTTTGTCGCGGGCGTGAACCCGAAGAAGGCGGGCGAAATATTCGAGGGCATTCCGGTGTACGCCTCGGTGCGCGATGCGAAAGCGGCGACCGGTGCAACCGTGTCGGTGATCTATGTGCCGCCTGCGGGTGCTGCGGCGGCGATCGACGAGGCGGTGGAAGCAGAACTCGATCTGGTGATCTGCATCACCGAAGGCATCCCGGTGCACGACATGATCCGCACGCGCTACACGATGCAAGGCAAGAAAACCCTGCTCATCGGCCCCAATTGTCCCGGCCTGATCACGCCGGACGAGATCAAGATCGGCATCATGCCCGGCCACATCCACAAGAAAGGCCGCATCGGCGTGGTGTCGCGTTCCGGCACACTGACTTATGAAGCGGTGGGGCAACTCACCGCGCTGGGCTATGGCCAGTCGTCCTGTGTGGGCATCGGCGGCGACCCGATCAACGGTCTGAAGCACATCGATGTGATGCGTCTATTCAACGACGATCCGGACACCGACGCGGTAGTGATGGTCGGCGAGATCGGCGGCAGCGACGAAGAAGAGTGCGCGCGCTGGATTAAGGACAACATGCAGAAACCGGTGGTCGGTTTCATTGCCGGCGTGACCGCACCGCCCGGCAAGCGCATGGGCCATGCCGGCGCGATCATCTCCGGCGGTCAGGGCGGGGCCAATGAGAAGCTGGCAGTGATGGAAGAATGCGGCATCCACATCACGCGCAATCCGGCGGAGATGGGGCGCACGATGCAGAAGGTGTTAAAGGGATAACGCGTGGAATTTTTGGCGATGCTGGAATCCACCCAGTTCTGGGTGGATGTGTTCAAGATCATCATGATCGATTTGCTGTTGTCTGGCGATAACGCGGTGGTGATCGCACTCGCCTGCCGCAACCTGCCGCAGGCGCAGCGGCGCCAGGGCATTCTGTATGGCGTGGGCGGCGCGATTGGTCTGCGCGTGGTGCTGACTTTCTTTGCGGTCAGCCTGTTGGCTTTGCCTTACCTGAAAGTCATTGGCGCGCTGTTGCTGCTGTGGATCGGCATCAAGCTGATCCTGCCGGAGGAAGAGGGGCATGGCGAGGGCAACATCAAGGCCGAGGCGAACCTGTGGGGAGCGGTGAAGACCATCATCATCGCCGATTTCGTGATGAGTCTGGACAACGTGCTAGGCGTGGCGGCGGCGGCCAAGGGTAATGTATTCCTGCTGGTGTTCGGCCTGCTGGTCAGCATCCCGCTGATCGCGTGGAGCAGCCAACTGGTGCTCAAGCTGATCGACCGCTATCCGTTCATCATTCATGCGGGGGGTGCGCTCCTCGGCTATGTGGCGGGCGAGATGCTGGTCAGCGAAACATTGTTCAAGACACTGGTCGAAACGCGGCATTATCTGCACTGGCTGGTGCCTGTCGTGTGTGCTTTGCTGGTGCTGGTGGTTGCCCGGGTGATCGCGCGCCGACGCGCCGGTACGGTGGCAATCAGAGACCTGGCGGATGTCGAGGTTGGCGCCGAATCACAAAGCAAAGGGGAAAGAATATGAAGTGGCTGATTCCGGTGGACGGTTCCGAACATTCACTGCATGCGCTCGAACAGGCCATTACCCTGGCCGCGACGATGAAACAAGCGCCGCAATTGCTGTTGCTCAATGTGCAGTGGAGCGTGGCGACAGTCAACGTGAAGCTGCTGTTCGATCAGCAGGTCATCGATGACTACCAGCGTGAACAAGGGTTGCAGGCCTTGCAGGGTGCGCGTGCCGTACTCGATGCCGCACAACTTCCTTATCAATATCACATCAGCATCGGCCGGCCAGCCGAGGCGATCCTGCAATATGCCGCCGCGCAGGAAGTCTCCCTCATCATCATGGGGGCGCAAGGCAAAGAGGGATTGACGCAATGGCTGCTCGGTTCGGTTGCCGAGCGGGTTCTGCGTTTGTCGTCCGCTCCGGTCATGGTTGTGCGCTGAGCAAGGTTCCCTAGATAAATCAATCGGGTATGGATTGACGTTGGAAATTGTTTTAGTATCCGTCCGTAAGTTCAATAAAAACGAATAAACGGTCAGGGCTGTCATGAAAAAAACGTCGTTCTGGAAAGCGGACTGGTTCTTTGCCGCCGTGCTGGCAGTGGTCTTTCTTTTTGGCGCCAACACCGACCTGATTCAAAGTCTGGAGCGAAAAGCCTACGACTGGGGGGTGCGCGCCTCATCCCGCCAGCCCAGTGATCGCATCGCCATCATCGCGATCGACGAGCCGAGTATCGCCAATCTGGGGCGCTGGCCCTGGCCGCGCGAGATCCAGGCCAAATTGGTGGATATTCTGGCCGAAGGGCACGCCAAGGTGGTGGGCCAAACCGCCTTGTTCTTCGAGCCGCAGGTCGATCCCGGTCTGGATTACATTCTGAATATCGCCGCCGTCATCGAGCAGACCGATCTGGCGCAAACCCATCCCGAACAGTGGCTGGAATTGCAGGGGCTGATGCAGGAAGCCTTGCTGCATCTGGACAACGACCAGAAGATGGCCGACAGCATGGGCAAGATCAACAACGTGTTGCTGGGGTTGTATTTTGAATTGGGCGAGCCGCAGGGAAATCCCGACGCGCCGTTGCCGGACTATGTGTTGAAAAATGCGTTGTCGAATGTGCAGGCTGGGGCGGATGCGGCTGTGCCGATTCCCGCCTTCAACGCCCTGGTGCCGATCCCGCTGCTGGGGCAGCGAGCGCTGGCCATGGGCCATCTGAATGCCACGCCGGATGTGGACGGCGGCGTGCGTACCGAGCCTTTGGTAATTTCCTACTATGATCAGTATTACCCTTCGCTGTCGTTGATGCTTGCGGCGAAAAGCCTGAATCTGGAGGCCAAGGATATTCAGGTGACGCTGGGTGAAGGGGTGCGCCTGGGTAATCTGCAGATCGCCACCGATCCGGCATTGCGCATGAATACCTACTTCTACGCCGACCGCGACGGGCGTCCCGCCTTTCAGGTGGACTCGTTCTACGATGTGATTACCGGCAAAATTCCGGCGGAAAAATATCGCGACAAGATCGTGCTGATCGGCGCCACCGCGGCCGGGGTCGGTTCGGTGCAAGTGACGCCGGTGTCGGCGGTGACCCCGCCGGTGCTGACCCTGGCGCACTCTGTCTCAAGTATTCTCAAGCAGGATTTTTTTGTGACGCCGACCTGGTCGGTGTGGGCGGAACTGGCAACCTTTCTGCTGATTGCCCTTTACCTGATCCTGCTGTTGCCGCGATTGGGGGCCGGATTCGGCGCGGCGATCACAGGGATTCTGTTTGTGGCGCTTCTCTCCGCCCATTTTGTGCTGATGACGACCCAGGCGATGTGGCTGCAACTGATGCTGCCGGCCGCCCTGTTGCTGGCCGGCCATCTGATGCTGACCACCAAGCGTTTTCTGCTGACGGAAAAAGGCAAGGAGAAATCAGACGCCGAGTCGGCAGAAAGCAACCGCATGCTGGGTCTGGCGTTCCAGGGGCAGGGGCAGCTCGACATGGCGTTCGACAAGTTCCGCAAGGTGCCGCTGGACGACAGCCTGATGGATGTGCTGTACAACCTCGGCCTGGATTTCGAGCGCAAACGGCAATTCAACAAAGCCGAGTCGGTGTTTAAATACATGGCCGACCATAATCCGAAATTCCGCGATCTGGAAGCGCGCACCGCGCAATCCAAAGCCATGGCTGAAACCGTGATTCTCGGCGGCAGTTCCGGCCGCGGCAACGACAGCACGATGAAACTGGATCAGCCGGGACTCTCCAGGCCGATGCTGGGCCGTTACGAAATCCAGAAAGAACTCGGCAAGGGCGCGATGGGTGTGGTCTATCTGGGCAAGGACCCGAAAATCAGCCGTATCGTGGCGATCAAGACCATGAACCTGTCACAGGAGTTCGAGGCGGACGAGCTGGAAGAGGTGAAGGCACGCTTCTTCCGCGAGGCGGAAACAGCGGGGCGGCTGAACCACCCGAATATCGTCACCATGTACGATGCGGGCGAGGAGCATGATCTGGCCTACATTGCGATGGAGTTCCTCAAAGGCAAGGACCTGGTGCCCTATACCAAACCCGACAATCTGCTGCCCCTGCCGAAGGTTCTGTCCATCGCGGCGCGGGTGGCGGATGCGCTCGGCTACGCCCATAGCCTGCACGTCGTGCATCGGGACATCAAGCCGGCGAATATCATGTATGACCCGGAAAGCGACACGGTCAAAGTCACCGACTTCGGCATCGCGCGCATCACGGATTCTTCCAAGACCAAGACCGGCATGGTGTTGGGTACGCCTTCCTACATGTCGCCCGAGCAATTGTCCGGCGCCAAGATCGAAGGCCATTCCGACCTGTTCTCGCTCGGCGTGAGTTTGTATCAGTTGGCCTGTGGTAAGCTTCCTTTTGCGGGCGATTCCATGGCGCAACTGATGTTCAGGATCGCCAACGAACCGCCTGCCGATATTTTGAGCATCAAGCCGGACCTGCCGCCGTGCGTCGTCGCCATCATTCAGCAGGCGCTGGTGAAGAAGGTGGAAGAACGTTTTGAGAGCGGAGCGGCGATGGCGCTGGCGATACGTCAGTGCGCTGCCGCACTTGCAGTGAGCGCGCAAGGGGAATCCAAGTGAATGTAAATGAAGCGCTGGAGATCGTCGGTCAAACGAATCCGGGCATGGTGCGCTCCCACAATGAGGACAGCATCACCTTTGACCCAAATTATGGCATGGCTGTGCTGGCAGACGGCATGGGCGGCTACAACGCCGGGGAAGTCGCCAGCGGCATCGCGGTGTCGGTGCTGTCCAGCGAGATTCGCCATCGCCTTGATGCGGCGCGACCAGAACAGAAAGAGGCGGGAGCCGGGGACGAGGTCGGCTTTGCGTTGTTGCGCGATAACGTCAGGAAGGCGAACCTGTCGATTTATAATGCCGCCCAAAGCCAGCCGCAGTACGCGGGCATGGGCACCACCATCGTTGCCGGCCTGTTCTACGATAATCGCGTGGCGGTGGCGCATGTGGGGGATTCTCGCCTGTACCGCCTGCGCGGTGAAACGTTTGAAACTGTCACGCGCGATCATTCGCTGTTGCAGGAGCAAATCGACAGCGGCGTGATCAGCAAAGAGATGGCGCGCCTGTCGAAGAACAAGAACCTGGTGACGCGCGCGGTCGGCGTTGATGCCGAAGTCGAGCCGGAAATGCATGTGTACGATGTGATGGTGGGCGATATCTACCTGTTCTGCTCGGATGGGCTGAACGACATGGTGGACGATGAGGACATTGGCGCAACCCTGCAAATGTTGCGCGGCAATCTGACCCTGGCCGCAAGCCAGCTGATCGACCAGGCAAATGACAACGGCGGGCGCGACAATGTCTCGGTCATCCTGGTGAAAATCAAGGCAAGTTATCCGGCACCGCGCGGCTGGTGGGCGAAGTTGTTATCGTGGTTCAGAAATTGATTAGCGTTATTACGGGGAAATTCAAATGCCGGCAAAATTGATATTGAGCATGGACGGGGCGGTGATCAAGGAATATGCGCTGGACAAGGAGCGCATCACCATCGGGCGCAAGCCGCACAATGACATTGTGATCAGCAATCTGGCGGTGAGCAGCGAGCACGCAGCCGTGATCACCATCCTCAACGACTCTTTCTTCGAGGATATGAACAGCACCAACGGCTCGCTGGTTAATGGCGCGCCGGCGATGAAGCATTTCCTGCAAAACAACGACGTCATCGAGATCGGAAAATACAAACTCAAATACCTGAACGATCAACCGACCCAGACCACGGCAGCCGATTTCGAGAAGACCATGGTGTTGCGCGCGCCGGTCAAACCGTCCGCCGCGCCGGCCGCAGCTTCCGGCGAACAGGCGGCCAAATATGAATCCACCACCCAGTTCAATGCAACGGCGAACCGGGCTCCGGCTGCTTTGGCTGCTTCGGCTATGCCCGCGGCCGCCGCCAGTGCCGCAGCCGCGATGCCGGTGGCCATGATCCAGATTTTGAACGGGCCGAATCTTGGTAAAGAGATGGAATTAAGCAAGAATCTGACCACGCTGGGAAAACCCGGCGTGCAGGTGGCCGTTCTGGCGCGCCGTCCGCATGGCTATTTCATGACCCATGTCGAAGGCGCCAATTTCCCCGCGATAAATGGCGTATCCATCGGCGAGCAGCCGCACCAACTGAATGACCACGACGTAATCGAGTTGGCGGGGATCAAGATGGAATTTTATTTCAAGGCTTGAGTGCGGTGCGCGTCCCGACGTGCCGTCAGTCCGCGCAAAAGGTCTGTGAAAAGGGCGGGCAATGAGGAAGCACGCGCTGCTGATCGCTTTGGGCTTGCTGGCGACACTGCTCTTTGTGGGCGACGCCGCCGGTCTTTATCGGCTCGGTTTCGTCCAATTCCTGGATGCCAAGCTCTATGATTACCGCATGCTGTTATCCCTGCCGCACAGCACGGACGATCGCATCGTCATTCTCGATATCGATGAAAAAAGTCTGAAACAGGAAGGGCGCTGGCCGTGGGGACGCGACAAGCTGGCGCTACTGGTGGACGACCTGTTCGATCATTATGGTGTCGCGACAGTGGGCTTCGACGTGGTGTTTGCCGAGCCGGACACCAGTTCCGGCCTGAACGTGTTGCAGGAACTCGGGCGCACGCAATTCAAGGATGTCTCGCAGTTCCATTCCGTGTTGAGTCAGATCCGCCCCCAACTGGAATACGACGCCCTGTTCGCGGAGAAGTTGAAGCAGCGCAACACCGTGCTCGGCTACTACTTCAGCAACAATGAGGCGGGAACGCCGCCGAGCAAATCTGGCGCGTTGCCGCCGCCGGTGTTCGCCCCCGGCACGTTCAAGGGGCGCGCCATTGACTTCGTGCAATGGGACAGTTACGGCGCCAATCTGCCTGCGTTGCAAGCCAGCGCGGCCACAGCGGGACATTTCAACCCCCTGGTGGATTTCGACGGCATCGTGCGCCGCATCCCGATGGTGGTGCAGCATGACGGCGCATATTACGAATCGCTGTCGCTGGCGGTGGTGCGCAGCGTGCTCGGCTGGCCGCGAGTCGCGCCCGGATTTGCCCAAACAAAAAGCAAGGACTACGGCGGGCTGGAGTGGCTGACGCTGGAGTCGGAACAGGGCAATCTGATCATTCCGGTGGACGCCCGAGCCAGCGCGCTGGTGCCTTATCGCGGTCGGCGCGGCACCTTTAAATACATTCCGGTCACCGATGTTTTGCATCACCAGACTGCGCTGGCGGATTTGCAGAACAAGATCGTGCTGGTGGGAACCACCGCGCCGGGTCTGATGGATATGCGCAGCACGCCGGTCGGGGAGGTCTTTCCCGGTGTGGAAGTGCATGCCAATATGATCAGCGGCATTCTCAGCCAGAAGCTGAAACAGAGTCCGCCCTACATGATGGGGGCGAACGTGGTGCTGTTGCTGTTGGTGGGCATGGTTTTAAGTCTGGTCTTGCCGTTGCTGACCCCGGTGCGTGGCATGTTGCTTGCGTTGGGTACGTTGACGGCGGATGTGGCGCTCAACCGTGTCTTGTGGGATTCCGCGGATATGGCGATGCCGCTGGCGGGCAGCTTGTTGCTGATTACGGCCTTGTTCGGATTGAACATGACGTTCGGCTATTTTGTCGAGTCGCGTGCCAAGAAGCAGATCACCGGACTGTTCGGGCAGTATGTACCGAGCGAGCTGGTGGACGAAATGGCGAAGCACCCGGAAAGCGTTTCCATGGAAGGCGACAGCCGCGAGATGAGCATTCTGTTCTCCGACGTGCGCGGCTTCACCACCATCTCGGAGGGGCTGGAGCCGAAGGAGTTGTCGCTGCTGATGAACGAGTTTCTCACCCCGCTGTCGCGGGTGATTTACGAGCAACGCGGCACCATCGACAAATACATGGGCGATGCCGTAATGGCATTCTGGGGCGCGCCGTTGCCGGAGGTGGAACACGCGCAGCATGCTATTCTTGCCGGGCTGAAGATGCAGCGCGTGCTGGCCGAATTACAGCCCCATTTCAAGGCGCGCGGCTGGCCGGAGATACGGGTCGGTGTCGGCATCAACAGCGGGCGGGTCAGCGTCGGCAACATGGGCTCGGAAGTGCGCGTCGCCTATACGGTGATGGGCGATGCGGTCAATCTGGCCTCGCGCCTCGAAGGCATCACCAAGGAGTACGGGGCGCAGATTCTGGTGGGCGAAACGACCAGACAGGCGGCGCCGCAATTTGTCTATCGCGAAGTGGATAAGGTGCGGGTCAAAGGCAAGGCCGAACCGGTGGCAATTTTTGAACCGCTGGGACTGCCGGGTGAAATCGAAGCGGCAATGCTGGACGAGATTAAATTATTCCATCAGGCGCTGCGTTCTTACCGCAGGCAGGAATGGGACAAGGCGGAGCTGGAATTGTTAAGCCTGCGCAACATGGCGCCGGCCAGCAAGCTGTACCAGGTTTATGCGGAGCGTGTGGCTTATTACCGCGCAAACCCACCCGGCGCGGAGTGGGACGGCGTGTTTATTTTCACAACCAAATGAGTGGCGCGCAATGAAACTCAAAGTGCTTGGCTGCAGCGGCGGGATCGGTGGCAACTTTCGCACCACCTCGCTCCTGCTCGACCATGATGTGCTGATTGATGCCGGCACCGGGCTGGGCGAACTGAGCCTGGCCGAGATGAGTGTGATCGATCACGTCTTCATCACCCACTCGCACCTTGACCACATCGCCTGCCTGCCGCTGCTGGTCGACAGCGTCGGTTTTATGCGCGACCAACCGATCGTTATCCACGCCACGGCCCAGACCCTCAAAATTTTGCAGCAGCATGTGTTTAACTGGGCGATCTGGCCTGATTTTGCCGAGATCCCCAGTCTGCAACAGCCGGTAATGCGCTACGAAGAAATACGTCTGGGCGAGACGGTTGAAGTGGGCGGGCGCAAACTCACCCCGCTGCCGGCCAACCACGTGGTGCCGGCCATCGGCTTCCGCATCGACAGCGGAAATGCGAGTCTTGTGTTCAGCGGCGACACCACGACTTGCGATGCCCTGTGGGAAGCGGTCAATCGCATCCCCAATCTGCGCTATTTGATCGTGGAGACCGCTTTTTGCGATGCCGAAAAAGAGCTGGCTATCTTGTCCCGGCATCTGTGCCCCAGCCTGCTGGCGGCAGAATTGGCCAAGCTCAAGTTGGAGCCTGAGATATTCATTACCCACCTGAAACCGGGTGAAGTGGAGTTGACCATGCGCGAGATCGGTGAAAGGGTGCGCCACAACAATCCGAAAATATTGCAAAACGGACAAGAGTTCGATTTTTGATAAAACCATGAACGACACCCTCGACATCAGAGTCCTTGCCGCGCTGGAGCCGATCTCCAGCTTCAGTCCCGCGCGCCTGCGTGAATTGCTCGACTATTGTCATATCGAAAATGTGGAGCCGGGCCGGGACCCGTTCAAAGACCGGAGCATGGAGGGGCAATCGGTGTATCTGGTGCGGGGCGAACTGGCGCTGACCTATGCCGACGGCAATCAGGTCACCATGCGCGCCGATTCGGAATGGGCACGCCATCCGATCGGCAAACGGCAGCCGGACATCGTGGCCGCCAACGCGCTGAGCCGGGTGCAATTGCTGCGCGTCGATGACGACTTGCTGGATCGCATGGTGACCTGGGACCAGTTCGCCAGCCACGACGATATCAAACCAAAAATCAACCAGGGCGGGAGCGAGGCGGCGGTCAGGCGGCTGCTGAATTCCGGCATGTTCAGCGCGGAAAATCTGAATCACGGCCCGTTCGCGCATCTGCCTCCGGCCAACATTGGCAAGCTGCTCAATCGGGTCGAAGCCATCGCGGTGTGGGAAAAAGACGTGATCGTGCGCGAAGGTGAAGAGGGCGATTACTACTACCTGATCGAGAGCGGGCGTGGCCAGGTCACCCGGCTGGTCGGCGGAGCCAACCTGTTGCTGGCCGAACTCAAGGCGGGCGACGTGTTCGGCGAAGAAGCGTTGATTTCCGACAGCAAACGCAATGCCACGGTCACCATGAAAAGCAACGGTGTGCTGCTGCGCATGAAAAAACAGGACTTTCTCGAACTGATGAAGGAGCCTTTATTGCACCGCATCAGTTTTGCGGAAGCAAAGGAAAAGGTGAAGCAGGGCGCGGTGTGGCTGGACGTGCGCCATCCGCCGGAATACCGTTACGACAAACTGCCGGGAGCGATCAATGTGCCGCTCAACGACATCCGCAATGCGATCGGCGTATTGAGCAAGGCGACGCCCTATATCGCCTATTGCCAGAGTGGCCGCCGCAGCGCGGCTGCCGCGTTCATCCTGGCGCAGTCGGGGTATGACGTCTATGTGCTGGAAAATGGGCTGTGGTCGGTGTCGCGAGCGCAGCAACAGTAGGCAAGGGAGACAAAAAAATGAATAGTCCGCTGCAGGGTAATGCCAACGAAATGAGCGTGCGCCTTGAATTCACGCGCAACCTCAATCAGGTCACCAACAAGATCCATGCGACGAGCAATATTGACGAAATCATGCTCGACGTCAGCCGCGACATTTGCACCCTGTTCAATGCCGACCGGCTCACCATCTATGTGGTGGGTGACGACAAGGCCTCGCTGATCTCCAAAGTCAAGACCGGGTTGAACTCATTCAAGGATCTCAAGTTGCCCATCGCCGAGCAAAGCATCGCCGGTTACAGCGCCGCGCACAAGAAACTGCTCAACATCAAGGATGTGTATGACTTGCAGGAACTGGCGGCGCACAGCGGCACCTTGCGCTTCCTGCAGGATGTGGACAAGCGTACCGGCTACCGCACCAAACAGATGCTGGTGGCCCCGGTGGTGGATGAAGACGGCGAACTGGTCGGCGTGATGCAGGTGATCAACAACCGGGCGGGGCAGCCGTTCCCGGCGATGGTGGAAGAAGGCGTGAAGGAGCTGGCACAGACGCTCGCCGTCGCCTTGCGCCAGCGCCAGCAGCAAAGCGATGCGATCAAGACCAAATACGATTACCTGGTGGCGGATGCGGTCATGTCAGCCGCCGAGTTCGATCTGGCGACGCGCACCGCGCGGCGCAAGGGAGTCGATATCGAGGATGTGCTGATCGACGAATTTAATATCAAGCTCGACGCACTCGGTTCGGCCCTGTCGAAATACTTCAACGTTCCATATGAGCCGTTCAGAACCGACCGGGTCAAGCCATCTGAACTGCTGCGCAATCTGCGCCGCGAGTACGTCGAGAGCAGCCACTGGGTGCCGGTTGACGACACGCCGGAAGGCCTGGTCATTCTGACGACCGATCCGGAGCGGATTCAGGCGTCGCGCGTGGTCAACAACATTTTTCCCAAGAACCGCCTGATCTACAAGGTTTGTACCCAGCGCGAATTCAAATCCACTTTGGATGCGTTCTACGGCGGCGGCGGGGTGGGCGACATCACCGGCAGTTTCGGCGACTCCTCCGAGTCGATGGACGATCTGCTCACTTCGCTCGGCAGCGATGAGGAAGAGGAGCCGGGCGGAGTCAACCAGGACGACCTGAACGCGGCGGCCGACAACGAACTGGTTAAACTGGTCAACAAGATCATTATCGACGCCTACAAGATGGGCGCGTCGGATATTCACATTGAGCCCGGGCCGGGCAAGATGAAAACCATGATCCGGGTGCGCAAGGACGGTTCGCTGCTGAACTACATCGAGATTCCCGCAACCTACCGCAACGCGCTGGTGACCCGTCTTAAAATCATGTGCGATCTGGATATCTCGGAAAAACGCCGCCCGCAGGACGGCAAGATCAAGTTCAAGAAATACGGCCCGCTGGATATCGAACTGCGCGTGGCCACCATTCCCACCCAGGGCAGCGTGGAAGATGTGGTGATGCGTATCCTTGCCTCGGGCGAACCCATCCCGCTGGACAAAATGGGCTTCTCCGAGCGCAATCTAGAGCTGATCAAGAAGACGGTAACCAAACCTTACGGCCTGTTTTTCGTGTGCGGCCCGACCGGTTCCGGCAAGACCACCACCCTGCACTCCATCCTGAAACACATCAACAAACCGGACACCAAGATATGGACCGTGGAGGACCCGGTGGAAATCACCCAGAAGGGTCTGCGCCAGGTACAGATCAACAAGAAGGCCGGGCTGGATTTCGCCACCATCATGCGTTCCTTCCTGCGCGCCGATCCGGACGTGATCATGGTTGGTGAAATGCGCGACAAGGAAACCGTCTCCATCGGTATCGAAGCATCGCTCACCGGCCACCTGGTGTTCGCCACCCTGCACACCAACAGCGCGCCGGAATCCATCATCCGTCTGCTCGACATGGGCATGGACCCGTTCAACTTTGCCGATGCGCTGCTCGGCATCCTGGCGCAGCGTCTGGCGAAACGGCTGTGCAAACATTGCAAGAAACCGCATATCGCCACCCAGGACGAGATCAAGACGCTGCTGACCGAATATGCGGAAGAGCTGAAGAACACCGAGCGCTGGAAAAAAGACCCGGCCGCGGGCATGAAAGAACAATATGCGGAATGGATAAAATTGTTCGGCGACGACAAGGGGCAGATCACGCTGTATGAAAAGGTCGGCTGCGATAAATGCGCCAACACCGGCTACGCCGGGCGCGTCGGTCTGCATGAACTGATGATCGGCACCGACCCGGTGAAAAAGGCCATCCAGGAGCACGCGCGCGTCGCCGAATTGTTTGCCATCGCGCTGGACGAAGGGATGCGCACGCTGAAACAGGACGGTATCGAAAAGGTGTTGAGCGGCATCACCGACATCCAGCAAGTGCGCGCGGTGTGCATCAAATGAGCCGGTTTTGTGGGTCGGGATTCATCCCGACAATGAATTAAGAAAGCATGTCGGGTTAAAACCCGACCCACAGGGAAAGCATGAAAGGTTAAAGTGGACACCCTCAAGGCCAAAGCCTACATGGCGCAGGAACACGACCCGCATTCCACGCTGGAGGGGCTGCTCAATCGTCTGGATGAGCTGAACGCGATCGGCGCATCGCTTTCCAGCGAGCGCAATCTCGGCAAACTGCTGGAAAACATCGTGGGCGCGGCAATGAAGATCACCCATGCCGACGCCGGCACGCTCTATCTGGTCGATGACGAAAAGCAGGTGCTGACCTTCGAGATCCTGCACAACCTGTCGCTCGACATTCGCATGGGCGGCACTTCCGGCAATCCCATCCCGTTCTACCCCATCCAGATGTACCACGACGGGCAAGCCAACCATGCCATGGTGGTCAGCCATGCCGCCTTGAGCGGGGACACGATCAACATTCCGGACGCCTATGCCGCCGAGGGATTCGACTTTTCCGGCACCAAGAAATTCGACACCAAGACCGGCTACCGCTCGCGTTCCTTTCTGGCCGTGCCGATGCGCGACCACGAGCATGAAGTCATCGGTGTGCTGCAACTCATCAATGCCATGGACGAGACGCACAGCGAGGTGCTGCAATTCTCCAGGGATGACCAGAAACTGCTGGAGTCGCTGACCTCGCAGGCGGCCATCGCCGTCAGGAACCAGCGACTGATCCAGCACCTCGAAGAACTGTTCGAGGCCTTCATCAAACTCATCAACACCGCGATCGACGATAAATCGCCCTATACCGGCGGACATTGCGCGCGCGTGCCGGTGCTGACCATGATGTTGGCCGAAGCGGCCAGCCGGACTGAAACGGGGCCGCTCAAAGACTTCAAGCTCGCCGACCAGGATCGTTACGAACTCAAGATGGCCGGCCTGCTGCACGACTGCGGCAAGATCACCACGCCGGTGCATGTGGTGGACAAGGCGACCAAACTGCACACCCTGTTTGACCGTATCCGGCTGATCGATACCCGCTTCGAAGTGCTCAAGCGCGATGCACGCATTGCTATGCTCGAAGGCAGGCGCACCCGGGATGAATACGACGCCTTCATCGCGCAGCTTGATGACGACCGCGAATTCCTGCGCCGCAGCAACATCGGCGGCGAAAAAATGTCGGATGCCGATGTCGGGCGCGTGCAGCGCATCGCGGCCCGCCGCTGGTGCAACGCGGCAGGTGTGGAAGAGGATTTCCTGTCGGCCGACGAGCTGGAAAATCTCACCATCCGTGCCGGCACGCTCACCGCCGCCGAGCGCGAGATCATCAACCACCACATCGTCGTCACCATCAAGATGCTGGAATCGCTGCCCTGGCCCCGGCATCTCAAGCGCGTGCCGGAATACGCGGGCGGCCACCACGAACGCATGGACGGCAAGGGATATCCGAGGGGGCTGACGCGCGAGCAGATGTCGGTGCAGGCGCGGCTGATGGGTATCGCCGACATCTTTGAGGCGCTCACGGCCAAGGATCGCCCGTACAAGGAAGGCAAGACCCTGACCGAATCGCTCACCATCCTCGGCAAGTTCAAGGAAAACGGCCACATCGACCCCGAACTATTTGATGTGTTCATCCGCGAAAAAGTCTATCTGGACTATGCGCGCCAATTCCTCGCCCCGGAGCAGATCGACGCGGTGGACGAGTCGCGCATTCCGGGCTACGCGGCAAATGTGTCGGGTTAAAACCCGAGCCACAGGGAGTAGCGGGTTTTGTGGGCCGGACTGCAGCCCTGACACGGTGCGGCGGAGCCGGCGGTGCGGGAAGGGCTGCAAGCGGTCGCTCCCGCAATCGGCTGCTTGCGCAGTAACGTGTCGCGACCGCGCCCTGACACGGTGCGGCGGAGCCGGCGGTGCGGGAAGGGCTGCAAGCGGTCGCTCCCGCAATCGGCTGCTTGCGCAGTAACGTGTCGCGACCGCGCCCTGACACGGTGCGGCGGAGCCGGCGGTGCGGGAAGGGCTGCAAGCGGTCGTTGGTTACGGCATAACGCGCTACGCGCATGAGCCTTCACCGCAACTTCGTTGTCCCGCAATCGGCTGCCAGAATCCCTCACCTCAATCCTCTCCCGGAGGGAGAGGAGGCAATCGCCCTTTCCCCCGATGGGGGAAAGTTGGATAGAAGGCTTGCAGTAACGTGTCGCGACCGCCAGTCCGACAATCAGCGCCCAGAAATCCCCCGCACCGGGTCCGGGCTGACAAAAAGCGTCACATTGCGGGCGCAATCCGGCAGTCCGAGGTGAGTTCCAAACCAGGCAACCCACCAACACAGGGCGTTTGCCGATGGCACGCAACCTGCTACTATCCGCCCGCACACCTCGTGTGTAGCCGTCAGCCCGATCACGGTGCGACGGAGTCGGCGGTGCGGAGAGGGCTGAAAGTGGCCACAAGCGTATCCAAAAACTTCGTCCAGCTGTGTTGTGGCTGCCAAAGGCAACGTTCCAACCCTCAAAGGAGAATGACAATGAAGCAAGTCCAAAAAGGTTTTACCCTGATCGAGCTGATGATCGTGGTTGCGATTATCGGTATTCTGGCCGCTGTGGCGATTCCGGCTTACAGCGACTACACCAAGAAGGCAAAATTCACTGAAGTGGTTCAGGCCACTCAAGCAATGAAGACCGCCGTTGAAGTGTGCTTGTCTGAAAATAGCGGTTTGGTCGAGGAGTGCGGCAATGGTTCTGGTGGCGTTCCTGGAGCCGTCGGTTCCAATGGTAAGTATGTGGCCTCGGTTGCTTTGACTGTCGGTGGTACCGGTGCTGCAGATGGCACAGCTGCCAAGATGTATTTGCAAGCCGCAGCTGGTACTACAGGCGGGTTGAATGGTCAGACGTATCGCCTGATTCCGAAGTGGAACTCTTCTACAGGCATTACTTGGGCGCTGGATACTACAAACAGCACTTGCTTCACCCAGTCGATCTGTAAGTAAGCTGGTTTGTATCGCAATGAAAGCCCCTCTTCGGAGGGGCTTTTTCATGGGGAGGCAAGATGTCAATCAAGCGCAATTTTGGATGGGCGGCGCTGCTGTTGTTGACCGCCGCATTGTTATACGGGCAATTCCTGTGGAATCCGATCGTATTCGATGATCTCCAGTTCTTTATGGTGGATGCGACAGGTCACCAACCGGTGGATGATTATCGCTATTCAATTTTCGAGCTGCGCTCGTTGCCCTATGCGACCCTGGCCTGGGGCAAGGCATTGTTCGGTCTGGACTTGATCCATTTCCGTATCGAGAATCTTTTATTGCATGCGGCGGTAGCCATCGCCCTGTTCTTTTTCCTGTCACGGATGTTTGCACTACTCTTGCCGCTGCGCACCAATGAGCAATTGAAGGTTGATGTGCTGGCATTCTGTGCGGCACTGATGTTCGTGCTTCATCCGGTAGCGGTGTATGCGGCGGGATATCTGGTGCAGCGCACCATCCTGATGGCGTCACTGTTCAACCTGTTGGCGATGCTGGCATGGTTGCGTGGCAATGAAGGTGAATCCAAATCTTCTTGGTTGTGGGTAAGCGTGCTGTTCTACTATCTGGCTGTGTTCAGCAAAGAACACGCGATCATGCTGCCTGCGGTGTTGTTGGCATTGACGGTGTTGCTGCATGAAGACTGGAAAGAGAAAGTCCGTCATAGCTGGCAAGTTTTGCTGGCGATGGGTGGTGTGGCCCTATTTGTATTGTTTTCAAAGATTGGTATTCTCGGGTCGGTGTACGAGTTAAGTGCTCCAGAGATGCTGGTTGATGTCGAAAGCAATCTCAGCTACCCACTAAGTGTGCTGACCCAGAGCGCTCTGTTTTTTAAATATGTTAGTCTGTGGTTATTCCCGAATCCGAACTGGATGTCGGTGGATATGCGTGAGCCGTTCGCAGCATCCTTGTGGTCGGGTTACCTTGCTGCCTTTATTGCGTTCCTGTCCTGGGGCGCATTGGCGGTGTGGCTGCTGTTTAAACGTGGTCGTTTAGGCTTGCTGTGTTTTGCGTTACTGTTCCCGTGGCTGATGTTCCTGCCAGAATTCTCGACCGTCCGTATCCAGGAAAGTTTCGTGCTGTACCGCAGCTATCTGTGGGCGGTGGGTGCGTGTGCAGTGTTGCCGCTGTTGTTGGATCGGCTGGACAAGAATATGGCCCGCATCGTGGTGGGCGCGGTCGCGCTGGCGATGTTCCCGATCTCCATGGACAGGTTGGCCTCGTTCTCGCACCCACTGACGCTCTGGGATGATACTGCAAAACTGTTGAGTCGGGACGATCCATTGCCGGGGAGTGCGCGGATTTATAACAACCGCGGCCTTGAATATCTGAAGGTTCAAGACTATGCGGGGGCATTGCAAGATTTTCAGCGCACTATCAAGTTGAACCCCAATGCTCCATATGCCTATACCAATATAGGGGCTGTATATCTTGAAGTTGGGCAACCTCGACTTGCTATTTTGGCTTTTGATGAGGCCATTACCATTATGCAAAGGGCGGACAAGGTTGTCAGTGCTAATCCTTTCTACGGTAAAGCAAAGGCATACGAGGCGATGAGCAAATTAAACGAGGCCAGGGCGAACTACGAGATTTCCTGCAAACTGGCGCACAAGGGTTGCGACAAGCTGACCAATGTGAACAACCGATAATCTGCGGCATGTTGGTGGTTCGATTGCGCATGCGCTAATGCCCTAAAGTTTCCGCAAGCGCTGCCGATATTCTCAACGTGCACCATGCTGTCTTTCTCCTCCCGGCGTGCCACATCTCCGCAAGAGCCCTGCGGCCCGATCGCCTAGTGGGGCGCTTGGGCCTCCTTGTAGGAAGCCTTCCTAGGCAAAAATCGGAATAGCTCCGATTTTTTTTTGCGCATCGCCCCTCCAGAATGCGACCGTCGAATTCAGACAGTTTTTTTGCGAGGGGACAGCAATGAACAATATTCAGGTGCAGGAAGAAATCCGCGAAACCAATCTTTCCTACATGATGCTGGCGCAGCAGATGATCCGCAACGACAAGGCGAGCGCGATCTTCCGGCTGGGCGTGAGCGATGAACTGGCCGAGCTGATCGCCGGGTTGTCGCCGGCGCAACTGCTGAAGATGGCGGCGTCCAACATGCTGTTGTGCCGTTTCCGCTTCGACGAGCGCCTGCTGCTCAACATGGTCACCGATTACAACAAGGATCGCATGATGTCGAAGGCGCACGCCACCATCCTGATGGCGGGGCAACCAGTTGAAGCGCTGGCCGCCTGATTGGGGGGCAGAATTGTAGGTCGGGTTTTAACCCGACGCAGTTGGTATTTTGCAGTGGGCTGTCGGACTGAAGTCCGACCCACCAGGGCAGGGAGTGGAAGAGATGCGCAACAAGAGTGTGGTGAATGAGGCGCGCGAGATTCAGATCGCGGTGGAGCTGGTCAATCTGGGGGCGCGCCTGCAGTTGTTGCAGGAAGAGACGCACCTGAGCCGCGAGCGGTTGCTCAAGCTGTACAAAGAGGTCAAGGGTGAATCGCCCTCCAAGGGCATGCTGCCTTATTCCACCGACTGGTTCATGAGTTGGTCGGCGAATATCCATTCCTCCCTGTTCATGGGAATTCACCAGTTTATGCTGAAGCATACGGGGCTGTCCGGGGTCGAGGCGCTGATCAAGAGTTATCGCCTTTATCTGGAGCAGGCCGAGAGCGGCGAGGATGAGCCGGTCTTGAGCATCACCCGCGCCTGGTTTCTGATCCGTTTCTTCGATGCAGAGATGATGCAGCTGACCACTTGCCATGAGTGTGGCGGGCAATTCGTGGTGCATACGCACGAGTTGTGCGACACCTATACCTGCGGTATCTGCAAACCGCCGTCGCGCGCCGGCAAAACAAAAAAATCCAGGCAGGTTGAAAACTCAGCAACGGTGTCGGGTTAAAACCCGACCCACAGAGAGCGCGGGTCTTGTGGGTCGGACTTCAGTCCGACAAGGAACTGCAATGAAAGTCAAACCTGTCGGGTTAAAACCCGACCCACAGAGAGCGCGGGTCCTGTGGGTCGGACTTCAGTCCGACAAGGAACTGCAAACAAAGTCAAACCCGTCGGGTTAAAACCCGACCCGCAGAGAGCGGCGGGTCATGTGGGTCGGACTTCAGTCCGACAAGGAACTGCAATGAAAGTCAAACCCGTCGGGTTAAAACCCGACCCACAGAGAGCGGCGGGTCTTGTGGGTCGGACTTCAGTCCGACAAGGTATTCCAGCAATCATCTCGAAATAAATTCCGGTCCGGGCAAGCCTTTTGCCGCTCCTCCCCTAAAGTTTTCCCGAATCGTGCCGCTACGTCTGGTGAGCTTCAGTCGTGGCGGATATTTTTTTGGCTGCGGTATGCAAAGCTGGAACAGTTGCGGAAATGTCGGGCTGTTCGACGAATGAGACAAAACAGCCGCTGTTAGGATGAGGCGGAATTGAAACGAAATCGGTGAGGGGTGAACCATGCTGGTCATCATTGGGTATGTGGTGGTATTGGGGTCGGTGTTCGGCGGATTCGCCATGGCCGGCGGTCATCTGGGGGCGCTGTGGCAGCCGCTGGAATTGCTGATGATCGGCGGCGGCGCGGGCGGCGCGTTCTTCGTCGGCAATAACATGAAGTCGATCAAGGCCACGTTCAAGGATTTGCCCTCTCTGCTGAAAGGCTCCAAGTACAGCAAGGAAACGTACATGGAGCTGATGGCGCTGATGTACGAGTTGCTGGGCAAGGTGCGCAAGGAAGGCATGATGTCGATCGAGGGCGATGTCGAAAAACCGGAAGAGAGCCCGATCTTCGCCAAGTACCCCAAGATATTGTCCGACCACCATGTGGTCGAATTCATCACCGATTATCTGCGCATCATGGTCAGCGGAAACCTAAACGCGATGGAGATCGAGAACCTGATGGATGTCGAGATCGAGACGCACCACCACGAATCCATGGTTTCCTCGCACGTTCTCGCCAAGCTGGCTGACGGGATGCCGGCCTTCGGTATTGTGGCGGCGGTGATGGGCGTGGTGCACACCATGGAATCAGTCGGTGTGCCGCCGGCAGAACTCGGCATGCTGATCGCGCATGCGCTGGTGGGGACATTCCTCGGTATCTTGCTGGCGTACGGGTTCGTCGGGCCGCTGGCGGCGCTGCTGGAGCAGAAGGCGGAAGAGGGCAGCAAAATCTACCAGGCAGTCAAGGTGGTGTTGCTGGCGAATCTGAACGGATACGCGCCGGCGATGGCGGTCGAGTTCGGGCGCAAGGTGCTGAATTCGACCGAACGTCCCGGCTTCGCCGAACTGGAAGAGCACGTCAAACAGAAACGCTGAGCGCGCGATCATGGCTGAAGACAAGAACAAGCGCCCCATCGTTATCAAGCGCATCAAGAAGGTGGCGGGCGGACATCACGGTGGCGCATGGAAGATCGCCTACGCCGACTTCGTCACGGCGATGATGGCATTTTTTCTTCTCATGTGGCTGCTGGGTTCGACCGCCAAGGGCGATCTGCAGGGCATCTCCGAATATTTCAAGACGCCGCTCAAGGTAGCGCTGATGGGCGGCAGCGGCAGCGGCGACAGTTCCAGCATCATCAAGGGCGGCGGCCAGGATCTGACGCGCAGCGAAGGGCAGGTGAAAAAGGGCGAGCTGCCGCCGGAGAAGAAGGTCATCAACCTGAAAGCGGCGCGGCAGGAGTTTTTGCGCCTGGAAGCGAAGAAAGAAATCGAGCAGTTGCGCCAGCTGAAAAAGAACATCGAGGCTGCGATCGAGAGCAACAAGAAGTTGCAGCAGTTCAAGAGCCAGATCCTGCTCGACCTCACCACCGAAGGGCTGCGCATTCAGATCGTGGATGAAAAGAACCGCCCCATGTTCAAGAGCGGCAGCGCCAAGCTGGAAGGCTACACCAGCGACATCCTGCACGAGATCGGCCTGATGCTGAACGAGATGCCGAACAAGGTCAGCCTGTCCGGCCACACGGATGCGCAGCCCTACACCACGTCGGGTGGGCGCTACAGCAACTGGGAATTGTCGGCGGATCGCGCCAATGCTTCGCGCCGCGAGCTGATCTCCGGCGGGCTGGCGGATGAAAAGATCGTGCGCGTGGTGGGGCTGTCTTCGGCGGTGCTGTTCGATAGCGAGCAACCGCTGAACCCGATCAACCGGCGCATCAGCATCATCGTGATGAACAAGAAGGCGGAAGAAGC
>Ga0210043_1000262_pt1 | contig 56723 bp, 45 predicted proteins | sample CryGeymet201501t_FD_183990 | JGI IMG/M metagenome (GOLD analysis project Ga0210043, IMG submission 183990) | Groundwater microbial communities from Crystal Geyser aquifers in Utah, USA - Crystal Geyser metaG 2015-01t (SPAdes) (version 2) | ecosystem: Environmental > Aquatic > Deep subsurface >... | reverse complement strand
TCGTTTTATTCTAAAGAATACTGTTCTTGCTATTTCGTAGTGGGACAGGATGAAGATTATTGCCATAATTTTGCAAGACAATGGATTCCCATTAGTGATTTCAAATTGGATTTGGAGAACAAAAAGGTCTCAGTGTCCGGTTTGGGTCGAACCAATTCAGCCATTTTCTTGGACGAAAAGAACGGCTGCGTATTACAAGAATTAAACTGATCTCTTCGTAAAGTTTCATTTGATGAAGAAAAAAGTTATATAATATATATTGCAGCAACTTGAATATATCTTTTTTTGAATCTGATTCTTCAACAAAAATAGAATACGAATAATTCAGATGCAGGATTTAAAGAATGCAAGGAAGAATTAAAAATCAAATATCCAAGCGTGGATTTTTCTCAAGCGGAAGAACTGCTTAAGAAGAAAAAGAAGAAATAAACTTTATTAATATTTAATTCTATCTATTTCCGTTTTTCATTCTGAGAAGCGGAAATAAAGAAAAGGAAATATATAAAATGAAAAAATATATTTTTATCGTAATCTTTCTTTCAATAATTTTTCCTAAATTTGCTCTACAAAAGGCAAATGATAAAAGTAAGTTTTGCAGAAACTATAGATCGGGTATCTTGGAAAATACATGTATATCAGGTCATAGGTCTATTATTACTAGATATGGTTCTTATCAAATTCAAAAATACAAAAACTTCTATCTTAAGGAAAATGTTAAGTGGATAGATGAATGCACATACATGAATACATTAATTGAAACGAATGATCCTGCTAATTCGGATTATATCGGTGCTCATAATATTGTAATAATGATTCATGTTAAATCTGATCAATACCAAACGAATGAAAATAACAGCTTAAGTTGTGTAATTAAGAAAATTGGTGAAATTCCCTCTACAGAAAAAAATTAACTGCATTAATTGAAATATCTATTCTCAGTAACTTAAGAGTAATCCATCCAGAAAATCTAGATAGATATGATTTAATTTATTAATCCAACTAGAACAAAAAGTTTTTTAGATTGATTTTCTCATCACCAGAAAGATCTTTCCAATGGGAAGTAATGTTCTCGAATATAAGACTATTTATGTAGGATCAATGATGAGATCAAAGACTTTCAGTGGAATGTTTCTAAAATGAAATTAAAATTCTGGTATAATTTTGTAGTTATTTTGGCTCTATTCATGTCCATCATTCTATTTCCACAGTTACCACTGAATGATCTGACTTTTTATCTACGCTTGACAATGATTTTCATCTTAATCATAGAAATCATTTTAGTTTTTAGAAATTTTTTATTGAATAGCGAGAATAACAATCTGATCAAGAATATTGGAGTAAGTATTGTATCAACTCTTGTATTTCTACTTCTAATTGAATCTTCTTTTATGTTTGTTCCGCGAACGAACGGCATCGATTATTCTCTGACGAATATACTTTGGTTTAAGAAATATTGGAATCCTATAAACTCTCGTGGACGTAGTGACCTTGAACCTTTAAACAATAGTTATATAAATAATTTCATCGTAGGAGTTTCATTTACAGTAGCGCAAGGTATTAACAGTGTTAAAGATCGTTTTTCTAATATCGTAAAGGAAAATATATCAAAGAAAGATAATATTGTCTTTTTACAAGAAATTGACTTAAGTAAAAAATTGTATATAGATAAGATAGGAAGTTACCTTACGAATAATAATGTGAATTACATTGATCTTTCTATTCTTTTCAATGACTTACCTATCTCAGATCCTGTCATCAATAGCAATGATGCTCACCCTTCGAAGAAAGTGCATAGCTTAGTTGATAGTAAACTATCCAAATATATTTCTAAAGAATTATCATCAGAGAACAATGAATAAGAACGAGCTGCTAAGCAATCCAATCGATAGCTCAGCATGGATTTATCTTATTTCAGCTATAGCAGTTGTTTTATTTATCTACTCAGCATTCGCATTGGGAAGTAATTACGGCAGAAGCCCAAATGAACAGAGCAGAATTGAGCTTGCAGTCGCAATTGCAAAATATGGATCCGTATCACTCGATCCAGTTATCTCTACTTACGGAACTCCATTTGACCGTTCAGAGCGAGATGGAAAAGTATATTCAGATAAAGCGCCTGGTCTATCTTTACTATCTGTTCCTATTGTTTGGTTAGTCGATTTGGTTGTTCCACGCGAGGAAAAAAGCATACTTCCAGGATACCTTGAATTAAGAAATATATTGACTTGCTTACTTATTACAGTCCCTGCGGCCTTGTTCCCCTTTCTTGCTCTCGGAACCTATCGTATTGGGTTTAACCAAGTTATGAAAATTCGTATCGCATTGCTATTTGCACTTCTCACCCCACTCATGACTTACTCGGGAGTGCTATTTGGCCACGTGCCAGCAGGTATTCTAGCTGCTTTTGCATGGAAACTAACACTCATACCTGATTACAAAAAGAAAAATACACAAATTCCTAAAACAAGTTCTGCAGCTCTTGCTGGGCTTTTATTGGCTATGGCAGTTACGATTGAGTATCCAACAGCTATTGTTGGATTAGTAATAATTCCGAGCATGCTTCTTCGAAAGTATCCAATGCGTACGATACTTACATTTCTAGTAACATCTTTGATTGCTATTCTACCTTGTCTTATATACCACCAAATAGCTTTCGACTCTCCATTTACTACTGGTTATGCGTTTAAAGGTGACTCTTGGCATGCTGAGGTTCATAGAGCTGGCTTCTTTGGTGTTACGGCACCGAAAATAGATCATCTTTGGGGAATTTTGCTTGGAGTTAAACGAGGTGTAATTTTCTTTTGTCCACTTTTAGTGTTGATTCCTTTTGGCTTTATCCAATTAGAAAAAATAAAAAAATACATTTCACTACCATATACTGCATTGGGGATCTTATACTTGTTATTCGCTTCTGGATTTTCTGACTGGCAAGCTGGTTGGAGTGCAGCAGCACGACATTTAGTTCCTTGCATCCTTATCTTTATTTTTCCATTTGCTAAAGCTATTGATTTCATTTCTCAAGCGAAAGAAAAAAATAAAAGACTGCATTGGATTCTAATATGTGGCTCAGCATTTTCCATGGTTGGCTCCATACTCAGCCTTAGCCTAACTCCGTATTTCCCTGAGCATTTCACATCACCCTTAGGACAATTGGTACTGCCAGCAATGGCTGATGGATATTTTGCAGCGACACTACTATCTGGAGCTAATCTTGCCTTTCGTGGGTATGCAATTGGTCTTCTTTCCATTTTAATACTGGGAGCTGTGACTTGGTCGCTGCTCGGACTTATGGGAACTCTAAAAAATAAAATATTTATTCCCTTATCGATGATCTTATTTGTAATTATTTATACTGGAATCATCTGGAGCACAGCAGAGCCACTAACAGTAGATCAACAAAAAATGCGAAATGATGTTCTGAGAGATTTGGGGTATGGTTTACAAGCAAAAAATTTCTTACAATCTGACCCTCACTATACTGAACTAAATATTTTATTTCCAAAGGACAATGCATCCTTATGACAATATTACTTTGGGTTTGTATAAGCTTAGTAATACTACTTTCTATATATTCCTTAGGACATTATCTCTGTGTTATAGTATTTCTCAAAGGAAGGTCAGGATTTAGAGAATTCAATGAATATCCTGATAGATCCGTGGCGGTATTAATTCCTGCACGTAATGAAGGCGAAGGAACAATGCGAGTTATACGCTCAGTTCTAAGCCAAGACCATAAGGGTCCATTAGAAATCTATCTACTTTTGAAAGACCGCTCAGACAGTAGTATTCCTCTGCTTGCATCAGCCTTTCCAGATGTAGACCTTCGAGTAAATGATCAAGATAAAATAGAACTATTAAACGGAAATGGAAAAAAGTTGGTCGTAGCATTCACTGGCTATGACTCCAAAAGCGAGAAATTGAATTGGATGACATCTCGACTAACAACGGATTATCTATCCATTCTCGATAGCGATCACCAAGCAAATCCTGAATGGATACGTTCATCCATTTGTCTGCTTCAAGAAAATAAATCTCGAATTATTCAAGGCCGTCGTTCTCCACTTTCGGCACTTGGTTTCTTTCAATTATGGGATTCTCTACACCAACACATCGGTTGTGAATTGTTCAATGTAGCCTTCACAAAATTGAAACTTTCCCTTTTCTTCACTGGGACAACAGTCGTAATGGAGACTGGATTACTACAAGAATTTCCACTTAGCAACTGTATAACGGAAGATGCCGAATTCAGTTATAGAATCATCCTAAAAGGTGAAAAAATTATTTATAATCCATTTTATGGTTCAGTCGAAGAAGTTTCTCCGAATATGTTCAGCTTCCTTTCTCGTCGAAGGCGATGGGCGAATGGACATACCAATGCATTTTTTAGCCATATGGATCAGCTATCCTCTGCTCCTCTTTCCGTAGCTGAAAAATTACAATTTATATTTCATGGTGTGCATTATCTAATTGCACTCTTTGTATTTTTCTTACACCTAGATATCGGTCTGATCATCCTACAAGGAATGCTTCTTGTTCCACAGATTGCAGCACTTTTAGTTAGCTTGATTCTAGGAACAATGATTGCTAGAAAGCAACGACCTTCTCGGGGAGCCGCATTTTTGTCTGAGATTGCAATCATTATCGCCTGGGTTTTTCCAGCTGTAGTAATTATTATTAATCTTAGTATGGCTTTCATTGCAAACAATCTGTCCCAAGCTGCAATACCCATTCCATATACAATTCAGGCCTTAGGACTCATCAGTCTTTGTGCACCCTTAGTGGTTTTAATCGTAGGGCTTGCTGGTTTTCGGCAACTCAGCCTAGTTACCTTTATCTGGGTTATCTTGACTTATCCTATAGCATTTTATCTCGATGTTATGGGCGTACTTATAGGTCTAGTTGATTTTATAACGAATCGTCAGTTCTGGCATGTAGTAGCCCGTTCACCTCGGCATCCTGTTCCTGAGAAACAAAAAACAGAAATTCATGGAATACGTTCTCTGGGAATAAAGGATAGTCTTCGAATTTTAACTGTTCTGCGTGCTTTTCGTGCCGTTCTTAGTCGTACCACTGTCACACTACCAAAACTTATTTCACGTTTATCGCCATGGCTTTTATTAATAGCTCTTTTATACATTGCAGTGAGTTACACCCCAAGCTTTAAAATGAAAGTTGCGCCTGTTAATTGTAAGGTGCTGGAGCATGACACAGATCCTTGGATTTTACATCCCAACAAAATAGCTGGATATTGTGAGTCTGGTGATAGCGATAGAAAACTAGGCTATTCGAAACGAACAGGCAACTATCTTCCGTTAAGAGAAGATAGTCTTAGTCCTATTGATACAAAATTATGGGATCAACTTGACTCTACGCATTTTTGCAACGCTGCTCACTTCAATCCTGGGAATGTTATCCCCATAGAAAAAGGTGGGGTAAAGCTTCAGCTTCGGAAAGAATCAAGGGGCGATCGAAATTTCACAGCCGGATCTATTGCAAGCAAGGATACATCAGATGCTAAGTTCTTGTATGGTAGATTCGAAGTGATCATGAAGCCCGTAAAAACATCGGGAGTGATCACTGCATTTTTCCTCTACCGTTTCGACCCTTGGCAAGAGATAGACGTCGAATTTTTAGGTCGTGATACATCTCAGATTCTCTTAAATGTATTCTATAACCCAGGCGATGAAGGCGATCTTTATAATTATGGATTTCGTGGAACTCCCGTTATAGTTGATCTTGGTTTCGATGCAGCTGAGGACTTTCATAAATATGCGATTGAGTGGGATGCGGAAGAAATACGTTGGTTTGTGGACGACATTCTAATTCATCATAGAAGTTCAGGATCACCAACACCTATTCCCCACTTACCTATGCGATTTTATTTAAATGTCTGGCCGACATGCAGTGAAGAGCTTGCTGGCCCATTTATTTCTACTGAATTACCAGTTGATGCTGAATTCAAATCAGTATCTATCTTTAAGTGGAAACCCTCCAATCTACCTTGGTTATCTTCTTTCCTGGACAAACTATTTCCTTTTTCTGGGACTACAGAAAACTGGAGAGATAATGCCGAATGGATACAGCCAAGGAGGTAATATAAATGAAGTCTTTCAGATTTAAGCGTTCTATAAACTATTTCATAAAACGAAATTCTTCACTTAATATGTAGATAAAATCTATTAAGAATTAATAATTTTTTAGACACATATAATTGATTATTATAAGTTGGAAAATATTATTCACGATTTATAGAATTTATTCTCGATAGTTTTTTAGAAAAGAACGAAAGTTATAGAATGAAAATTAAATAGGAACCTAATAATGAAAAGTTGTATTTTAATATTTTTATTCTTTTTATCCACTATCTTATATGCAGAAACTGAAACTACGCCAATACAAATTGCCATTTATGAACCATATCAATTAGCAGATTCACGAAAAACAGTTGTAGGATTTAGATTTAATTTATTTTACGGAGTCAACGAAAACGTATACGGACTTGATACGGGACTCATAAATACTGTTAAGAATAATTCAGCTGGAATTTCATTGGGCTTAGTGAATTTTACTAGAAAACATTCAGGAGCTCAATTAGGTATTTTCAATTTTAGTGAGAGAGTTTATGGATTTCAAATTGGTGTCGTAAATGCTTCTCAAAATCCACATAACATTCAAATAGGAGTAATTAATATCGGATTTAAGGACCATGTATATATGCCTATGCTAGGTGTTTTAGTCAATTGGGCTGACGGAGCTTTATTAGGTCAGTATAGTATTGGATTTAATCAATCTAGATCAGCTCCTTTGCAGGTTTCAGGAATTCTTAATAATACAAACGATGGGAATCTACAATTTTCAGGAGGATTTAATTATAGTAATAAAGGAGGTCTCCAAATAGCGGGACTTTCAAATTTGAGTAAAAATACTCTTATTCAAATAAGTACAGGAGTAAATATTTCTAACTATTCTTACTTTCAAATTGCTGGATTATTGAATACCTCTGAAAAATCTATTATTCAAACTGCGATAATAGCAAATAGTGTAGATGAAGGAATAATTCAACTTGCCATTATAGGAAATACTGCTGACAAAGTAAATTTTCAAATAGCTGGATTAGGAAATTTTTCTAATTCAAATAGTTGGCAAATAAGTAGCTTATTCAATGAAAACTCTTGTACGAAAGAATGTCCAAGCAGTAAACAAATTTCTTTATTCTATAATTCTGCAAAATATTCCCAAACACAAGTTAGTTTAATAAATCAATCCAACTTTTCAGTTTTTCAATTTGGTGGAATTAATTTAACTGGCTCTACAAATTATTCTCAGGTCGGTATAATAAATCGAGCTCTTAAAACAAATGGTTCCATGATTGGTTTAATCAATGAAAGTCATGATTTATATGGATTTCAATTGGGATTCATAAACATAGCTAAGAATGCAAGATTCCCTTTTACTTTATTCTATAACTCAAACTATGAGGAACGGTCAATTCGAAACAATACAGGTTTCGTTAGCCGAGAATGGTCACCTATCCAAATTAGTTTTTATGCACCTGTACAAATTTATACTAATGATACAGAAATTGATGGCTTACGTTTAGGTTTATTGTATTCTAAAAATGATTCAGTTACAGGACTGGATTTGGGATTATTTAATCGTTCCATTGAATTAAAAGGTCTTGAGATAGGAGGGATCAATCAGATTGAGGGAAAGTATGCTGGATTTCAATTAGGTATAATTAATTTAATAGAAGATAATTTTTATGGAGTACAGATAGGAATAGCTCAATTCAATCAGAAATCGCTATATGGGTTTGGCTTTGCTCCAATTGCAATAACTAAACAAGATGTAAATGGAATGCAAGTTGGAATTCTAGCCAATTATGGTAAAAAAGTATTATTCCCACAATTAAGTCTCGGTGTGAATATGGCTGAATCCACTTCTGTACAAATTTCTGGGATTGGAAATTTTTCAGAATCTCATTTAACATTTCCACAAATAACTGGTGGATTTAATTACACGAATGGAAACGTTAATGGACAAGTAGGAGGATTATTCAATGTTGCTTCTGGAATTGTTATTCCTGGACAGATATCTCTCATTTTTAATCGGGCTAAATTTACACCGTTTCAATTAGCGGGTATTGGAAATCATGCTGAAACAGAGGCCTATATTCAATTAGCAGGAATATTTAATATGGTTTCAAGGGAAATGAGGTCTGCCCCATTCAGTCAAGGCGATGATCCTTATGTGCAAGTAGCTTTGTTTTTTAATCTTTCAAGAAAGACTTACTTTCAAGCTTCTGCATTTAACATAGATAGTGGTCAGAATTTTGCTCAAATAGGGGCAATTAACTTTGCTAGTCAAGGACAACTTCAAGTAGGTGGAATTAATATTGATATGAGAATGGAAGGAATGCAAGTGGGTTTAATAAATGGATCATCTGGTTATGGATTACAAGTCGGTGGAGTAAATCTTAATAGCAAATTTCAAGGAGTATCTGTAGGTGCATGGAATATGACTGAATCCTATAATGGAGTTCAAGTCGGTCTTTTTAATTTAACTAAGAAATTAAAGGGTATTCAATTTGGACTTATTAATATTCATTTAACAGGAAATGTTCCTATTATGATTGGAGTCAATGCAGGAGATAACGAGTTATAATCTTATTTATATTTCATGGATAATTTTTGCCTCGGATATGCTCTATTATTGAAGACTGATTTTGATATAAAATTTAATAATACCTTAAATGAATTTTAAATTAGTACGATAGGAATTATAAAATATCATCCTTTCTCTTCTATTAGAAAAAATTAAATTAAAATTCATGTATTTATAGTCTCTGTTTTCAATGAAAAATTTAAATTTATTTACTAGATTTGGGGATATAGGTTAGATTTTTAAAATCGGAAAAGATACAACTCTAATAAGGCAATTAATACTGATGATATTTATTATAATCTCCCTCCTATTTTGTTTATTGATTCTAATTTATTTATTCCTTAAAATTTACCGTCCTCGCAAAACCATTTTAAAAAAGGAAAATTTCTTAGCAAAAAATCGTTCTTCTGCTTCCCATTCGAATCTTAATTCAAATCTAAAAACACTGATCAAACTCGAATTTGATTTCATATTGTTTGATAAAGGGATGAGTCATCTAAATAAAATCAATCAAGAAAATCTATTAAAGGTGATTGGGCAAAGTGCCATGATCCAAACTTTTGGATCTCTTGAGATCATGGGTCTTGCAGATCAATCAGGGGATAAGAGTCGTAACGAAAATTTAGCGAAATATAGGGGTTTAGCTGTATACAATTTTCTCATTAAAAATGGATTTCCAAAAGACAATCTAATACTTCTCAAATACCAAGTCGTCAATGGGAATTCAGAAGATGAAAAAATTCGATTTAGATCTGTAAGATTGAGTCTCAGACAACCTTAAGCAGATTGCTATTGCTTCACAGGAGAAATATTTTCTTAAGCAGTTAAATAATTTTATCCAAAATCCGTAACACCTATTTGCATAACCAAGATTTAAATCAGAATAACAACTAACGAATAACAATTGGTTCCACAATCCATAATTGGAGGTGGAGATCTTCCATCAACAAGCGGGTAGTAACATTTTCATTCTTTTCTAGAGCTTTTCGAAATTGATCTGTAGGACTGTAAAGAAAAATCCCAGAGAAATTTTGGGGTAGTTCGTATTCCTGTTCTGTAGCCAAAAATTGCATCTTAGTTTCATCCTTGAGAAGATAACTCAATGCAAGAAGATTTCCAGGATGATGCCTTTCTCGATTTCCCACAACTAGAGCAGTTTGGGATTGATTGATCATATCTGCTACCTTAGGAAGATTATAGCTTATACCCTTAGTCCAGACGACCTCCTGTTTAGAATTAAGAAAGCAACTTGCAATACCAAGAACAAGGAGTACAATAAATACAGTATTTTGAATTCGAAGTTTTCCACTTTCCGATTCAGCACCTAGGAGATAGGCAATAGCGACAAGTATTCCTATCAGAGAGGGTGCGAGGTATCTCGCCGAAACGGATCTTATTCCACCTAACACTAAATCCGGCACTAATACGATGGAAATAGGAACTATTATTAGAAAAAGAACAAGGGCCCCTTTTTTGAATGGAGCATACTTTATTAAGAAACAAATTGCTGTTAGCACAAATAAGCTTGCTAAGCCCACTGCTACAAAACTTTCTATGCCTTGGTAATCAGGCCAGAAATCAATAACAATTCGACTTATATTTAAAGCTAAAATTGATAGTAGACTACTATTCGGAATGATGATCATTTTTGACCAAGCCATGGAGATTTGAAATGCCTCCCATCGCATAGCAAGAGCATATGCCCAGGGTGCAAATATTACTACACCTAAGGACAATGCTCCAGCACTCATTAAAGTAATTTTATTGAAACGAAATTTTTCTCTGAAAAGAATGAACACTGCCTGCGAAAGAATAACAGTCGCTGTTGCAAGCGAGGTATAGAGTGCTAAAGCAGTAATGAAAGTACACAGTGTCCAAGATATAAAGATGTGATTTGTCGAATTTGTCTCTTCCTTTAGTTCTGTAAGACGAATTGCACGTATTAAGGCAGCGTTCGAAAGCAAAATTAGTGCGAACCAAAGTGTGTATTCACGGGCTTCTTGGGCATACAAAACGAAAAAGGGAGAGACTGCTAAAAGTGCGCTCGCTGTCCAAGCAATCCTCTGAGATTGAAAAAGTTCACGGCAAAACCAAAAAATCCCCGGAAACATCAATAGACTGAAAATAGCAGAAAGCATTCTTAGTGTGACAATATCATCACTGAAAATCCGACCCCAGATTCCAGCCAAAAAATAATACAAAGGTGGATGGTGAGGATCGTCCTGTGCTAGACCTCTCAGAATATCAATAGCATCTTTCTTATGAGTGTTGTGTATCGAACGAACAAGATCAACATCAAGAACTTGGCCAGTATATAGAACACTGCTCCAATCATCGACTTGAAGACCTGCAGAAAATAATCTTGTCCCTACTTCATCATGCCAAATTAGCTTTTTATCAAGATTTTCAAAACGAAAGAAAATACCCAGTATCAATGACAAAATGATGCAAGTATTTCGAAAAATTGTTGGACTGTTCTTACCTATCATAATTTACCTATTAAGCAGATTTTAGAGAAATGCTCTATCCACAACTCATAATAAATTGATTGCATTTTTCCTAAGCGGAGTTTTAATTTGTGTCATGTTGTCATCTTCCTATTTGCCAAATTCATAATATGTTTATAAAGATCATACAGGAAACTATTGGGTTTCAAAGATTACATATTTACACAATGAATATGTTTATGTATCAAATTGTCCAGACGAGAAGAATTAATACTAAAAATTATAGTAATTCTTTAATAGGAAGTCAAAAAATAATTCCAAAATTTGAGTTTTTTTTGCCATTCTCTTATCAACAATCCATACCAAAAAAGCAAACCACCGATTTTGATGGAGTTTATAATGACTATTGATTTCATGCGTGCCTTAGATAAATGGGTTGGAATTCCAGCTTGCGCTGTATTCTCAATGGTAGATTATATTTCACAACCTTTTGCTTCCAAGAAAACACAACCTATTAAGAAAATTCTTTTTATACAGATATCAGAAATGGGCTCAAGTATATCTGCCTATAGTTCTATCCTTAAGGCTCGTGAGCTTTATCCAGGAGTGGAAATATATTATTTCATATTCCAAGAAATGCAAGATAGCATTCATCTAATGGGCGTTATCGATCCACAAAAAGTATTTACAGTTACCTCAAAGTCTTTAATAGGTTTAGCCAAAGGACTATTAAAGATGGTTTGGATAATGCGCAGGCAAAAATTTGATGCCATCTTGGATCTAGAACTTTTTTCTAGGATGAGTAGCCTAATTGGTTATTTGTTTAGTGCAAGGAGACGAGTAGGTTTCAACCGATTTCATATGGAAGGACTATACCGAGGAAGTCTACATACACATCGAGTCTTATACAATCATGTTCGCCACATCAGCCATAACTTTCTTTCGCTAGTCTATGCCCTAAGGGAAGATCCTACCGCACTACCATTATCCAAGGTACAAATTCCCGAAAGCGATATTCGTTCCTTGAAGCTTCAATCATCCAAGGATGAAAAAAAAGCAATCTTTGCTAAACTTCGTTCTCACTGTCCATCCATCACAGCGAAAACAAAGTTGATCCTATTTAATCCGAATGGAAGTGATTTGCTTCCGCTCCGTCGCTGGCCGATGGAGAACTACATTACGACAGCCAAACGCCTATTAAATAACAAAGATTTCTGCGTCATTATCACTGGTGCTCCTTCGGAAATAGAAGGTGGTAATATAATTTGTGATGCTGTACAGAGCGAACGCTGTGTGAATTTCGTAGGACAGACGACACTTCAAGAACTCATAAATCTTTATAATATTTCAAATCTTCTATTGAGCAATGACTCTGGACCTCCCAATTTTGCATCACTAACTAATTTACACACTCTTGTATTTTTTGGACCAGAGACACCTATTTGCTACAAGCCTCTGGGAAAAAATATACAAGCCCTCTATGCAAATTACCATTGCAGCCCTTGTGTTTCAGCTTACAACCATCGTAAGTCTGCTTGCCTTGACAACAAATGTCTACAAGCCATAACGGTGGACGAAGTGTACAATCGAATCATCGATTTGGTGAAAGTAAAGTAGATAGAATGGGAGGATTTATATCCAATTAAAATATAACAAAAATATATATTCTTTCGAACGAAGCAAAGTAGAATTTTCCAAATAAAAAGTTAAACTTCTTGCGTTTTACCTTGTAAGCAGGCTGTAACTTCTTTCATATTCTGACCATTAACAAGGATTAGAAGAACGTCTCCTCCTTCTATTCTGGTTTGACCACTGGGTGAAATGTAGTTTTCTCCGCGACAGATGATGGTAATTAATGCATCCTCAGGCATTTGCAATTCACGAATACTCATTCCTTCAACGGGAGAGCCAAAAGGTATGATGAACTCTTCTAGTTTTGCGTCACTATTTTCCCTGTTTATGAATTCAAAAGGATATATTGTTTTGCGAACAAGTGGTTCGTTAACATGGAATAATTTTGCCATAAATTTTAAGCTGGAACCTTGGATAAGAAGCGAAGTTAATACGGTGAAAAATACTAAGTTAAAAATTAATGAGGAATTTTCAACACCTGCCGTCAATGGAAAGGTAGCAAGTATAATAGGCGCTGCACCTCGTAGACCAACCCAAGAAATAAACATTCTCTCTCTCCATGTAACTGGAAATAATGCTAAACTGATAAATACACCTAAGGGTCTTGCAATAAATATTAAAAAGAAGGAGAACAGCAATCCAGGAATCAGAATCTCCTTTAATTGACTTGGGAAAACCAAAAGTCCTAACGATAAGAACATGACGATCTGCATCAACCAGCCTATCCCATCCATGAAACGAGTTATACTTTTCTTGTGGATAAATGCATGGTTACCAAGATACAAGCCTGCCAGATAAACCCCAAGAAAACCATTTCCCTTTAACAAAGTAATTGTGGAATAAATAAAGATTCCTGAGGCAAGAAATATCACTGTATAGAGTCCATCGTATTCTAAATTGATACGATTGATGAATTCGATATAAACTTTTGCAAATAATAATCCTAGAACTGAACCAATTACGATTTGAAAAAATACAAAACTTAGAATCTCAATATAATTAAAAGTGGAAACAAATGTTAAACCTATTAAAGTTATGGTTAAAATAACTGCAAGTGGGTCATTAGATCCAGATTCTAATTCTAGTATAGATTGAACTTTTTTGCGTAAGCCGATACCCGATGTTCTAAGCAAACTAAATACGGATGCGGCATCAGTAGAAGATACAACAGAACCTAGAAGAAGAGATTCTATAAAGTCCAAGCCTAAAAAATAATACGAAAATACTGACATAGTTAGAGCAGTTATGATTACTCCAACTGTAGAGAGAAATAATCCTTCTCGAAGGATTGGTTTGATTTGCTTCCATTCAGTCTCCATACCACCTGCAAAAAGAATATAACAAAGAGCAACTACTCCTAAAGATTGAGCTAAGCTATAATCAACAAACTCGATTTTTCCGATACCATCTGAACCAGCTAACATTCCTAAGATTAAAAAGAGCAGTAAGGTAGGTATTCCAAAACGAAATGACAATTTACTTACAACTATCGCAAGTAGAATTAATGCAGAGATTACAAATGATGTTAATTCAAAAGAATTCATTAATTATAGCCTATTGAATTTCAAGTGTAACCTTATGATGGTATTTGATGGCTCGTTTGTTCTCAATAAGTTGGCCATCGGGTCTTGATCTGCCTAAACCATAAAATATTATGCGTTTTGAAGGGATTCCTTGAACTAGAAAATATTTCTGGATATTTTCTGCTCGTTTACTACTTAAATTTATATCATCAATTTCAGAACCTCCATCCTTGGCATATCCTTTGATAAGTAAATTTTTGGATGGATTATTTTGAAGAAATGTAACTACTCTTTGTAGATTGTCCAAATAAGCTGGGTTCATTTGATGGGATTTTGGATTGAAATAAATTATTTCTGGAATATACTGTTTTTGATTTATCTTCTTCGGGCTCTCAACAGAAACTGAATCACCTTTTTTCATTACGATCTGCTTAATGATATCTTGGAATTTAGTAATTCCTGCTGTATCAACTTTAATCGTCTGTGACTGAAATCCTGAAAGATAAAAGTTAACTAAATATTTTTTTCCAGTCTCCAAATTTACTATATAATCACCGTTTGTTGATTTAGCTCTAGAGAAACCTTGCTCTTCTTTCGTTTCTTCCAGATACCATTTTATATAAGCGTTTAAAAAATTACCTTCTTCATCAACAACCTTTCCCTTCAACACAAAACTAAATTCTAAAGGCTCTGCTCTTTTGGGCAAAGGGATAACTTCATATAAATCAGTATCGCCAAAGCTATCTAATCTTGCAGCGGATAGATAACCTTTCCTGCCACTGATATTTAATTTAAATCCCCAATCTGTTCCTGAACCATTCAAATACTTTCCTATGTTGACAGGTTTAGACCACTTTGTCCAAGTATCATCCAAACGAACAGATTTGAATATGTCCAAATCTCCAAATCCATTGTGACCATTTGAACTAAAATACAAGGTCTTTCCATCTGAGTGAAGGTAGGGTGTTCTTTCTGCAAATGCTGTGTTAATCGTTGAACCAAGATTAATCGGTTCCATGTATTCACCATTTTCATTCAGGAAGGAAACATAAATATCCGTATTACCCCATTTGTCGCCTAGGGAAAATTGATCTTTAGGTCTAAGTTTAAATAAATCATTTGGCCTATCACTGGAAAATAAAACTGCCTTACGATTCGGAGTATAAACTAAATCTGCTTCAAAATATTCTGAATTAATAGGTTGTGGAAATGCTTTAGCTTTGTCCCATCCTTCTTTGCTTAACTCTGAATAGAAAATGTCACCTTGGCCTAAAGATTCAGATTGATTCCCAAATAAAATAAGAGAGCTTCCATCTACTGAGAGAGAAATGGCGGCCTCGGGAAGTTCCGTATTCAAATCACTTAAACTCTTTGCAAGAGACCATTCTTTCTTACTTTCATCCCAATCTGAGTAGTAGATATCCTCACTGGTTTTATTTCCATTTCTTTCAAAAGATGTGAAAAATATCCTTTTACCAGACATTTCCAATATCGGTAGATACTCAGCGTATTCAGTATTGATGGATGAACCAAGATTTCGAACTAAAATTTCATCCTGGTCATTTTTAATTATTTCTATAAGTTCTGAAATTTCATTCTTCTTTGTGGGAAAAAATTCTTTGTATTTTTCCCAGACATTTATTGCCTCTTCAAATTGGTTCTCATGCATTTTACTTCCAGCAAGAACTTGAACAAGTCGATATTCGTAGTATTCGAATGAGATAACATTGGCTAAGTAAGTTTCTATTGCACTAGGGGCTTCCTGGAAGCGAAGTAATTCTTCAGATTTTTCCTGACTAAGTGTGGACCTCCAAATCTCTTCTTCCGATTCTTTTGAAATAACACTGTTAGTTATAAAAAATAAGACTGATAATGATATTAGAAAATTACGAATCATAGCTATCTTATCAAAATATCCTTGAAATAAGGAGATTGCAAGTAAAAATAAGAACATTGATCAATTCATATTAAGTAAAGAGATTTAAAAAATGAAATTACAAGAGCTTTCTGAAAAGTTAAATGCTCCTTTTAAAGGGAATGGAGAACTAGAAATTTCTAGAATTGGAGATTTAGAACATCCTTCTGATTTAGAACCTAACAAGATCTATTTTGTAGCAACGAAAAAGTATTTAAATAAATTTCCAAAATCAAAATCCGTCGAAATTGCTCTAACAATTGATTCATTGAAAGACTATTTTCCCAATGCAATCCTGGTCCCTGAAAATGAATCTAAATTTTATTTAATTAAAGTGCTAGAACTTTTTGATAAAAAGTCTAATTTCACAGGCAAGATTTCATCCAAGGCTAGCGTAGCCGATTCGGCACAGATTGGAAAAAATGTTACAATTATGGATTATGCTGTAATTATGGAAGAAGCTAAAATTGGAGACAATGTTGTAATCTATCCTCATGTCTGCGTAGAAAGAAATGGAAAAGTAGGAAATGATACAGTATTGAAATCAGGTGTTATTCTGGGAGAAAATTGCGAAATAGGAATCCGTGGACTCATTCATCCCAATACAGTTATCGGAGCAGATGGATTTGGATTCCATGATAATAATGGGATACGTTATAAAGTTCCGCAAATTGGCAATGTAGTGATTGGCGACGATGTAGAAATGGGTGCATGTTGCACTGTGGATCGAGCTACGATAGAAACTACTTTAATTGGCAACCAAACAAAATTTGATGACCATGTTCATGTTGGACACAATTGTCGAGTTGGTAATTTTGTATTCATAGCAGGGGGCACAGTGCTAGCTGGTTCTGTAATAGTAGAAGACAACGTAATCATGGGTGGGCAATCAGCTATTGCAGAACACGTAAGAGTTCGAAAGGGTAGTATTGTATTAGGATTAACAGGACTTACAGAAGATTCCGAAGAAAAAACTATTTACTTTGGAATTCCTGCAAGACCTGCACTTGAAATGCATCGAATTCATGCAGCCTTAGGATCTTTACCAGAACTTGTTCGATATGCCAAAAAAAGTAAATAAGATAATAATTCAAATTTATACAATTTAATTTGAAATAATAAATTTAAATGAAAAGGGACTAAAATATGGGAATCAGTGAAAGACAATTTGACCTAATCCAAGAGGCAGCTAAACTTCTCATGGAAGATATTCGCCTAACATTAGAAGAAGCTATCAATCTAATTACCACATGCATTAAGATAGAACTGGTGAAACGTAATGTCACTATGGAAACATTAAATGCTAGCTCGCTTTCAGACAGAACAGCATTTACACGAGCTATCGTACATAATGTTCAGCAAAAAATTATTGAGAACCCCAATTGGCGAGCCAAGAATCTAGCCGCCAGTATCGAAAAGTTTTATAAAGTTCTGCACAAGTCCTGGATTCAAAATAGTATTTAAATTGCCTTGTAACAACTATTGGCTTTTCTTCCCTTGAGTAATTATATTTCGGTTCAACTCTTGGATGACTTGCCTTAGTTCTTCTTGTAACTCACCATATTCTTTCCAATTGCCTGCTTTGATTGCAGAGTCTGCTTTTCGTAAAGTTTCATCAGCAAGATTTCCCAATTTGAGAATCTTTTGCATTCCAGAATCATCATTGCTGGAGCTAGTAGAATTTGAACTTGAATTAATGCCTGACTTACCACCACCAAAAATAGATCGTAGTCCTGATTCTAAAGTTGACTCCATTACAATTTCATTTTTATAAGAGAGGATGACTCGTTTCAATTCAGGCATCTGTCCTGTTTTGGCACGGAGATACAAGGGTTCTACATAAAGCAAAGAATCCTCAACGGGTATCACAAGTAAACTTCCCCGTATAACACGAGAACCTTGCTGGCTCCAAAGAGTAATCTGTTCTGATATGATTGGATTTTGATCAATCCTAGATTCTATCTGCATCGGTCCGAAGATCAGTTCTTGTTTAGGAAATTTATAAACAATGCTACGCCCATAATTTTCTTTATCACAACCTACAGACATCCATGCTACCATATTACTTTTGTTAACTGGAGTAAATGGCAAAATCAATTGAAACTCTTCTTTTTTTTCGCCAGGTAGCTTCATTATCATGTAATAAGGTTCGACTGATTTTTCTACTCCATCCAATTTCTCAATTGGAAATCTCCACATATCCTCTCTATTGTAGAAAACTCTTGGATCTTGCATATGATAGGACAGATACATTTTTGCTTGCACCTTAAAAAGATCTAGTGGATAGCGAAAATGGTCTTTGATAGAATCAGGAATTTCATCTGCTGATACGAAAAGTTTTGGAAATATCTTTCTGTAAGTTTGGATCATAGGCTCTTTTTCATCTATGACTGCAAATTTAATTTCACCGTTGTAAGCATCCATGATCACTTTTACAGGATTACGAATGTAGTTATTACCAAATCGATCGAAGGATTCTGAATAAGGAAAGTGAGAGTCCAAAACGTACGCATCTATGATCCAGTAGATTTTTCCATCAGCAACTACAGGATAAGGATCTGCATCAAATCGTAGAAAAGGTGCTATTTTTGTAACACGTTCCCTAATCGTTCTATAGTAATGAATTCGTGAATCATCATTGAAATAACTGGAAATTTGGATTCGAAAATTTTGAAAAGAAAAAGCATAGATCAATCTTTTTAGAAACGTATCTAGCTTAACTCCACCTTTGCCCTCATAAAAACTATCTTTATTCGTATCACCCAATGGATAATCGAACTCAGGACTCGTAGTATTTGTAAAAACATAATCTCTTGTTAGCTCACCATAGTAAATCTCAGGTCTTGTAATTTCGATTCCATTTACTTGATTAGGTGGAATGTCTTTAACAAAAAGAGTTGGCAGACCTTCTTCAGTCACCTGATTCACAGGAGAGGCTACCAAACCATAGCCATGAGTATACCTAAGCCTTTGGTTCACCCAAGTCTTTGCCCGTTCGGGAACTTGCTCGTATTCTAACTCCCGAACAGAAAGCATCATCTGTCTATAATCACCGTTAATTGTATAACGATCCACATCTACATCATTGAAACGATAATAAAGTCGAATCTCTTGCAATTGTCGGTAGGTAGAAAGCAAAGGCTCCCAATCCCAAAGTCGAATATTTCTTATTGTGGATTGGTTTGCATTGATTGTATTACTATCGAGTGAGGCAGTTCCTGAATATTCTCGGACGTCTATTTTATCTAAATCGTAAGCGAGTCTTGAGAACTTTATATTATTTACAATGTAATGTTCTTCTTTTGTATATTCATTCGGCTCCACAAAAAATTTCTGAACAAGCCCAGGAATAATTCCTTGGGAGAAAATACTTGCAATCAAAAATAAACCAGCAAGCCCAGCGAGTAACTTCCCACCTCTAAGGAAAAGAGAGTAGATCACTAAACTTCCTAAAACAAGCGTTAATATAGCCATAAACCAATAGCTGTACAATCGACTGTGCAGATCCGTGTAGCCTGCACCAAAGACTACACCCGAAGGCGACCAGAGCAAACCAAATCGATTTAAGTAGAACTCAAATGCGATAAGAAAAGTCAATGCGGCAAGTAATATTGAAATTTGAATTTTAATTGGGCCTGAAAATATTGTCTTGAAATTATCACTCAAGACACCCATTCCCATTCGAATCAAATAAAACGCAACTGATGTTAGTAGACATATTAATATGATAGCTTCCAACCATCCAAGGATGGAATTCCAGAAAGGGAGTGTGAAAAAGTAAAACCCAACATCTTGGTTGAAGATGGGATCCACTAAACCAAAATCTGTCTTCTTTGCATATTTTAGAATCAATTCCCAATTACTTTTTGCGAAGCTTCCCGCAATATAACCAATGACACTACTGGCTGCTAAAGTAATATAACGTAAGATTTTAGTGCTAAGGTGGAGCACTCGAGATTGTTGGTTGCTGTCTTGGTAACGAAAGAAAGGTAGCGGAAACTTTTTCGTCAATCGCATTGTGATTGCAAAATTAAAATAAAGTATGGCTGTAAAGAGTACGAAGACTCCTCCGAATAACACCAATTGGTACTGGATTCGTAGTAGAAATACCGAAAGAAGGCCTAAGGATTCAAACCAAAGATAGTCCGTCACCAGATCTAAAATTTGGAAAAAGAAAAATAGAAATACAAGTCCTAAAGCAATACTGATAATCTTAATTCGGTTCATAATTTAAAAATTGCCTGCTAATTAATTGCAAGTCAAGGGTTTAATCCGAAATTTAAAGATTTTTATCTCAATGTCTTATTTCATTTTTGTAGGATTCTATTTAGTAATTATTCCAAAAACTACCATTGCTTCCACTTATTCCAACTCAATCTAACGAAGAATAAATCCTAAATCAATTAAGCCACAGACACCTAAACACCATACAAGAATCTTCGAACCTATCGATTGAAAGCGATTTTCTTTATGATTGGCAAGTAGCAAATGCAATGCCAAATGAATTATAAAAAATCCATCTAAAGATAACCTTCCATAGAATTGGATATTCTCAGCAGTAGCTGAATCAAGTAGTAAATAGCTAAGATAAAATAAAGGCATATGAGCGATGATCCAAAACCAATACGCAGTTTCTTCTTCCCAATCTCCGATTATATAAAAAATCTTCCACTCTCGCCTATGAATCGCATCCAACTCATGAGTCCAAATCAATGATAATCCTAAGTAAAAAATTGAATTTTCCATACAAATCTCCTTAAGCCAATTAGAGAAAAGATGCGAATTTTGTATCGAAAATACTAGCTTCAGTCCAGTTGATTCAAATCAATTTTTAGCACGGAAGCGACTCATAGTTTCTTTGGTTATTCCTAAGAAGGAGGCGATCACATAATCAGGAAATTTTCCTATCCATTCTGGATGATTTGCAATCAGTTCATCATAACGTTGTTTAGGTGAATTTGAAAGAAAAGAAAGTATTCTTCTTTCCTGCTCAATATAATAGTCTTCAATGATCCTTCGTATTGTATTGGATAAGAAAATATCACTTTGCATCTTCACTTCTAAGTCAGGGTAGTAAATTTGAATCGCCTTCCCAGAAGAAAGATCTTCGATGGAATCAGAACTTGGATGAATGTTACGAAGGGAAGTCGCAGATTCGCAGAACTCACCTTCCTGAATCAATCGAAAAACAAATTCTCTCTGCTCGGTTTTAATCTTGTCAGACTTACTTTTTGAACTATCAAGAATACTATAATACTGCTTAAGAACTCCTTCCAAAATGAAGAAGACAAACTGAGAATTGTACCCAGGTGAAATTAGAATTTCTTTCTTCTGAAAAGATATTTCGTTGCCTAAAGAAGAAATAAATTTAATAGAATTATTGAACTCTGTCGACTTAAAATTTATTGGTTCTGTCAAACCACTCGCTCTTTTTTCAAGGCATCAATATCTTCTTTCGTATATCCAATCTTAGAGTATATCTCTTCATTGTGCTCACCATGTTCAGGAGGGTGCATTCTGTAATTTGTTGGAGTGCTCAGGAAATGAAAAGGAGATCCAAACTGTAAGATAGATCCATATTTATCATGGTCGATTTCTAAAATCATCTCCCTCGATTTCAAATGCTCGCAGGCAACAACTTCTTCCAAATTACGAATCAAAGTTAAACAAGAATCTGTATTTTCAAAAATTGGTTGCAGGTCACCAACAGTTTTGGAAGCAAAATATTTTTGCAAATGATCTTGGATTGCTGGAAAATTTTCAGGAGAATAAGAAAATTCTTCGAGCAATTTTTCCTGACCCGATTGTCGCAGAAAAGTTTTGAAGAACATATCTTCCAAAGCACCCAAGGCAACATGGCGGCCTTCTTTTGTTTTATAAATATTATAATTCGGAAGTCCACCTGATAGAATTCCATTCCCAGGTTCAGGAACTTTTTTCTCTGAAGAATAGATACCACCATACAAGGAAAGAAATTGCAGGGAACCTTCCATCATGGAAATGTCAATTCGTTGACCAAGCCCTGTCTTCTCACGAGAATACAAGGCGGCAAGAATCGCCGAAAGAGCAGTCAATGTTCCACCACCCACATCGGCTAATTGATAGCCACCTAATGTAGGATTTACGCCCGATTGGTGGAGTAGGCCAGCTAAGGCTAGATAGTTGGAATCGTGGCCAGCAAAATCCACATATTTCCCGCCAATACCATACCCAGAAATTCCACAGTAGATCAGCTTAGGAAATCTTTCCTTGAGCACATCATAGCCAATGCCCATCTTATCCATCCCATCGGGACGAAAACCTTCCAACAAAATATCCGCATCTTCCAACAAACGAAATAGAATTTCCTTCGCCTTATCTCTCTTAAAGTTTAGAGTAATCGCCTTCTTGTTTCGATTCAGCATCATAAACAAGCCTGGCATCCCTGAAGCAGATTTATACATCACCCTCGCAGCATCCGCCGCTCTAGGATTTTCAATCTTAATAACATCGGCACCCATGTCGGCAAGATGCATGGAGCAAAGAGGTCCAGGTAGAAGAAGACTAAGGTCAATCACTTTTACACCCTTCAAAGGCCCGGTAGGTTTACTTCCCATTTCAATTTTCATAGGATTCCACCTTCCCTACTTTGTAGGATTCATTCAAATAAAATTATGTTGAAGATTAGAGAAAAAGGATGACTTGGGCACCATTTCCAGCTCTCCCTCGACGAGGGCGCTCGCTCGATCTGGGGTGCAGGGAAAGTTCACCTTACCTTCTTTCGTCGGGAGTTGGACATCCTTGTCCACCTGGTATAATAATACCTGAATATTCTAATTCTGAGTTTTTGAGATTATCGATAGATTTTGGATTTTGAAAAGAAGAATTAGTATCCGTAAATTCTATTGCTTCAAGACGGACATTTTCATTTTCCCAATACTTTGTTTTAATACTTTCTGGATCGATAGTTGCTTTCTTGCCATCTAAGGTTGCAAAATCGAATTCATATCCTTTCTCTTTTAACATCTTATAAGGAATATAAAATTCATTTAAAAATACACCTGTAGGATACTCTCTATCTTCATCCAGTATTAAAGTATCAGCTGAACTCATAAAGATGAGAACTTTTTTGGGACTAGCTTCTAAATTTACAACAGATATCAAAAGTATTGCAGATGCAATTACCGAATTGAACTTGGACTGAAATTTAACATAATTTTTACTTTTTTTCATAATTCCTCACTACCTATTAGTGAGAATTAGCTAGAGAAAGTTTTTAACCTAGGTTAAAAAGTCTAGAATGAATTCGACTTAAAGCAACATTTGTGATTCCTAAATAAGAAGCAATATGATTTTGATTCAGTCGTTTCGCATTCTCCCCGTAATAGTTTAGGAATTTTTTATAACGATCTTCTGCAGAGAGACTCAAAAAATCAAATTCTCGTTCTTCCTTAACCAAATATAACCGGGAGACAAAAGGTAGAAGTACATCCAATTGCACAGAGAAGGAGGAAGAGTGTTTTTCTAATTCGAAATAATTTATTGCGTAAACTTCACTGTTTTCTAAGGCTTTAATAGAATAGAGATTGGTTTCTTTGGTTAAAATACAACGAAGGGATCCCAACCAATCTTCTTCAAAGCTAAATCCTTTCGTCCATTCCTTTCCCTTGTAAGTATAAAGCAATTGAAAGCATCCACTCTTAATTAAAGCAATTTCTTCACTGAATTGACCTTGTTTTAGAAACAATTTTCCTTTAGGAATTTTTCGAAGTTTAGAAATGGAAAGATATTTAGATATAAATTGATTCATTAAATTGTTTCTCTTCTATTACCTATCTACTTTAGTTTGCAGCCTTACAATTTTCTCTACAAGACTTCGATAGATTTCAATCATTTCCAAGCGATTCATTTGAAAACGATAAAGCTCTAGAAGAAGTAGGCTTTCTCTTTCCTTATCCCATCGGAAGTATAAATTTTTATTTTCAAAATCGGATACATCATAGAGAAATCTTGAGCGAAAAGAATTTTCTTGTATGGCTTTTATCGCCTTAGGTTTCAATGTTGATAAATAAATTTCATCTTTTTTCCAATTCCAAGAATAATCTTTAATATCTTGAAATAATATATTTCTATGAAAGGTAGTATTTCCTGATACCATTTTCTTATACTCTAGTCCCTTATCTGTAATCTTGATATAATGCGATCCTGGAGTCTCATATTTTGAATAGACTAAAAGAAACAGAATTCCCATTAGAAAAAACATCAAACCAATGCCTATCATTTGTTTGTTGATTTTTTCATTATCTTTATCAATATCTACTAGCAATGATTCTAGTCCAATTAAAAGCAAAAGAAAAATTGAGATTGCCATTAAGACTAAAGTGAAATTAGAAGAAGTATCACTTTGCCAAGACTTTTCGAAAGTTTCTTTTAATGAGTTTTCATATGGTGCAGATTGTACATTTTGATTTGATATTTGATTCAAATAATTGGGTCTAAAATAAATCCCTTCTTCTTCTATGATCTCAGGTTGAATTTCAAAAGGTAAATACTTTCCCATTTTTTGATCAAATTCTTTTTTTGCTTCAAGACCATAAGGGTTAATTTCCTTTCCACTTCTAAATATTGGAATTTCCATAAGACTGCGATCTACAAGATAGAATTCAAAGGTATATAATTTTTTAGTTTCTTGTGTATCGCTTTCAGGTTCAGAAAAATCTCTTTCTCTTCTCATCGCAATTCCAATTATTTCTGAACTAGGTAACTCTATAGATCGACCCTCATGCAGAAATTTAAGATTTCTACTTTGAGTCAATAATTCCATACGAAAGGGATCGGACTTCCGATCATGAGAAATTTTATCCTTACACTCATTGACACAACCAGCAAAGCTAATTGAAATAATTAGAATATACAATTGAATACGACCCTTCATCCAAAATTGTGATTTTTCACTTTTACTCAAATCTTTTCTATCTTTTGAAAATTGCCAAAATACAATTTGTTTGGATTCAAAGATAGTCCATAATAATCCAATTATAGGTAGAGAAATTATAAAATAAATAACAATCAATAGAACTAGGCTTTGTTCTTTGTTAGGATCGAATTCTAACCAAATCAAATTGTCAGTGAGAGATTGAAATTCAGAAAAAGACATTATGGATTCTCCTTTTATCCTTCCTCTTCTCTTGTAAGGGAAAAGAAAATGGAAGCAAGCATTTTAAACAAGATTTATTTTTTACTTGGAATTTAAAACGAAGAATATGATTTTATGAAAATGGTAGATTCGATTTATTTCATAGATTTTTCTGAAATTAATTATAATATAAATTATCTGAAATATCTTTCTAATGTTAGTATAATATTAAATAAAGACTCTCAAGCTATTCAAATCCAATCACAAACATCTGGGAATAATACGAATCTGAAGCCTAATGATTTTAATACTAAAGATAAGTTAATAAAAACTGAAGATTGGATTTATACAATAAGAAATCAGGCTGATACATTCTTGATGGAATCTGGAGTGTATGAATGGAATGAAGATTTCTTCTTCGTTAATACACTTTACCAACATATGAAAGGTGGCTCCTATCGCGATATGTATTGTTTTTCAAAATTTGGATATCAATGGCTTTGTGTTACTAATGGGCTTGGAAAAGTCTTTCATATATCTTTGAATAGAAAAAGCTATCTAGGAGTATTCAATTGGATTTCTTCTCGTAAAAAAAAAGAGGCCTTTGAATTTGATAATACAATCCTTGCATCCGAAGAAATTGTTTTGATGGAAATCTCATCAAATGAGAGAATCATACATCTTCCTATTCCCATTCCACTTACAAATTTCCACTCCCAAAATCAATCCGAGTTTTTAAAAAATAATTCAGAATCATTTGTTGTAAAAATCCTAGAAGAAAATAAAAAATTCTTTCTAAGTTTGGAGAATTCTTCACCAAACAATAGTCAATCTAAAGAATTCGAATTTAAAATTCCGCTTGGTGAATGGATTTTGGAACAGATGAAATAAAATTTTCCCTTGGCACAATCTGATAGTTGATTGGCGCGAATTGGTTTGTTAAGATTTTCAATACATGGTATTCTCTTTTTCATACAAAATCTAAGAGGGAATAAACATGAAATACAAAATTTTTGTAACAGGAGCAAGCGGAGCATTTGGAAAACTAACTTGTATCAAATTGGCAAAAAATGGCCACCAGGTGGTTGGGACTATGCGCTCCACTCAAGGTAAAAATTCAGGTGTAGCTGATTTACTTAAATCCAATGGAGTTCAATTGGTAGAAATGGATGTTACGAACGAACAAAGTGTAAATTCTTCTATTAAGTCTTCTCTTGAACTAATGGGAGGTATTGATATTGTTTTTAATAATGCTGGCATTGGTGCAAATGGAATTTTAGAAGCATTTACACCAGAGGACCTACATAGATTGTTTGATGTAAATGTGTTTGGGGTACAACGCCTATTGAGAGCTGTATTGCCACATTTGAGAAAACAAAAAAAAGGAACAATCATTCATACTTCCAGTTGTATAGGAAGAATCACTACTCCCTTTCTTGCTGCTTATTCAGCATCAAAATATGCATTAGAGTCCTTAGCCGAAGGATATCGTGCGGAGCTTTCGGGATTTGGAATAGAGTCCTGTATTGTGGAGCCAGGCGGTATGCCAACAGAATTTATGGGAGCAATGATAAAGCCGAGTGATTCAGAAAGATTGAAGCAATTTGGAGAGATGGCTAGCTTACCTGATTCAGCACTAAATGGTTATGTACAATATATCGAAACTATAGCCGATCAAAGACCAGAAAAGGTAGCTGAAGCAGTAGCTACATTGGTAGATATTCCATTTGGTGAAAAACCATTCCGAACAGTAGTCGATTTCTCAGGCTTGAAAGAACCGATAGAGAATTACAATCAATCACTCATTCAGTTAACAAAGACTATTTATTCAGCTAATGGTGTAGCGAATTTACTCACACTTAATAAAGATTAAATGATGGTGAATATAACAATCTCACAATTTTAAATTAAAATGAAATCTAAATTTACATACGAATGTAGAGTATGATTTTCTTAAAAATGAAAAATAAAAGACGATCAATAGAAAAATATTGATCGTCTTATCTTTTTAATAGAAAAAATTGAGTGTAGAAGAATACTTATGGATATGAATAATCATTCAAGATACAATCTTGATAAAGGCTGGAGATTTCTTTTCAAAGAAATGAATATCTCTTCTGAAGAAGTATTGCGTCACGCTCAACTTCCTAGTGATCTTTTAATACAGAAATCACCGACAGTAACTGCTGAACAATACTTTGATTTTTGGGAAGGAATAACAAAAGTAAGTGAAAATGATCCTACATTTATCATTCGATTGGTTCAAGCAATCAATTCTGAAACATTAAGCCCAGCTCTGTTCGCATGTTTGAGTAGCCAAAATCTAAATATGGCATTCCATCGTATTTCATATTATAAACCAATAGAAGGCCCCATAAGATTAGAAATTTCAGAAACAACAAAATCAACATCTGTAATCTTTCATAGTGTTAATGAAGGTAAACTATTTCCACCTGCTCTTGCTTGTTTTGAATTAGCTTTTTGGGTGAGGCTTGCGCGATTAGCAACTCGAGAAGAAATTGTTCCTATGAAAGTTGAAAGCAATGTTAAATTTAAAAATCAAATTGAGAATGAATTATTTTTTAAAACAAAAATAGTTCAAGACAAGTTACTCAGGTTAACTTTTTCTGCAGCTGATTCCAAAAAACCTTTTGTCACAACAAATGAGGCGATGTGGTCAATTATCGAGCCTGCATTGAATAAACGAATGAAGGATTTAGATCAAAAAGCAACTTTTGCAGAGCGAGTTCGTTCTTGTCTAGTCGAAATGCTACCTAGCGGTCGTTATTCGGTTGAGTCAATCGCTAATAAACTTGGTTTAAGTACTAGAACTCTCCAACGAAGATTGCGGGAAGAAAATCTTATTTTTCAAAATATTCTAGATCATGTACGTGAATCCATTTCCAAAAACTACATTCGTAAAAGCAACTACTCGAATGCTGAAATTGGCTTTTTGATTGGTTATGAAGAAACAAATTCTTTCTTTAGAGCTTTTAAATCTTGGACTGGACAAACTCCAGAAGAATACAGAGAATCTATTACTTCTGATTAAGGATTTTTGAGAACGAATCGCTCGTGATTGTTTGCATCAGTTAGGGCTTTCAAATGTGGAAAGTAAAATCAAAAGTAGTGATGAAGAATAAATAGACTGACTCCTGGCTTACTTATTTTAGAGCATTACATAGTTTTCCCGATCTCTTTGATACACCCCTTGCCCAAAAAAGCCCTATCCAATGGCTTGACATCTTTCTGTTTCATCTAGAATTATATTTCATATTTTGCATTTTTTTTTGCAAAATATAGTTGTCTTTTAGTAATCCAGCTTCCTATAACGGAGACTGTGTCTCTGAATACTTGGAATCTAATCTTGATTTGGGGGCTTGGTCTTGGAAAACTATGAGCAATCTCCTATGTAATCAAAAAAGTATTCCCAATATTAAGGGATTTTATAATATACAAAAACATAGTATAAAAGTAGAAAAAAAAGCATCAAAAATTATTATTTCGAATGCTTTGCATTATTGTATTCTTTTCTTTATATTGCTACCAGCTATTACTTGTAATATTCCAGCTTTAGATAGAACTAGACTGGATTTGTCAAGATTACTTTTTCTTAGATCAAACTCATTAAATTCGGCTTCTGAAGATAATACTCCAACGGCAACTGCTTCAGATTGTTCAGGATCGCTACTAAGCTGGAGCCCTCGAATGGCAGCGGAAGCAAATGCATGGAGATCTGTTACCTACGGGAATGGATTATTCGTTGCAGTTTCTCTTGTTGGAACGAATCGGATCATGACATCACCAGATGGAATTACATGGACTCCGCGTTCTGCGCCTCAGCCTAACTCGTGGGTCTCGGTCACTTTTGGAAATGGTTTATTCGTTGCAGTATCCTTTGATGGAGTAAATCGTGTGATGACTTCGCCAGATGGAATTACCTGGACACCGAGGTCTGCTTCTGAACCAAATGAATGGATATCCGTAGCATATGGGAATGGGCTATATGTTGCAGTAACATACACAGGAACGAATCGAGTCATGACATCACCTGATGGTACAGTGTGGACGTCTCGTGTTGTTCCCGAACCTACCAATTTTTGGATATCGGTAACATATGGGAACGGACTTTTTGTTGCTGTTTCTTCAACGGGAACCAATCGAGTTATGACTTCCAGTGATGGTTTTACATGGACTGTCAGGGCAGCTTCCGAACAAATTGGATGGTATTCTGTCACTTACGGAAACGGACTTTTTGTAGCTGTTTAGGAAGATGGCGGTGTTATGACTTCACCAAATGGAACAACTTGGAATTCTAGACTTGCGGCTGAACCCAATATTTGGAGATCCGTGACCTATGCAAATGGAATCTTTGTAGCTGTTTCAGAAGATGGAGTCAATCGAGTTATGACATCCAAATGCGAATAATTTATGTTTAGTTTTCGTATTTCCTGAATTAAAATATTAGAATTTTCGATTGGAGAGATCTGTCCGATAAGGCAAGCCCTAAGCTTAATTGTTCTCTTTAAACCGAACTCAATCTAGTAGATTTAAAGTGATAATGAGAGCTTGTTTGTCAATTAGTTAAATTTGAAAGGCCAGGTGCTTAAGCCCTGGGCTTCCTTAATAATGAATCTATCTCCTTTAAAAAGTCTCGGCCAATCAACAAATTTTCCAAGTTGGAATGTATCCAATCATTGCCAAAATCTACAGATAGGATAATTTCAAGAAGAAAAATCCTATTATACCCATAGACTCGAATTTTTCATTTTTTTGATTAGAACGAGGCATAAAAAAAGCCCATTCAATCGAGCAGGCTTTTCTTGATTCATCTTAAAACTTATGAATACTAGATGCTAGAATTCGGAAGTATTCTTGTCATAATATCTCCAAAAGAAAAATATAATTGTCTTTAAGCCAACCAGCTTCCTATAGTGACGATTGTGTCTCTGATTACTGGGAATCTACACTAGATTTGGGGGCTTGGTCTTGGAAAACCATGAGCAATTTCCTATGCTAAAGATCATTATCTTGTTTCAAAGCTGTATCTACTGAATATAACCCTGTTTCTTGAGAATTCCGATGGCATCTGCTCCTAAGTCTGATTCTATGCCAGGTGAAATGATTCCATTTCCGGATCTCCATATTTGGATTCGAAATTGATTGGGTTGGTTGGGAGATCCATTTTTTGCATCGAATAAGGCACTACAATTTTCACCAAAACATCCTTTAGGATTTAAATCTAAGGCACCAACTCCCCAGTCGGATGGATTTGCAATTTTCTCATCTACCCATATTTGGAAATTAGGAAAAGATATATCAGGATATACTTGAAAATGAAATTCCTTGACTTCTCCTGGCTTTACGATAATGGAAAATTCATTTTTAGAGACTAAGGGCTCAGAGCTCATCTTATGTACAGAACGTACTTCACCAGAAGAGATTCGAATTTGTATTTGGATTTTTTTGGTAGAGGCTATTGGAGATTCTGTTTGAATATTTAAATTTTTATTATTTTCTATATTTGGATTTGAAATTCGAATCGTATAATGAGAATTAGGTTTAGAATAAGATTCTAATTTATCTTTCAATTCCTTGTAGATCGGGTTAGGTGCTAAGGATGTCTTATCAATCCAAATTGGATTTTCCTCTAATGGATCATCCTTTAAGTTAAAAAGATAGTCCTTCTCTGTGCCTACATAACCTCTCCAAAATCCGAGCCGATGAAAAAGGAAGGACTTTCTCATGAGCTTCCAATCTTTAATCTGAACAGCCTGGGTAGCACGGGTCTCACCATAGTATTCTCGATCTGTTGTTTCTGTTTGATCTAAAATTCTGTTTAAAGAAATTCCATCCACCTCAGGTGGATGGGAATGAGAAGATTTCTCAGCTAATACCGTTTCTAGAATCGTTGGAAAGATATCAATAGATCTTGTGAGGGCAGATATCTTGGAACCAGACTTTAGATTATAGCCTACGTTAGATGGATACTTGATCAACAAAGGAACATGAATATCTTCTTGGTAAAGACTCTGACCATGACCGAACAAAGTGTTCGTTCCTGTAAAGAGGGAGATAGCGTGGTTTTCATTCATCACTTCGCCATGATCGGATGTGATGATAATCATGGACTCTTCCCAGATTCCCAATCGTTTCATTTCTTGGAAAATCTCACCTAATTGCTCATCCACAAAAGCAACCTCACCAAGATAATCCAGTATTCTAGGATCTTTGGATTGAAATTCTTCGGGATTTAGATCGATTATACGTTTGGTATACTTTTCATCAGGAGTGTAGGGCTTATGCGGATCGTTGAAATTTAAAAATAAAAATTCTTTTGAAGAAGTTTTTTGAATCTTTCGCAAATACCGCAAAGCCGACTCTTTAATTAAAATTGTATCGTTTGGTGATCTGGAAAATTCCTCTATCGATTGGAATCCATAATCGACTCCGATTCCAAATCGATCTGTTACAAAAGGATTGTTACCAATCATGGTGGAATGAAATCCTTCTTTGCTTAGATTTTGCGGAAGCGGAATCAGGACTGAATTATAGAAAGCCTCCGCTTCCTTTACAGGTAAAGGATAATCCCAAAAATTCAACGTAGATTTTGAAGCGAACTGACCCGTAAAGAAAATAGTTGTAGATGGTCTAGTCCAAGCAGAATTCACCAAATGCTTACTAAACGAGATGAATTCTTTCTGAAAACGATCCAAATAAGGAGTGACACCCTTTTTCCCTATGGCATCAAAACGCAAAGAATCTATTACAATAAAAATAACTTTATTAACTTTTGACTTAACATTTATATCAGTCTTAGGATTGAGATTTTTCGCTAGGGACTTCTTAGGGAGAATCTGAATATATGGAATAGCGATCTCCGAATCAGTAGGATTGTAGATTCGCAGACTTGCATTTTTTGAAACATTTTGTCCACAAATTAGCTTCGCAAGATTCTTCTTCCATTGCAAAGGATAGCCGTTGCAAGATATTTCCAAATCCTTGGGAAAAATTTCATCAGATACAATTTTTTGATAAGACGAAGATGGGAATGTATAGGCTAATGATTTTTTGCCACCTAAGATAAGATATTTGGTAAAATTTTCCACCCCATTCGCTCTCTTCCATTCAACATAAATAGGAAGATTAGATCTATTCCAGGGATCTTTTGTTCTTGTGAAATTAGAATAATCCACATCATCTTCATTAGGTGAAATTTCCCAAGCCAAGCTAGGATGTGGATAAAAAATATTTAAAATAGGTAAGGAAGAAGCTTCGTCCTTAGAATTTACGAGAAAGCTATCAATTTTACAATATTGGAAAAAAACCTGAGCTAAAAGGAAAAGTATTGCAAGATTTGTCTTCATTCATTTTTTCATTTCAAATATCGTTAAAAGTTAACATGAATTTGTATTAAAGAATTAAACTGAATTAAAGCAAATCAATTTCAATTGACTTCGAACATATGAAGTGCAGTCAACCAAACACCTATCATGATGAATCCGATTCCCGTCCACTGTGTCCATGTCAGTCTTTCACGAAAGAAAATCGCTGAAGCAATCAAAACAACTATGAAACCCGAACTTGTGAAGACAGGATAAGCTAGTGAAAGCTTCAAACCCTTACCGAGCACAAATCTGTATCCAACTAAAGCAAGCCCGAAGCAAGCTAGCCCACCAATGAAGATGGGATTGAGAAAGTTGGTGATCATTCCGACAAGACCACCAGCTTCCGGAGCTGCTACGCTATCATTAAGAGAACTGGATTTGATGAGAATGTTGGCTAAAGCGTTGAAAAAAACAGCAACGCAAAAAATGAGTATAATCTGAACTTGCACTGTACCTAGCAGAATAATAATTTGTAACAACCCGTCAAACCGAAAATGAAAGAAAAATCATTCCATTTCCAAGGCTTAAATCTTGCCTACTATGACTATGGTCAACCAGAAACTGCTAAGAGCTTTTCCTCTTCCAATGATGTAGATTCTTCAAAATCATCCAAGACAGCCGAGTCACATCCATTATCTAAGATTCAATCTCAGGTTTCTAGCCCTAATTCCCCTGCCTCACCGGAATCTCTACAACCTCTGATACTATTCGCACATGCAAATGGCTATTCGGCACAATGCTATCGTTTCTACCAAGAAGCACTGGCAAAAAATTACCGAGTCCTCGCTCTTGATTTTGCAGGCCATGGAAAATCTGAATCCACTCTAAATTTCAAGACCTGGTTTTTCTTTCGAGATCAAATTCTCGCTCTACTTAACCAGGAGTTGCAATCAGGACAAAAGGCAATCGGTATCGGTCATTCTCTGGGTGGTGCTTCCACACTTCTTGCCAGTCAGAAGTCGCCAGAGCTTTTTGCCAAAGCGATAGTAATGGATCCAGTAGTTCTCGGTTGGAGAATAACAAGTCTCGCCAAGTTTATAGATAGTCCTCTGGCGCGCGGTGCCCGCAAAAGGAGGCGATCCTTTCAGTCGATTGAACTTGTTCGTAGAGCCTTTTCCAAATTTCCCGCTTTCGCAAATTGGGATTCTGAAATCTGGGAAGACTATCTTTCTACCTGTCTGCGTCCAACGGGAAAAGGTAAGGAAGTTGAACTCTGTTGTGATCCCAAGGTCGAGGCAAAAATTTTCTCCCTAGCATCCTTTCGTGTGATGAGAAAGTACCATTCCATTACCGCCGAAGTTCAAGTTGCAATCCCAGAAAAGTACGAAGTGTGCAGCCCGAGACTCGCAAGACTCATCACTAAGAAAAATAAAAAATCCTCCGTTACAGTTTGGAAGGATGCCACGCATTTTTTCCCCTTCGAAAATAAGGCTAGAACCTTAAGCTGGATTGAATCAAAGTTGGTTTAGTATGTTTTTTTTCTTTTCCAAAGTTCTCACAATCTTCCTCTTTCCACTCAATGTTGCCATCCTACTCGGAATTTTATACAGTCTTAAGCATGGCAAGGGTCGCAAGAAACTCTATCTAATTTTTCCATGGCTGTTTCTTTGGTTTTTCTCCTTTTTTCCTGTGGCACAAGGCTTGATCCAACCACTAGAAGATGCCTATCCAGTAAAAACAGTTGCCGAAGCTCCCCAAGTAGACACCATAGTCGTATTAGGTGGGATGGTGAACAATCTAACCCGATACCCCGAACGTGCAGAACTTACCGGAGCGGCTGACCGATTAACGGATGCTATTGCTCTCTATAGAGCTGGCAAAGCTAAGAAAATTCTATTCACAGGTGGATCGGGAATTCTTTTCTTCGATGGGGTCTCCGAAGCAAGCCAAGCATCTCGATTTCTCATCTCCATGGGAGTTCCTTCCGACGATATCATCCTAGAAGACCAATCTCGCAACACTAGAGAGAATGCAGTGTTTAGTCTGGGAATTCTCAAGGATCAAAACGCAAAAAGTATAATCCTCGTTACTTCAGCTTTTCACATGAAGAGATCCATGAGAGAATTCTCCAATAAGGGTCTGGAAGTTACCGCATTTCCAACAGACTATAGAACACTCCAAGAAGGTCTTTCTAATTGGGATACCTACATCCCATCCGTAGGAGCCTTGGATACTTCTACTATTGCCATCAAGGAATGGGTGGGAGATATTGTGTACCAAGCGATGGAAATAATAAGCCTATGAAAAATCATGGCAGTAGATTCCCTTTTCGAAACCAGTTGGAGGTCTAATAAAAGTATGAATCCTAAATTCCTTATCCTCACCATGGTGATAGCCTCGTCTTTGGGTGGGATTGCCTTTTTTTCCGCCCAAGAAACCGCTTATAAACTTCTCGATGCCTCCGAGCTTGCAGCCAACCCGGTTCAATACAAAGACGAGAACCTACGAGTTCGTGGATTTGTGAAATTGGGCTCCCTGGTTCGTGAAGGAAAGGCAGCTCGTTTTGAACTAGAATTGGAAGATCGCATTGTCCCTGTCTATTTCACAGGAGATTCTCTTTTGCCAGACGCCTTCAAAGAAGGTTCCCGCGCAAGAGTCGATGGGAAATGGCAGAATGGCACCTTAGTCGCCAACCATGTAGAAGCAAAATGTGCCTCCAAATACGAAGCTGGTTACGCTGAAGAAGGCGCTCCCAACTCATCTAATTCTGATTCCAGTGGATCTTATCAATACAAGACAATTCCTAAGGAAGAATCCACCCAACTATGAATGATTTAGGTACATTGGTCCTTGCTGCCTCCTTAGCAATTTTACTTTTCTCTTTCATCCAGACTTTGATTGGAATCTTCCAGAAAGATTCCAAGGCGATTGAACTAGGAAGAATTTCCCTAATGGCGAATTTCTTCCTGATTGGTTTGGCATTTCTCATACTACTAACAGAACTACTTCGGACTGATCTTTCCAATTACTATGTGGTCATGCATTCATCGGAACATATTTCTTTGTTCTACCAGATGACAGCAATTTGGGGTGGCTCTTCTGGATCTCTGCTTTTCTGGAATCTACTTCTCAATCTATTCACCTTTATCGTGTTATGGCAGACTCGCAAAATGGTAAACGACCGCATTCCTGTGATGAATGCCATCCTTGCGGTTCTCTCCATGTTCTTTAGTTTTCTTGCTGTATTTTTTGCAGATGCACAACCCTTTCGTGAATTCCAACCAGTAGCGGCTGCAGGACGTGGGCTGAATCCTCTTCTACAACACTGGGCGATGATAATCCATCCTCCCATACTTTACGTTGGTTATGTGAGTATTGCTATACCTTTTGCAATAGCCATGTCAGCACTTCTTACGAGACAGATTTCCCAAGAATGGATGAAGTTCATTCGACGTTGGTCTATCTTCTCTTGGTTCTTTCTGGGAACAGGAATTTTACTGGGTTCTAAGTGGGCCTACGAAGAATTAGGTTGGGGTGGATACTGGGCTTGGGATCCTGTAGAAAATGCATCTCTCATGCCTTGGTTACTTTCTTCTGCCTTCATACATTCTATCATCATACAAGAAAGACGTGGTATGTTAAAATTCTGGAACATGGTTCTCATTATTTTAGCATTTCACTTTTCATTGCTAGGAACCTGGATCACAAGATCGGGTGTATTGGAAGGCCCTCATAGCTTTTCCAAGTCAACGATAGGAACTCCTTTCATCATTTTAATCTTAGGATCTTTTGTTTTCTTTATGGCGGCTGTTATATTCTACCGCAAAGATCTGCAACCAGATCGTAATCTAGAAGCTATCACATCCAAGGAAGGAAGCTTTTTACTCAATAATTTTTTGCTAGTTATGGGTTGTTTGGCGATTCTGCTGGGAGTATTCAGTCCCCTACTCTATTCTACAGAATTCAAGGCTCCCTGGTTCAACTCCTGGGGAGTCCCCGCAGGAATCCTACTGCTACTTTTGATGGGAGCCTCACCTTTGCTTGCTTGGAGAAAAGGTGCCGATGCAGTTTTCTTTTCCACCCTGCTCAAACCTTTTATCGCAGGGATAATTGGTGCTCTAGTCTACGTTTTTGTATATTCTCAGATTTTTTCTAGAGATGCTTACTCTTATGGAGACGTTCTTGGCGAAGTTTACTCTGTGATTACAGTGGGATTGGGAATTTTTGTTATCGCTGGAATCTTCCAAGAATACTACCGAGGTATTCGTGCTAGACGAGAGGCAGATCAATCGGAGAATTATTTCCTTGCTGCCTGGCTTCTACTCACCAAGAACAAAAGAAGATACGGTGGCTACCTAGTGCATCTATCCTTAGTCCTCATATTTATTGGTTATGCGGGAAATGCATTCAAGCAGAATACTTCCATTCGTTTTATGTATGAACTTCTTCCTCCTAAAGACAATGAAGTAGTCTATGCCAGCCAAGACAAAGGAATACTGGGCAACTACCAAATCGAAGCCTCTACTCTCAAGATAAAACCCCTACCTTTTCGAGGTGAGAATAATGACTTCCAAATTCAAAATACAATTGTAAGCCAGGAAGCGAGTTATAAAATTTCTATTGGAACCGAATTTGAGACGGATCTTGTAACAGAACGTAGGTTCTACCCACAGATCTCCCATTTATCTGGTGGATTTGAGACTCATATTCCCACCTCTGAACCAGCTATTCTAAGCAGAACTAAAGAAGACCTCTATATTCAGTTAGGTGCTATCGAAAAAGTCGATCTCTCATCAGAAAATCCTGACCTTCCTTTAATGTATATGGATTATCTTTTCGCAGCACAAGACATGGAACAAAGGCTAGCCTTCTTTTCTAGATTTCCACGCCAAATCGTAGCTAATCTAGAAATCTGGGTAAATCCTTTGGTAAAATTTGTTTGGATAGGAAGTTTAATGTATTTCTTATCGGGACTCTTTATTCTACTTCCTATTGGTGAGAAGAAAAAGGACTAAACTTGATGGAAATATTAGAGGCTACGGTATTTGCATTTTTAGGAGGAATCATCCTCAATCTAATGCCCTGTGTCTTTCCTGTTCTTGCAATGAAAGCTCTAACGGTCGTTCAATCCAAGAATCTATCATCAAAAGAAAGATGGAAGGATACAGGATTTTATACTCTAGGTATTTTATTTTTCTTTTGGGTTCTATACTTTTTATTTCTCATTCTTAAAGCAGGTGGCTCATCTCTAGGTTGGGGCTTTCAATTGCAAAATCCTGGATTTATTTTTATTCTAGTATTCTTCTTTCTTTTCATGGCATTCCAAATGCTAGGATGGATCGAATTTAGCCTAGGAGTTTCAGGAAGACTTGCTAGGCTTAGTTCCTCTAAATCTGGGCTAGGTTCATTTATCTCAGGTGGAGTAGCCGTCTTAGTTGCCACTCCCTGCACAGCTCCTTTCATGGGATCAGCCTTAGCATTTGCTTTTTCATCAAGTCCATTTATTGGTTTTATTGTCTTCAGTTCTCTTGGCTTGGGAATGGCTCTTCCGCTTATCTTAGTACAAAATGTCCCCTTCCTGTCAAAATTTTTACCCAAGCCTGGTGCTTGGATGCTTACTTTCAAAGAGATTCTAGCTTTTCCACTTCTCTTAACGGCCGCTTGGTTATTTTGGGTATTCATGGGAATCTCAGGAAAAGATGAATCTTTCTATATTCTTGCCTGTATAGTATTTCTTTTCTTTCTCATTTGGTTAAGCAAGAAGATTGATAAGCAAATTATAAAGTTTCTAGTTTTTTCCTTTTTAATTATTTCTATTTTTGGAATTGCCTATTCTACAGAAAAACAATCCAAGGCTGCCAATTCTTTCTGGAAGACCCCCGGTAATCTATTTCAAAAAGAACTTTGGGAGACAGGATATGAATCTTCTGTATCTTATTCAGATAGCAATCTACAGCTTGCTTTAGAGAGCGAACAGCCTGTATTTTTATATTTCACAGCAGATTGGTGCGTAAGCTGCAAATACAATGAGAAGACAGTATTCCTTACAGAGAGTATCTTAAAATATTTAAAAGATAACAAAGTTCTAGTATTAAAGGCAGATTGGACGAATGAGGATCCAGAAATTTCAAAAGCCTTAGAGTCTTATGGAAGAAACGGTGTACCTCTTTATGTATTTTACAAGAATGGTAAAAAATCGCTGCCCATATTCCTCTCTCAAATACTAACTCCTGATATTGCTATTCAAGAATTTAATTTATAAATATTTTCTTTCGAAAATCCCAATAGCTAAGATTATTAAATAATCCTAAAAAATTTTCTTGATCCATCCTGAATCCAATAGGCTTAATGCGTATATGCATCGAACACTTTGGATTGGATTATATTTAGCGATTTCTATGCAATCCTTGCTAGCAGAACCCTCGCATTTTCAGCTATATTCAAGCAATTTAGAAGGAATACTTTCTCAACATTGTGAATATCTAGAGGACCAAGATCGCTCATTGAATATTTTTGATGCATATACAGATGATAAGATTTATACTCCCATCACCTCCATTCAACCAGGATTTGGCTATACGACTTCAGCTTATTGGTTAAGATGTTTTATTGATAATAATACTGTAGAAACGATAGATTTTTTACTTGAAATCGCCTATCCACAATTAGATGATATTCGTTTCTACAATGCGATAAGTAAATCTGGTTCAGATGAGATTCGAATGGGAGATACTTATCCTTATTTACAAAGACAATTCAAATATAGAAATTTTGTTGTACCTCTACAAATTAAATCCAATAGCACTAAGCAGATTTATTTACGTGTCGCATCAACTGGTGCATTGAATGTTCCTCTAAATCTTTGGAGTTATGAAACCTTTCTTGAAAAAGTCATAACTGAGCAATTGCTTTTAGGCCTATTTATTGGAATTGCCTTTGTTATGATTTTGTATAAATCGTTTTTATACACTCTCTTTCATGAATTGCATTATTTATATTATGTTTTATTCTTAACTGGATGGATCTTCATTATTTCTAGTTTAACGGGTTTATCATTCCAATATCTATGGCCGAATTCTATATGGTGGGGAAACTATAATTTTCCAATAATGATTTTCTTTACTTCTGTATGGGCATTGTTATTTACAAGAGCTATTCTCGATACAAAAACTAAGAATTATATTTTAGATAGGATTTTGAATTCCTTGGTTTATGTAAATGCCTTCTTAATTTCAATCCCATTTATCTTGGATTATGTAATAAGTATTAGAATCGCTTTAGTACTTGCCTTCTTGCAAATGTTTCTAATCCTAGGAACAGCAATTTACATTCATGTGAAAGGCAATCGCTCTTCAATCTACTTTATTACAGCCTGGTCTGGATTTTTACTCGGGCTTTTCATCTACCAAATGCATTCCTTTGCTTTGATACCTCAATTACCAATCATTACTTGGTCGGTTCACATTGGAGCATCATTTGAAATAATATTATTTTCATTTGCCTTAGCAGATAGAATCAATCAAATTCGCATTGAGAAAGGCATTGCTCAAGAAGAAGTAATTAAAATGCAAAAGGATGCTCTTCAGAATATTAAGACTAACCAAAAACAAAAAGAACAAATTATATCTATTAACCAAGAATTAAAGATAGCAAGAGATATTCACCAGTCAATACTTCCAAAAACCATACCTAATCTTCCTGGATTAAAAATTCATGTAAATTATACTCCTATGGCAGAAATAGGTGGAGATCTTTATGAATTCATTGAAGAAGAATCTACTGGTAACCTTGGGATTTTAGTTTCTGACGTTGCAGGACATGGAATTCCAGCAGCTCAAGTTGCGAGCATGATCAAAGCAATATTTACTTTTCATAAAAAATGGCAGAATAAACCAGATCGACTTCTAAAAGAAATGAATCAGACATTGATTGCAGCACAGAACAATCAATTGGTAACAGCAAGCTATCTTTATATAGATAAGAAAAATAAAAAAATTCTCTATTCTAATTCTGGTCACCCTCCTTTGCTTATTTTTCGTAAGAACAAACATATTGTTGAAAGTTATTATCCAGAAGGAAAAATATTAGGTTGGGTAGAAGATTCTAACAACAAACTCGATAATATTCCTATCCAAGAGGGAGATATTATCTTTATTTTTACAGATGGAATAACAGAAGTAAGAAGAAATACTAACGAAATTTGGGGTGAAGAAAATTTTAAAAACTTTATACTTGATCACCATCACTTGGATAAGGATAAGTTTACAGATAAACTCATGACAGCTTTAAAAAAATATTCAAACTTGAATCAAGGTTTTGAAGACGACTTAACTCTTCTCATTATTGAAATTGATAGCAAATTTTAATAAATTTCATAATCTACTAGGATTTTAGCTTTTTCCCAATTAAAATATACAAAATTCTTTTTTGGAATGATTAATTTTAATCATAATAAGAAAATTTTATAAATGATCACCCAGGAATTTACTCTATATTTAGTTTATTTTAAGCATATTATAGAATAATTAACCATTTTTAATACAAATCTCAATTTTTTTTACTATTTTTGTATTTTTTTTGAATTTTTGATTAAAAAATATTAAATTTGATTAATTTCAATCGACCAAAAACAATCCAAATAGTCTAATGTATGTAGAGAGAAACTCTCTACGAAATTTTTAAAAAAGGAAAACAATATGAAAACTTTAACAAAATCAATCATCCTAGCATTAACCGCACTTACGATTTCTGCAAGTTCAATCTCTGCAATAGATCAAAGTACTAAATTACAACTATTAGAAGAGGCTTTAGTAGAGTCTGCAACTACTCCGGCTCAACAAAATGTTGTTTCTGCTTACATGAAAAATGTAGCTCAAGAGAAACTTGAATTGGCTAAAGAATATCGTGAAAGAGCAAATGCACCTAAGGCTGGTAAAGTTGCTTATAAAAATGCAGAGAGAAAAGATCTTTTGAAAAAAGCTGCGAGACTTGAGAACGAAGCTAAAAGATACCAAAACTATTAGAAAGAATCTTTCTATTCAACTATTCAAGCACTGAAGACCAGGTTTTAACCTGGTCTTTTTTTATTAAACAATTAGATATCAAAAGATTTGATAGAAATTAATCTCGATCAAAAGTCAATCTTTCTCCACGAAGAGTATCATCCCAATTTCCATTGTCATATGCTATTCTCCCATTCACTATGGTTTTTTCAACCTTCGAATGAAAGTTCACACCTTCCATAGGAGACCAAGCACATTTGTAATTTACATTCGAACGATCCACTATCCAATTTGAATTCATATCAAGAATTACCATATCTGCAAAATATCCTGGCTTTAGATATCCACGATTATGAACACGAAAGATTTCAGCTGGAGCATGGCACATCTTATGAATGATTTTTTCGAGAGATATTTTCTTTTGATGATAGAATTCTAGCATGGCAAGTAGTGAATGCTGAACCATTGGAGCACCAGCAGGTGCTTTGAAATAGGAATTCTGTTTCTCTTCCAAGGTATGAGGCGCATGATCTGTCGCAATCACATCCAATTTATCATCAAGCATTGCTTGAAAAAGTGCTAAACGATCACTTTCTTGTTTAATAGCTGGATTCCATTTTATATACGTACCTTTTGTTTCATAATCTTTTGCAGAAAACCATAGATGGTGGATACAGACTTCTGCAGTGATTCTTTTTTCTCGAAGGGGAACATTTCCTTTTTCGAACAGAGACATTTCTTTTTCAGAAGTTAGATGTAGAATATGAATCCTTGAATTGTATTCTTTGGCAATTCGAACTGCAAGCGAAGAGGATAAGTAACAAGCTTCCGCAGATCGAAGTTCAGGATGCATTTTCATGGGCATATCTTCACCATATTTTTCCCTAAAAAGTTCAGTGTTCTTGCGAATACTTGCTTCATCCTCGCAATGAAGAGCAATAGGAATTAGCGGATGATTTTTCGAGAAAACTCTTCGAAGTGTTTCTGGACGATCAACTAACATATCACCAGTTGATGCCCCCATGAAGATTTTAACACCACACACATTTTTAGGATTCGTTTTAAAAACTTCATCAGAGTTCTCATTCGATGTCCCCATGTAAAAAGAATAATTAGCAATAGAATTCTTATTTCCTAATTGGTATTTTTCTTCTAGTAATTCTTGAGTAAGAGCCTTTGGGATAGTATTAGGCATTTCCATAAAGGATGTTGTTCCACCTGAAACAGCTGATCTAGAAGCATGCCAGAGGTCATCTTTCTGAGTAAGACCAGGTTCTCGAAAATGAACTTGGCTATCAATTACACCTGGAATTATATATTTTCCTGTGGCATCGATAACTGTTGCCTGAGAATCACTGATTCCAGCTTCATCTATTCGTGAAATAATCTTATCTTCAATGAGGATATCTGCATTCCAGATTCTACCTTCATTGACAAGTGTTCCATTTTTAATTAATATCTTTTTCATTTAATTCTATTCCTTTTTTAAAACATTCACTATGTTAAAAATTTCATTTTTTAGACTTTTAAAGATAAGTAAGACGCAATTAAAAGTTTATGGAAAACGATTAAGTTTACAGTAGCTTCTTAAAAATTCTTAGAAGTGAGATTCTCTTCATCGGTTTGAGACTTCTGAAAAAAACTGGATTTTTTAGAATTAATATTTTGGTATTCTGGTAAAAATCCAATCCATCTTTTATCACGCTCAGGTTTAGGAGGAAGATTAAAAGGTTTCGGTTTAATGCGTAAAATAGATTCTTCATCCACATTATCGATCAAATTAGAAGGCAGAAACTTACTAGCGTAATCCTTGTACACTCCTGAAGTAATAAAAAGATCAAGTAAATCAGGATCTAGATGATTGTCCTGCTTCATATAACCCATGATTTTCATTGTATCAGAAAGAGTTTTACCTTTTTTGTAAGGTCGGTCTTGTGCAGTTAAGGCTTCGAATACATCCGCTATTGCCATGATTCTTGCAGGCACAGACATATCACTTGCATATAAGCCTTTTGGATACCCTTTTCCATCCAATTTCTCATGGTGGCCACCCGCATATTCAGGAACTCTTTTCAAATTGCTTGGAAATGGCAAGGATTCAAGCATCTTTATCGTCTCTACCATATGACCATTGATTATCAGTCTTTCGTCTTCGGTCAAAGTTCCTTTACGAATTATTAAATTATCAACTTCATCTTTAGTAAGAAGATTTTGCTGCTTTCCACCAATATTAATTTTTATATTTGCAATCTTTTCAATTTCGGAAATGACATCATCCGCCAAAAATTCAGATCCATAATTAGTCGAAATAAGTAACTCTTCATAATCAGAAATCTCTTGGATAGATGCTTTATAATCCTCATCTAATTTACTTCGATTCCCATTTACTTTATTGAGTGATTTTAAATATTCAATCTCAATTTGATTTCTATAAATCTCCAATCTTGCTTTAACTAAATCGATACGATCAAATATAGTTTCTAATTTAGTCGCCTTGTCCATGACATGAACTGGAGTAGTAACCTTACCACAGTCATGCAACCAAGCTGCTATTCTAAGTTCATATCGTTCGGTATCATTCAAATCAAAATATTTAAAAACACCTTCCTCTGTCTTACATGCAGCCTCAGCAAGCATCATGGTCAGAATGGGCACCCTTTCACAGTGGGCACCTGTATATGGTGATTTAGAGTCAATAGCACCTGCGATCAATTGTATAAAACTTTCAAGAAGTACTTTCTGATCCTGTAATAGTCTCTGGTTATCAATGGCAACTGCTGCCTGACCTGCCATCGAACTTACGATTTCATAATCTTTTTCAGAGAAAGATATTACCTCATCACCTTGCATCATTTCAAGAGTAAGTTGTTTGTTGAAATTCTTCTTTCGATTGATTAACTGAATCACACCTATAATGTCACCGGCTGGATTGGTCATTGGCAGTGTCATCATAGATTTTGTATAATAGTTATGCATCTTGTCAAAATCTGAATTATAACTATATTCTGTGCCGTTTGGTAAATTATGAACATCATCAATGATCAATGGTTTACGAGTTAAGGCTACATAACCGGCGATAGATTTGGAATTAATAGGCAAAGAAAATTCATCAGCATCAAGCAATAGAACTGATTTCATAAATCGTAAATGAGTTGCTTTCTCTCCATTGCTTGGCCTTTCTGCAAGATAGATAGACCCACCATCCGCAGCAGTAAGCTCCCGAGCTTTGAGTAAAATCATATCAATAAGTTTCCCAAAATCATGCTCTATAGCTAAGGCTTGACCAACACTGGTAATTCGGCGAATATCTTGGGTATTAATAAATAAACTTGATTGGAGTTGGACATTTTTTATTTCCAAATCCATATAAGAAATAATTGAATGAGATAGAGAGATCAAATGTTGACTTGTTATTTCACTAGAAATACATCCAAATATTAAATCTCCAGGTAAACCAGATTGATTGTAGAATTCATCATTCTTATTAGTAATGACTAAAAATTTGATGTTTAGCTCAGGGTTGCTTCGAAATTCATTCCACAACTTTCTCCCCAGACGATTGATTTCTTCGGCGGTAATAACGACAATACCATACAAAAATCCATCAATTCTATATGAAGTTATGTCTTCTTCGAAATCAAACTTATGAACTCTAAATTCTTGTTGGGATCTTAGTACTATATCTATAGACTTGGATAAATAAATGGAGCAATTGCTTTTATCTAACGTAACCACTAGCTACCATTTTGGGCGCATGCAAATATTAAGCAAGAATTACTTGTTCTCGTATATTATACCAACATTGAACTTTCAATTAAAAATGAGGCTCTCTCAAACTTTAAGTTCAATAGAGAGCCAATAAAAATGCTTCTTAAAAAGGCTTAAAAATAGCAATGTAGGCTGTAAGTGTAGCTAAAAATGGAATCACAAGCCACATTACTTTTGCTACCGTAGGTTTTCTTGAAACTAAAGCATACAATCCACCAAAAACCAGCCACATAAATGTTTTTGCAAAAACCCAGGCTGGCCAAGGAAAGGAAGTAATCTGAAGTCTTGCAAGCATTCCAAAACCAGCAAGCAAAATTAGGAAAAGTCCCACCCCATGCATGATTCCTGCCCACATGCGAAATCGGTTGGTCGATTTGCTACCACCATTTGCTGTGTAGAGAGCAAGACCACTTAAGGATCCTAAAAGAAGAAAAATCCCAAAAAGATGAATGAGTTTATAAACCGGATAAGAAATCATATCTACCTACATTAATATTATACTCTTTCGACATTATAGAAAAAGCCTCTAGCAGGGAACTAAAATTCCCTACTCTTATGCAATTTTTAATTATAAAGCTAACTAAATATAAGCTATAAATATTATTTTTTTGGTATGGCTAATAATATTTCTTCTGGATTAGCTCTCTTTGTATAGTCCGCAGAAACAAAAGAATAAAGTATTTTTCTATTCTTTCCAACTACGAAGGTTGCGGGAAGAGGCAACTCCCATTCTGAACTATTTTGGTCTTTTTCTAAATCAATACCAAACTCTTTGTAAAGCTTTTTTATTGATTCATCTAATCCAAATACGAGTCCAAGTTTTTTCGAATACTGATTCTTTGTATCTTGCAAAATTATAAAATCAAATTCATCTCCAAAATTTTTATCATTCAATGATTTAGTAGTTTCTGGAGTTATAGCTACTAGCGTTGCGTTCTTAGCTTTAAATTGAGAGTGGTATTCTTGGTAATTTTTTAACTGAGCATTACAATAAGGACACCAGCTTCCTCTAAAGAAGGAAACTACTACTGGCCCCTTTTTTAGTAGAGAGTCGAGAGTTTGTCTTTTCCCTTTAGTATCCGTCAATTGAAAATTTTGAATAACTTGACCTAGCTTGGGAGCTTTTTCTTCAATCTTTGAAGCTTTTAATTTTTCAAGAGAGGCATCCATTATTTTTCTTTTATCTTCTGGAAGTTTTGATCTATTTTGTTTCTGCATAAGATCAAGTTGTTCAGATAGAGAAATTTTTCTCAACTTTTGAGTGATGAATTGGTTAATATCATCTTTAGAAGTTATCCCAATTATTCTCCCCGTCTCTGGACCTCCATAAAAAGCAACGAAAGTGGACTGGTCAGAAACTTTTAAAGAAGATTTGAACTCATCTTCCTTATCGAAATCCACTCGATAAATTTTTATCCCTTTTAACTTGCCTTCTAATTCTAAGGAATCTAAAGCCTTAGCCTGCGATTTACATGTCGGACACCATTCTGCGTGAAAATGCAAAAGGATTCTCTCATTGTTCTTCTGCGATGTAGAAAACTTTTCTTTTGTATATTCTTCGAAAGCCCAAAGATTATTTCCTTGTAGAAAAATTACTAAAAAAGTAACTATAAAACATTTAAAAATTCTCATATTTTCTCCTAAAATTTTGTAATAAAATCAATCCAGAAATCAGGTAATATCCCATTAATACTTGCTTCCACATAACGATGCATATTCGTATAAATTAAAATGCTAAAGATAAACATTAATAAACCAAAAACTTTTTTAGTATAATTCATAACATGCATATTCGATTTCATTTTTTTTAGGAGCGCTTGCGCCCCATAAGCAAAAGCAAGCAAGGGAATAACCGCTCCCATACCAAAAATGAAAAGCAAGGCCACAGCTTGCATCCAAGTCTCCTGTTGTCCTGCTAAGCCAAGGGCAATACCTAAACTTGGACCACTGCATGGAGTCCAAATAAATCCTAATATGAATCCCGTAAACCATTCACTTTTAAAGAAAAGAATTTGTTTCCAAATGTTAGATGGAACACTTGAATTATTAAGACGATTAAAATTTTCTTTAGATGACTCATTAGTAAATGAGGAATTATTTTCTGATTTTTTAGCCAGTTTTGATGTCCATTTAGATAACAAAATCGTAAGTAGATCCTGAGCATTCTGTGACAACAAGAAGAGACCACTCAAACCAAGCAAAATAGAGGATATTTTACGTATTAAATCTGGTGTGAGACCAAATATATATCCAGTAGAATTCAATACTATTGTACTACCAACAAAAGTTGTTAGAAGACCTAATCCAAGAAATAATGGACCTAGTTTATGTTTACTTAGCGAAGAAGACAATACAAAAGGTAAGACAGGAAGCACACAAGGTGAGAGAGTTGTGAGCGTTCCTGCCAAAAAAGAAAGAGTTAATGATGTGATACTCATTAACTCTCTATTCGCAATTTTTTTAAAAAGTTACTTGAATTTGAAAAATTTTGTTTATAGAAATATTATAAATATCTTGAAAAAACAAAATGAATAGTTTCCTTTAAAGTTTTTCTTTTTTATTAATAAATTTCTCATCCATACGTAAGCTTTTATGGATAGAGAAAATCAAAACAAAAATCAAAATAGCAAATGGCAATGAGGTGATGATTGCCAAAGATTGTAATGATTTCAATCCTCCATTGATTAACAAACCAGAGGCGACTAATGAAATCATCGTTCCCCAAATTAATTTTGAAATCAGACTGGGATTTGCATTTCCATCAGATGAGAGCATACCCAAGACAAAAGTCGCTGAATCCGCGCTGGTGATAAAAAATACCATCACTAAGGCAATAGCAATGATACTAATCCAATATCCCAATGGTAGTTTCTCAAGTGTAATAAATAAAATTGCTGAAGGATCCTGGCTAATTAAAGAGGAAATATTTAAGTCTTGGTATAATTCTGTGAAAATTCCTGTTCCACCTAACACGGAAAACCAAACCATAGAAAGTACAGTTGGAAGAAGCAATACTCCAATCATAAATTCTCTAATTGTACGACCTTTAGAAATACGAGCAATAAAGGTTGCAACAAAAGGAGCCCAGGATATCCACCATGCCCAATAGAATAGAGTCCAATTTTGTAACCAACCTGAATCTGTAAATGGTGCCATTCGAAAACTCATGGAAATAAAGTTTTGCAAGTAGTTTCCAATTGCTGTAAAAAGCAATTCAACTAAAAAGTTAGTAGGCCCAGTGAATAAAACAAACATTACTAATAAGCCAGCTAATACCATATTCAGATTACTTAGAATCCGTATCCCTTTGTCCAATCCCGTACAAGCAGATATCAAATACAATACAGTCGTTACAGAGACAATTGTCAATGTGACGCTCATTCCTGTAGGTATGTCAAAAAGACGAGTTAAACCAGAATGAATTTGGAGACTACCTAATCCTAAGGAAGTCGCAACGCCAAAAGCAACTCCACAGATTGATATAGCATCAATAAATTTTGCAAATAAGGATTCACTTTTAAGTCCAAGAGGCTTAAAGAGAGTTGATATCAATGATTTGTCTTTTTTCCTAAATTGAAAATATGCCATACTCATACCTAATAGAGCATAGATCGCCCAAGGGTGGACACCCCAATGAAAGAAGGTATATCTTAGAGATAAAAAAGCCGCTTGGGGAGTTTTGGGTTCGGCGAGTCCAAGTGGAGGATCTAAAAAATGCGCTAGAGGCTCTGAAATTCCATAAAAGACTAAACCTATTCCCATTCCTGCAGAAAAAAGCATAGCTAGCCAACTTTTAAAATTATACTGAACAGGATCAGAATCTTCACCTAACTTTATATTTCCATATTTACTTAATGTCAGATAAACACAATACACAAATACAGAAAAAGTTACAAGTAGATAGAACCATCCAAACTTTGATATAATAAAGCTAAGACTTAAGGAACTGTATACTTGGAAAGTTTCAGGTAGGAAAAATGCATAGGTAAGAAAGCTGATTAAAATAAATATAGAAAGATGAAAAGATTTCAAATTTCTAAGAATTTTTAGTTTTTGCAAAAGTGAAGGATTCCCCAAGAAAGGTAACCCTTGTTACCGCCTTCTACCCAATGACCCAATCCTTGGATCATTCGATCTAGGAATTCCTCTGAAATTTTGGATGTAAGTTGATCTTTTTCCTTTATTAAAGTCTGTCGAACTCTATCATAATGAATGGGAAGATACCTAGTATAATCCTTAAAATTGTTAAAGCTAAGTCCAGCTTTTTCACCTAAGGTTTTATACAAACTGACAGAGCCCAATGAATCCAAATGAATTCTATCATAAATAGGCTGGAGAACTCCATCTGGACAATCATCAGTTTGCATAGGATCAGTAAAGATGAGTTCACCAGATTTTGCTAAAACTCGATTTATTTCTTCGAATACCTTAGGTTTAGCGGAGCTGTGTAGAATCGCATCTTCAGACCAAACTACATCAAAAGACGAATCATCAAAAGGCAGATCTTCAAAATTTCCATCAATAACTTCAATCAAATGATCTAATTTAGCTTTCTGATTCATTTCTCGATTTCTTTGATTTTCAACTTCACTTAGATTAAAACAAGTAACCTTACATTGATAAGTATGAGCTAAATATCTCGCGGCTCCTCCGTATCCAGAACCTAAATCCAAAACTTTTGAATTTTTATTTAATAGGGAAGAAACAACATCAGCCATCGCTTGAACAGTCTTTCTAGATGCCTCGCGAATGGGAATTTCTGGTGGATCATATAGGCCTATGTGAATATCTTCCCCACCCCATACATGGAAATAAAATTCATCAGCATCTTTACTATTGTAATAGATTTTTGCTTTATCTGTTGAAGCAACTGTCATCTCTTACTTACCTTCACCAGCATAAGATTTCTCAGCAATATGTATATAGAAATCAGGATCTTCACCATGGTAGGTCTCTTGGAAATCACCATAAGTGTTCACTGTCTGAAATCCTACATCTTTAATTAAACCCCTAAGATAATCCTTTCTTAATGGAAACATATTTAAGTGATATTGAGAACTATCAGGGAATGTATAACAAAATCTAGCAAGGCCATCATCAACATGTTCTGGTTCTGCTTTTACATTATCGCCACAATAATAATATGTGTGTTTTGTGGAAAATCCGTTGTCTAAGATCGAATCATAATTTCTTTGATCAATTATTAAGACTCCATCATGTTTTAGAGCAGCATAGAATTCAGCTAATGCTTTTCTTCTATCATTCTCATCAAATAAATGAGTGAAAGAATTTCCTAAGCAAATAACAGCATCAAATTTTCCATGAACATCCTTATTCAACCATCTCCAATCAGCTTGGACAGTTCTAAGAATCAAATCATGCTTTCTGCCATTTTCAAAAGCTTTGGCAAGCATTGCAGGGCTACCATCAACTGAGGTAACTTCAAAATCTTCCTTCCATAGTCTAACAGAGTGAAATCCAGTTCCACTTGCTACATCAAGAATCTTATGCTTACCTCTCTTCTTTAATTCATCAATAAAGAAACTTCCTTCACTTTTTGCTCTAGCAGACCAATCAATTAGTTCATCCCATTTATCTACAAAAGAGTGAATGTATTCTTGAGTATAATGATTTGTATCTCGAGTTTTTGTTGGTTCTAATCCAAAATCCTGAGCTGGCATTGTTCCATTGTGATTCAATTTCATATATTTTCCTTATGTATAACTTATTAATAAAATTATATAAAGATTATTGTAAAAAAATTCAGAAGAAATGAGCAGAACAGCGGAATAAATAAACTGAACAAAAAATACTTCCGAAATAAATTAACATATTCTTTATATTGAACTAATCAATGCAATATTTAGCATATTCTAATCTATTTAGTAGTTAATAAGTCATACCTTCACCGAATAATTACTGCCAGATATGTCAAAGACTTTTTTTTGGTTTATTTAAATCTTATGGACGTTATATGATAAATTTATGCAATCTGAGGAATAAAAACCTAGATGTATGATTGCTCTCTGGTAATTTGAATTGTCTTGAAATGCTCGATACCTGCAAATATTTGATTAAAAATGGATTTGAGCATTAAAGGTCATCTGCAAGTCTGATCATTTATAAAGTAGAAAAAATCCAGGAGAAGAAAATTGAATCTTCAAATTTTTGGAACAAAAAAATGTTCAAATACAAAAAAAGCAGAGATGTTCTTCAAAGAGAGAAGAATCAAATTTCAATTGATAAATTTATCAGAAAAACCCATGTCAAAGGGTGAATTAACGAGTATATTGAGTTCGGTTACCTTAGATGATTTAATCGATATAAATTCTAAGCTCTATAAAGAAAAAAATCTTCAATATATGAAATTTGACAAAATGGAAATCCTTTTAGAATTTCCCCTACTTTTGAAGACTCCTATAGTTCGCGATGGAAAGAAAGCGACTGTGGGCTTTCAGCCTGATGTTTGGAAGACATGGATTGTATGATTTTCTAATTCTAAAATTTATTATGTATCATTAGTGAGACAGATACTATACTTAAAACTTTTCTTCTTTTACCAAATTGTAATAAAATCTGACTTGTTTTGAATGACACATAAGCCTTATAAGATTTCCTATACCTGAATACTTTTTATTGAGGCAAATCTATGGAAACCTCGAATTGGATAAACCTATTCGGCGGCTTAGGAATTTTTCTATATGGAATGAAATTAATGAGTGAAGCTTTGCAATATGTTGCAGGCGAGAACCTCCGTAACTTTCTTTCCAAAATGACCCGCAATCGATTCACAGCTATAATCAGTGGATTAATAATTACATCAGCGATTCAGTCCTCATCCGCAACAACAGTGTTAGTTGTTGGGTTTGTAAATGCGGCTCTACTCACCTTAGTCCAAGCAATTGGCGTAATCATGGGTGCTAATATTGGTACCACTATTACTGCCTGGGTGATTTCTTTTATAGGCTTTAAGATAAATATATCCTTATTCGCACTACCATCTATAATCTTTGGTATACTTCTTTATTTTTCCAAAAGAGATACATTGATTGGATGGGGGAACTTCTTTGTTGGTTTTGGACTCTTATTTCTTGGTTTGGATTATTTAAAATCCTCTATTCCTGATTCTGCCAAAAATCCAGAGACCTTCCTCTTCCTTGAACAATTTACAAATCAAGGATTCTATTCTATTTTCCTATTCATATTAATAGGAACACTACTTACAATTGTAGTGCAATCTTCATCTGCCTCTACAACCATAACAATTACTTTAGCCTTTAATGGTATAATTCCAATTGAAGCTGCCTATGGAATGATTCTGGGTGAAAATATTGGTACTACAATCACAGCGAACCTTGCCGCAATACCTGGAAATACCAATGCGAAAAAGGCCGCACTCGCTCATACGATTTTTAACCTTTTCGGTGTTGTATGGATGATGTTTCTTTTTATTCCTATGATTCAATTTGTTGATTATCTAGTTCCTGGAGATCCGGCTTCCAATTTAGATTCAACTCGGTTTCATATTTCAACTTTTCATACATTATTTAATGTTATGAATACAATAGTTCTTGTAGCATTCATTCCACAAATTGCAAAAATTGTGAATTCTATAATCAACAGAATCACAGGCAAAGATGAAGATGATGACCTTAGAGAGATTAAATTTCTTTCTGCTGGCTCTATCCGAACAACAGACATTGCAGTTGCAGAATTATCAAACTACACTAAGAAAATCATTCGTGAAACAAGGAATGTCTTTTTAGAATTAAAATCTTTGATAACAGACCCTTTTGATTCCAAGAAAGTAGCTGATATATTTGAAAAAGAAGAAGAGCTGGATAAACTAAGAGTCCAGATACTCGCCTATCTAAATGAAGTCCAAGAGGCAGGGGTTCAAGGATCCTATGCAAGAACCATCGTTGGAATCATGGAAAGAATAAAATCAATTGAGGAAATTGGAGATAATTTTGCATCAGCTGCTCGCAAGATTCGAAAGGCACATAGAGACGGAATCCAACTAGACAATAATTTATTGAATGATCTATCGGAGCAATTTGGTATAGTTCTTGAGCATTACGACCTGCTTTGCAATAACCAAGATAAAGATGATCATTTCTTAGCTCTCGCAAAACCTGAAGTTCGTACTGAGTCTCGTAGACTTCGTGAACAAGCAATCAAAACCATTAACAAAATGGAGAATAAGGTAAAGAAAAAGAAGTTCCAGAAAAAGGTTAAATTTCTTCCAATACTTCACTACAAAGATCTGTCTCGAAATATTGATAATGTATCCAGACAATTGAATGTGGCGATTTATGCTGATAATTAAAGTTTAGATTAATTGATTTGGGTATTTAAGTGTAGAACTAAAACTTAAATAAGTGTTATTTGAATATTTTAGTCTATATCTATTACTACTAATGTTAAATCATCTGTTGGATTTTCACCATCTAACCAGTCTATAGAATCACCTAGTATCGAATTAGCGGCGGATTCATTATCTGAATCGATTTGATTCTGAATGGAGTTTAGAAATCTTTCTTCTCCATATGGATCATTGGTTTTTGGCTGAATTCCTTCTGTCATACCATCTGTCCAAAGAATGATTCTATCCATAGATTGAATAGGAAGCTCTAATTCATGGATTTCTAAATTTTCGAAATATCCGATCAAGGAACCTTTTGGTCTGTACTGATTGATTTTATCCTCTGTTCTTCTATGGAGGATTAATGCTGGATGACCTGCATTTGCTATTTTCATTTTTTTCTTTTTCAAATCGATCTTTATAATAGAAGCTGTAAGGTATTGATTGTTGTAACTATGCTTTAAGATTTGGTTAATGGTAACAAGTAAATCTGCTGGTTCTTGAACCAATTCTTTTTCAACTGAAAAAGCAACTTTAAGCATAGCTGCTTCGAAAGCAGCAGGTATTCCATGTCCTGTAACATCCGCAATAAGAACTAAAATTGTATGTTCATCTAAAATATGGAAATCATAAAAATCTCCACCAACATAAGACATTGGATTGTATTTAGATGTAATCTTGAGACCTTTCATTTTAGGATTTTGCAAAGGTAGAGTTGACTCTTGTAATTTCTTAGCGATTATCATTTCATTCTGAAATGATAATAATTTTTCATTATCAATTTGAGATTTAAGTTGAATAATGCTATTTTGAACTTTTAAAAGACGAATCCGATCTGCTAGGGCAAAACTCATAAGAATGACTTCAAAATATTGAGCTATCTGGAAGGAATTTTCCGTTATAAAGTTAGATGGAAAGAATCCGTTGTATTTTAGCATAGTTGTTAGCCCACCAATTTCGACAAGAATGAATCCTGCAAAAAAATAATAAGCTGGCGTGTAACGCCTCAAGATTAATTTGAAAGTAATAAAGGTAAAAAATAATAATACAAATGCAGCGAATCCATCTAATATCTTATTCATTAAAGAATAAGATACAAAATAGTACATTGGGATTAATGAAAACAAGGAGATTAGTATAACATTTAATATTCGATTCAACTTAGGAGTCTGATGCTTGAGATTTAATAATGATTTAGCAAATGGAAAAAAGGCAGCAATAGAAATTAAGTAAGATAAATTATGAAAATATACAGTATAAAAACTTAATTCAGGAAGAACTAAGAGATGAATATAGCCATTAAAAAATAATTGAAATACAATACCTGTAAAAAATAAATAAACTATATAATGTAGATAAGATTTATCTCTTAAACTTACATACATAAAAATATTATAAATTAACATTACCAATAATCCACCGAAGTACATTCCTTGAAATGTTTGTTCAATCGCCACCGATTCATAAAATCCAGTATGTGAATACAAATTCAATGGTACATTCATTGAGGAGTTAGATTGAACACTGAGTAGTATGCGACTAGTGTCTCCTGGCTCAACACGAATTCGAAATGCTGAGCCTCTATATTTAACTTCTGCATGCATTGGATTTGTTAAACGGCCATGTTTCTTAGTTATAAAACTTCCTCTTTGGAAGTAGTGAAGATCAATATTCTCAAGTAGAGGATATCTACACTTCAATATTAATTGAATGGGGCGATCATGAGGATTGTGAATATTCAGACGCAACCAGAGAGTGCCTTTCGAAGCAGGAAAATTAATTACCTTATCGGAATTTTGAATAAAGCCATCTTTCGGAAATTTCAAATATGCAATATCCGAACTTAATTCATTGGTAGGATCTAAATAATATTCTATGTATGGAGAGACATCCAAACCATTTAACCTAGTTTGCCATTCTATAATTTCTGATTGTGAGTATATAGGACTTGAAATTAGAAGAATAGAAAAAAGAATTTTTGTAAGATCAAGTTTCATTTTTCTTGTGTTCATATAATGCTTTTTCTTAAGTCCAGTAGGTCATTTTATAGGATCCTAAATCTACTTTCTACCGATTTTTAACTCTTTACGGATTCAATATTTCTAAAAAGTAATAAGGATCAAATTTGACGAAATATTCGGACATAAAAAAACCCAAGAAAATATTATATATTCCTTGGGTTAATTGCATTTTTTAGAAAAGTTCTAAACTACTACTTGAATACCAGCTAATTCTCGCAATTCTTCATAAGCTTTATCTTTGGATTGAACCTTTGTTTTGTTCACAGCCTTGCGAATGATTACGTCCCACTGTTTTTCTGGGTGGTCTTCTTTCATATTTTCCAATATCTCAAGTATATCAACATCTTCCGATGAATTGAATATCTCTTGAGTATCGTAACGAAACAGATTAAAGAGTGCTTCGATATAATCTCCAACACTCATTTCTTCTCTTTCACCTTTGCCGCCAGGTCTACTTTTCTTCTCCATGCGACGGAGTTCCCTTTCTCTTCTTTCGAGTTCGGTACGCTTCATAAGTTTTCCCCCTGTTTTGGGCTATACATCCATGATCTAGAATGGCTTTTTCCTGAAAACAAAAATCTAATTGCCATTTGCATGACAAATTTTCCATTGGAAGAGAATGCGAGCAAAAAAAGAAATCATCTCTACTTTTGTAGTGTTTGCCGTGATTTTTCAATCCTTATTCGTTGCAAACGGATTGTTGGGGATCTGCATTATGGAAGCGAAAGCTCTATGTACCTGCAATCATTCTTCCAAGAAAGAAATCCATTCTAATCCCGAAGATGTAAATTTTTCCTCGAAAAGTATTCAATATAAAAATTCCAAAGCCCAATCCCTACCGCTAGTTAAAGAACACTCATCAATGGAATCTAACTCCGCCCCAGATTCCCATAATCAAAATGCTACTGCAAAATTACTTCCTGATTGCCACAGTGCGAAATCA
>Ga0210043_1000260_pt1 | contig 56759 bp, 49 predicted proteins | sample CryGeymet201501t_FD_183990 | JGI IMG/M metagenome (GOLD analysis project Ga0210043, IMG submission 183990) | Groundwater microbial communities from Crystal Geyser aquifers in Utah, USA - Crystal Geyser metaG 2015-01t (SPAdes) (version 2) | ecosystem: Environmental > Aquatic > Deep subsurface >... | reverse complement strand
GCATGTTTCTCTAAACTGTGAAGGTTTTTATAAAAAGGCAAGAAAAAAGCCCAAATTCCTAACAGAAAATGGGCTTATTAAAATAAAATTTAAAATGTAAAAATCGAATAGAACTTATTAAATATAATTAAAAGAGTTCTATATTCATAAATTCTAAAGTGTTTCTAATCCAACTGTGAAGGAATTTGTGTCTGCTGTTAAAGAAGTCTGTAAAATAAACACATAGCTTCCTGCTGATAAAATTGTGTAGGTTTGGTTACTTCCACTTGTGGCTAGGGAGTAGTCTGTTAAAAGAACAGCTTCTGGCGTAGTACCAGTAACAATTTGACATTCTGTTGTTTTATAAACTTGCAAAATAATACTACCAGTATTCTTGAATGCTACCTTTTGACCAACATTGAGACTTTTTGCTTGGACAGCCGCATACTTATTGACTCCAGAAATATCGGTAAAGCCAATCCGAGCTTGTGTTGCAGTAGGTGTGTTATTTACGAAATTTAGGGTTACTCCTGATGATGTATAAGAACAAGTAGCTGAAGTGCCAGTAGCCAGTAAAAGCGCTAGAGCAGAAGCTTGGTCATCATTGTTTTCTTTTTTCTTACAACCAAATAGCGATGTAAGACTGAAAAGACAGGCAATTGTAATAATTTTATAGTTCATATATTTTCCTCTAAGGTCGATATACCTACCCTTTCAAAAAATACCCCACTGTCAAGGTAAGTTTATATCATTATTATAGAAGAAATGAATCAAACCAAATCTTAAGAAATGAAAAACGAAAATAGCTTGTAAACTAAACTATGATTAGTTTACAAGCTATAGCCATAGCTGTTTCAATTCAAAGAGATGGTGCCACTATGGCAAATTACATAAATCTTCTTTCCACTCTAGAATAAAATTGAGAATTCTAAAAATTTATATTGGAATCTCTTTACCCACTAAGAATTTCTTTTGTTGGAAAAATACAATCATCGACAAGGCAACTAATACTGAATAGTAGGCAAAATAATTTAATTCTTGAGAAAAAAAGCTAAGTATAAAGACTCCTAGAATTAAACGAAATGGTTCCCAAGCCAGAGAAATTTTACGTCCTTCAAAGATCCAACCAAAGCTAAGTAAAGAGCAGGAAACCCAAACAGTGAGAGCTATGAGCTGATTTGTATTCATTTTAGCGAGAAACAAGAGCCCAGCAAAAGAAATTACCAATACAATTACGAACCAAGCGAAACCATAAATTCTAAGTCCAGTGGAAATATTTGGATCGTATTTCTTATATTTGGTTGGGTCAACAGGAGGTGGTGTAAGAAATTGAGCTGTTTCTCCTTCTTTCATAGGTGGAATCCAACCAGGAGGCTTAAAGAAGACTTTGAATTTGTTAGTAAAACCTTTTGCTTTCCAACTTAACTTTATGAGTTCAAATAGATATTGGAAATTCGCCCATATTGGATTGAAACTTGCTAGCGGTTTTACTGTTCCGTATACACATTCTTCCTCTTCCTTTTGGAAAGTTCCAAAGATTCGATCCCAAATAATTAAGATACCACCATGGTTCTTATCGATGTATTTTGGATTAATTGCATGGTGGACTCGGTGGTGAGCAGGCGTGGACAAAATGTACTCACCAACTGTGCCAATTGATTTTACCGCCTTAGTATGAACCCAGAATTGATAGATAAGATTGATTTGTCCTGCTGCGAGAAAAACCCAAGGGTTGAATCCTATGATAGCCAATGGTAAATAAAAAATCCAAGAGATAAAACCACCAATTCCAGATTGACGCAAAGCAACGATTAAATTGTATTCTTCAGAAGTATGGTGTATAACATGCCCAGCCCAAAATAAATTTACTTCATGAGACACACGGTGGAACCAATAGTAGCAGAAATCCCATAGAACTATGCAAGCAGCCCAGCCAAATACGGACTCAATGGGAATAGTTGCCATGCGGAAATTTTCATACAGGTAGAAGTAAGCAAAGAGACTTATACCTTTGAGGAAGATGCCCCAAAGTTGAGAGAGAATTCCAAGAGATAGATCGGAAATTGAATCATTGAGACGATAGTAGTCTTTCTTGCGAAAGTATCCAATTCCCATTTCGATAAAAATCAAAAGAAAGAAAAAAGGTATGGCGAAGGTCACATAAGGAGGTGCTTGGAAATTTTCTAACATAATGCTAAACTCTGCATATATGTTTAATTTATGTCAATTTAAAAAATAATTATTCAGAAATCTTCTGAACATTTTGAAAAAAATTTAAAAAATCTTGAGGCATCAGAGCATCTGGGCGAAGGTTCTGCCATCCAATTTTTTCGAGGTGAATTAAGCAGTTAGCTTGGAAATTTCCAATTTGAGAAAGAAGAAATTCTTTTTCAACCAAGGCTAACACTTCCTCTGTAAGAAAACTTTCCCAGGGAGCCTCTCTAAAGGCTGTAGAGAGCTTTTTCCTTTTTCCCCAGAAACTAACACGTAGAAGAAGTGAAAATAAAGCTAGAGTCAAAGGATCTCTTCCTAGTCTTTCCTGTTTTGCTTCAAAAAAGATTAGAGTTGAATCTATCTTGGGTTGCGGATAAAAACAAGCCGAACGAATTGTCCTATATTTTCTTACTTCTCCAAAACCATTGATTAAGGCAGAGAGTGAAGAGGATTCTTGGGTAATTCGATCTGCAAATTCCTTCTGAGCCATGAACAGAAAGCCTGTGAGCCTAGGAAATTGCAATAAGCAAAGTAAGATAATTTCAGATGTGATGTAATAGGGAAGATTGCCAAAAAGGAAAATAGATTCTGATTGGATGTGTTCATAATTTTTTAAAAAATCCCCTTCATAAAGTTTTACATTTGGATATAAATTTCCTAAGCCTTCTCTATAAATTCTACAACTTATGGGATCAATTTCAAACAATGAAGTTGGTAAATCCCAGGAAAGGATTTTATGTGTAAAGGCTCCAAGACCAATCCCAATTTCTGCGATATGAGTAGTCTTTTCTGGAAGCAGCCCTGGAAAATTTGCAAAAACTTGATCGATTGTATTTCTATCAATGAGATAGTTCTGTCCCCAGGATTTTCGTGGGCTTGCCCCATGCTCTGCCAAGACTTCTTGGATTTTTTTGGGACTGAAGTAAGGAAAATCGGGCAAATTCACTTTTGTCAAGAATTGTCCAGTCGGAGGCTAACCCAAGCGATTTTTTTTTGAGACTAGAATTGAGATTATTAGAGTTTGGATTAGAATTTGCATCATTTAGTAGAACCAAAATTCCTTTTCTATTCATCTTCGATATTGCCTTGGGCAACCATTTAGGATCCCAACCTTCTTTATACAATAAAACAGATTTATTACTAATCTGGAAAAGGGAATTTTTCTTACCCAAGGTAACATTAGTATCTGGAAAAATGGGTGACCAATCTTTAAGGCGCTTATTGGAAAAAGTAATCAATAAATCTTTGTTATACTGGTAACATTTCCGAACTATGGGCATACAGGAGTCATGGTCAATTCTTATAGATTTTGATTGTTGGCAAATATGCATAGTTAACTTTTTCTTTAACTGATTTATTTCACTTTTACAATAACCACCCACATACAATTCATTATTTAAAAAAAGCATAGAAACCTTTTCTGAAATAGAAAGCAAAGTAAAAGAATTTGAATTAATCAGTTGTTCATCCTGAGTATTCTTGTTACTATAATATCCCAAGACAAAAAAAGATGTGATTATGAAAATAGATAAGATAGAATACAACCATCTAAGGGACTTACAATAAGGAATAATAATAAGCATCACAATAACCATAGCATAGTAGTATAGCGAAATTTGTTTCGAAGAACTCCATTCTGTATAGAAGCTTATTGTTTTACTAAGAAACTCAGTAGCTATTGTTAATGTCCGAAGAAGAAGATCTGTCCATGGCCATAGTATAATACTTATCCAATCTAATTGAAGGTATGAAATTAAAACATTTGTATATAAGATTGGTAGAAGCAAGCCAGTTAGGGGAACTAAAAATAAATTTGCTAGTAAACCTCCAAAACTATATCCTGAGAAGTAAAAATAAGTGGAACAAAATGTTCCTAGAATCGCAGAAAGACTAACCGTTAAATTTTCCGACCATATATTTTTATTTCCATGAAAGATGAATTGATCGAGTTTCGGTTTTATAAAAAAAATTCCTGCTACAGCAGAAAATGAAAGATTGAATCCAACAGATAAAAAACTATTTGCTTTGAAAATTATAATTAAAAAAGATGTCACAACTAAAAGATCTATTGGTCGAATATTACGAAATAGCATCTTACTGAAGACTAATGCAATTGCAAAATAGTATGCTCTCGATAAGGAAACTGGATAATTCAAAGTATTTAAATAAAATAATCCAAAGACTAGAGGAAGCATTAAAGATAAATAGAAGTTTAATTTGAGAATATTTTTAAAAAAGAAAAATAAAGAACCTAACAGTATTCCTAGATGCAATCCTGAGGCAGCAAACAGATGTAAGGTTCCTGATTCCTTAGCTGATTCATAAATTTCTGAGCTTAGGTTGCTACTTTCACCAAACAACAATCCTAAGGCAATACCTTGGTAGATAGGTTGAATTTGATGGAATTCCATTATATTTCGTATTGTATTCTTTGCAATTTGATTGGGGAAGGGATGATTTGCAATAATCTTACATTTTTTTTTGATTACCTTTAATTCATTGCTTCCATATTTTCTAAGAGCTTCGTAATGAATTTGTCTTGTTGATACATTCTTTAGCTTTAAGCTTGATTTTGGACAAATCATTTCGCTTCGCAGTTCATTGTACGCACGAATTGGTAAATGGAAAGTAGTTGCAACTGCCTTTGTCTCAGATCCATCTATCTCATCTATTTGCACTAAATAGTATCTCCCTGATATTGCTTTTATTGGAAGAATGCTCACTAACTCTTGGTCTATGTGATTTGATAGTAGTCTCTCTTGAAAAATTGATTCTATATTTTCTTTTTTTGTGTTATACGAATGGATTAATTGTTGAGTGTAAAATAGTCCTAGAATCAATCCCAATAAAATAAGAAATAAATTTCTTATTAGGATTCTTCTTCGAAAAGAAAATATAATAAGCAAAAGAAAACTTATTAAAAGTATCAATCCAAATAAAACTGTGAATTTATTTGAATTAAGAATAAGTAAATTGTTAAGTGGGATGCCCGTAATAAATTTAATTTTATCGAAAAAATTAAAATGATAGAATAGGGTAAAACTAAGAATATATCCTAAACAAAATAGTGAAAATTGTGATCTAGGTAGAAATTCTCTCACATTAATAGATTTCTATTAATGTTATCTAAAAGAAAAAATTATGAAAAAATTTAAATTAATAAACCAAGTTTAGTTCTTAATCTTTCTAAGGTCGGCATGATTGCAGACTTAGCTTTGGTTTTACCTGATGCTAGGATATCAGATATTAATTCGGGTTGTGAAATCAATTCTTCTCTTTTAGCTCGGTATATAGAAAAGTGTTCAAGAACTTTTTCTAGAAGTTCCTTCTTTACATCACCGTAACGCAAACCAGGTGTTCTAAAACGATTTTTCAAGTTCTCTTTTTCTTCTTTGTTGAGAAAAAGAGAATAAATGGAGAAGATTACAGAAGAATCTGGATCTTTAGCTTCATCGATTCCAGCCGAGTCGCTTACTATAGACATCACAGATTTCTTAAGTTCTTTTTCTGAATCAAAAAAATTAATCGTGTTTCCATATGATTTTGACATTTTAGCTCCATCTACTCCAGGAACTGTTGCGGTATTTTCATCTATATCTGGTTCAGGTATTTTAAAAATATCACCAAACTCTGAATTAAAACGTGAGGCTATATCTCTAGCGAACTCCAAATGCTGCTTTTGATCCTTTCCTACAGGAACTTTATCAGCTTGATAGGACAGAATGTCCGCAGCCATCAGAATTGGATAATTGAATAAGCCAGCTGAGGGAGTAAAACCTTTTGCAGTTTTATCTTTAAAGGAATGTGCTAAGGACAATTGGCTAGTTGTGATTGCCATACTTAAATACCAGGTTACCTCTGTAACTTCTGGCACATCTGACTGAACCCAAAATACTGTCTTATTTGGATCAATTCCTAAGGCTAAAAGATCAAGAACTGCATTGTAAGTATTTGATTTTTGTAAGTTAGGATCTTTTAAAGTTGTTAATGAGTGAAGGTTAGCAATGAATAAAAAAAGTTCATTGTTAGATTGGTATTCCAGCATCTTTCGAATAGCTGAAAAATAATTTCCCAGATGTAATTTTCCGGAGGGTTGTAGCCCAGTTAGAATTCGCATTTATAAATCGCCAATTTCTGAAGAGTCTTCTGCTTGAGCGTCAATATTTTGCCCGACCATGGATGTATCAAATGGCTTACCAGTGAGTCTTTCATATTCAGAATTTAAGGATTGCAAATCCGCTTCAATTTTACGATTCAAGGTAAGCTTATTCGTAGTTAATTTATCTTTAAATATAATTGCATAATTATATAAAAGTTTAGCCATAGTCACGAAAACATCAGAGATCATCAGTCCATTCATTCGATCTCTGGTGACAACTCTTGTATCATAATGTGGAATAAATCTATGTAAAATTTTTATTTCTTTAATTACTTTTTCTTTAGTTGAATAAACTTTATCATTAAGTTTACCGTCGGCTTCATATTGTTTGGCGAGAAGGTGATTCTCTACAATTACATTGATTTTACTTGCAAAACTGCCAAAAAATTCAGCAGCCTCAGTTAAAACGGTAAGTATATTTGTAGCGATCAAATCACTTGCTCCATTTGAAAAATCTTTGGAAAACTGCTGAAAATTATATTGAAAACTCGGGTATTTTCTGTTAAAGGCATCCAAAGATCTAACAATTAGATTGATGGATTCTAACTCTGGTTTGAATAGTCCAGGAGTTACTAATAAAATTTCTGTTTGTTGGTTCTTGTCCCCAACTTTGATATAGCCTTCAATGAAGTTTGCAAAAACAGATTGAAAATCACGCAATAAGAGATAGAGCAATTTATGAGGAATGGTTTTGAATTGCGATTTTATTCCTTCTGTATTCATATTTTCTGGATAGTGATGGGCAAAATAATCCTCGATTACTAATCCCAAGAAATCAAAGGAGATCTTTCCTTTTTCATCAATTTTAAAATAACGATTTTTAAGCTGATTCAATTCATTTCTTTTATGAATCTTAGTGGATATCTCATCGGTTAATCTTGCGACTGTTAGCTCAACTTCTTTGGTGATATCTGGCCCAGCTTGGTATTTTGTTTCTGTGATTGGTGGGACTGAAAGTAATTTGTTTACATCATCCCAAGTTGTCATTTTTTTATGGACAACAATATAAAATGCAGATATGGCTTCGGAAAGTTTAGGTCTAGTTGACTCTAATGAAAGGCCATAGTTTAAGCCTGAAAGTATTTGCGGAAGCTTATTTGATAATTTTTCATCTTGCTTTACCATTTCTGGAACATTATTTATAATGATTTCTTTAGAGTCTTCTCTTGATAGTAGCCTAGAATAGAACATTTGCATTTTCATGGAGCGATCTAAAAAAACTTCAGGAGAAATTCTATCAAGGAACAAACTGTCTAAGGAAACGAATGAGTTAAAAAATTTATTAAAATTATTGATAATATTGTAAATGAGAGGGTTCCACATTCTCCAACCTTGTTGTTCACAAAGGCGGAGAGCTTGGATTGTAGAAATTATTTGATCTTCTTTGAGATATTTAAAAAGTTTCTCAACTGAATTTGAAATAGTTGGATTTCTACCAAATAAACCAATATCAATGGCATCAGACTCTTTTGCAAATTTAGCAATATTCGGGTTTACCCCGAACAAGGCAGATAGAAATCCACCGCCACCACTTGTAGTTGATGTTTCTTTTTTCTTTTTTTGAGGGTCTATCGCTGATTTAGTTTTGTTAGCTTGTCGTTGATTAGAATCTGGTTCTCTTCGGGGCTCTCGTCGTTTGGGTCTTTCTTCTGGAGCATCATTTAATTTTACCCTAGCAGCTGCTTGTTGTTCTTCGTCAACCTTCTTGATGAGATCAATTCTAATAAAGACGTCATTTGATCTAAGGATAGCCTCATCAATTAATTTTTGGTGTTCTGGTGATCTTGTTTTTCTATAAAGATCGGCAAAAACTTTATGTGCTTCTGTTCGACTTATAGAATTCAATTTTATTCCTTTTGATTGAGTGGATTTTCCACGATTAGGGAACTGGATGGAGGTTGGTAATTGAATAAACTTGAAGTTAAACCAATGTTAGTTGAAATGCCGCTGAAAATGATTTCAGTTGAATCCGATCCACTGCTTGGTTTCATGCGTATAGATCTAGGCAGATTTGATTCGGAAAGGGAAACGGTGATTTCGCTATATCGCTTGGTATCTGATTTTAATTTAACAGTTCTTCCATTGGAAAAATCATCATAGCCAGCAAGTAATCCTGCTAAACCGGATGTACCACCTTTTAAATCTTGCTTTGCTGCAATTCCACGATCAGGTGAGTAAAACCAAAGTGTTTTGCCATTGGCAGAAATTACTCTACCATCTGAGAATTTTATATGTAGGTTCCCTGGCCTTTTATAAGAAAGGGTTCCAGATAGTGACCCGTTCAATGTAATGTTTGCACGGAAGGAATCAAAAGAATTCATTGCGGAGAGTAGGGATGATAGTGGGGAACCAGACTGAGAATGAATATCCCGTAGACTTCCTCCAATAATGAAGAATAACCCTATCCATAGCAGGATTCGAGGTCTACGGGACATGTTAGTCTAACCTAAAACTTTTTTAAATTCAGCAGTTAATGCTGGGACTACTTCAAATAAGTCAGCTACTACGCCGTAGGTCGCTACTTTGAAGATAGGAGCATCACCATCTTTGTTGATTGCAACGATGTATTTAGAAGAACCCATACCAGCTAAATGCTGAATAGCTCCTGAAATACCACAGGCAATATAACAATTGGGAGATACTGTTTTACCAGTCTGTCCTACTTGGTGAGAATGAGGAATCCAACCAGCATCTACAGTTGCTCTAGATGCACCTAAGGCAGCACCTAAAGTATCAGCAAGATCTTGAAGGATAGGCCAGTTTTCAGGTCCTTTGATTCCACGTCCTCCCGATACAATGATAGAAGCTTCTGTTAGTTGAACTTTAGATCCACCAGATGCATCAGTTGATACAGTCTTAACCTTCACATCACCAAAACCTTCAGCGGAAGCTTCAACAGCTCCTTCTCCAGCTTTTTCTACAACTTCTTGAGAGTTCGGTCTTACAGTAAAGATCTGAACATCAGAAGTTAGTTTAAAATTACCATATGCTTTACCAGAGTAAATTGGTTTCTTACCAACTACTTTGCCACCATCAACAGAAAGTCCAACAGTATCAGCGATAATACCTGCGTTGCATTTGATCGCTACTCTAGGAGAATAGTCTTTTCCTTGCGGGGTATGTGGCATTAGTATAACAGCTGCAGATTTTTCCTTTGCAACAGCGCTTACTATATTCGCAAATCCTTCTGGATTGAAATCACTAGCTTTAGCATTGACAATTATGTCCGCACCAACAGCTTTTAATTCTCCAGATAGTGCTTCCGCTTTGTCATCAATAACAAGAGCTATTACTTTACCACCTAAGGCATCAGCAATCTTACGACCAGCAGAGGTCAGTTCTTTGGAGATCTTTTTTAGTTCTCCATCTTTAGTTTCACCTACGATTAATACATTACTCATTTGGATTCTCCTTAGATTACCTTAGCTTCTTCTCTGAGAGCTTTTACTAATTGGCTTGCAAATCCAGCCGCATCAGCAGCTTCCAATTTTCTACCAGCGATACGTGGTGGAGGGGGCTCTAGAGATACAACTTCAATCTTACCAGCAGTTACACCTAAATCAGCAGGTGTTTTAGTTTCGATTGGTTTTTTCTTAGCTGTCATGATTCCTTTCAATGAAGGATATCTAGGTTCATTTAAACCTTTTTGAGCAGTTACAACTGCAGGAGTAGATGTTTCAACATTTGCAGTGCCACCATCGATTTCTTTAGTTGCCTTAATGGTATTACCATCGAATTCAAGTTTAAGTGCCATCGCTATATGAGCAGCTGACATGCGTTCTGCGATTTGGATTGCTACTTGAGAGCTATCAGAATCAATAGATTGTCTTCCACCGATTACTAAATCAGCATTTTCAGCCTTAGCAAAACTTGCTAGAACTTCCGATGTATATGCGCTATCAAAAGTATTGTAATCATCTGATTTGATTTGAACCGCACGGTCAACACCCATTGCATAAGCTGTTCTTAAAGCTTCTACAACTCGGTCTGGACCAACGGAGACAGCTACTACTTCCCCGCCATTTTTCTCACGAATACGAATTCCTTCCTCGATTGCAAATTCATCATAGGGGGAAATAATCCATTTTACACCTGTCTCGTTGATGGTCTTGTCACCAACCTTGATATTGGTTTCCGTATCAGGAACCTGTTTGACTAGAACTACGATTTTCATTCATTAACCCCGTTGGTTTTATTACATATTCCAGATTTCAATACTAAGTATAGGAGGGAAGACTTTTTTTCATTCAGTTTCGACAGAAGAATTCCAAATAGCTTTGATCCATTGGTAGATCCATATCAAAAAAGCTAAAACAACTACAACATTTGCATCGGATTTCAAATAAAAGGAAAATCCAACCACAAGGGGAGCTATTAAAAGGAATACGAGAAAGAGAATCCCAAACCAATCGTCCTTAGTATTGTGTCGAACCAAGGCAAGACGTAAGCTATCAATAAATTTGACATTTTGTGTTCTACACTGTTGAAAATACAAATATGCCAAAACCAGTGTCGCTATTGCCCAGATGGAACTTAAAATCATAGTTTAATTTTCTAGTTTGAGCTAGATTCCTGCAAGAATAAAATTAAGAAATAGAAGATTTCCAAAGCCAATCGTCTTGGGAATATTTCTTCAGCATTAGATCTTTTCTGAGCCGCAATGATTCCTTTAGAAATAAAAAATTTAGTTTTTCTCTTGATTCCACTTTTCGAAAGTTTGGATTTTCTTTTTGCATAAGAAGGTTCAACATATCCTGAGCAAATTGTTGGTCATCAATGGGAGATGGGATGGCGGTAAGAAAATCACGATGAGTTCTTTTGGCACGGTAATCTGGTTCTTCGGGTGGATGGAGTTGGTATCTTTCTACTTCTGTAAAAAGTGACTCATCTAAAATAAGAGTTCCATGTTGTACTATAATATCTTTCTTACGAAACTGAGCATTTCCAGAAATTTTCCTGAGTGTTCCATCGGGCATCTCTATACTTAGATCAGATTTCCCTGCGGTTTTTGCAATTATCCCTTGTTTGGCGAGTGCAGATATAGCTATTCCAAGTAAAAATTGATATGAACTTTGAACTGGATAGAGCTCTGGTTTATCTTGAATGTCTATGAATAAACTAAAATTAAGATTGCTCGTAGAATTCTGAAAAACTGTTCCACCACCCGATGCTCTTCTCGCAATCCACGCATTCGCAAAATTAGGAAACTTTTTATTGCAGGGCTTTGCTTCTAAATCTCCTCGAAGCTTAGAATCAAATTGAATTTGAAATTTTTTTAGATAGGAATTTTCAATTGTTTGATTTTCTTTTTCACTTATTCCTAAAACTAAGGTTGGGAGATTTCTCCAGATTCGAATTCCAAATTTGATTCCAAACTTTCGCATGCTGAGTCCAATTGCTTCTTCCCAGGCAAGCTGAGTGTAAGGATCTCGTATGCTGAATTGATTAAATAGAAAATATTCCAAAATAGAATCTTAATTCTGATCGTTGAAATACTTCGATGAGGCTTCGTTTAAGAATTTCTTTTCTTTACGAGTAAGGGAATTCATTCCTTCCTTGGAAATTTTATCTAAGAGTTCATCGACTCTTATCTTTGCATTCACTCGCATATCCATTTCTTCTTGGTACTTCCGCATCTTTCTTCTTTGGATGGTTCGACTGATTGAAAAATTCCAATTCCATAAATTGCGAAAGAAATCAAAATACCGAACAAAAAGAAAACCACCTATAGCTCCACCTATATGAGCTAGGTGGGCAATGCGTCCGCCACCAGAGAAGGCTAGCATAAGCATGATTATTATAACTAAAAACTTAGCCTTCACTGGAAAAATTCCCATGAAAAGAGTCTCTCGATTCGGCCAAATCAATCCAAAAGCAACTAATAGACCGATAACCCCACCTGATGCCCCTAAAACGATACCCTGGGACCACCAAAAGCTCACTAAATAAGTAAGAACTCCGCCCATTGTTGCAGCAAAAAGATAGGCATTCAGAAAAATATCAGATCCCCAATTATTTTCAAGATCAGAACCAAACATCCATAGAGAAAGCATATTGAAAAGAATGTGGAAAAAATCGGCATGCAAAAAGCTATAAGTAACCAATTGCCATATCCAAAAATCAGAGACTTTTGCGGGATTGAGCGCAAAAATTCCCTCTAAAATAGGCTGATTGAAAAGGAATGTTAAAAGTAATTGTAAAAGAAAGATTACAGAATTAATGATAATGAGATTTCGAACAATAGGAGTGATTTCAGGTCCAAATCGAGTCTGGTAACCATAATTAGAAGCCATAATACCAGGATTTGAAGTATTTCTGGTTTCTGCAAATCCATTTTCTGAGTGACTTTAGAACCTTTTGGATTTACCTTGTAGTTAGTGAAAGTCACTCTACATGGTGTAAGGGGTTCTATTCCGGCTCCTCTAAAAAATAAAGAATATAAGGAAAAGACCTTAGAAATCTTACACCTATTTTCCCATTCTAGCTTTCGAAACACAGGGGATTTGAAATCTTTCTGGCAGACATTACCGCCACATTTACGTTATACGGCTGGTGGAGACACTACCTGTGTCTCCGTGGTTTCTGAATCAGGAAATACCTATGTAATTGATTTTGGGACTGGTGCAAGGTCTCTGGGAGATGAACTAGTTCCTAAGATTTTAGCATCAAAAGAAAATTACATTCTAGATGTATTCATCACTCACACGCATTGGGATCATATCCAAGCTATCCCTTTTTTCAAGCCGCTCTATTTCCCCAATGTAACAATTCGATTTCATTCACCATATCCTGATCTAGAAGATAGATTGATTAAACAGATGGAGAAAGAATACTTTCCTATAGTATTCCATTCTACTTCTTCTAAGAAAGAATTCCATCTTTTCCAACCAGGGGATGTTTTGGAATTAGAAGATGGCAAAATAAAAGTGGAAGTCCATCCTTTAAAGCACCCAGGTAATTCCTATGCATACAAATTTATAGAAAATGGAAAACGATTTATATTTGCTACGGATGCAGAATTCACAGGGGAAGATCTAGAATATATTCGTGGTATCTCTTCCTTTTTTGAAAAGGTTGAACTCTTAGTCTTGGACTCTCAATATACATTAGATGAATCATTTGCAAAATTTGATTGGGGTCATACTGCTTATACTATGGCAGTTAATATTGCTACCCAATGGAAGGTTAAGAACCTGGCTTTAACTCATCATGAACCAGCTTATGATGATAAAAAAGTTTTTGGAATATGGGAAGATGCAATAGAACACAAAAGCCATTTAAAAACCAGTAAAGTAAAAATCCATCTTGCAAGAGAAGGAATGAGTTTTAAAATTTAATTGTATTAGGACTATATGAACGATAGCAAGAAGCTCTCAATAACTTTAGGAATATTTTTCACCATAGCAGTATTAGGTGGTCTTTTCTTCGGGTATATCATTGCAGAGGTCTCGGAAGGAAAGGAGCTCACGAAGCTTGCTACTTACCAACCTACAACTCCAACTAAACTTTACGATATCAATGGTGTCATGTATGCAGAACTATATAGGCATAAACAAGAACTCTTAAAATTTGAAGAAATCCCGCCTCATGTTATAAATGCTTTCCTTTCCGTTGAAGATGATAATTTCTATAACCATTTTGGGATAGATTTCAAAGCAATAGTTAGAGCAAGTGTTGTGAATCTTATCAACTTGCGAATTGTTCAGGGTGGATCTACTCTAACTCAACAGTTAGCTAAAACGATATTACAAGATCGTAAAAAAACATTTGCTCGAAAATTTATTGAAGCATTGCTTACCTTGCAAATCGAACAGGAATACGCCAAAGATGAAATTTTAGAGGTTTATTTTAATTTAATTTATTTAGGTCATGGAACAACGGGACTTTCGAGTGCTGCCTCAGTTTACTTTCAAAAGGATGTGCGCGATCTAGATATAGCTGAAGCGGCCCTACTTGCTAGGCTTCCTAAGGCTCCTGTCAAATACTCTCCTTTTAAAAATCCAGATATAGCTCGCTCGGCACACAAAGATGTTCTACGTCTTATGGCAAAATACGGCTATATATCTGAAGACAGTGTAAATATTCTTCATGAAGATTTCTGGAGAAGATACTGGCCGGTTGTAATAACTCAATCCCCCTCTAGATCTACTCGTGGCACTCGTTTAAACCGAGCTCCTTATTTTACAGAATGGGTTCGTTACAATTTAGAAAAAGAATTGGGTGATGAATTGGTTTATTCAGGTGGGCTTAAAGTTTATACTACAGTTGATATTCGTAAGCAAGAAATTGCAGAAGAAGAGTTAAGACTTGCTCTAAAAGAACAGGATAAAATCTCGTTTGGAATTAGCAACCGTTATGTGGGAGGAGCTGACAAGTCTCTCGTTGGACTGTATAATTTATTCGGAACAATTTTTCCAGTAGGTGTTCCTTACATTACAAGTTTAGATGATAAACAGCTATTTAGACAATCCTTAGAAGGTAGTCTTTCTGATTCCCTAGAATTACTAAGCATTCTTACGCCTGATGAAAATTTACATTCTTCTATTAAAGAATTTAAAAAATTATCTGCTGTATTTTCGAGAAATTTACATGTGGAAGGGGCTTTTATTACTATCGACCATAGAACGGGTTATATAACAACTATGGTTGGTGGATCAAAGTTTACTCCTAAGAACCAATTCAATCGTGCTATGCAAGCAAGACGTCAAACAGGTTCCTCTTTCAAACCTTTTGTCTATGCAGCTGGAATTAATGAACGTGCGGTTGGTTCTGGTACTGGCATGATGGACGCTCCTTTAACTACAATTACTGAAGAAGGTGAAGGCTGGTCTCCCCAAGATATATCGGGAGATTTTAGAGGGATGGTTCCATTAAACAGAGCATTGAGTTTATCATTAAATATTGTCTCTGTTCAGGTCTTGCTTAGAGCAGGAGTGGACGCGGTTATTGATTTTGCAAGTAAGGTGACAAAAGTTCCCAAGCAAAGATTCCCCACAGGTCCTGCACTTGCTTTGGGAGTTGCTGAGCTTACTCCTTTTGAAATGGCAACTGGTTATTCGATTCTTGCCAATCGCGGGAAAAATGTAATCCCGTTTACTGTTCGTTATGTGGTTGATCAAAGTGGAAATATCCTTTTGAATAAGGAGCTAGAAATTCGCCAAGAACTCGCAAGGCAAACTGAGGATGGTAGTATCCAAATTATTCCAGAAGGCACAGCTTATATCATTAAGCAGATGTTAATTGGTGTTGCAAACGGAGGAACTCCGACAGCCGCCCTTAGAGGAAATCAATTTGGTTCTAACTACAAAGGGGAATCTGGAGGTAAGACAGGATCAACATCTTCTTATACCAATGCATGGTATTGTGGTTTTGACCCCCAACTCACCTCTGTTGTCTACATGGGATTTGATAAAAGTTCATTATCTCTAGGCAAGGGGCAAACAGCAGCAGCTCTTTCGGCACCTATTTGGGGTCGAGTCTATCGTCGTTTTTATGAAGGAAAATCGTATCCATCTTTTAAGGATAATCCTGATCCATTTCCAGAAGACGTAGTTAAAGGTGGAGTCTGTGGCTTTAATGGGCTTGCCCCTAACGAAAATTGTCCTGGAGGAAGCAATCTTTACTTGAAACCAATCACAGTAGGTGGAAGAACTTTAGCAGTTCCTGGAAACCGCCAATGCGATGGTGATAGAGACCATTACAGATCTATGGATATAATGGACTTCTTAAAGAATGAATATGAATTCACAGATGAGGAAATTGGAAAAGAGTAATATACAATTTCTTAGACAAACCAATATCGTTTTGCTTACTTTCTATACAATTTGATGGATATTCGTATCAAATTGTATTTCTATATTTTATTTCTTTCTTATTAATCTGAATCTCTTGCCTTGCAAGAGGCATATTGTAATAATTAAAGGCAATCTGTATCTGGCATAGTTCTTGCAATTAATAAGGCAAGAGGTCGCAGATGAAATCATTCCATTCTAAGTTATTTTCCATTTCATTACTTTTAGTTTTTTTACTGTCAACATCCCAAGCAGGAGCTAGTCTTTTCGCTAATGAAGAATTTGATGAAGTAGAAGATGAGGTAAATGCATTAGTAGAAAGATTTGATAATTCAGTTTTAGTGGAGATTTCCAACCGTTTGATTAAAATTGCATCAGAAGAAGATCTTGATAGAGATTACTATAATGCGATAAAGCATTTTAGGCAGGGTCTTAGACTGAGAGAAAAATTGAATTTAAATTCAACTAAGAGTTATGCAAATATTTTATTGCTAACCTCAATGACTGAACATAATTTTGGTGCATCCTGCGATGCCAAAGAGCATGCAGAGCAAGCTAAGAATTTATACCAAAAATTGAATCATGAAAAAGAAGCAAAGCTTGCAGATGAAGGAATTCTTGAATATCGAAACGCTTGCCTAGTAATGGTTGTTAATGGCTAATTGGATTTAGGTCGGGAGATTGTATTCCATTTCCCGCCTTCCATTTTATAATGTTCCCCTATATAGGTTTTTTTACAGCCAATGCAGACTTTAGCTTCAGAATCTTGGAATGATTCAACCCAATCATAAATTGGTTTTATAACTACTTCGCCTTTTTCGTTAGCGAAACCCATCTTATCATCTTGAATCATTCGATAATAACCCTCTGAGATTGGATCAGGTCCATTATCAAAATTAAAAACTTCGTGAAGAATTCCTTTGTCCTTTTGAAAAGCAACCCAACCTATTTTAGTAAGTAAAAAACTGAGTTTGTTTTTATTATATTCGGGAGAAGATTCAAAAACAGAAATATGGTAGGACAAAATTTCTTTCTTCGGAATACGACATTCATAATCTATGAATTTAAAACCAGCAATGGGAGATGATTCTTTTTTCTTGTTGGACTTTTCAATTCTTGTCTTTTCTGAGACTACATCGCAGGAATACTTTGATATTTCCTCTGGAGATTTCCCATATACAGATTGAAATTCTAAAAGAGAGTAGTTGTAATTTTTATAGACTGCAGATTTTACTTTTCTGCCTGGTTTCAAAATAACACTGTCATTGTTAATTACGATTTCTGGATTAGAAATAATTTGAACAGAGTCTTTAGCAATTAAATTAACTGTAGTACTAATAAAAAAGAATCCTATTGCGAGTATGGAAAGAAATTTCATGGTTTGCCGCCTATTTTTGTGATTCCCAAACAAATTATATATTGAAATAAGTTATTCGGAAAAATATTTTCTAAGTAATCAAAACTGGAAATAAATGAAATCCTTCCCATTTTCTCCAAAAATCCCTAATAATAAAAGTATCACTACGCCAAAAATTGGTAAAAGAATATCTTGGAATTTTTTTAATTTTTGGTAAAAGTAGGGGTGTTTTTGAAATACATTGAAGATCATAGTCAACGCTAGGAAGCTTAAGATCTCATCTATTCTATCTAAAGTAATTCCTTGAACTGGGAACCTTGCTAGACCTGAGAAATAATCTATAGCAGCAGATACAGACTCAGTACCATTAGCGCCACATCTAAAGAAAATCCCAGAAACAGAAAAAATCACGAATGTAAGTATGATTTTCAATGGAGTAAGAAATTTATTATCAAGGAAGGATTCCTTTCCTATGAGCTTTTGCAACCAGCGTTCGATTGCAATGAAGCTTCCTAAGAAAGCTCCCCAAAGGACAAAATTTATATTAGCACCATGCCAAAGTCCACCTAAGGTATTTGTTATAACTAAATTCCAATTGGATCTAGCAAAACTTGCTTTTCCACCACCTAATGGGATATAAATATAATCTCTAAGCCAAGTCGATAAAGTCACATGCCATCTTGTAAATAGATCCCTCATTGAGCTTGCAAGCAGTGGGCCGTAGAAATTTTCTGGAATTTCGTAACCAAGTAAGTTAGCTGAACCCCTTGCTATGTCTGTATATCCACTAAAATCACAGTAAACCTGACAGGCAAAACCAAACAAGGTGATCCATAAAGAATAGGGATCATATTGAGATGGTGACAAATACAAAGGTGAAATGATAATCGCAATATTTTCAGCAATTACAACTTTCTTAAACAATCCTCCTATGATCAGGAATAATCCCTTTTTCATACGATCTGGATCGATCGTTGGATTATTCATCTGAGGGAGAAAATTATCCGTTCTCATAATTGGCCCTGCAATCAATTGAGGAAAGAAGAATATAAAAAGAAAATAATCATAAAATGTGATCCGCTCTTTAGCCTGTCCTCGATGGATATCAATTTGGAGAGCGATCAATTGAAAAGTATAGAAACTTATAGCTAAGGGTAGAAGAATGTCCCATTCACTTGAGAATGTTTTAACAGATTGGCTTCTAGTTAGAAAATAAATGGAATCAGTGAAAAAGTAAAAATATTTAAATATTCCTAAATTGATTAGGTTCAAGATTATGATGTACTTAATTGAATTGTTTGTATCTTCTTTTTTCTCCTTTTTATTCCAAAGATAAGATGAATACCAATAGTTTCCTGCAACCACAGCAATAAAATGAAAGAGAAAAGGAACACTGAAATAAGCATAAAACAAAATAGAAGCGATAACAATAGTTAATTTCTTGCCTGTTTGATTCACATTCCAATAAATTAGGTATGTGAAAGCAAACAAAAAGAAATAGGGTAGAGAATTAAATAGCAATTACAAGCTCCAAAGGTAGAAGAATTTAGCAGTAGAACTAGGAGTTATTATTTTCTCTAAAAGATTTTCTTTATTCTGATCAAGATTGGCTTGGTAGATATTTTCAACCTTACCAGATCCTCTAGTATATGTAATGATTCTTGGTTGGTCGTTATTAGATCTTTTTATATAGTTGCCATGACGCATTAGCTGTGGAACTAAATCTTCAAAATAACCAATATGATCAACCAATCCTAATTTCTTTGCTTGTACTCCTGTAAAAATTCTACCATCACAAAGTGGTTTCAATTGCGACTCAGTCATTTTGGGTCTACCCTTTTTCACAACATCAAAGAAACGCTCGTACATACTGTTCACAATTCCTTGTAGTATGCTTCTTTGTTCGGGACTAAGTTCTTGGAGTGGAGAGCCAATAGCCTTGTTGTTCCCAGATGTAATTGACTGATCTTTTACACCAATTTTGTCTAGTCCTTCCTTTACGTTGATTCCTTGTAGAACTACTCCAATAGAACCTGTAACGCTAGTTGGATGAGCAGTTACTATATCAGTTGCCATTGCAATGTAATAAGCTCCACTTGCTCCAACATCGACAAACATTGTCATCACTGGCTTGTTTGATTTACGTTTGAATTCCATTATTTCGTGATAAATTATATCAGAGGCAGTTACTGTGCCACCAGGCGAATTTATTTTTAGGATAACTGCTTTTACATCTTTGTCTTCTTGGGCACGTTTTAGATTTTCTTTGATTACTGAAATAGGAGATTCAGATTTTATTCCAAAAAAGCTTTCTCTTGTCTCATCCGATATGACTCCGTTTATGGATATCATTGCGATTTTATCATCATCTTTACCTTGGATCACTACTTCTTCCAGATTTGGAAATCCTGTTTTTCCGATAGGAAGAACAGAGAAAAATGAAATACAATTGTTCAAATTGAGTGCAAGCAATAGCGCAAGGGAAAAGGAGATTTTACGGATTGATGTCATAATTCCGTTTTAAAGGGTGATTGATTGGCTTCAATCTTTTTTGCAATCAAATTGAAAAACTCCGCTCAAATACGTCCAATCAGTGATGGCTAAACCAAGCTATTTACTTACAGAGAGATCCTTATTCTCCTTTCTGCCTGATAAAGGCTGCCAATGGACCGAACTATTATTACAAATCCCTACGGAATTGGAAAATGAAGAATCTATTTCGCTAATAAATGGATACGAGGAAGAGAAAGGCTTTTTCTCTTCGGGAAATTTTTGTATGTTTCCTTGGGTAAATCGCATGTGGCCAAATAGTTTTATAAAACAAAAAGAATTGCAAAATCTTTCTTCATCTTTGGACTCTGACCTTGCATTGGATGGAAATGGTTTCCCATTGCACGGAAGAATTTTTGGAAATCAATGGAATCAAACGAAACAGGAGAATCAATTTTATCTTGATTATTTAGATCCAATTCAGAATCGAAAATGTCGAATAGAGCAAAGTTTTGACTTAGGTAAATCATCTCTTACAACTAATATTAGGATAAAATATCTAGAACCGGAAGCTTGGATTTATTCTTTAGGATACCATCCGTACTTTCAATTGCCATTTGGTAATGTAGATGATTGGATAATTGAGTTACATGGCGCAGTTCATTCTGTTCCATTAGATCGAAATTGCTTTCCGATTCGAGAATATTTAGATGATATAACTTCCCTTCCAATACCGTCTCTAAAAGTTATTCCGTTAAATGGTATTCATTTGGATCATTTATACTACTTCTCGGAGGGATTACAAATTTCTTTGTACCATCCTGAACATAAGTTTGCTCTTTGGATTGAATCTTTTCCGAACAATTTGTTCGATAATTTTTCATTCTGCCAAATTTATACACCAGACAATCGAAAAAGTATTGCGATAGAGCCTATGCTAACACCTGGTAATTTTGAAACATTATATAACAAATATTTGTTAAGAAATTTTCAAAAAAAAGAAAAAAGTTTCCAATTTTCTTTACAACTAAAGTCAAACAAAAAGAAAGTAAAAAAATAGAACTATTCTAAAAATTTAAAGGTATCAATGAGCACAGAACAAATCACTAAATCAATTAAAGAAATAAGTAAAAACATTCTAGAAATAAAATATTTCGCAGAGAAAAAAAATACTAGCAGAACATCTGTTTACCGAGCTCTTCAGGATAAGAAATTAAATGAAGTAATATTAGGTAAAAATTCTCGCTTCATTGTAATGGATGATTCAGCTAAAAAATGGAAGCCTGGAAGACAAAGCTAATTCAAGTTAGCCACCGACTATTTATTGGAATTAGATCCAAGGTATTTGGATCTAATTTATATCTACCACCGGGAATAAAGAATAAAGAATTTATTTTCTCATAACTGCCCTTATTTGGAATTAAGAGTTTTTTTAATGAAGAAAAGCGAGAAGCCGAATCAAGACTTATATCCCCAACATCCCAAGATCCAATTTCTAAATTTTGGTTTTTAAATCTCAAATTCAGTCTGGGATTTTTAAAATCAATTTTAATATCTAAAGAAAGTTTTTTACGATACAATTTTAGTGAAGAACAAAGGTTTTCTATTTCAATATGAGAATAGTCGCTTCCTACATAGACATAGTATCTATCCGATTCTTGGATGTTTTCTTGGTTTTGTACTTCTAGAAAATAATCTCTTAACCAAGCATCAACTTGGAAGCTCTCCTCATAAAGAGAGTAGACCACTTTATTGATATGGCAGTGAACTACAGCAAGCTTTACATCTGATTTCTGAAAGCTGGCAGGTTCTGCCTCAGAAAGAGGGAAATCTTTAGCTATAGAATAGGGTACCTCAGTTATCCAAACGATACTCCAATCAAAAGATAATTCATTTGCGGGGAATAAATTTTTCCTATAAATGGGAAATCTAAGGTAACGATTCCAAGTTCTTGGGTTCCTCGTATATTCAGAAAATTCGAAGAGTATTGACTCCCATCTTTGTTGCTCATCAATTATGCTTTTCTGTGCTATTAAAAAGAAGAGGGAGGCTAAACCAGGCTTGCATGACCAACTTCGAGAAATAGATAGAAACGAATGAGCACAAACTGCTTCCTCAAATCTAATTGCAATGGAATCGGAAAAGAAGTAATCCCACCAAACTGGAATTTGTCTACGATGATAGGATTTAGGAAAAAAATTTTCCCACTCGGATTGTAATTTAGATTTAGGGATGGCTATATAAGCAGATTCAATAGACCAAGTTAGAGATCTTTTTCTCAAGGAGAATTCTGCTTTCAACTTTAGTCTTGTCCAAAGACTTTCCCATTTGTTTTCTAATTGATTCATTCTTTTGCTAGAGCAATGATCTAGGAAATAAGTCTTCCTAGCGAGAAAAAAATCGAATTTCTATTTATATTCTTATTTTTTCAGGTGTTGAAATTAAGAAAGTATAGATCATTGGTACAAAATAAAGATGAATGATCTAATTTTCGAAAATAATGAATTTTTAAATTCCAATCCAGCTTTTCCCATTCGAGTTCTCAGCGAGTGGATTTACCCAAGAGACCAAATCCAAAAATTTAAAATCACAGACACCATTGTGCTTTTCGGCTCTGCTCGAATTCCAAGTCCTGAAGATGTGCAGAAAGAAGAAGCTACCTTTAAATCACAACTTTCTGGACATGCTGAAAGAATTTGGAAAAATAAAAAGTCCCTACTTGGTATCTACAAAGACGCCCAAGAGTTTGCAAAACTTGTCAGTGAATGGGGTGCAAACCTTCATCTAACAGGGGATAAGAGAAAGCTTGTTGTGTGTACGGGCGGAGGTCCAGGCATAATGGAAGCTGGTAACCGTGGCGCCAAGGAAGCTGGCTTCAATAGCCTAGCTCTAAATATCCAACTTCCCTACGAACAGGGAACCAATCCTTATGCTGATCCAGAGATGTCTTTTCGTTTCAAATACTTTTTCATGAGGAAATATTGGTTTATCAAACTCTGTCGTGGTATGGTCGCTTTTCCTGGTGGCTTTGGAACTATGGATGAGCTTTTCGAGGCACTTACTTTGGTTCAAACGCAAAAGATAGCAAGAATTCCCATAGTTCTCTATAAATCGGATTTCTGGAAAAAAATCATCAATTTTGATATGCTGGTGGATTTTGGATTAATTCAAGAGGAAGATTTGGAATTAATTCATTTTGCGGATAGCCCTGAGGATGCCTTCCAGTTTCTCAAGGAAAAGATTCAGTTTTAATTGACCCTATCTTATGATGGGGAAAATTGGACAAATCGAGGAAAATATGGCTAGAAAGTGTATCGTAACAGGTAAGGGAACTACAGCAGGAAATAATGTATCCCACTCTCATAAGAAAACTAGAAGAATCTGGAAAGTAAATGTTGTTTCCAAAAGAATTTTCTTGGAAGATGAGAACCGTTGGGTATCCGTAAAGATTTCTACCAGAGCATTGAGAACCCTTAAGAAAAAAGGTCTCAAAGCAGCCATTCTAGATAATGGCAGAAGCCTAGCAGCAATTGCGCCTAAGAAGTTCGTAGGTGTTAAGAAAGCAGTCGCAGCGAAGTAAATCTACTCAGAATTCCTCAAAGACTCCTAAGGTAGACAGATCCTCTACTATTTATGAGGTGATATCAAATCCTTGGGAGCTCGTAAAAGATTATCAATCCCATACAAAGTCTATCTATAAAATTCTTACTAAAGAATTTGGCAAAGTTGAGACTCCCCTAACATATACCAAAGATTATGAACTCTGCATCGCAGTAATTCTCTCTGCTCAGTGTACAGACGAGAGAGTGAACCAAGTGACTCCTGCCTTATTTGAGGCTTTCACTAGTTTGGAAAGTTTTGCTAATGCAGAACCTAAAGATATAGAACCTTTTATTTTCTCTACTGGCTTTTATCACAATAAAGCAAAATCCATAGTAGGGTTTGCCAAAATGTTATACGGAGAATTCCAATCAAAACTACCAAAGACTTTAGAAGAAATGACCAAGCTTCCTGGCTTTGGTCGCAAGACTGCAAATGTAGTTCTTTCAGAAGTCCATGGAATTGTAGAAGGTTTCGTTGTAGATACTCACGTTAGACGAATTACTTACCTCTTAGGTCTTACCAAATTCAAAGATCCTATTCGCATTGAGAAAGAAATCATGCAGAAGGTTCCCAAAAAATACTGGGATGCTCTTTCGCTTTATCTAATCTTTCATGGAAGAAAAACATGTATAGCAAATCGTCCGAAGTGTACTGAGTGCAAATTGTCCAAACTTTGTCCAAGTTCTTTAACTAAGAAGCAGTAACTAAGATTAAATAATTTCCTTTCTCAAGCGAGAGTTCATTCTCTTCCTTGTAAGTCTTAAGTATAATTCCATCTTGTAAATTGAATTCAATATCGAGTGCAAGCTCATTAAGTAGTAATAGATTGAAATTCCATTTTTTTAGAATAGAGACCAAGTATGAATCCTTACTGTCATAATAAAATTTAGGAAGGGATTCAATATTGTCTCCCATATAGACAATAAGATTAAAATCAGAATTCGAAATGAATTTTTTTGGAATTTGATTGTAAATTTCTTTCCAGTTTTCTTGGCTGGATGAACCAAACAAAAGAAGATCAGGTTGGTAATATTTTATTTCATCATTGAGTGCTTTCTCAAAATATTCAGAAAGAGAATATTTGAAATCAATAACTTTGTTTTCATTTTCAGAAATGAGGCGAAGGTTCTCGTATAAGACAGCCATCTCATTTTGACCTTTCTCAATATCGAAATTGAAATTCTGGTTCACGTGGAAGCATTCGATTTGGGATTTAGAAAAGAGTGAAAATACTAGTTTTGTAAGATTGATTCCTGTTGATGGTTTTGCAAAGGAAATTAAAATCTTAGGTTCTTTCAGGCTTATAGATTGTTTAAATTTTATTTCTCTAGATTGAAAAAGTTTTTGCACCAAAGATAATGATGGTGAGGTTATGAAAGTCGTTACCAAAGCCATAATCACCATCATTGTAAAAAGCTCTGCTCCTATGAATCCAAGTTCATAGCCAATGTTGAGAATAACTAGCTCCATGAGACCTCTGGTGTTCATAAGTATGCCTATTACCAAAGAGTCTTTCCAGGATTCACCCAAGATTTTGGCTGTTAGAAAACTGCCTCCGAATTTTCCCAGAATAGCAACTGTTATAATTAAAAAAGTAAGTAAAATTAGATGGTATGAGTTTAATAAACCGATCTCAGTCTTAAGCCCTGAATAGGCAAAGAAAATAGGTAAAAGATATACCGTTGCAAAATCTTCTAAGCGAATGAAAATCTTCTCTCGGATTTTCAAATGAGGAGACAGAACAGTCCCGGCAATAAATGCACCAAATAGAGAGTGAATTCCCATCATTTCAGTGAAAAGAGAAGAGAAGGTTAACCAAATTAAAATAAGAAAGAAAAGAAATTTTGGTAAAAACTTATAATCAATGTATTTTTGAAAAGAATATAGAAATTTTTTCCTAACAATAGTAAATGCGAATGTTAAAAATAAAAGTATGCTCAATAGATTGAGTAGAACAGAAATAACACTAGTGGAAGAAGTAATTCCTATTATGAGTGCAAGTAGTATCCAAGCTGTAACATCATCTGCGGCTGCGGCTGTTATAGCAAGCACCCCAGACCTTTCATTCATTAAGTTTTTTTCTTGGATGATTCTTGCGAGAACTGGGAATGCTGTGATGGACATTGCAATTCCCATGAATAAACTAAATCCTAAAAAGTTTATATGGTTAGGAGATAACTCTTCAAACAAAAAAATGGAAAGAACAATTCCCATTAAGAAAGGAATAATAATAGAAGCATGACTGATGACAACTGCTGAGTGAACTTTGCCTTGCAAATTATTCCAATTTGTCTCAAGTCCTATTAAAAACATAAAAAGAATCAATCCAATTTGGCTTAAAAGTTTTAAAGTAAGTAATGAACTTTCCGGAAAGAGAAATTCATAGACTTCTGGGAAGAATAATCCAAGAAAAGAAGGGCCAAGCAGAAGTCCACTTACCATCTCTCCAATAACAGAAGGAGATTTTATATAACTTAAGAGGTGGCTTAACAATTTTGCAATACTTAGTATTACTAATATTTGAAGTAGCAACTTTCCTACGGAATCGTTTAGAGAATGCTGGATAGATTGGAAGAATCCCTGGGTATCTGTATTAAGATTTAAAAAAATTCCTAAGCCATGATTATTTGGAAATAAATTTAATGCCTGATTGTATACAATAAAAATGGAAACTATAAATAATCCTAAAATAGCAAGATAGAGATTACGTGGTTTCATTATTTTGGTTGGATTATAGAATTATATACACTAGTATATTCTTTTACTCGACTAGACCACGACCAATTTAAATTCATAATACGAGTTTGAATCGATTCTAATTGATTTAAATCTTCGTATAATTTTGAGGCTCTTTCTAAAGCTAAATCTAAGGATAGGGGATCTCCTGCTTCGAAAAGTATGCCAGTACTTTCCGAAGGATTATAGGGATCTTCCATTACCGTATTTTTTAGGCCACCCACTTTACTAACTATAGGAATACTTCCATAAGCATGTGAATACATTTGATTGAGTCCGCAGGGTTCGAATAAAGAAGGCATTAGAAAAAAATCAGAACTAGCTTCTATTTTTCTTGCAAAAGATTCACTATATCCTTTATAAAAAAATAATCTATCCAAGTTATGATGCGAATGGTGGAACAATTCATTTTCTAGCTCGTGATCTCCCGAGCCTAGGAAGACAAAGAAAAAAGGAAGTTCGATTTTACTTTTGAAGCTAGCAAGAAAGGTAGCATAACCTTTTTGCCATGTTAGACGACCAATTAGCCCGATAAGAGGCCTTTTAGGATCGATGTCTCTTTCGATTTCTTTGTAGAGGGCAATTTTGTTTTGAATTTTACCTTTTGCTACATTCTTTTGATTGAAAGGAAGTGAAATATTCTTATCTATTGAAGGATTCCATTCTTCAGAATCTATTCCATTGAGTATGCCAATAAAGTCTTTACCCCTTTGTCTTAGATTAAAAGAAAGCCCACAGCCATTTGGTTCCCAAAGAACCTCATCACGGTAGCCTGGTGAAACAGTTGTTACCTTAGATGAGGTTGAGATAGCACCTTTAAGGTAGTTGATTTTCGCTTTGTGTTTCAATATGTCCAGGTTTAAGTAAAAAGGTTCCCCTTTTAAAAAGCCGCAAAGGTATTCTGGATGATCACCTTGGTAGGCTAAATTATGAATTGTTAAAACTGTAGGGAGACCTAAGGGTGATGAACTGTGAAAGTATGATGCGAGTGCTGTATGCCAATCGTGACAATGAAATACATCGACTTCTAGGCTTAAACTTAAATGAAAGCAAGCATAAGAAAAGAGAGCAAATCGGTAGTGTTCATCCGAGTTTTCATAAATTTTGTCCATAGTATTGAATAAGGGTGAATCAAAAAAATAAAGAGTAACGTTTCCTAGTTTTGCTTCCCGGAATTTAGAATCTCTAAGTATAAAAGAAGATTCAGCACCAATGATAGAACCAGGGTGGATAGCTGAAAAAGTTTTGCCAGTGAATTCTGGATTTGTTTTTAGATTTTGAATAAGAGGAAGCGCAACAGAAACTTCATTGCTTACAGATTGTTCTTTAGAAAGTGAGGACAGCATATCTGACAGGCCGCCCATTTTAATATAAGGAAAAAATTCAGCTGTAGCATGGAATATTTTCATGAATAGTGTATTAAAGCCATTCTATTGATCTCACTTCCGTATGGAATTATTTTTCGGTTGTATATTTAGCTTAAAATGAGATTTTGGAATTAAGAATTTTCCTTCTAATTTGAACATTCAACTTAGAACTATTTTAAAAAAACGGAAGGTTATATATGAATTCAAATACATTAAGTGCTCCTCCAACTAAGAACAAAAAGCTCATTGCATGGGTCGATGAAGTTACCGCAATGACTCAACCAGATTCCATCGTATGGTGTGATGGCTCTGAGAACGAATACAATCGATTGATCCATGAATTAGTAGAAGAAGGAATGGCAATCCCTTTGAAAAGAGAAAACAGTTATTTATTTCGAACTGATCCTTCTGATGTTGCCCGAGTGGAAAATCGAACTTATATTTCATCCCTTAAGAAAGAAGATGCAGGACCAACCAATAATTGGGTCGAGCCAGAAGAATTGAAGGCAACCATGAGAGAACTTTATAAGGGTTCTATGAAGGGAAGAACTATGTATGTGATTCCTTTTTCCATGGGGCCTATAGGTTCTGATATTGCTAAGATAGGAGTTGAGATCACTGACTCCGCTTATGTGGTAACTAATATGCATATCATGACAAGGGTAGGGACAAAAGTATTAGATGCATTAGGTGATACTGGAGAGTTTATTCCTTGTCTTCATTCTGTTGGTAAGCCTTTAAAAGAAGGCGAAACTGATGATGGCAAATGGCCTTGTGCACCACTTGATAAGAAATATATTTCCCACTTCCCAGAAGAAAGACTAATTTGGTCTTATGGATCGGGATATGGTGGAAATGCCTTACTTGGCAAGAAATGTTTGGCACTGCGAATCGCTTCTTCTGTTGCTAAGGAAGAAGGCTGGATGGCAGAACATATGCTGATTCTTAAGCTAACGAGTCCAGCTGGCGAAAAGAAATTTATTGCAGCTGCATTCCCCTCCGCTTGTGGTAAGACAAATCTTGCTATGCTAGTTCCGACTATTCCTGGATGGAAAGTTGAAACTGTAGGAGACGATATTGCTTGGATGAAATTTGGTGCTGATGGCAGACTTAGAGCCATCAATCCAGAAGCGGGTTTCTTTGGCGTTGCTCCTGGAACCTCTGAAGATTCAAATCCAAATGCGATGGCATCAATTCATAAAAATACAATTTTTTCAAATGTTGCTTTAACGGCCGATAAAGAAGTGTGGTGGGAAGGTATGGGAACTGAACCAAAGTTTCCATTAATTGATTGGCATGGAAATGAATGGCAGAAAGGTTCCGATAAACCGGCAGCTCATCCCAATGCTAGATTTACAGCTCCTGCTTCCCAGTGTCCTGCAATAGCATCTGAGTGGGAGGATCCAAATGGTGTTCCTATTGATGCAATATTGTTTGGAGGAAGAAGACCGAACACAATTCCTTTGGTAACACAGGCTCGTGACTGGAACCATGGAGTTTTCATGGGTTCTATAGTAGGTTCTGAAATTACGGCAGCTGCTTTGGATCTTAAAGCCGGGACTGTTAGACGAGATCCTTTTGCAATGCTTCCTTTCTGTGGTTATAATATGGGAGATTACTTTCAACATTGGATCGATATAGGAAAGAAGACTTCAGCGGACAAATTGCCCAAGCTTTTCTTTGTGAATTGGTTCCGTAAGAAAGATGGCAAATTCGTATGGCCAGGATATGGTGAGAACTCAAGAGTTCTAAAATGGATTTTTGAGCAGTGCGATGGAAATGGCAAATCAATGGACACAGCTATTGGAATTATGCCAACAGAAGATGCAATCGACCTGCCTAAAGAAGTAAGTGCTTCTCAGTTGAAAGAAATTCTTGCAGTCGATAAAGAAGGTTGGTTGGCTGAATTGAAAGATATTCGTGAAAACCATTATCCAATGTTTGCAGATAAATTACCTTCAGAATTGAAGCAACAATTGGATATCTTAGAAAAGAATTTAAAATCATAAATAGAATTTAAATTCCATATACTCACATATAACCTAGAGTCAGATTACTTTGTCTCTAGGTTATTTTTTATTTTTTCAATCCAAATTTAGTAAAAATTTTTTCTAATTTTTACCTTAAAAGTATTTTCAATTCACAAGTAGCAGCTCTAATCAAGAAATTTCTTATTTTCCTACTTTCTTTATTAAAAAATACACTTGTTTCACAAAATTTTCCTGGGGAAAACCCATTGACTGGTTTCTATAATAGCAAAATTTGGTATTACTATCTGAATTTGGGAGAATATTCATGGATTTATCCGTTCCTTCGTATGTTAAGAACAAGGCTTTGATTGATTGGGTGACTGAAATTGCCAACCTTTGTAAACCAGACAAAATTCACTGGTGTGATGGAACTGATGAAGAATACGACAAACTATGCAATGATTTAGTTGCATCAGGTACTTTTCATAAACTTAATCCTGAGAAAAAACCGAATTCCTACTTAGCCTTCTCTGATCCTTCCGATGTTGCTCGAGTTGAGGATAGAACCTTCATCAATTCCCGTAGAAAAGAAGATGCTGGTCCGACCAACAATTGGGTTGAGCCAAGTGAAATGAAGCAGACTTTAAATAAATTATTCGATGGCAGCATGAGGGGGCGCACTCTTTATGTGATTCCTTTTAGCATGGGGCCACTCGGTTCTCCGATTGCACATATTGGTGTTGAACTTTCCGATTCGGCTTATGTGGCAGTGAATATGAAAATCATGACACGTATGGGCAAGAAAGTATTTGATGTCCTCGGAGATGGAACTTTTGTAAAAGCACTTCATTCTGTTGGTGCACCTTTGGAAAAAGGTCAAAAAGATGTTTCCTGGCCTTGTAATCCTACCGTTAAATATATCTGCCATTTTCCTGAAGAAAACACAATTATATCTTATGGTTCTGGATACGGTGGAAATGCATTATTAGGTAAAAAATGTTTTGCTCTTAGGCTTGCTTCTGCCATGGGTCGTGACCAAGGCTGGCTTGCTGAGCATATGTTGATTCTTGGTGTGGAAGATCCAAAGGGTGAAAAAACTTATGTATCAGCAGCCTTTCCTTCCGCATGTGGAAAAACCAACTTTGCTATGTTAGTTCCTCCTAAGTCTATGGAAGGCTGGAAGGTTACAACGGTTGGTGATGATATCGCCTGGCTGAAACCAGATGAGAATGGGCAACTTAGAGCCATCAATCCAGAAGCTGGATATTTTGGTGTAGCTCCTGGAACTAATTTTGAGACGAACCATAATGCAATGGCAACTCTTCAATCCAATTCAATTTTTACAAATGTTGCATTAACTGCTGATGGAGATGTGTGGTGGGAAGGTCTGACGAAAGAAGTTCCCGATGGCATGACTGATTGGACTGGTAAACCTTATGATAAATCCAGTGGTAAACCAGCAGCTCATCCCAATGCACGATTTACTTCACCTGCATCACAGTGTCCATCTATTGATTCTAAATGGGAAGAGCCTGCAGGAGTTCCTATAGCAGCCATTGTATTCGGTGGGAGAAGAGCAACAACTGTTCCACTAGTATACCAATCTTTCAATTGGAATTATGGTGTTTATTTAGCAGCGACTATGGGTTCAGAAACTACGGCTGCGGCTTTTGGCCAACAAGGAGTTGTTAGACGAGATCCATTTGCTATGCTACCTTTTCTAGGTTACCATGCGGGTGATTATTTCAATCATTGGTTGAACTTCGGTCGTAAACTTCCCAATCCACCTAGAATCTTTGGGGTCAATTGGTTTCGAAAGGATGAGAACGGTAAATTCACATGGCCAGGATTCGGAGATAATATGCGCGTTCTAAAATGGATAGTGGATCGAGTTCATGGTCGAGCATTTGCAGTTGAGTCTCCTATAGGTTGGGTTCCAAAATACGAAGATCTAGATTGGAAAGGAATGGATTTCAATAGAGATTCATTTAACAAAACTATGGAGATCGATAGAGAACTTTGGAAAAAAGAAATTTCCTCCCACGATGAACTCTTCTCAAAGCTCTATGATAGACTTCCTAAAGAATTCACTTGGATCAAAGAATTGATTGTCTCTAGCTTGTGGCGCTCTCCTGAGAAATGGGCATTGGCTGAGGAAAGATAATAACACCAAAACAAAGTATAAGAAAGAGGCCTTTTCCCAAGAGGTCTCTTTACTTAGTTACTGATAATTCTCTTTGCTTAGGTCGTCCACTGAGAACAGTTGTTGAACAGGCTATTCAAGGTGGAGTCGATATAGTCCAATACCGAGAAAAAAACTATCTAGCTTCCATACATAAAGAAGAGTTAAATGATATAGCATCCATCTGTCGAGATTATAACAAGATTTTAATAATCAATGATATGATTTCTCTGGTTGCTGAAGTTCAAGCAGATGGTGCACATATTGGTCAATCAGATGATGATGTAGTCTCTGTTCGTAAAATTTTACCCAACTCTAAGATAATTGGACTTTCTCTTGAGTCCGTGGAAGATTTTAAAAATTATCTAAACTTAGAGAACCTACATCTTTCTAAAAAAGATGAATTCTTATCTCAGACTGCATCAACAAATCGAGATGAATTGCAAACAAAAAATCTAGTTGATTATTTCGGAGTGAGTCCTATTTTCCCAACTGCTACAAAAACTGATACGAAAGTACCCTGGGGTCTAGAAGGCTTACGTAAACTAAGAGATTCAACAGAGATTCCCTTGGTTGCTATAGGTGGTATCAATATGGAAAATGCTAAATCGATCATGAAGGTGGGAGCCGATAGTCTAGCTGTGGTTTCTGCTATTTGTTCTGCTAAAGATCCTAAGAAGGCGGCGAAAATTTTGAAGGAATTGGTTCTAGAATTTTAGTTAAGATTAGCAGTTATGGGGATATTCAAGATATCACAATAATTCATTTAGTTATTTTATAAAATTTTTACTCGATATCTTGGAATCATTTCGAAAATTTTAAATTTATATTTCTGAAAATGATCCCAAGTTTACAATCTAGTGTGAAATAAATCGATTAAAGACCTAATGATCTTCCAATGATTTCTTTCATGATTTCTGTAGTTCCTGCATAAATAGTCTGGATACGTGCATCCAAATAAGCTCTAGCAATTGGATATTCCATCATATAACCATAGCCACCAAAGAATTGCAGACACTCATCTGTATGACGCTTTTGCATTTCAGTTGCATACCATTTCGCCATGGAAGCTTCCACAGTCGTGTTCTGTCCTGACATATGAGTCTTAACAGCTTGGTCACAAAATACCTGAGCCATTTCTAGTTCAGTTGCCATCTCAGCCATTTTGAATTTAGTATTTTGGAAGGAGCCAATTTTTTTACCAAAGGCTTGGCGTTCTTTGATGTACTTAAGTGTAATATTGTGCACCAATCGAGTTGCTTCTACCGCTGCAACAGCAAGTACTAATCGCTCTTGAGCAAGTTTCATCATCAAGTATCGAAAGCCTTGTCCTTGTTTTCCAAGAAGATTTTCTTTCGGAACAATTACATCATTGAAGTAAAGTTCAGAAGTATCCTGGGCTTTGAGGCCGATTTTATCGAGATTTCTTCCTCTTTCAAAACCTTTCATTCCCTCTTCAATCATTACAAGAGAAATAGTTCCATTGTCATGCTTTACAGCAGTTACAACTAGATCAGCTAATTGACCATTGGATATGAATGTCTTCTGCCCATTCACAACAAAGTGGTCACCCTTATCAACAGCAGAGGTTCTGATCCCTTTAAGGTCAGAACCAGCTCCTGGTTCAGTCATAGCAACTGCGAGAATGCTATCTCCGCTGATACAATTTGGAAGCCATCTTTTCTTTTGCTCATCATTCCCGTATGTAGTTATATAAGGCGCAATTACATCGTTGTGTAAGGATATAAAAAATCCAGAATTACCAACTTTAGCAGATTCTTCTATAATGATAATATTGTACAAAAAGTCCGCACCCGATCCACCAAACTCTTCGGGAACATCAGGGCAGAGTAGTCCATTCGCTCCTGCTTTTTTCCAAACTTCTTTAGGAACGATATGTGCCTTTTCCCAGTCTTCGTGAAATGGCTTAACTTCGGTCTCGAAGAATTTTCTTGCCATTTCTCGAAATTGATTGTGCTCGTCTGTAAATTCTATAACTCTTTCCATTTATTTTTCCTCTTAATAGTTAATATATTATGATACTTGATTTAAAAACAAAAATCATTCGTAGACAGTATTCATTCTCATGTATACACCAGGATTTTTCTTTAAGTATTGAACTAAGAGATCCTGTTCTAAAGTATAGACTTCGGAAGACGTTTTGGTAACAAAAGTATAAGTTGAGGGAAGCTTCTTTGTTAGATGAAAAATCTCCCCAACAAAATCACCCACTCCTAGTTCTTTCACTAAATTTCCATTATGGAATACTTCAATACTTCCTTCTCTGATAATATAACCTGCATTAAATGTCTCATTCTCACGAATTAAAGCTGAATGAGCAGGAAATGTCTCAGGAATCATGATAAGTTCTAATTGAGTGATCTGATGGCTTGTTGCACCTTTAAAACTTTTGGATGCCATAATAGTCTTCCATGAGTTTGACTCACGAACTTCATTGAGTCTTTCTAAGTTTTGCTTTAGGTCAGAACCACGGATGAATTGTAGGAAGCGTGATTTTTCAATAGTTAATGCTACAACATCAGTTTCTGCAATAACATCAGCCTGTCTTGTTGTATTTAAAATAAGAGAAGCCTCACCAAAATACTCATAGGTTCCATATCTTTTGACAGGAGTGTCTTTGTCTTCGCCTAGGCCTTCGAATTTTACATTCCCAGAAGCAATGATATAAAATTTATCCCCAGGTGTCCCCTTTGCTATAATCTGTTCACCACGTTTGTATTTTTCTTCTTTGACTATGAGTAAGAATTCTTTTGCCTTTTCTATGGGATAGCCCTGGAAAATATCAATCTGAGACATGATGTCCAAGAGATTATATGCTTCTTGATAGAAGGGCGGTGTAATTTCTGGATAAAGCGTATTTTCAATTCCAAAGGTTGCCAATTTCAAATGAGAATCTTTGGGCATATCTTTCTTAGAAATATGATAGACTGTAATCTTTTTTTGAATTTCTTCTGGAAGACTAGCAAGATAAGAAATTTTAGTATGAAGGGGCGGAACACCTGCCTCGTGGTAGATGATTCTTGGTTCCCAAGGAAAATTCTTTAGAAACTTCCAACGAGATTCTGGTAGTACTTTTTGTTGGTACATTTTGTCCAAGACCTCAGGATCATTCAAATGGTCAGATGTATAGAGAAATGACTGATCATGAAAGAAAAACTGAAATCCAGTGGATGGAATGGAGTGTACAGCATAGTGAAATAGAAATTCTGCTCCACCGATTAAGGTTGGCTTCCCAATAATAATAGGCATATAATTGAAAAGTTCCATCAATTCCTTTTTAGGAATTTTAGTTAGGCTAGAATACTTTCTTAGAAAACTATCCATCACAGTTGCTGTTGCAAAAATTGTGATCTTACCTTCTTCTAATATTTTTTGGAAAGTACCAGCATCATGATCCGCATGACAGTGGGTTAGAATTACATTATTGATGAGTTTAGGATTCACATTAGATTCTCTGAGCCATTCCGTTGAATTCACAGGCGGATCAACCATAATTCCTTGGTGGTTGATCCAAAGGATGAAACCTGATGTGTTATCATCAGGATCAAATCCATGGGAAGGGCCAAGACAGGTAATCCCTAGAAGTGGTGCTTGGAACGGTTCTTCCATTCTCTTTCCAATATCATATTTGATATTAAAACCAACTTCGCCTGGGATTTTATATGAGTCAGCTTTATCTGTTAGTAAAAATTCTCCAGATTCTAATTTCTTAATGTGAACAGATCCAAAATTGACTTGGTTATTATTAAATAGTATAAACTCTACAACATCTTCAAGAGTCTTATAACTCCTAAAGAATGCCATCTCAGCAACCATATCTGGAAAACCAAAACTGTCTTCCCCATCAATGTATTCCGAAGCTAAGTCAACATTTTCTGGTCCCATTAAGGATTCTTTAAGAACGGTCGTTAGTTGCTCTTTCTGTTCAGTTGTGCAAATAATATAGGTTTTCTTTTTTCGAAGAAAGAAGTTAAAATAAATAGGGAATTCTAGCTCAGCAACAGAAATCCCTTTTTCAACATGAAAGAATTTATTAGGTAGAACAAAGACCAATGGAGTTTTTTTCTCAAAATCCATTGTGTCTTTAATTGTCTCAGGCGGTGAACCAAATTGAATATATCCTTCCGAGGTATCGACAAGGTAACCTCCCCGAGGGAGTTCTGTAAAATTTTGTTTCGCTGCAACAACCATAGTTCTACCTAATTTATTTCCGATCTACTTATGGTTTTCTATGAATTTTTTGATTTGTGGTTTTGGTAAAGCACCTATCATTTTATCAACTAGTTTACCGTCTTTGAAAAGAAGTAGTGTTGGAATGGATTGGATACCCATTTTCTGTGCAGTGTTTTGGTTTTCGTCAACATTTAATTTCTTAATAGATATATCAGTCATCTCGCCAGATAGTTCATCTAAAACGGGAGCAACCATTCTACATGGTCCACACCATTCTGCCCAACAATCAACTAATACTAGTCCTTGGGAAACCTCTGAATCAAAATTTGAGTCGGTAACTGCTTCAAGCGCCATATAAATCTCCTTTCCAAACTCCACATTAGACAAGAAAGGGTTTTAGTCTATTTTTTCTTTTTTTTCTTTTTCTCTTCGTCAGAAGTTTCGAGGTCTTCTACTTTATTCTTTAGAGACTCGATTAAGGTTTTCGTTTTCTCAAGATCTTCATTTTCACCAGTAATCTGCATGATTTTACGAGTGAGATCTAGCATTACGATAGAGGTCTTGAGGTCGGTTGCATTTTGCGTAGAAAGGTCAAATTTAGATCTATATTCTTGTGCAGCAAAGTTAGCTAAAGATATAATGAGATTGAAATGTTCTCTTTGGATATAATAGTCAGGGTTATCTAAATCTTTTCCTTTTTCAAATTCTCTAAAGTCGAAAAGATTTTTCGCAACACCAGCTATACGGTAGTGAACATCTGGCCAGCTGAATTTCCATTTACTGTTTGGACCAAAGGCAGTGATTGTTTTTTTAGTACATTCCTGTAGAGCTTTCACTAAATTCAATCGTTGGTTATGGCTAAATCTAGTAATTGTATCTAATTTTTCTCTATTTTCATTCAAGGAGCCATCAATATCTTTCCCAACAGATTGCTCTATATAGCTTAGTGAGTTGGAAATTTCTTTTTTAGCTGTTTCTAAATAATTGACAACATTGATTCCTTGGATAGAAACTGAGAGCTCGTTCATTAAAAGGTTTGTGTTGATTACTTTTATAGCATTGATCGCCATAGCTATGTTGTAGTAGGGCGTCATATCTGGATTTTTCTTTAGTTGGGTCTTATAAACGCTGAGCTCTTTCTTAAGCTCTTCCAGGTAAGCTTTGAATTCAGTTACTTTATCACTGAATTCTTGTTTTTGTTCTTTTGTTAGAGCCATAGTTCCCTTAGAATTATCGGACTAAGGGAGTATGGATTGAAGGAAATTCTACTTCCTGCAAATAAATAGCTTAGGCTTTAGTATCTAAGTATCTTCCAGAAGATTTAGTATTGTCTACCTGCGTATTTGTTTCGGCACTATAGTTGGCAGATGAGATAGGAGGTATAGAATCAGGTCCTCGGTCTTGGACTTGCATTTCTGTACGAATGCTAGATTGTACTGCCATTGGATGAGCTGAATGAACGTTTTGTGATCCTATTTCCATAAAATCCCCCTGATTTCATCCTATTACACTTCATTTTCAAAGAATGGCAAGTACTTTTTACAGAAAAAGATAGACGCATCTATAATATAGATCGAAACTGAAAAATATGCCGAACCAAGCTCAAAATTCCGCGTATTTTGTTCTTCCTCAAAAGAGAGATCTATTGGATATAATGGAATCTTACCGTTATATGAATTCTGCTTTGATGGAAGAATTACTGAAAGAAACAACCTGGGATCATGGAACGGGTTGGGTTCAATTGAATATATCCCCTTGGGACTGGAGAACTCGCCTAGAAAAGGAGTTACCTCTTTCCTATCCTCGAGCTTCTGAATAAAAAAAGCACCATGTAGGTGCTTTTTCTTTAAACTATTTGAAGTGAATAACTCACAACCAAGCTTGCTATCTCCTGCTTTAGTAAGTCATTTTTAAATCGCCAATATCAATGATGCGTCGAATGAGAAGATTATTTTTCTCTTTGTTGGGATCAAAAACTAGAATTCCTACCTTGTTGAAAGTCTTAAAGTTCGGTCTGTACTCAGTGTAGTGATGAGTAATAATAGTAGATTGGTATTTATTACTGTACAAGGTGTAAGAATGATCTTTCAAAGTTTCATGACGGAATGATTTCTTTTCTTCGGCAGTTTGGTTCGTGTAGTTGTGCACAAGAATTTTGTCTTTGGCTGGGCCTTCTTCACCGTATAAAGTGAATGGTAGGGCTTTAGCAGGATTTTCAGTAAGATATCTCATATATTCATCAAAATTTGGCTCGCCCATTTCTGCTTCATAGCCTCGAAGAATCATTTTATCGACTTCTGCTTGTTTTTTATTAAAAGCTTCTTCTCCCCAAATCTCTTTAGGCTCAACATTTACGGGCATTATATTGGAAAAAGTTACAATTCTTTTGTCTGCTTTAGGATTCCAGGGTCTCCATGATGGATAAGGAACTAATTTTCTTTCGTCATCATTTTGAGCATCTCTTTCGTTAACTGCAATTACATAGATACTATAATTATTTGGTTTATTGGTTCTGGATTCCAATTCAATCTGAACATCTAAAAGTTCGCCCTTACCTGTATCAGCATGTCTTCTTACGAAGGATACTTTCTTCAATTTAATTCTTGGATCATAATAGGCTAGAGGATAGTAAGGCTCTTTATTATTTACAGAGGCCGTGTTTTGTCCTGTACCTTCTGCTCCACCTTGGTTCTGAGCCCAAGAGTCTCTAGAATAGGGTAGTGTAAATAAGATAGAGGTTAAAATGATGAGTATCTTCTTCATAGTTGTAGTCCCAAGTTGGTCTTATTAATACTTATCGTGTTTTAGGTAGGGAAAGATTAGGATTTCTTTGGAAAAAACTTTTACTTCTTCATAACATTATGGTCGTCTACATGAACAACTTTAGGCTCGTATGCTTTCGGAACCTGAGCTGCTTCAAGCTGTGCATAGGTAATGATAATTACCTTATCACCTTTCATGCCAAGTCTCGCACATGCACCATTTAAGCATATAGTCCCAGATCCACGCTTCCCAGCGATAATGTAGGTCTCGAATCGGGAACCATTGTTGACATTTACAACTTGTACTTTTTCATAGGGAATCATCCCAGCAGCATCCACGAGATCCATATCAATGGTAAGACTGCCTTCGTAATTTAAATCGGCTTCTGTAACGGTAGCGCGGTGAATTTTGCCTTTGCAGATTGTTATAAACATCTAATTTGTACCAAAAACTATAGGGCTTTCTAGGCTCAAGGGATATTTTTTATTCAAATGATTTTTCACCAATTTAAACAGCCCGTTAATTATTTAGACTATATAAATTTCCAAGATACGTCACGAAAAAAAAAGCGTGAATCGATACTTTTCTTAGAGCATCCTCCAACAATCACAAGTGGAAGTTCAGCAACACCTTCCAATTTATTGATAAGTGAGGAAATTTTGCATGAAAAGGGTGTTGGCTACTATGAAATCCAAAGAGGTGGTGACTTCACTGGACATGAATTGGGTCAATTGGTGGTTTATTTCCATCTCAATCTAAATGCAAGAAATCTAAGTATTGGAAATTTTCTAAGGGAAATGCAGGAGATTCTTATCCAATCTATCTATAAAATATGGGAGATTGAGCTGATTTTGGATAAAGAAAGCCCTGGTTTGTATTTAAAATCGATACCTGAATGGAAAATAGTGAGCCTTGGGGTCTATTTTAAACAATTTTTTACTAGTTTTGGTTTCGCGATGAATCTCTCTAATGATTGTTCTGTGTTCCAATTTATCAATCCCTGTGGAATGAAATCAGAAAATATGAAAAGTCTCGAAATGATTGGTGCCGATCCTAGCTTACGTCAAAATTTTATTGATTTATATTCAGAAAGTTGGATGGAACTTTTATCGAAAAAATATCCTGCACCGAATTCTAAAAGCTACCGATGGTTGTAATGAGGGAATACTTTGTTTTACTTTCGAACTATAGCATTTTCCATTCTTTTATTAATTCTGGGCGAAGCTATAGCTATCTCAGCTGTTACTTGGTCTTTTCTAGAATCAGCAACTTCTTCTTTCCAATTCATCAAAGTTTCATCTGACAACAGAGCACGCGATACAGTTGTATCTCTTGCAAAAGCTTCAGAAATCAGAATGAATTCAAAAGGTTATTTAGAACTCCAGAAAACATTCTCTCGATTAAAATCCATAACCGAAAAAGATCCTGATGGTTTTCGCGTATTAGAAATAATTCTTTTAAATCCCAATGGAGTAGTCCTTGCTAATTCAGAAGCTGAGGAAATAGAAACTTCCTTAAAAGAAAGAAAAGCAGATGAGAAATACAAATCAAATTTATACGAAAGTACACGTCGCATGAGAAAATGGCAATATCCAGAGCCAGTTATACTTCCAGAGAACCTTCAACCTAGTCAAAAATCCAATTGGATAATGAACCAATTGGAAATATTAGTTTATAAATTTTTCCCTGAAGCGAAAGAACAAAAGGCAATGGCATCAGTTGCTGTCTACCATGAAACTAAGTTAGATGTTGTTGGTGGTATACATTTGGTTTATAGCAGAGGGAATATTTCTTTGTTCTTAGACAAACAAAAAGATATATATTTATGGATGCTAAGAACATATGCTATCTTAGCCTTTGTTATCAGTCTCGCTTTAATTATCATATTCATCATTGTATCTATATTCAATGCTCGTAACTCTGATATCAAAAAGAAACATATTCCAGAGACAGCAACGAATCCTCCTTTAGTTCAGAAGATTGTTGTCCAAGAAGAATTGCCTAAATCAGAAGCTGTAGTAATGGATGAGGAAAAACATCAGCCTAACAAAGAATCAAGCCTAGAGCCAGTTTCTACGCCCATTCCTGTTAATCCTACTCCCTCAGTAAAAGTAGAAACACCAAAATCACTAACAAATCCTATGCGAAATCCAAGCGAATTTTCTGTTCAAGAAGAACCAGAACTTACTAAAAGAAAGGTCGTAGATGCAATCTACTTAGGTAAAAATGGAAGTTAGAGCATTAGAATCAGAAAGTAGCTTGATCATATATTTAAAAGGAATTTTAGATACATCCAATGCTAGAGATTTGGAAGAATATCTTGAAACGAGAATTTCAGCAGGATACCAGAAATTCTTATTGGATTGTTCTCATTTGGATTCTCTTTCATCAGGTGGAATTTCATTCTTATTAAAACTTTCTGTAAAAATGAAATCAAATTCTAAAGTAGTTTATATACTTACTCAAATCAACCAAGAAGTTACAAAGCTTTTACGATTGTTTGGTTTGGAACATAGATTAAAAATCTATAATAATTTAGAAGAAGCAAAAGCTTATCTTGCGAGAATTCCAATCTATCAAAATCAAAATTCTGCTTCGCAAATTAAATCCCATCCATTAGAAAGAAAAGTAAAACAAGCAAATCAAATACAATTTTATTATAAAGGCAATACGAAATCTAATGCTCTTGGATCTTCTTCTAATTCTAGATTGAATTTAGAAAATGAAAGAACTTCATCTTTAGTAAAAAGTCAAAAGTGGAATATAGATACTCCTAGTCCCCAATCATCCTGGCAGCAAGCCAGTAAGATTTCTTCTGAAAAAGTTTCAATTCTTGAACCTGTAGAAGATAAATCAACAACAGATCAATCTAAGAAAAATTCTGATCCCTTGGAAGAAAAAATCCATGAAATGAAATTGGAATTAAGCAATGAATTAAAACATGAAATGAATGAGGGTATAAACCGAATTCTTTCTGCTATTCCATCAAATTTAAATTTAAAAAATGAATCATCAAATCTTCAAAATTATTCACACTCTGAATCTAAAATAAATCTATCTTTAAGTGAGACTGCAGACAATTTAAAATCCGACTTACTGCTTAAGTCAGAATTAATCTTTTGCGAAGCCTGTGGAACTAGACTAAGAGTTAGGGATTTTGGAAAATATAAATGTCCTGCTTGTTCAGTTGAATTTAACTATAATGAAAATGGTTCAACATCTTTTCTTGAAAAACTTCTGTGAGTAACACCAGCGCAAAGAAGAGTATAGCTCTTTCCTTTTATACTTTGCTTTCAAGAGTGCTTGGGCTTTTGAGAGATCATTTCATGGCTACCAGTTTTGGAACAGGTATGGTTGCCTCCGCATTTTCCGTAGCCTACAGACTGCCCAATATGTTTCGAAATCTTTTGGCAGAGGGAACACTTTCCCAATCCTTCATGCCTATTTTCTCTGAATACGAAAGCCGAAGTAAGGAAGAAGCGAAAGTAATGACTGGTTCAGTGATTTCTTTTTTATTTTTTTTACTAAGTCTTTTTATCGCGGGTTTCTTATGGGCAGCTCCTTATTTTATTCCAGCCTTAGTCGGAGGAACAGAAGAATATTCTAATCTTATTATAGAGCTTTCATTTATACTTTTTTTTCTAATTATGACTGCCAGTCTCTCATCTATTTTTATGGCAATATCGAACTCCCATGAAAACTATTTCATCCCATCTCTATCACCTATTATCCTAAACTTAAGTTACATATTTGTATTTCTAGCACTTTTCCCTTTTACAAAAACTATCATGGATAAGGTGGTTGTACTTTCCTTTGGAGTGGTAGCTGGAGGATTCCTACAACTATTATTACAATCATATTTTGTAATTCATAAAGGATATGGACCTGCTTTGAACCTCAATTGGAAGCATCCAGCTATTCGCAAAATATTTAAGCTTATGCTGCCTGCTGTACTTGGGGGAGGCTTCTACCAACTAGGATTATTGGTAGATATTTTTATAGCAAATTATATCCAAAATGCAAATCCGGGACTAGGTGCAGTTGTGAGTTTAGACTATGCACAGAGACTAGTACAACTTCCCACAGGAATCATTGGAGTTGCACTCGCGACTACCATTCTTCCAACAGTGCTTTCTAAAGTGAAAAAGGGTGAGCATGATTTAATACCAAAAGAAATAGGCAATAGCTTTGTGTTCTCACTTTTTCTTACACTACCAGCAAGTGTTGGTTTGGTGCTTGTTGGAAGATTAGTACTCGATTCTATTTATTTTGGAGGAAGGTGGGATACTATTGCCACAGAGACAACTATTCTTCCTTTAGGTTTTTATGCCTTGGCTATACCATTTTACAGTTTGAATAAAATAATGATTTCCTGTTACTATGCATTCCAAGATACAAAGACACCACTTCGGGTACAGGCATTCACTTTTATTTTTAGCCTTTTGATTGCGATCAGTCTTATAGAGAGCTTGAAGCATGGAAGCATTGCATTTGCTTCTGCTTGCTCATCTTTTGCTACAAGTATTATACTTTTCATCACAATAAAAAAACACAATGTTCACATCCCTTTATCAGAAGTAATTCCCAAGATAGCAAAAATCTTGATTCCACTTACATTTCTTTTCCTATGGATCTATTTGTTGGATCATTTCTTTTATGATGAATTGTTATTAGAATTGAAAAAGCAAGGATTGAGTCATGCGAATAGCTCACGAATTTTGCTTGCTATCGTACTTAGTTCCGGCATGCTTGGGTACTTCGTAGTTGCCTATTATGTTGGAGTGGAAGAATGCAAAACAATTTTTGGAAAATTTCTCAGATAATTTTTAATCTATCGCTATTAGTTCTTATAACTTGTAAGCAAAATCCAAAACCCAAACCCGATGAAATCGTTCGTGTCGGTAATCTTTACCCTAAAATACTATGTGAGAAAATTGTGGCTTGCATGGAAGAAGAATTGAATAAATTGTCCTCTATTGAAAGAAAGGAGGCTTTGCCTTTTGTTCCTGATATAAAACAATGTATAGAAGATCAAATGGAAGCAAAGGTTTTACCAATTGAAATAAATGATTCCAATATAGCTGATGTAACAATGGATCGGCTAAATGAAGTTAAGTCATGCATTCAAGGTATAGAAAAAGCAAGTTGCAGTCAGTTGGAAGATTCTCAATCTATAATTGGATGCAAAGAGTTATACGATATAGGTGAGTAAAGTTTAAAAGGGGAAATTTAAGTAAAGAAACAATTATAGTGTTAAGAGAAGGAAAGGAATTATAAAAGAATCAAATGCATATTTAGTAATAAGATCTTTCTTATTACAATATAATCCAAACTTAAATATCTAGAATTTCCAAGTATAACCCATATCGGATCTGAATTCAAATGTATTCAGTCCAGCAGATTCCCACTTGGATTCAATATTCAAACCTGACCTACCATTAGTCAAGAATTCTTCTTCTACCCAATCTTGACCCATAAAATATGTATGTGTTAGTTGAGTTATATAAACTATAAGAGCAAGTCCTAAGGCACCGTTGTATTTATTGGACATAGACTTAAATTCATTTTTTTTGCCTTTAACATAATCTGTTGAGTAAGAATCGACTAAGTAGTAAGTTCCAAAATTAAAACCATCAGCAGTTAGAAAATTAATCGGATCAGGTCTGCCAACTTGGTAAAAAAGTGAAGCTTCTTCATATTCTGCTTTGGCAGTATTTACCTTGCCCCGGATTGCTAAGGCATACAATAAGGATGATGTGAATAATCCAGAATAGACTGCACCTGTAACTTTTCGATCGGCATGAAAAAATCCCCAACCTGGTAAAACTGCAGATCTCCAGAGAACGTCCGTTACGCTTCGTGTACCTTCACGACGAGCCTTTTCCCTTAGTTCTTCTTCTCTACTCTTTTTGCTTTCGTTTTCTTTTTCGGTGGCTATACGATTTTTTTCGTCTATCTCTGCTTGTTTCTTAGCTTCTTGTTCTTCTTTCTTCCGCTTAATTTCATCTTCTTTTCGTTTATTATCAGCTATTTTCTTTTCTTCAGCATAGCGAATTTTATTTTCTTCTTCGGCAGAAACATCTTTGTAAACTACTTTTAATATTTTGTATTTTTCAATAGTTTGCGTTGATCCATCTTGTAATTTGACAGTAAGTCCTTTCTCATTTTGGTTGACGACTGTTCCTTTAATTGTCTTCCCTGACTTAAGAATAATTGAATTCAATGCGGATAATTCTATAACTATTAAAAAATAAAAAATCAGGATCGCTAGATAGGAAAAAATTTGTTTCATATTAATACTCAAATATATTTTTCATAAACGGTATGTCTTTGTACAATAAATAGTAATTAAATACAAAGTCAATTGGAAATGGTTTCTTTCTGGAAAACAAATAATATGAATGCTTAATTTTTTTCAAAAATGTTTTAAATTATTGCAAACTTGAGGAAAAAGTACCATTTTTAACAAAAATTTAGCTTAATTCCTTTTTTCCTCGCAAAAACTTACTAATTTTTAGTTTCTTTTTGATCTAAATTAAATTAGAAATGGTCAACTTTAACTAAATTCTCAAGCATATTGTCAATTTTTTGTTTTATGAAGTAAGGAGAATCTTGAAATAGATCTTTTAATTCTATCCGAATTTTATAGCTGGTATCAATTCTTTCTTTAGTAAGAATTTCTTGGATGTTTTGGGTATAGTCTGAGTTGAATTTTAAATTGTTAGGATTAACCTTTCCTTCTCTGATTAAAGCTGTTGTTTTTTTCTTGCATCGACAAGGATTTTTTTCATCAATTAATCCACACCTTCCTGAAACAAATTCCAAGAGATCACTTTTCGCTCTGTGTAATTTAATTCTATAATTCCCTTTGCTTATTTGGAAAAGTTCAGCTCCTAAACTATGATTAATTTCAAAAACCTCACTCAAAATATAAAGTAATCTTTGCTCTCTATTCAAACACATTAACATTGCAGTTGAACAAAGTATACGTACTTCCTCGATTGTATCTTCTTGAAATAGTTCCTCATTTGCGGGTGGAGATTTTATTTCATAAATTTCTTTAGAACTATCAATCCAATGTTCCATTTTCCTTTTTTCCGAATTGAGAAAATGGTTAACTACAATTCGATATAGCCATGTGCGGAATTTACTTTTGCCTTGGAAGTTTTGCAAAGAAGTAATGATTTTGATAAGTATATCTTGAGTTGCATCACTTGCATCATCAGGATCCAAAAACATTCGTAAAGATAAATTGTAGATGAAGTCTCTATGTCTAGATAATAATTTTTCTAATGATGTTTTACTTCCTTGCAATGATTCTTGGATAAGAGTGATATCTTCTAAATCATCTGAAATATTAGTTTCTTTTAATGGAATCATTTCTCAAGGCTCTTTTTCATAAATTTAATAAAAAAATGATTAGGTAGAATTTTCAATAAGAATAGAATAAATTTTGATTTATTATTTCCAACAGGGAATCTCAATTTTCCTTTTGTATCAATAATAGCATTATAAATTTCTTTGGAAACTTCTCTAGGATCTATCGCATTTTCAAAAGTTTTTATTGATTTAGATTTAAATTTATTAATAAGATTTTCATAGTCCTTGATTCCTTCTTTTCTTGTGCTCTGATCGGGCAATTGAAAGAAGTTTGATTTAGTGGCACCTGGTTCTATTAATTTAACTTGGATATTAAATGGAGCTAATTCATAATAAAGACTCTCTGAAAATCCTTCAACCGCCCACTTAGTACTGTGGTATATACTATAGAAAGGATAGGACATTCTTCCACCAACGGAGGAGATATTAATTATTTTACCATGTCCTTGTTTTCTAAAACCAGGCAAAAGCGCCTTTGTTAAGTTTAACATTCCAAATAAATTGACGTCAAACATACTTTGTATTTCTTTATGGTTAGTATTTTCAAACGGACTTAACTCTCCATAACCTGAGTTATTAATTAAAATATCAATTTTATCATTGTTTTTCTCGATAGTTGTTAGGCATTTCTTTATTGAATCTAAATCTGTTATAATTAACTCAACTGGAATAATATTTTCATATTTTTTAAATAGATCTGAGTTTATTTTTCTCATACTTGCATAGACTTTATATCCCAATTCTGCCAAATAAATAGCAGTAGTGTTTCCAATTCCAGTTGATGTTCCAGTTATAAGTATCGTTTGTTTTTTATTTACTTTCATAGAATTTCCTTTTTCTATTTTTCTGTAACACTTATAACATTACAGAAAAATATTTAGATTTAATTTTTTAAAAGAACTGGAGTAGAATATAGTTCTGCCCCAATGAGATTATGATTGAGAATGAATTCTTCTGCTGAGTCCTTATTTTCAAATAAAACTACAGCATAATTTTTTTGATCTTTTTTTAGAATATAAGATCTAAGAATGCCAGGAGCTTTTGTTAGAAATATCTCTATTTTGCTTTCAGATATTTGCGGGAAGTAGGCGGCAATTGAATCTCCCTCTATAATTCTATAATCAAAGTTATCTAGTACGAATGTTTTAATTTCTTCTACTTGGTAGATAGTTAACTTGGGATCTGATCCTCTTTTTTCTTTTATTCTATCGAACCATGCATCGTCATACCATTTCTCTGCAGATTCTATATCTTTCCAAAGATAGATTCCACCAAATTCTTTCTGTGAATCTTTATGAATGAAATCATAGTATTTAAATAAAAGACCTGGTGCTGCTTCGTATTCAGGGATAGAATTTCTAAATCCATTCTTTAGAAGAAAATCAAAATAATACCATTTTGCTTTTATATCGACTATAGCTACAACTTGTTTGCTCATACTTTTCTCCTTGGCAGATATTTGTGATGGGATTGATAAGCCTATGATTAAGCTTAGAAATGAAATTTTTATAAGATTTTTTAAATCCATAGAAAATGCTCCTTTTTACAAAGAGTATGACCAGAATATTTAAAAGTGTTACAAGTTTTTGAGGAAAATTTAGATTTTAATTTTTTAAATTAGCTAATTGGATAACTGTTTTACTTTCTTGGACAAAATCTCCATTTAATCTATATAGATTTCTTAAAAGGTTTAAATTTCGTTTATTGTAGGGATCTCGTAAGCGAATTCTTTCAGAAAATTGAATGGCTGCTGTAAAATTTTGCAAGCGGCGATAAACCAAAGAAACTAAATACAGATATTGGATACTTTCTATGCTAGAGTTATTTGAAAATGTGGTATATTTTTTAATCATGCGATTAAAATACTCATATTGAAATTTTTCTGGATTTTCTTGTAGAATTGAATCCAAAAGGCTAATTTTTTCATCTGATAAATCATTAGACGATTCTGTAAATTCCAATCTAACGAGAGAAATATCATCCATCAATTCACCTTGTGATTTGATGGTTCTGATAATATTAATTAGATTTCCTTGGGAGGCTTCTACATTTTCCAAGAAAAGATTCTCATCTTCATTGATTGAGATTTCGTTAGAATCTGAAGATAGAAATATATCATCTTTTCCATCTGATCCGATGATGAGAACATCGCAATCTTTCAATTCGAAAGTATTCACAAATATTTTACGATTGGTTTTCATCATTCCTAATTTAGTATAATTAAATTGAGCTGGAATGAAACTTGCCTTATTGTCTCTGTAAAGGATTGGTGTTGGATGCTCTGCTGAAATAAAATACAACTGCCCTGTTTCTTCATCTATTAATCCCATAAATATTGAAACTAACATGGAGCCATTGAAAGTTGTAAATACTGTATGCAGCTCTATAAAAGCATTCTTTAACCAATTTTCTGGGAAAAGGTTTTGTGCAGTCTGATCTAATTCATTTCGTTTTACCATAGATTCGAATACAGATCCTAAGACTAAAGCACCACCTGCACCTTGCATGGATTTTCCCATGGCATCACCATTCATGATGACAGTATATTTTCTATCTTGCAGAATGATTCGGTCTGCAACAGAAAGATCTCCTCCTATTTCTGAAATATTATCTTTGAATTGGAATTTTTTATTTTGCTCTGTTACGAATTCAATTTGAATATTCTCTGAACTTGCCTGATTGCGACTCAAAGGCTCTATCAATAAAGATGTTAAATAATAATCACCATCTTGTTTCTCTTTGAGAGATTGAACATCTTTGAGTGCCTGGTTTAAATTCAAAGTTCTTTCTTGAACTTTTTTCTCCAAATTAGAATAGAGTAGGGAATTTTCAAGAGAGACAGAAATCTGAGCTGCCAATATTTTAAGAAGTTCTATACGTTCAGAATTAAATACATCAGTCGTTAGGTTGTTTTCTAAATAAACTATGCCGTTTAATTTACCATGATTGAATATAGGATAACAAAGGATGGATTTAGGTCTGAATTTTAAAATATAAGTATCATTGATAAAAGTGGAATCACTAGTTGCATCATGAAGGATAATAAGCTTTTCAGTATGGATCACATAATTGACAACGCTGGAAGCAAAAGAATTATAGGATGGTTCAGATACTTTTGAATTTATTTCTAGGTATGGTTTGGATTGAAGTACAGAAATTTTAGAAGAATGCGATCCTCCTTCCGCTTGAATTAACCAATTTTCTTTTTCTTTCAAAAAGAAAATGCCTCGTTGAGCACCAGCATTTTCAAGAAGGATTAACATCATTTTCTCAAGGAAGGTTCCTAAATGCATGCTTCCAGAAAGTGTTCGTGATGCCTTAATAATTGTTTCCAAATCAAGAAAAGAATTATCTGTCGTATTATTTGCCTTAATTGTAGATTGTGCATTCAAATCAAATTGTTGTAACTTAATGTAGCGCTTGGAATAAGATTTAAAGTAAGGATTTGCTTCTTCTAAGCGATTGACTTTGGGAGTCGAACCCCAAATAGAATATATATAATGAGATTCTAATAGATGAACATCAGCATATTTATTCTGACCTTGGGAATCTAGAATGATTGCCCAGAGTTCATTTGCGATAGCTTCTTCAAGTAGATATTCATTTTGTTTGGCGGAATTAATTGCAATTTGAAAATGACTAAAAGCCTTTTTGTCGGCTTTCTCTTCTCGCTTGCATGCTTCTAGAATGCCTAATAGAATTTCATATTTATGGAGATAATTAAACGGACTTGATTTTGCCCAAACTTTCATTCGTTTGATCGAAGTTTTAATAATTTTCGTATATTCTAAGTTCTTGGATGGATTACTTGAATAAAAAAATAAATGAAATGCTATTAAGGCTCGAAAGAATACTGATTCAGGTATAAACATCATACTAAATACAGCAGATTCATAAGGAAGGCTAAGGTCTGAGAATTCCATAGCTTTCTTCATGTCCCCAAAAAGATATTCGAGTCGCATCTTAGATAGATAATACTGGAATAGACCATTTTCATTTTTACTTTTGATCCAATCTGGAAGAATAGTACTTTCTTGGTAGTAATCACCTTCTAATAACAAAATATTATTACAGTTTCCAATTAGATTTTCAACAAATTGCCGATCTAAATTATAAATTTGAATTGCGTTCATTTGATTGAGAGAAACTAACGATGTATAATAGTTATTGAAACTCTCTTGCAATTCAAGAAGCTTTTGCCTTCTTAAAGTTCCTTGGAAATGCAAATTATTCAATGAATAAGAAGCATATTGCAATTCACCTGTCTCAAATCCAACTTGAATAGAATTAACAAAAATATTAACTGCATCCTTTGCGTGGTTTTTCCAATGAGAAATCATACAGGCAAAGAAAAATAACACACGACATTTTAAATTCTTGGAATCGTTTCGTTTAAGTAAAGTTACAGCTAGCTCACCAAATTGATAACCTGAGTTGAAGTCACCAAGCCCAAATCCTTGTATCATACCAAAAGCAGCAAAGGCTAGGGAGCTAATAGGAGACAATCCCTTCTTTAATGTTAGGTTGACCATTTTTAAAACTATGACAGGAAATAGTGCAGGTTGTCCAATAAAGGCAGGTGCGATTAAAGCATTCAATATCCTCATTATAGCAAGGTCTTTGGGGTCTTCCATGGGAGGTAAGTTAGCTAAATCAGATATTGATCTTCCTTTGAGTAAGAATTTATATTTAATTAATTCAGGTAGAGGAGAAATCTCTGTTGGCTTATTTGGTAAAGAAATATTTAATTCTTTTAGAGCTTGTTTGAGTATGACAATAATTTCACTCATGCGATTTTGGCTTGCATACATGGAAGATTTCATTTCGTAAATCTGGATACGGTCAATTACAGATTCAGCATGTTCGATAATAGAATTAAATGTTTGTTCTGCCCGATCAAAGTCTTTAGTAAGATATTGAGAATTGGCAAGCCCAATAAAAATTTTGAGAGCCAAAGTATAATTTTGATTCCAGATATTTCTGGAAAGTAGATCACTTGCTTTTTGGAAGAAAGTATGTGCCTGCTCATAAGCATTGGAATTCAATGCCTTTTCACCAGCCATTACATTTAGATCTATTAGCCTTTTGGTAAGAATCTCATCTGTATTTTCAATAATTCCCAAATTCAATTGATTTACAATTGTAAAGATGTGCTCATCTAATTTAAATTTATCTAACATGGAAAGATATTTCATTCCAATGTGTTTATGGTTGTTGGCTTTTTCTTTTGGGGATAAAAATGTATAAACTGCTTCATGAATTTTATCATGAATGAAATTTACATTATTCTCACCTAATATGATGTATTCTTCGTTTGAAAGGAATATTAAATCTTCCATTACTTGATCAAGGTCTCTCTCTACTATATCAAGAAATACATCCAATCGAAACCAGTTTCCTACACAGGCGGCTAACTTTATAATATACAATTGAGATTTTGTTAAGGTGTTGATCTTATTGATGATAAGATCTATAACATTCCCCGTTATCTGAAGAGTTTTAATTGTATCAATATCCCAATTCCATTTTTGATCCTGGAAATAGATTAGTTGCTTGACATAAAGGCTTTTGAGAAATTCATTCACGAAAAATGGATTCCCTTTTGTTTTAGAGAAAACAACTTCAGAAAGATCCTCAACCAAAATAGCTGTTGTTGACAAGGTATCTGCAATCAGATTTTGAACGCTTTCTATTTCAATAGGACTTAGATTTATTTCATTAATTTTAAAATTATCCTTCTTTAGATCTTCGATAAAGTTATAGAAGAACATTGTAGGATTGATTTCATTATCACGATAAGCCATTATAATGAATAAATATTTCATCTCGGGATCGGAAATTATATGAGAAAGTAACTGGATACTTGAATTGTCTGCCCATTGCATATCATCTAAGAAAATTGTGACTGGGTGATCTTTTTTACAGAGTACCTTAACGAAATTTAAGAATGAAATACGAAATCTATTCTCGGTTTCAGCAGGATCAAGTTGCAATACTTCAGGTTGCACTCCAATTAAAGCTTCAAGCTCAGGAATAACCTGTGTTACAATGAATCCATTCTCGCCAAGAGCTGTTAATATTCTATTCTTCCAATCTTCAATTGATATTTGGTTTTCAGAAAGGATTTGTTGAATTATTTTCTGAAATGCACGTGAAATCGCTCTATAAGGAATCGATTTCTTATAAGCGTCATATTTACCTGAAGTGAAAAATCCTCTGGATTCAGAGCTAGTTCGATTCAATTCATGAATTAAAACTGATTTACCTATACCTGATTTACCTGAAACAAAGAGTAAATTGAACTCACCATTATTGGATTGTTCGCAGATTGAATTAATTTTTTGAATCTCAGTATCTCTACCAAATATTCTTTTAGAAATAATAAATTTCTTAGAAAAATCATGGGAAGCAATTTGAAATTCTTGATTTTTAAGATAAGATAAACCGTGGTTATCAAGTGCAGATTTACATTTTTCTAAATCCCAGATTAAACCTTCGATAGATTGATATCGGTCTTCAGGATTTTTCTCTAATAATTTCATGATTATTTTCGAAAGAGGTTTGGGAGTCTTATTTCTCTCATAAGGAGGCTCAGGTTTTTTTGCAATATGCGCATGAACCATAGATATGGGATCTTTGTAATCAAAAGGAAGGGAGTTCGTTAAAAGATGATAAAATGTAACACCTAATGAATAGAAATCAGTTCTGTAGTCAACAGTTCGATTGATGCGTCCCGTTTGTTCAGGGGAGATATGCGCTAAGGTTCCTTCAACCGATGTTAAACTTGGATTTAAAAGATATTGTTTGTTCAAGAAACTTACAGAACCTAGATCGATAATATTCAACTTACCTGTCTTATGGTTGTAAATGATGTTCTGAGATTTTATATCATTGTGTACGGCATTCTTTTCATGAATCTGAGCCAATGCTTGCGTGGATTTAATCATAATATCTATTGTCTCTTGGAGAGGGAAATTATGATCTTTCGTGAATAGATTTTGAATAGTCTCTCCATCTATATCATCGAAAATTATTGCAAATGAATTATTATAACGAATAAAGTCAATTGCCTCGGCAATTCCTTCTGCTTTAAGTCGGTTATAGTTGTTGAATTCGGTTCTAAATCGATTGATTAATGAGGCTTCTGGATATTCTTTATTAAGTAATTTGATGATATAGGATTTATTATTTTTTATAGCACGGAAAACTAAGCTATTTTTTCCAGCATAAATTTCAGTTAAATATTTAAATCCTTCAATTTCGATCATATTTATATATAAAAAGATTCAGCCTAAAGCTGAATAAATAGTATTTTAATTTATAAAATTCAATAGGCAAGAAAATTAATTCACAAAGGCTTAAAATGTTGGAAATATGGTTAGGAAATAAATAGTTTCAAGATTTGATTTTAGATGAATCAGTTGGGCTAATTTATTACCATTTCCCCGCAGAAAAACCACCATCTACCATAATCACAGTACCAGTTATGTAGGAAGCAGATTCTGAACTTAACCATATTACAGTATTTGCGATTTCCTGTGGTTCTGCGAATCGTTTCATCGCTGTGAGATCGAATTTTTTCTGTGTCCGTTCTGGGTTAGCCTGCAATTTTTCTGGGCTATTCATTCCACCCATTACAGGGCCAGGTGCAATCGCATTGATTCGAATTCCATTCTGGGCATAGTCAATCGCAGCAGATTTTGTAAGAGCGATAAGACCTGCCTTACTTGCCGCATAGGCTGCTTGGTTGGGCATTGCTACCACTCCTGCCACAGAACTATTATTTATAATTGCACAGGAGTTGCCAGATTGCAACATAGCTTTGATTTCGTATTTCATAGAATAGAACATCCCGTTTAAATTTACTTGTAGTATGGAGTCCCACTGCTCGCATTCAAAATCAGAGAGTGCTGCATGTGTTTTCGATGTGATTCCTGCATTGTTAAATGCAATATCTAGTCTACCTGTCTCCTTAATAATTCTCTCTATTAAGGATTCAACTTGATCACTCTTTGCCACATCACATTCAATAAATGTAACTTCCTGCCCAACTTTTGAAATCTTTTCCTCTGCATCCTTGCCTTTATCTGGATTTCGTCCTGTGATATAGACTCGTGCATTTTGGGCTGCATACATTTCTGCAGTGACTAGACCCATCCCATCCGTACCACCTGTAATAAGTACCGTCTTTCCATGGAACTCACTCATATATTCTTACCTTGTGCCATTGTATTTTGATTTGAAATATTATTATAAGAATTATCAATTGCTTGATCTATAGAATATAAGAGATCTATATTAATATCCGTTAATTGGTTTACTGTATAGGGAAGGTTAAGTCTCTCTAATTCAGATGTCTGAAAGCTATATTCAAAATTTTTCTTAAACCCAATAAATGGAATTTGGTTACTCACTGCAACTTTCGCAACATTCGCCTCTTCATCTATAAATAGTATTTGTGATGACTTAATGTTTAGTTGATCAATTATTTCTAGTAAGCCAGGTCGAAAATCACGAGTCTGAATGTACATAGGCTGAGTGAAATTAGATTCGAAGCCTTTCATATGCTTCGCGAAATATTCAAAGGGTGCTCCCCCATAGGCAAGTAAATTTAAATGATTCGATTCTATAAGTGATAGTAATTCTATAAATCCCTCCTGTCTTTGGATGGAGTGAGTATGCTCATATGATGATCTGAAGATTAGGTATTGTTCAAAAAGATCTTGGTCAGATAAAGTTAAACCATGAATGGAGCGAAGGTAGGAACCTATTTCTTCCAAAGGCTTAGCTAAAATATTACTCTCTACTTCAACTGTATACGGAATACCAAAAGATTTCATCATGGAATAAAGAATGGGACCCAGAATATTTTCTAACAAAACTCCATCTAGGTGAACTAAAATATATTCTATATGTTTCAAAGTCTTCATAGTCTATACAATTTCTCTATCTTCAATTAACCTTCCGTATCTTGCTATACTTTCTTTTAAATTTTCAGAATCTAATTGAGAAATTTCTGTGATCTCATAGCCCGAAAAGAACATATCATCATTTTGGTCATTTTCTCTAGTCCAGAGCAATTTACATTTACCATGTATGAATCCTGCTATATCAAAATGCATGAAAAACTCTATTGCATCATTCATTTCGAATTCCATCGGTGGACTTCCTACAGAAGCGACCATGAAACCGTGTAAAGAGAAGTTCTCAATTGTACATATGAATTTTTGATTTCCTGTGCGCAGGGAAATATTATGTTTGAAACGTTCTATTAAACGATACCTTGGGTCAATTTCATAGACTTCTTCTTGTCCTTCTTTGAGTCTTTTATATACCTTTAAAGGTAGTATGGTTGCCTCCATCTCTACTTTGCTAATCTCTAAATTTTCTTGGTAGATTGTTATTTCTAGTTTGGTTTGATTCCAGCTTCCATCTTTTGCAAATTTTACAAATTTAAGGACATTTCGCATTTTAATAGGCATGTTCATTTTCGCATATTGGTAGAATTCCGAGTTGATGTTCTGCAATAAAAAAGTCACCCCTTCGAAAGGGACCTTTCCAAAAATATGATGGCAGGCTATTCCAAATTGTCTTGCTGCTTCAACGATCTGCATTCCAGATATATGCTTTAGGTTTGGAGGAGAAAAAAATTCATGCTCAGGCGCCGTATAAAGATTTGCGAAAAAAATATCCTTCTTGGGCAACCCATCAATCTTCTCCATTATCTTAGAGATCATGGTCTTCTCAGAATTACCAATGTGCAATGATCTCCTCTTAAACATTTGCAACATTTTGATTTCATCTTTTTCTGTGACAGGCTCCTGAAGAACATATTTGTTTTCAATCTCATTCAATTTATAAAAATTCATTAGATAGGTTCTATCTTCATCTGAAATAGATACTTCTTCAAATAATTGATCTGCTGTTTCTGGGCTTATCTTGGATGGGATACTTTTCAAGTTGTAATAGAATCCATCCTTATCACTTCTTTTTATATAATAATTCATCAGAAAGTCTTGTTCTTCTTTGCTTAAATAAGTAGCAATTAGCTGTTCAAACTGTTCTCCTGGAATCCTTCTTTGTAAAGCCCGACGAACATTCGAGATAAGTGAATCCTTCTGGTGGTAAGTTCGAGTGTATTTATTGCTAAGTGGTATGTTTTTAGATATATTAATATTCATTTTAGTGATACTGAATTGGATTAAAGTGGAATCGGTCAAGAAGATTTCTCAATAAATCATTGCCCTGGGGATCTATATGTAGTTAATAAATAAAATATATGAATAAATGAGTATAACTTTTGTTATTTTGTGTTGTATGGAAAATTACTAATTTGTAGTATTATCTCTCGAATCAGTTGTATCAACTCCGATCCATTTTATTTAAATTCTATATATGATTGAAATGAAATAGATTACCAGCTAACTTCGTAAAGATATTAGTTTAGCTTATCCAATTTCCCTGCACTCTCTCGCCGAATTATGTCTCATTAGGTGCCCACATAAAATAAAATTTTTCTTTTCACATAGAAATAAAATTCCAAAAAAGAGACAATATCAGTAGATAGAAGTTGA
>Ga0210043_1000258_pt1 | contig 57524 bp, 55 predicted proteins | sample CryGeymet201501t_FD_183990 | JGI IMG/M metagenome (GOLD analysis project Ga0210043, IMG submission 183990) | Groundwater microbial communities from Crystal Geyser aquifers in Utah, USA - Crystal Geyser metaG 2015-01t (SPAdes) (version 2) | ecosystem: Environmental > Aquatic > Deep subsurface >... | reverse complement strand
TTATTGCTTTAGAAGAAGCTCAAGAAGGAATCATAAAAGAAGCTAATCCATTTTTTGAGAAGATAGCTAAGAAGAGAAAAGATTTAAAACCAATACTTAGAAATTCTAAAGCCTATCCTGTTTTATTAAATGACTTTGCTACAACTGATTCATCATCTAGCTACTTTCAGATTGGATCAGGAAGGGATCTTCTCATACAAGTGTATAATAATTCAACTACAGCAATTAAATCTATAGCTTATGAAGTGGTTTCCACTAATAATATCTACCAATCAAATAAAGAAACTACGGTAACTATTACTAATACGGAAGATATACTTCCAGGAGATTTTAGTAAAAATACATATTACAAAGATAAAAATCCCAAACCTCATAGTTTTTCAGTTTATATGGATTCTATGAAGGTTACATGGGAAAATGGAAAAGTAACAACAATATCTCCTGCTCAAATAAGCAAGGTAAATCTTCATGTACCTAGCAGAATGATATTAGATCTAAATGAAAATAAGAATTAAATTAAAAATATAATGAAGTTTATTGTTCAGATATTTTCGAGACACTCTCATACAGAGCAGCGTTGATATCTGGATCTACAAGGTAGATAATTCGTGTTGAATCAACTGTCTTTTCAAGGTCAAATCTAGCTTTTCTTTTGTCAACTTTGATAGTATCTCTTTTAAAATCAGTAATCCTATACCGTTTTTCTTTTTTGATTATGGGTTGAATCGTACCTACTCTTTCTAGTAAGGGTCTTGTTTGAAACCTGGTTACTTTAATCACTCTGCACACATCGAAATGAACAGAATGTTCTGAATCTATTGAAGCAGTGATTACAAAATCGAACGGGTTTATAATAGATACATTATTTGTTAGACTTGAACCAACATAATCAACTAAGTGACGAATACTTTTGCTGCTATAAGAAAAAAACGAATCGTTTAAAATTATTTTTAATGCCTTGTCAGGTGTCATTGCACCACGCCAAGATTGTTCGGAAGTTAATGAAGAAAATTCACTAGCTAATGAAAGAATGGAAATATTTTCATCAAGATTGACTGAGCTGACGTCGTTTGCGATTAGACTAATTTGATCTTGGATATCGGATGTTATTCTTTCTTTACCTGCTTCTTTAGTATATTTATCTCTAATCGCCATAAGTTTGTTAAATATAGATCTTTGATCAGGAAAATTATTATTTAAACCAGTGCCTCTGTATGGTCTATGATGGTTAAGAATCATAGTACGAATTTCAGTGGATACTTCTGGAGCTGTTAAGGACATAAGATAACTTATAATTGGATGTTGTTGGATAGTTGCATAATCTTCAGATGTTAATTTCGGATTATCTTGGACCTTTAACCTAGAATAGCCGATATCAAGAAGATAGCTTGCCATCATCAAATTTAAATGATCCCTTTTGTCGACAGGGTCTTCTCCTTTATTTAAGTTTTTTTTATTTCGAACTTTCATTCCCATTGCAACTATTGTTCGCTTTGTCATTAATTCCGATTCTAGGGAGACACCGGCTCCGCCCAGAATTTCAAGAATATTTATTAGGCCAGATTCATATTCTGGATTGGATACAAAGTCGGTCAGAATGTTATCGATAGAATTATGAATAAAATTTGCATGATTAGAAGATAGAGAGGATTTCTTAAGGTCTGCAATTAAAGCAGAAGTTTGTTTCGCAAATTGAAGTGTTTTATCTTTATTTAATAAATCTGTTTTATTAACTTTAACAGTCTCTTTTGGTGTTCCGAATGTTAATAACTTTTTTTGATCTTCTTTTAAGTAAAAAATTCCTTGAAACTCGAATTTGAGTAATTTTCCAAAATCATCAGCATTGGCGTGATTTTGTTTATTTATAAGTACCTGTCCTTCCTTATTGAAAAAATCAACAGGGATTTGACTAACCTTTCGAAATCCATCTATGATTTCTTGTGTAAATTCAAATTTGATTAATTTATCTTTAGATACATTTTTCGAACTGGACATGATTGTATTTTCATAATTTTAATAAATAAATGTTATGTATAGTTATATTTTTATAAAAATTTAATTTGTGTTGTATTCTATCCAGAAATTTCGTCGTCAGAAAGAATTATTTTCATTCTAAAGATCTGATCTATTTTCACTTTCTAACCATTTATTCGTAATTACAGAACGGCGTTCTGCTGGAAAGAGAGTTAGCAGGTAGGTAGTTATTGTTTGACGTCCGTCTTCTTCTGCGTCTTTGTCCATCTGCTCAAAAACGTCAATTATATCATAATCAGGCCAATTGATAAGCATATCTCTTGCCGAGTTAGGAGGCATATTTGCGACTTTTTCCGCAAGGACCTTGATTTTTTCAGAGCGAGCTTCTTCTAATTTCTTCTTCTCTTGGATCTCTTCTTCTTTCTTGAGAACACCTAGTTTTAATTCTTCTAATCTATCTCTTTCTTGGCTAAGTTCCTCTTGGGTTTTATCCAATTGTTCTTTAATGATTGCTAATTCTTCTCTATCTTCTATTATCTTTTCTTGAGCTCTTTGGATTTCTAATTTTTCTAATTCTGTTGGTGACTCATTGTCTTGTTCAACTTGGTCGGGTGATTTTGCTAGAAATGGAAAATAATCTTCTGCATCGATAATTCGAAAATAGTCAAAAACGAAAAATCCGACTGCAATAAGAAATGCGATTAAAAGTACTAAATAAAATGCTCTTGTTTTATCTGTTAAGCTTGCCATTTTTCTGTCCTATATTTTTGAGAATTTGTCATAAATTGCTTTGAGATTTTTATATTCCTCTGGCAAATTTTCATCTAAATTATCTTCTTTAGAAATAATTTTAAATACTCTTCCAGGTTGCTTCTCTCTTTCATCTTCATCTAGCAGATCATTGAAATCAGAGTTTCTATTGAATTCTAAAGTTGTTAGATATTCTTCTAGTTCAACCTGCTCAACCTTTCTAATTTTTTTCTTGAATTCTGCTAAACTATTTTCTCTTAGTATTTCGAGTATTTTCTTTTCTTTACGAGCATGGTCTACGCGCATTCTAGCCATATCTAAATCGGGTTGCTTTCCTTCAATCTCTTGGTCTATAGAATTTATCTTGAGACCAAGTGTCCGATTTACATCTGAATATTCATAATAGGCTTGAATGGAAATTCCACTTTGTATGTTTTTGGAAATGTTATTCGAGATAGATTCTATTTCATCAATTAGTGTATTCTTTTCAGAGTTTAGTTTATTGACTTCCGAGACTATTACTGATAAATTTCTTATTTCTTCATCCTCTTTTCTCTTCCTAATAACAATTAAAGGATCTAATCTAAATTGAAACTTCTTCATTTATAATCTATCTTACTATAAGTCTTCTTCTAATTCTTCTGAAAGTAAAATGTCTTTTAATCCGACAACAGCATCTTTGAAGACTACTTTTTCTTCTATTCTTTGTCTTAGATATTTATCTATAGCTGGTTTCTTATCAATGGACATATCTACTTTTGGATCGGTTCCTCTGGAGTAGGCATTGAGTAGAATTAGTTCTTCACTATTTTTATATTTGGAAATTAATTCTCGAACTATTGTTGAATGCATATAATGGTCTTCATTGGCAATCTTTACCATAAGTCTTGATAGGGAGGATGCAATATCTATTGCTGGAAAATGAGATTCTTTGGCTAGCTTACGTGAGAGTACAATATGTCCGTCAATATATCCCCGAACTGCATCTGCTATAGGATCATCCATGTCTTCATCAGCATCCGTTAGAACAGTATAAAATCCTGTGATACTCCCAGTTTCTCCTACTCTTCCTGCTCTCTCAACTAATTTGGAGAGTCTTGAAAATACAGATGCACCGAATCCTTTTGTAATGGGAATCTCACCTACAGAAGTTTCTCTAAGAGCATGGGCAAATCTTGTAAGTGAATCCATCAAGAGTAGTACATCCTTTCCTTGGTCACGAAAATATTCTGCAACTGAACAGGCTAACTGCGCACAGGTGACTTGTTCCATCTTGGGAGAATCAGATGTAGATAGTAAAATAATAGATTTTGCGAGAGCTTCCTTTCCTAAATCGTCCTCTAGGAATTCATTTACTTCTCGACCACGTTCACCGACAAGTGCGATTACATTAATATCAGCTGTAGTATTTCTTGCGATCATTCCTAGTAAGGTAGACTTACCAACTCCAGATCCAGAAAAAATTCCTATCCTCTGGCCTTTGCCAACAGTAAGTAGACCATCGATTGCTCTAACGCCTGTTGGTAGAATTTCTCTTATTGCTGGCCTAGAAAGAGGATTCGGGGAGAGACTATCAGTGTATCGTTCTTCTTTAGACTCAATGTATCCTTTGTTATCTATAGGTCTTCCAATTCCATTGAAAATTCTACCAAGTATACTTTGTCCAACTGGGATAGAGATTCTTTTGCGAGAGGAAAATACAAAGGCATTGGGGAATATTCCTTCTATTTCACCTAAGGGCATTAAGGTGTAATTATGATCTTTAAAGCCTACGAGAACGCAGGAAAGGTAGCCACGTTTTTCGCCTTTTTCCACTTCCATGATTTCACCAATACGTGAATCGGGCGGGCCATTGGAATAGATTACATTCCCGACTACACGAATGACAAAACCAGATCTACGGATAGGTTCTGTTTGATCCAATACATTTAAGTATTTGGACATGATATCTACTTTCTCTGTAAATTTCTTCTCAATCATGATTTAAAGTAGCCTGGAGTGCATCCTACCTTAGATATTAATGATTATGTCTCATTAGATGCAAGCCTTATTTTCTTAGGCATTTATACCTATTTTAAGCCAGCACTAGTCCAAATCATTTTCTTAGAATCCATTTGGATGCTTAATTTGCCATTTGCTATCCATTGAATTTTATGATCTGGTGAATCTAGCCAACTTGGAAGATCATAGAGAGTAGGTTGGGGTTTGGAAATGTTCCATACTGCCAATTGAGGATTTTTAACAGTTAAATCTTCCCCATATTTAGATATGACGAAAGCGATTGTCTCAGCATTTTCAGACAGTTCCAGATTCCAAATCTGTTGGTTGGGCTCGAAGAATACTGCATTTTGCAAGCCTTGGCTTGAAATGGAATTAGCATATCCCAGCTTTCTTAAATACGTTCCGTACTCATCGTTCATTCCTTGCACCCATACCAATCGATCAGCCTTTGCGTTATAAGCAACTAGCCCAGGTAGAGTCCATGAGTTTAGATTCGCCAGTTTCTTGGGTTCAGAGTATTTGCCATCAGGGTAGAGAACCAATTCTGTTTGGTAAGATTTTTTTACAGTTGTCCCGTTCATAAGATTCCAGGAATCTCTTTCTAGATAAATGACTGTGTATTCCAAAATGCTATCATTCGAAAAAACTTTTTCCGGAGACAGACCACCAGCCCTCCAAAATAGACTAGTGCAGGCGTTCAAAGTAATAAATCCAAATAAGATGATTGATATATTTTTCATAATGTTCCTCATTCATAAGACAGTCTCATTTTAATCCAAAGCGAGCATTCTGTAAAGGTATAAAAAAAGCCTAGCGTTAAGCTAGGCTTTCAATGCTCAAAAACGTTGGGTTTAAGAAGTTCCTTTCTTATCTCCAACCGTCATTTGTTAATTCGCTATGGTTCTCATACAAACCAGCGGAACCAACAGATGGTGCTCTGTAATGTCCAGAATATTGGTTGTAAGTTACATTCTTATTAAATGGCCAAATTCCTTCACTTTGAGTTAAGGAAGATTGGCATTTGCTTACACCACCAACTCTGCTATATCCACAAGCAGAATGATATGCCACAGCATAGTCATCTTCTCCTGGAAGAATCGCAGATGCACCTATCAGACCTTTGTAACCAGGTACGTGATAGACTCCTACTGCTCCTGTATTGTTGTGATTGAAGGCTGCTCTTGCAGTAGATACGATTAATGCCTTATCCATTGCATTTCCTGCAAATCCAAAAGTTGCTCCGTTTAATGCGGATGCTAATTCAGATCCACCAGAAGCTGCTGCGAGTGCAGTTACTTTAGTAAGATTGAATCCTTTGCTAGATGCAGTTGAACCTAAATTCGACAACCAATACTCAATCGCATAACAACCAGCACTGTGGCAAACTATTTTGCAAGATTTAGTTCCTTTGCAATTGTTCGTTAAACCAGTAGAGATGTTTGTTTGCGCTCTAGCAGACCCATATGTTCTTGGATCAGAAGTTCCATCGTAACCGATGAAAATTTTGGAACCAGAAACTGTATTAGGTGAGCTACCCCAATAATTGTTAACATCAGTTGTTCCCACTCCGTTGTGGTTCTTGCCAGACTTTCCATGAATAAAAATGGTGTAAGTCTGAGCGCTAATCCCAGCTGTTAGAAACAATGTTGTTAGAAATCCTACTAAAAAACTTCGCATTTTGAATTCTCCTTTTGCTTGATTGAGAATGTGACAAAAGAATCAAAAAATTGCAATAATTTTTTGAATAAGTCGGGAAATTTATTTCTGACTTTTTTCTGCCACATTATGTGGAAAATTCTAAATTTCTACGTCCCGGGAAATCTACTTTTTCGCCTTGTCTGTATACTGGATGGCGGTTGCTCTTGCATGCCATTTTGCCTCATTGTATATGATCAGAAAGAGACTATAGCCTTCAACTTCAAAGACATGATTGATGATTTCATCTGCTCCCATTGCCTTTGCTTTTGTATAAAGTTCTTCGTAACCCTGTCCGCCTACACCAACAAAAGGTCCATAGGCTTTGTAGATTCCATCTGCTTCCACTGTTCCAAGAATTTTATAATCCTCTGTTGTCAGAAGATACTGGGTCTGGTTATTAACAGGTCCCGGTGCTTTCACATTGGTATAGATGCAACCCACTAGACTGCTTAAAGCAATTAGTGCAAGTAGACTCAACTTAGATAAATGATTCATGATTTGGCTCCTGACAGTAGATTAGGGAAAATTCCAGGAATGTCAATGGGGATTTTAGCTTGGAAGCTGGACTTTAGTCGGCGAGATTGAGAAGGTATCGTAGATGAAGGAAAATAGATTTTATTAACTTAAAGATAATATAACAGTTATATTTTTATGCCACCAAATTATTAACTAAAAAAAACCATAAAATTCCACCAAATGAGAAAATGTGATTGTTTTTTTTTTTTTTCATTAGCTTGACAAAATAAAGGAAATAAAATCTAACATGAAAAAACAAATCACAACCTTAACCTTGCTATTATCACTTGTATTCTTAGCTACTTGTAAGAAAAAAGAAAACAATGATGACGATACTACCCTTTTCACATTATTATATCTTCAAAACCAAAGAATTTCAAGTCTATGTAAAATAAACGGTGGAACTGTATCCATTCCGTATATCACAGCAACATCTACTTCTCAAGAATTATCTTTTTTCGCTAACTCTGATGGAACAACAACCGGAATAGTAATTGCAAGTGGTTTAACGGTCGGGAAAAAGATAGTGTTTACAGGCAATGCTACTGCTATAGCATACGTTAATCTCGATAGTTCGGGATGTAGTTTCTCCACTAGTTCAACTGCAGGATCGGCAGTAACTCAAACTTCAACTAATCCCCCTTCTTTTACTGTTGCTAGTAGTTCGTATACTGATGCCGCTATTCTAGTTACAGGAAATGGCTCAGCTGTATCAGTGATACTTCAGTAAAATAAAAAGTTACAATAGCCTAATATAGTATGACCACCGTAAAAAATTATATTTCTTGCGGTGGTTGTTGGTTAAAGAATGTCTTTTGATTTATGGGTTGATAAGATTTTGTAAGAATTTTCCCTTAGTCGTTTTATAAATGGAAAAGTCAGAATCAATGAGAGCTGCGTTTTTCATTTTTCTTACCGACGGCTTTCTGTAAATATTCTTTTCGATTTTGTGCTAAGTCAGCTAGTTCAGAATTATGTTTACCAAATAAATCCAAACCTAATTCAAACGGAGTTTTATCTTCTTGTCGCTTGTTTATGTATTCTAGGATAGAATCTCTTACAATTTCAGTGCGGCTTTTTCCCTCAGATTTCGCAAATGAATCTAACTTTCTTTCCAGTTCTGGTGGTAGTCTCAAACTAATCATAAATCCTATTGTGATACATTTGTGTATTACGGTCAATCATAAATTCATACTTAGTCACTTCCTCAATATGTGGAGAAAAAAGTCCAAGTTCAATAACCAAACCAACAAACTATTCACTAAATAATCATCCATAAATTACCAACTAATGAAAAAATGTGATTTTATTTCTTGCTGTGGTTGTTGCGTATTTTTTAGTTATCGTATTGAGAAATTCTATTCTAGATATCTCAAGTTAAGACGACTTACAAATATATGTGCAATCATCCAATATGAAATTAAAATTATTAATACCAATTCTGCTTTTTAATTGTTTCCTGCCTCCCAATAATCCAAACCAGGAATTCACAATTTCGAAATTTGAGACCGAGAATAAAATAACTGAATATACCTTTATTAAATCTCTCTCGTGTAATTTTGACTCAGCACAATCCTTTTTCTTTAGTGAATTAGGAAATGATGAGGATCCAGAGATTGATACTCGGAATAAGACTATTTTATATGAAAAGAAAGCGGTCAATCATTGTCTTAGTAGTATTTTAATTATATCATGTCCTAATTTTCCAAGGAATACTACCCAAGCTATAGAACTTATGGCTTTTAATATTACAAGTAATAGAGTATTAAATTGTACATTTAATACTCTAGAATTTTTTACTTTTGAAAAACCTCGATCAGGATCATTTTGGTAACCATGAAATCAATTCAAATCTTAAGTCTCAAAAGTCATATAATTTTAATTTTGCTCTGGGGTTTGAATGATCTTGTTCTAAAGATTCAATTCCCTGGATTTATAACTGGAAAAATCTCCGATCTAATTGGAATATATTTAAGTCCTTTTATAATGACAGCCATCTTAAAATTATTGCTTAGAAAAATAGAAGAAAAGACCATTTTTTATTTTTCTACAAGCATAGTGCTTTGTTTTTTCTTACTTATTAATTTATCGCTAACTTTAAACGATACAATTTACAAATCCATAGATATTGGTCTGGGTTATAGTGGCTACGCAGACTTTTCCGATTTACTTTGTTTGCCTATTTTAATTGTATCAATACTTAGTTTTAAGTATATATTAAATCATAAAACAAGGAATAATCCAAGATATCTTGTTTTATTATTATCTTTTGCAGTATTTATAAATTCTCCTAGCGAACCTACTGGACGAAGTGACTTAATATCTTTACTAGCACTACTTAGTTTAGCAGAAGATAAAATTTACTTATTAGAACCGAATGAAAATACTATTTTGAATGATACACAAACATTTTTATTTCGTTTTGTTGGAAAAAACAATGAATCATCACCAAGTAGTATTGATAAAATTATTATTCCTGATGATTGTACTTCAGTAAATAGTGATCCTATTTTGACAGATGAAGTAAATATCCAATCTAGTAGGAACGAACCTTTCATGAAATTTCTGAAATATAAAGTAAGTATTTATGATGACGTTACATTGACTAATTTAAAATTATCGCAAGTCTGTGAAGAGAATAGCTGCAATATAGAAACTAATGTTCTTGGTAGTGGTAAATATTTTTGGGAAGTACGTTTACAATATAGATATATTAAAGATTGTAAATTATATGAATATTTTGAGAAACCAGAACAGGATTCAATATATTTTAATAAATGAAAACTGCACAGTTCTTTTGCTAGAAGGATTTATCCCAGCGACCGCTAAGCACAGGAAATCGAAAGCTAGTTTTAGGATCGAGTCCATATTCATCCAAATGAAAGGATACAGCAAATCTCTCTCGCTTCCACTGGGAGATGCGAAACAGGTAAAGGTATCTTTCTAGCATAGTTTTTAGTTCGTTAGACGAATAGCTATCCCATTTCTGGACTAATTGTCCGAGAATTTCGCTTTTGTTTAAGCCATGGTTGACAAAAGCATTTTCTATATCTTGTAAGATTGCATAAGGCATTAAGTCTTTTTCGTCTTCTTGTTCTTCGTCCAAAGGTTTTAATTCAGCTGAAGGCTTTGTATACAATAAATCAGCCAAACTTTTGTATGTAGGAATTCTAGAGTCTCCGGATTTGTTGATAAAGTGCAGCCAATCTAAAAGAAACTTCTTGCTAACGCCAGCTATAGGACAAATCGAACCTGAGCTATCACCATCCATAGTTGTGTATCCAACTGAAGACTCTGACCTATTGCCTGTGGAAAGTAGCAATTGGTTTTTTGTATTGGCAAGTAACCAAACCAAGGGAGATCTTCCTCGTGCTTGGATATTTTGAAGAGCAATGCCATCTTGCTTCCAGTTGAGTTTACGTTTGATGGTTCGAGAAATGAGATCTACCATAGAATCTACAGTGGAATCAATGCTAATGTTATGGTGCTCAGCTCCCACTTCCTTAGCTAGATTTGCAGCAATCTCCTGAGTTGTGGACGAATTGTTCTCCGTCTTTTGGTAGATAGTAGTTAGAAGAGGTGAATCAATGCCAAGCTCAGAAAAGGCAGAAAGGCCTCTTTCTTTCTTTACTTCCGATTCCATAGCAGCAACCAAAATGGCAAGTGCTGAACTATCAGCTCCTCCCGATAAGGACAGAGTGTATCCTTTCATGCCGGATTTACGAAGGTAATCAAATAAACCTAGGATGAGAGCAGAACTAAAGGATTGAAAATTATTTTCTATAGGCAATCTTTGAATCGGGCTAGATACAATCTCATTTTGGAAGGGAGAGCTTGGTATAGAGATCATTTTCTTAGAGAACTGTTTTACAGTGCTTCTTCTATAGAATTTAGCTCTATCATTGGCAATGGATTGTATATTAAAAGTAGCTGTGCATATGCAAGTATCAGTGAGTGGGAGAATTTTGCCTATGCCTATGATTTTACCAGATTGGAAGATAAGATTTCCACCATCAAAGATTGCTCGTCCGGATTCATTGCCGATTAAGTTAGCAAAAGCAAAAACATTTCCTTGGGTTCTAGAACTTTCTTGGAAGATTCGAGATCTAGTTTCGTATTTCCCAAAGGCAAAATGGGAGGCTCCTGGACAAAGTATAACGGATGCACCTAACTCGGAATACTCGTGGGAAGGTCTATGAACCACCCAAGAATCTTCACAGATTTCAAGTGCGATCTTGCAGCCGTCCCAATCAAAAATTGTATCGCCTAAATAAATATCTGCCTCAGTGAAGGATTCGGGAAATAGTGAATTGATTCGTATGGGTTCTTGATTTTGTGACCATTCCGTAAACCATCTTTTCTCGTAATGGATTCCTGTATTGGCTAGGTTTCTTTTCGCAACCAGTCCACGGATCTTTCCATTAGAAATGATTGCACAGGTATTGTATAAATAGGGTGATTGAAAAAGGGGAAGTCCCACTACCACCAAACGATCATTAGTGAGTGGTAGTAATTTTCCGAGACTTTTTATGCAAGCATCCCATACCCAAGGAAAATAAAATCCATCCTCGCAGCCATATCCTGAAAGAGATAATTCAGGAAATAAAATTATCTTAGACTTTTCTGTTTCCTTACTTTCTAATACTTCTTTGTGGAGTGTGAAGTTTCCTTCAAAATCTAAGGCTATTGAATTGATAGAAACCGTGGATAGAGTTATACTTTTGGATGTTTCCATATCTCTTCGTAGATTCTCTGAGAGGCTCCTGTATTTGCTAGCACAAAGTTTTTGTTCTTAATACGAATTTCTGCAAAATTATATTCGCTCAAAATCTTTTCTTCCATATCATCAAGTAGTTCTATCATGCTTTCATATCGAAATAAGCCATGAAGAGATTCAAGCACAAGTGCTTCTGAAGAATTTTCTATCTTCATTCCTGTGAAAAGTGGATTTCCAAAATAAGCAGGCTCGATAACATTATGAACTCTATGCTGGAAGCCGCCACCAACATAAACGAGATTGGCATGTTCGTAGGCATAGGCAAGAAGTCCCATCTCATCCATAAGTTGAATAGTAGCAGAAGGATCATTTTGGGAATAGCGAGCATGGGTCCAATCTGAATCTTTCAATTTATCTTCGAAATACAAGAGCCTGTCATCGTTGATTTTGTGGGGAAAGATCCAAAGTGAAATTTGATTTTTTAGTTTTGTCTTAGAAAGCCATTCCAAGATTCCTAATTCAGAGCTTGGATAGGTAGAGGCAAAAACTAAGTTCAATTGAGCCTTATGAATATTACGATTTTCCTTAGCCCAGTTTCGAAATTTTACATTGGGTTTTGTATTTTGGATTCGCTGAGCTACAGCATCGAATCTTGTATCGCCCAAAGTTTTCAATTCAGATCTTTGTCTCTGGGTAAGAATAGATTGGAAATCTTTTTCCAAAATGCTATGGGCTGGATAGACTCCATCTAACCAAGAAAAGATGAGCTTCGTAAAATAAGCAAGCACTCCCTTATTTCTATTGGAAGTATCTCCCAATGTTGCACAGGTTAGATAGACTTGGCAGCCTGAAGATTTACTGGAGCGAATCAACCAGGCCCAGGTATCCCAGGCAAATAGGATTAATTTCTTAGGGCGAAATTTTCCTAGTAGCAATCGATAAGACAAAGGTCCATCCAAGGGGAGCGGATAGTGGTAGTCGCAGGGTGAATCGAGTAGGTTACGTTCTGTAACAGAATCCGATACCCAGGTTAAAAGTAAGAGAGAATTTGGTTCGCGTTTTTTGATTACTTTTCCCAGAGACTTAGCTTGGTCTAGTTCTCCTACACTGGCTCCGTGTAGCCAATACAAAGTTTTGTTAGGTATAGTAAGAGTCTTAATCTCTCTATTGGCTGTAAGGCGTAATTCATGGAATCTTCTAGCTCTAGGTGAAATGAAGATGGCAAGGTAGAATAGGAATTGAATGAATGGGGCAACTATTGTATAAAGAAGAAATAAAATTGTTCCAAAAAATTTCATAGAATGGGTCGTTTTCTTATACTTAGGCTCAATGCTTTTGTTTCATATGAGCGATTATTTCTTTGATCAATCTCTCGTCCTGGATTTGGATAGGATAAGAACCAAGTATACGGTAATCGGGGGTAGTGAGATAATACCATGTGTTATGATCAATGGTATAGTTTAAATTGGAGTTCGGTAGCTCAGATTTTTGATAATGAATTCCATAGGCTTTTGCTAGATAATCTAATTTGTCCTGTGATGGAAAAAGCGCCTGAACATGTTCTGCGGAAGCTTGCAGAGACTTTTGTAAAATAGGGATGGTATCCCTTTTGGGATCTAATGAAAAGAAGATCGGTGTCAAAGGTTTCTTGAAATTTTGCGAAGCCATTCTTTCCATCTTGAGCACTGCTTCCCAATCTAAGTCAGAAGCAGAGAGTTGCCCGAAGTAGATTAATTTATAAGAATCACCTAAATCTTTCAGACTTATGATTTCTTTATTTTGGTTTTGCATTGTAAGTTCTAGAAGTTCAGGCATAGGGTGAACTTCTTCTTCTATCTCTGGGCCTTCCTTTTGAACCTTATTGGTAAAAACAAAGGCAAACGCCATTGCAATCAGGAAGACAGTAAGTGGAAGGATAATTCGATTGGAACCCATATTACTCGGGTAAGGTGAGGATTTCGTAGCCCTTATCAGTTACTAGAATTGTATGTTCAAATTGCGCTGACCATTTGCCATCTTTGGTAGTTACAGTCCATTTATCTTCTTTAGAAAAGTGCACTTCGTACGTTCCCAAGTTAACCATTGGTTCTATTGTAAAAGTCATCCCAGCTTCTAGTTTGGCTAATTTGCGAGTCATTTTGAAATGGGGGATTTGAGGTTCTTCATGAAAGGTTCGTCCAATTCCATGTCCCATCAGATCCCGAACGATCCCGTATCCTTGGGGAGCAAGAAAATCTTCGATAGCATTGGAAATGTCATTGATGCGATTGCCAGGCTTTACTTGTTCAATTCCTATCCACATGGATTTCTCAGTGTCTTCTACTAATTTCTTGTGAATGGGATCAATTTTTGAGCCAACAAAAAATGTCTTGGATGTATCACCGTGGTAGCCATCCACAATGGGAGTCACATCGATATTTACAATATCACCATCTTTGAGGACATCGGTTGCTTTGGGAATTCCGTGGCAAACTACATTATTAATCGAAGTGCAGACCGATTTAGGAAACCCCCTGTATCCCAAGGGGGCTGATTTATTACCGTGTTTTTTTGTGAAATCCTCACAAAGGTTATTCAAATCTAGAGTCGAGACTCCAGGCTTCACAAAATCAGAAATGTAAAGCAGTAGCTTGGCGGCAAATTTGCCAGCCTTGCGCATCTTTTCGATTTCAGAACGGTTTTTTATGTAAATCAAGATTCTCTTAGAAATCGTAGGAACGAACGGTAGTTCTTTTATTGCTTTGTGTTCTTTCTATTGCTTCATCCAACATTTTGTAGATTCGCTCGTTTAAGCCATCTACAGCATCCGATGAAGTCATACAACCCTTTGATTTGATGTATGCTTTTACTTTGCTAGCTACGATCAAAGACTCACGACCTGTGGATTCTGTTGATTCATTTGTTTCTTCTGACATAAATACTCCTTTTTTATCTTACTTTGCGAGAGGCTAAAATGGTGTCTACCAAGGATTTCTCGATCCCTAGTTTATCTGAGATGGAATCGGGAGACCAATGGTGCTTCTCATATAGACTCAAAACGGTGTTTTTCTTCCTTTCTAGTATAGGATCTGATCCATTTGCCTTGCTCGTAGTGACACTTGGCATATTTTGCAGACTATTTTGAACAACATCTAAAAATGAAGACAATTTTTCGAACTTTTCATCGGCTTCAGCCAATAAACCTTCCAATTCATCCTTGGAAACTTGAGTATCGCTGCGCATTTCTTCAATACGCTTCTGTAGAGTAAGCGCCTGTCTATGACGCTCGGTGAGATCCGCAATGAGGTTCTCGATTTTGTCAAAGCGAGATTCCACTGTGAGAATATCTTTCTCTCTATCCATCAAATGTTTGGCTCTATCATCCGCTTTTCGAATGGTTTCGCTGAGTTCTCTTTCTCTTGCTTCGATGACTGAGATTTCTCTATCTAAATTAGAAATTCGGTTTTGGATTTCTTCTGTGGACTCAACTTCTGCGTCCAGATCCTTTTTCATTTCTCTTAGAACTTCCACAGAGTTGAGGTAATTTTCTAGAAGTTCTTGGTTGGCTTCTGTGGCAACCAAGGAAGATTTCAATTCTTCTAGCACACGTTCGGATCTTTGGACAGTTTCCTTGGATTCTTCCAGGAAACGCATTTCTTGTTTGGCAAGATCAATATGATTGCTTAGATCTCTCACTTCTTCCCGAACTCCACTTAGGCTGCCTGAGACAGATCCAAGAATTTCTTCTTTGAGTTGCAGAGCTTCTTCTATTCCTCTATCGATATCTTGCTTGAAGCTTTCGAATTCTTCTTTGTTGTCTCGGAAGGATTCTTCTAAATCTTTCTTGAGGCTTGCAATATGCTTATGAACTTTTTCTTCAATCTGACCAATGTGAAGATTGCCCTTGTCGACTAGCTTAGCAAGTTGTTTGCTAATCTTGGCATCTATGGTTTCGTTGATTTTTTCGACTTTGAGTTCTTGGCGGTTAAAGAAATCATCCGCTGATTTCTTTAAGTGTTGGAATTTATCAGTTAATTCTTTTTGAGCTTGCTTGCTTTCCTCTGTTAGGCTTCCTTCTTGCGCTTGCAGATAGTTATCAAGTCTCTTGCGAGAGTCCTCGTATTCCTCTTTGAATTTGTCTAGAAGATCCGCACCTTGGATGTGGATTCCTTGCAATCTTTCGTTGAGAGAATCTATACTTTGTAAGGCGGATACTTTATTTTTGTCAATTTCTTCTTCCCAGAAGTGAAGCATAGATTCTATCTTGGATTCTGTTTTGGATACTTCTGCCTGGAAAATGTTCTCAAATCCATTGGATTTCTTCTCAGCTTCTTCCAAAATTTCCCTAGCAGTCTCGGTAAGTGCATCTTTTAGATCACCTACGTAATGATCCACTCCACCTAATTTCTCTTCAATGATGGATTCTAAATTTTTAACCTTATCATCCACTATAGAAAAGTCAATTTTTAACTTATCTTCTAACTCTTTTCTGAGATGAGTAATAGAGTCCTTGGCTTCTTTTTCGCTGGTGACTCGTGTAAGCTCCAAATCTTTATTGAAATTTTTGATTTCACCCAAGGCTTCTTTTCGGATATTTTCTGCTTCTAATTTAAGTTCAGTGGAGATAGATTTGAAATCTTCTGCAAATGTCTCCATTTGGCGCATCAATTCTGATTTCCGAGTATCTGCTTGCTTGAGTAATTTATTCTCAGCATCTAGGTATTTTTCTTGGAAATCTAATATGGTTCCATTGAGATTTTCAGCCTGTCTTCTTGTTTCGTTTAGGATTTCATCTCTTCTAGTCATAGTCTCTAGAGAAAGACCTTCGATTTCTCGTTTGATTCCATCGACTTCCATACGAATGCTTTCTAAGAAAGATTCCTTGGATTGGCTAGCCTGTTCAATTACGCGTTCATATCGTTCGGATAATTTCTTTTCCAGAGTGCTGAGTTTATCTTCTACCTTGGTTTGTGCCTTGGAAGTTTTGTCTTCTAGTCTTTCATCGAAGCGATCGACTTTCTCTGAAAGAATAGCAGTAGTATCTTCGAATTTACTAATCTTTAGATCCAGTATGCTTTCTGCTTCTGAGATACGTCCCATCACATCGTCAATTTCTTTCCTTGCTATATCAACTCGACCCACAGTTTCTTGGACAAGCATCTCAGATTGAGCTTGCAATTTTGATTTGGCTGAGCTTGCAATTTCGTCTAGAGTAAGATCTAGAGAGTCAGATTTTTTTTCCATCAAGCCTTCTAGCTCAATCAGTTTGGTTGCAAGGGAACGTAGTATTTCATCAGACCTAAGATCTAGTTTCTCTTGGAAGTGATCTAGAATAGACGCTGATTCTTCTTTAACGGAATCTAAATCTTCACGCAGAATCCCAACTTCTTTGCGTTGGTTCTCAACAATCATAAGTTCATTTTGGAGAATCTCTGCCTCAGATCTCGCATCATGGGCAAGCTCAGAAATGCTATTCATTTCTTGGGTAAGGGAAGTTAGGTAGTCTCTGCTAGATTTAATTTGATCAAACAGGGTTCCAGATTCTCTGGAAAGGGATTGGATATCTTCGCTGGTTTTTTTAGCATGTTTTAAGTGTAGGTCAATATCGATGCCCGCGTCTTTGACCGACTGGATCTTGAGCAGTGCCGTTTGATTGATCTCTTCAGAGAGTTTCAAAGCGTATCTTTTGATTTGACTTAGCTTTGTGTTCGACTTGTCTAGACGACGTAGTCCGATGGTTACTGCAACGCTTGCAAGAAAAGGTATAAGTATTTCAAGGCCCATAAGATATTATGTCACATTAGTCTGAACGATGGAAAAACTTGCAAGAAGAAAAACAAAGAGAATGAATTTTTCCCTATGAAACAACTTGAACCCTATTCCTTATTTGCTGAAATCTACGATCATTCTATGCGTTATGTCCCATATAAAGACTGGTCAGATTATATTCTCAAGAGAAGCATGCATTATTCCAAGAATTTTCCAGATGCAGTCTTAGATTTGGGTTGTGGGACAGGGCGATTGCTGTATTTCATGGAAAAAAATCGAAAACATGCCTCTAAATCCAAAAAACCTTGGCTAGGAGTGGATCTTTCGGAGGCTATGATCTTAGAAGCGGAGAAAATTAGCTCAAAAATCCAGTGGATTCAGGCTGATATAGCCGAATTCGCTCATTCTGAAACTTTTAACCTCGTAATTTCTACGCATACAACCCTGAATTATTTCCAGAATCCAGAGTATATGATCGCAAAAGCTGCTGAACTTCTACCCAAAAATGGTATTTTTTTCTTTGATTTCACAAGTGAAATGAATCTCATTCGAAATTTTGACCGTAAAAAAATCCAGGAAACTAAACAAAATCTTCTTCTTGAGTGGGAAAGTTCTTTTGATCCCAAATCGAAAATGATCCAAGTGTATTTGAATTTTTTCCATGCGAAGACGAAACAGCCCATTGGACGCGAGGGGCATCCTCAATATTTTCACAGTTCTAAATCTCTGGAAAAAATTGTAAAAGAAAATGGTTTTCGGATTTTGGAAAAAGGTGGAGACTATGACTTAGAAGTCAAATTTGAAGAAGCTGATATGTGCCATATGCTCTGCCAAAAGGTGAAATAGTAAAGGAATTGTAGATGATTGAGGTAAAGAATCTCAAAAAAAAATTCGGTGAAAAAACGGCAGTCGATGGAATTAGTTTTTCCATTGAAAAAGGTAAAATCACAGGTTTACTTGGACCGAATGGTGCAGGCAAAACAACTACCATGCGAATCATGGCTGGATACTTCTCTGATACCGAGGGAGCTGTAAGTTATGACGGCTTAGATTTGAATAAAAACTTCATTGCCATAAAACGAAGATTAGGCTATTTATCCGAGCATGCTCCTCTCTATACAGAAATGAATGTCCGAGAATATCTGCATTTCTGTGCAGATGCTAGAGATCTTCCAGAAAGAATAAAAAGAATCGCTATTCAAAAAATGCTAGATCTTTGTGAACTCAAAACTGTTATCCATGTCCCCATTCAACAATTATCCAAGGGATTCAAACAAAGAGTAGCACTGGCAGGAACCTTAGTTCACGATCCCGACTACATAATATTAGACGAACCATCCAGTGGCTTAGATCCCAATCAAATTCATATGATTCGAAATTTAATTCGAGATCTTGGCAAAAATAAAACAATTTTAATCTCTACTCATATCTTACAGGAAGTAACTGAAATCTGCGAGAAAGTAATTATACTCTCAGAAGGAAAGATAGTAATGGACGCGGACGTAAATGATCTTGGTGTAACAGACCGTATTTTTTTTCGTTCCGATATTCCCATTCAAAAAGTAAAAGAAATTTTCTTTGGCACAGGAATGAAGGATGCTGAGATACTGCAAAGCAATGAAGATGGAACTTTTAATTATTCCATTGATAGCTTAGGTCAGGGCGGTAAGTCAGTATTCAATATCTTAGCCAAGCACTCATTCTCTGCCCATGAGATAAGACCCTTTATTCGATCTATAGATGATATTTTCTATGATCTAACGAGAAGTAAATAGATGCAAATATTCGATAAATTACAAGATTATATTTTAAACTTTCCAAAAAATACCAAGAGAATGTTATATAAATCAAATATATTGAGAAAGCATCTGAAGGTTTTAATCAAAAAGGAATTATTTGCATTTATTAATACGCCAATTGGATATATCTTCTCTGCCTTTTTTGTAATTCTTTTAAATTTTTTATTTTTCTTTGGTCTTGGTAAAAATTCTTTTTGGGATTTGAAATCTGCAAGTATGGAACAGTTTTTTCTTTGGATTCCAATTTTATTTATAATTTTCATTCCTGCAATTACAATGCGTCTCTGGTCGGAAGAGGATAGAAATGGAACTTTAGAAATACTTTTAACTTTGCCTTATGAAAATTACGAATTGGTGTTGGGTAAATTTCTTGCAGCCTTAATTTTTATCTGCCTGGCACTTCTTGCTACAATTTTGACTCCTCTAACAGTAATTATTCTAGGTAATCCAGACAAGGGTTTGATTCTTTCTGGATACTTTGGATCGCTACTGCTTGCAGCATCCTATATATCGATTGGGCTTGTAGTTTCCTCTTTGAATAGAGATCAGATTACGGCCTATGTCTTAACTTTACTTTCATGCTTAGTATTCTTTCTTATGGGATACCAACCAATATTACAATTTTTTGGATATGAATTCGGCGAGTTAGTTACCTATTTATCCCTATCCAGTCATTTTGAATCATTTCGTATTGGAATTTTGAATCTCAGGGATTTTGTTTACCTACTAAGCTTCATAAGTCTATTGCTAGGAATTAATGTAATTATCTTAAGGACTCAGAAATCATGAGTTTCGATAGGTTAAAAAAAATTAAAGACAATTGGAAAATTTTTAATAAGAAAATAATATCTTCAAATCAAATTCTATTGCTGCAAATACTAATCCTATTTATCACAATAAATTTTTTCGTTTCAGGGTTAAATTGTAGATTGGATGTTTCCTCATCGCAGAGATTTTCATTAACAAATTCAACAATTCAATATATAGAATCTTTAGATGAAATAATATATATAAATGCATACTACTCTTCCGAGATCCCAGCTGAATACAAAGCTCGTATTTTAATGGCTCAGGAAATGTTAAAGTATATTCAATCTATCAATTCATCTAAGATTCGGATTCAATTCTTTGATCCGGACGATTCAAATGAAATACAAGAACAAGCATATAGAGAAGGAATAGATCCTCAGAGGTTAGAGAAGATTGAAGTAGGATCAGCTCAGGTTAAGAATGCTTTTCTCGGGCTTACCTTAAAGCTCGACAAGCAAAAGGAGGTTATCCCCGTAGCTTTCTATGTAGAACAAATGGAAGTACAGATTGTATCCACTATCAAGAAAATGATCCGGAAAAAAAAGAACCAAGGTTCCAACTTGGCAGTATTAGTTGATCCTGGTTCTTCCTTACCCAAAGAACCCAGTCTAAAGTCAGGGAAGGATACATTTGGAATTTTTATTCATCAAATTTTTGAAGAAGAATTTGGATCTGTTCCTGTGATTTCTGCCAATAATGAGAGTATTCCAGCTGATATTAAGATTCTTCTTATAATTGGCTTGCCAGACTGGAATGAAATTGCTCGATATCGAATTGATCAATTTCTAATGCGAGGTGGTAAGTTAATTCTTTTTCCTAAATCTATGGATTTCAAAATGAATCCTGAACAAAATTACAATGGATTGGCGGTGGGTCTGGAAGGGCTTGCTCAAACTGAACAGGGGATTTCTGATCTGAATTCATTTCTCGGAAAGTATGGAGTGAATATACATTCTGATTTAGTCTACAATCCATCCATGGGAATGCCAATGGGAGCTGTAGTGGAATCAGATCAAATGGATGCAGTTAAATCTTTTTATCCATTGTGGTTAGTACTTAGCAGCAAATATGAAAATTTTTCTAAGACTAATCCTCTAACAAAAGATATCGAATATCTGCTATTGCCTTGGGCACATAGTCTCAGCTTTGATTCTTCCGCTCAAGATAATGCGAATTATGAAATCATAATGCAGACAAATGCTAAATCTAGCCTCTTGAAAGATTATGTTTTTATTGGAGAGAAACAAATTACAAGCTTAAAGCCCGAGCTAAGTTCAGAAAAATTAACACTTGGATTGGATATCAAAGGTAAATTTAAATCAGCTTTTGCAGAAGCTCCAAAAGGAATTTCTTTAGATGAAACGAATCGCAAGACAGCTACTGATTTTGACAAAGAGTCAGAATTAATTATTATCGGATCACCTTACTTACTCTCTGATTTACTTGTACTACCTGAGTTTCGTGATCTCTATCAATCGGCAAATATTCCTTTTATGGTAAATGCTTATGAAATTCTAAATGGCAACCAAGAGCTAGTAGAGGCAAGATACAAACAGTCTATCTTTGAGCCTCTACAACCATTCTCGGAATATGAGAAAATTATCTACAATATCATTCATATTATTTTTATCCCACTATGCATTATAATTTTCGCATTCTTTCGTATGAAATCACGAAACTCATATATTATGTTAGAATAATTAAAACGAGAAAAATTAATTGTTAACTTAAATTAAAAATCATTTAAATAATTTATGCATTTTTATTAAATATTATAGATTAATCAATTATTGCCAGGTGCTAGATTGTAATCCTTCCCAGGAGATTTCAACACTGGCTATAGTGCAATCATCTTCATTTCGTATCTGGAAATTCTCCAAGCGACTATTCATTGATTTCAACAAAAGAACAATCAAAGCGATACCTATACCTTCTCCTTCCGAATCATCAGCTCTCTCTAAATAATATTCCATGATATCATTGTAATTTTGTGAGTGAAGAATAGAGGAACGAATTTTGTTCATTTCATTATTAACCATAGTTTGGTTATTCTTAACTGAAATAAAAAATCCTTTCTCATTATCGAAAAGATTGATCTCAACATAGAAGTCATTTTCAATAGCGGCTTCTTTGTAATCAGGAAGTTTGCCATGTAGGACTTTACTTTTATACATCCGAACGCCTAATTCATAATCAGACGGGTGGGCTATATCTGCTTTTATTTCTTGGAAGAATAATCTTTTGAGATTTGCTTTAATTCCATTCAACAATAGATCTTTGGAAATAGTAAAGATCGTAGAAGTAAATGATTCTAAAGATTTTTGTTTCAGAATAGAATAAATAGCATCATAGATTTCGTTATTTTCCTCAGGATTCCATAGGTGATAACGAAATGTATAATTCATTAAAATCTATAGTCTGGACTAAAAATTTCCTTGGCTAGAGATTTTTCTTCTTCGAGTAAATTTTCCAATTTATTTCTTAAATCTTGAGTAGTATCTTGAACAAGTTTCTTCTTGTCTTTTTTGTAATCATCATAAAGCGAATTCATTAGTATTGGTGTGCTTACTCGAATCTTTGCGATATGAGGACGCATCTTAGTTTCACCTAGTATTTCTTGTTCATATCTATAGAGCCATTCATAGAGTCTCTCTGCGGATGGTTGTTCTTTGATATAATTTATTTGCATAGTTATAAAATCATAAGCTTTTTGAGCAGCCTTCCTTGCCCATTTTGCAACTTCTTTACTTGGCCCTTTTTCTTTTAAACTTTCAATATCTAAGGTAGCAAGTTCAAGAAAAGAAAGAACTTTCCTTAGTTTGACAATTGCATTTTCTTCAGGATCGTATTTAGGCAATTCGATCTTTTTTGCAATATTGTCTAGTATTGTGTGTCGTATTTTTCCCATACGGAAGTCAAAATCTTCTGGGTTTTCAATTTCTATTCCATATTCACGCTCTTCTTTTTCTAAGAGTCTTCGACCAATGGATAGAAATCTTTCTACGATAGTTTTGCCTGTTCTTGAAATTCCCATTTTAGATTCTAATACGGATAATGATAAATCCAAATCCTTTTTCATAACATCTTCTTTTGCGTTCATTTTGTATTTAATAAACACGGGGAGGATGTATAATTTTGCATCGGGATCTTTTTTAATGGTATCTTCCAATCCCCAAAAACCTAATTGAGCTACTCCTGGTTGAAATGGTAGTAATGTATCATTTAATCCTGAGGTCGGTTCCCCCTCAGGGAATAAAACTAATTTTCCTTCAGGTGCAGAAATGATTTCTCGAGTAGCTTTTAATGATTCTTTATCACTTGCACCAGCAATAACAGAATAAGCTCCGATTGCTTGGATGAAATCTCCTACTATTCCAGAACCCCAATCGAATACTTCACGTGATGCCATATAGTGAAAACGAGAAGACATTATATTTGCAAGGGAATAGACGACTGGAGGTTCCTGAGTGGTTGGATGATTGGATACAATTATGACTCTATGCTTTCTAAGTGATTTTATTGTCTTTTTATCTTCCTCCGAAATTTCAACACTGTCAATATTGTGCACTGCTTTAAGAAGAAAAGGTAGTGAAAAATCTGTGAGCCAGAGCAAAGGGTAGTTGAATTTAGGAGGGATGAATGATTTAGTTGACATAGGTGGAATTTATTTTCGCAAAGCTTATGAATCAAGGAAATTTTTAAAATATTATGGCATTAATCGAAGAATTTGATAAACAAGGAAATTTTCTCTTTCGATGGAGAACCTATGTACCAGGAGTAATACTAATTAGCTCTTTGTTCCTGTTGCCGAATGTGTATTATTGGGGTGATAGTTATTCTACCAATTTGCTCTATACTGGTATTTGTCTGTTGATTAGTCTAGCAGGTCTTGCTGTTCGTTGCATTACGATTGGTTATACGCCTGCCAGAACCTCAGGTAGAAATACAAAAGAGCAGGTTGCAGATGTTGTTAACCAAACAGGAATTTATTCAACGGTTCGTCATCCTTTATATGTCGGTAATTTTTTAATGTATTTAGGTGTGGTAGCACTTCTCAAATCCGTGTTATTCGCTGCTATTTTTATTTTATTCTTTTACCTTTATTACGAAAGAATCATGTTTGCTGAAGAATTTTTCCTAAGAGGCAAATTCAAAGATGCATATCTTAAATGGGCGAATATTACTCCCGCTTTTATTCCTAGTTTCAAAAATTACAAACCTGCGAATTTAGATTTTTCTTTTAAGAATATTCTGAAAAGAGAGTATCCAGGTTTATATGGAATTATTGTAATTTTTACCATCATGGATATTGCGATTCTTTACTTCAATGAGCAAGGAAGATTTGCTCTTGGTTTTATTGAAGCTCTTCGCATAGAACAAATAATATTCTTTGGTGCAGGAACTCTATTCTATATATTAGTTCGAATCATAGTTAAGACTACAAAACTTCTTCATGTCGAAGGAAGATGATAGACAGGTTATAAAATTTATCCAAGACCTGAAATGGGTCTTGGAATCTCCCAGTCTACTTTCTCCTGATTTTTTCCCCGAAGACACTATCAACTTAAATGTAGATTCTGAATTTATCATCAGACTGAGAAATTATTTCTTACCAAAGATAGCCTCTATAGATTTTTCATCCAATGATGTTCTTGGATTTCTAAAACAACGACCCAGCAATCGTTTGGGAAAATACTATGAATTTCTTTTAGAGTTTCTTTTTCTAAATTATCCAGATATTGATTTAATCTACAAAGGCCTACCTTTAAGAGAAGATCATTCCAAAACAATTGGGGAATTTGACTTTATTTTATATGATAGACAAGATAGAAAAATTATACATCTCGAAGTTGCAGTTAAGTTCTATCTTAAGTTAAAAAATGAAAATCTAACTAGTTCCTATATCGGACCTAGCTTCAATGATCGTTTGGATAAGAAAATGGATAAACTCTTAAAGCAGACTAGGCTTTCTGAACTGCCTCCAGCAGAATCTGTCTTGGGTAAAATAATCCAAGACTGGAGCAGTAAACAAGAAATGGAGATTCAATTTCCCATTTCCTTGCAAAGGCTTGCTCTGATCCAAGGTCGGCTTTTCTATCCTTACAAGGAAAATAAAATATTTCCAGATTCTCTGAATCTTCATCATAGCAAGTCCTATTTCATAACTTTTGATCAGTTAAATACCCAAAAGAAATTTCTCAGAAAATTTCTTATCTTACCCCGGTTAGATTGGCTTGCTGAACCTACGTCTTTTAAATGGCAGGCTGCTATGTATTTTAATGGCTTCCAGAAATTGCTTCTACAGCAAATGAAAAAACATAATACTTCTGTTTATGTTCTTAGCAAAGATTTTAATTCTGAGATTCGTTCCTTTTTTGTTCTCCCGGATTCCATACCCCATCTTCCGTTATAATCTTTGTTATATATTTAGCAGGAGTCACATCGAAGGAGGGGTTCAAGGCTTTAGCATTGATTGGAGCAATTATTCCTTCTGTAAGTATACTTTTGCCAGAGGGATCTTTTAGAAAATTTAAATTGGTTACTTCTTTGGGATCACGCATCTCAATATGAATTTCCTCACCTGTTTTCATGGAAAAATCAAAACTGTCCTTGGTTCCTGCCACGTAGAATGGAACAGAAGATTCTTTTGCAATGATTGCTAGTCCACGAGTTCCGATTTTATTAGCTGTATCTCCATTGGAGGCAATTCTATCACAACCCACAATAACAGCATCTATCTTTCGATCATTCATAAGCCATGCTGACATACCATCTGTAATGATAAAACATTCAATTTCTTCTTCTTGCATTTCAAACGCTGTTAGTCGAGAACCCTGTAGGTAGGGACGAGTTTCATCAGCAAATACAGTGATTTCGTAACCAGCATCTCTTAGGCTACGAATGATTCCCAAAGCTGTTCCATGTCCTGCTGTTGCTAGGGATCCAGTGTTACAATGCGTAATAATATTAAGCTTCTTCTTGTCATTAGGAAATAAAGAAAGTGCATTCTGTCCGATTTTTTCATTAGCTTGTCGGTCACGATTCTTTTCACCCACAGCAAAAAGTTCGCAAGCTTTCTGGAATTCATCAAGCTGTATATCTTTGGCAAGCCAGCCTTCAATCTTACTTTTAAAATCAAGAATCATTCGACTCAAATTTACAGCAGTTGGACGAGAAGCTTGTAGACTTGCGAACAATTCGTCCAATTTTTCTTTTGATGGCATCTGAACCATTTTTTGAATCTCCATCACCATTCCAAAAGCACCTGCGATTGCAATGGCTGGTGCTCCTCTAACTAGCATTTCTCGAATAGCATAGACGGTAGATTGTAAGTCTTCTGCAATAAAATAGGATTTTTGAGAAGGAATCAGTCTTTGATCAAGTAGATGGCATTTTCCATCCAACCATAGTATGGGCTCAAGTTTAGAAGACATAATACTGTCTTAAAACTTGCTTATAAAAAGTATAAAAAAAAACAATAAAGAGATAAAAAAAGAGGTGCAAGGTTATTGGAGGTAGGTATATTAAGGTCATATTTGTGCATCGCACAAAAGACGAAAAAGGAGTAAAAAATGGAAAAAGAAATTAAAGACGGTTTGAATTTTGTATTAGGTGCTGTTTCAAAAGCAAAAGAAGAATTTGATGGTGGATTCCAAGGAATTCAATCTAACTTCCAAAGCTTGATTGAGAAAGGTGCTCAAGATACTAGCGAGTTATCTGTAAATATCAGAAAATACGCTCAAGAAGGTATCAACTACATTCAAACAATCCTACCTAAAGAATCTAAGTAATTAGATTTCCCAACCACCTAAAGCTAGGTGAGTTCTTTCTTAAGAGCTTACTTAGCTTTTTTATTAAACTTTTTGCTGTCTCTAATTCTAGAGATGATATTTCAAATGACGTTCTCTGATCACTTATACCTTTAAAATCTATATATTCTTTAAGAAAGCCTTTTACTTCTGCGCGAAATTTTCCGAAGATCCAATCTTTAGGATAATTTAATTTTGTGAAAATAATTTCCAGTGATTGAATGATTTCATGATTAGCTGAAAGTTGTGAGTATTCTAATGAATTGGAAGAAATTTCTTGAAAAATTTTACTCCATTGCATGGAATCTGGATTCTCTCGATTTCTACATTGGTATGCTAAGCAAATCGAACTTCCATAGAAGGAATAATTCTGACTCAATGGATTGCCAGTCCGACTTGGATGAATCATGCAGCCCATTTTGTATCCCTCATCTAAATAACCCAGAAATGGACAATTGTAAGTGCTATCATCTTTTTTGGATATTTGCTTTTCTTTAGCTTCTCTGGATTGCCTATATGCAGGTAGAGAATATGATACTTTGAAATCTACAGTGTTTTTAAATTCTTCTGTTCTCTGAAAGAGAAGTAGTGTGATGTCTTTTTTTGTTAGGTTTAAATTAAAAATTCCGCAACAAGAACCACAAGAAACAGATCCATCTTCAGGGTAACAGAGACTCATATCAATTTAGGCTAGGAGTGGGATTTATTTTTATAGTCAATGATTTGGTAACCAGGAAAAGATAGAGCAAGTTCGCCTTTCTCGTGGTTGTCGATAAGATTAGCGTGGTAGGGAATCATGATTTTCTTTTTCTCGTTATAAACAACAAGATTGCCACGGAATTTTTCAATCTGTTCTCCCACATAATCTTGCTTAACTAAGGGAGCAGTTATCAATGAGGACTGTGGCTTCATTCCACGAAAGAAATAGTGATGATTGGAATTCTCCGAAATCAAGAAAATATTGATCTTCTCAAATTCTTCTAGCTCAACCAAAAGATTCTCATAAAAATACTGGTACGTAATCAAATAAGAATCACGGGCATCTTCGGTGATTTTCCCTTCTTTGTACATTAAAGTCCAATTCAATAATTTCTGGATAACATCATGATTGGAATTTAGGATGTCAATAATGGATTCAACATGGGGAGTTATTTTTAATTTCTTAAAATCCCAAAGGCAGGCATGAATTAAATCCCACCATTTGAAAATAGGAATAGAATCATCTTGGTTTTCTGGAAATTTCTTTCCTAAAGAATGATACTTATGATCACTAAAAACAATAGAACCAAGAACCTTGGAAAATTCTTCAAAACATTGGATGAGTTTCTCCATCTGTATTTCAGTTGGAAGATTTTCTTTCTGTGAGTTTAGAAAATTAACATAGGATCTCGCAATGGGGGTAGGATAAAAGTTCATAACAAAAGAAGGGTTGATAATCTTTTGTGCTGCGGAGTCATTCTCAGGGTCAAGTAGTATAGTGAAATCAGGATTCCCATAGAGTGAGTAATTAGCCCAAGTTAGGTCATTTGGATCATAATTACGTCTAGCATATTCTCTAGTCATAAAGAGAGATTCCCCAACGGTCTTATCGCTAAAGAGGTATGAATAAAATCGAATTGTAAAATCGATTGTATTCTGATTGTCTAGGATCTCCCAGTTGGTTCCAATAAAGGTTTTTATACCGGACATTAGAAAGGATCCTGCAAAATTATTCATTATATTTGTATTAATGTTCTTACTCACCTGCGTGGAAGAAAGACAAGAATTGCTAAATACAATATCCGTAGAGATTCCAGAGTTTTTAATTTCACGAGCCTTTAGGATTTTGCCATCGGACAAAAGCCAACCATTTTCAAGAGGATCATCCGAGAAGAAAAGATGCCCTGAGTAGTGGATGATATTTTTATCTTTAATCAAGGACAAAAGTTTTAATTTCGTAATATGCTTCCCACCAATGAATTCCAATTCCAAACGAGAAGAAGACACTTTTTCTGAAAGAATGCGAAAGAGCTCTTCACCTTCTCTCTGTGCCCAGATCAAGTCTTCCGTTGGATCAGCAATGATAAGCATCTTTAATTTTTCTTTACCATGATTGGGCTTCACATGGAAGCCTCCACGAATTGTCTTGCCTATATGAAATTTATCTGCAAGGAAACAGTTGCCATCATGTAAGACTTCCCAGGGAATCAGAGCAAGTCTTGGATCTATATTAAAATGAATACTTTTATCAGTTGCTAAACGCAATCTCTCTACAATTTCTGAGGGAAAGAATTGGTGGAAAAATGTCTGACCTAAAGTCTTAAGTTCACTCAGAATATCAGTGTTTAGGATAGTTGTCTTATTAGTTGAGTTCTGTACAATATTAGAAACACGAACAAGATTTTCAATTTCGGAAATATATTCTAGAACGAGGTCATCGTCAATTGTGGATTGGAGATGGGATTCACCACTGGGCGTATTTCCATCCAAGACATTGAAAATATTAACATTACCGACTCGATCAATGATCAGGCTGATCATTGGTAAAACTTAATCTACGATTAAATATAAGTCAACTAATTTATTAGAAGAAGAACCTAGAAATTCTACTGTATATTCCCCTTCCTTTAAGCCAGAAAAATTAACAATTCCATCAGAATTCAAACGATTGGACAAAATGAACCGACTTTCTTTTCTCAGTATCACTTGTTTGAATTCTTCTGTAGCTTCATTTTGTTCAATCTTAATGCTTAGGAATACTTCTTCTGGTGTTTCTCTAACCATTTGGTAGAAAAATTTCTGACCATTTTGAATGGTTTCTTCGAAGACAACATGACTTGCGGAATTTTCAGTATTAGGGTTTAAAGTACCGAGCGATGAACGAATGTCAGGAGAAAGTGATAGGCTTGGAGTTAGACTTAGGCCATCTTTCAAAGACTCAAAAACTTGAATACCCATTTGGGAAAGTCTTACCAAGAGAGTCTGCTTTCTTTCAGGTTTATCTATATTTCTATCAGCATAGCGTAATAGAAACTCAGGGACTTTTGCTTTTTTACTTGCTTGCATTTCTATTTCAGCTTTAGCAATATCAATGTCCGCTTGGAACTCTTCCAATTCTTGAGAAGATAGTGATAAGGAAGGTATGATTGAATTTTTTTTAGAAAGAGTGAGCAGGGTTTCCAATTTAGCTATGGTATGAAAAATAGAATCATTCTCCAAGGCCTCATCGAATAGATGTGGATCCTCGTTGAAAAATCTATTTAATGCTTCTTCTTCAGATGATTGGTTGGAATCGTTCTTCTTTAGTGGCATAGCCTAGCTCCTGTCTCTTTGAAAATCAGACGATGAATTATTTAAGAAAACTCATCAAATTTAATTTTTTTTTGTAATTTTTCCACAACTCGAATTAAGGTCACACTAACTCCGCCCTCAGAAATACCTAAAAGTTGAGCAACTTCTTTGTAGGGAGTTCGCGAAAGAAAATGACCCTTTTGTTTTCTTTCAATTAATTTACGTCTTTGTTCGTATTTCTTTTGTAAAGAAGCTCCAATTTTATCAACAATGGGTAGATTGGATTTTGAATCTTCGATAGGCTCTGTAATTTGTTGTTCTTTTAATTCTAAAATACTGAGGTAGATGGATGTAATCTTATCTTCTAGTTTATTAATATCCTCTTCTTTGTTGGAAAGGGAAGATCTAGTTTCTAAAATCCAATTCTTTAACTCGAGTAAGTTGATTTTAGTTTTATCTAAAATATACTCCACTTCATCTTTTTCCAATTGAAGATAAAAAATATAAGACAATTTAAAAATAGCTCTACTTTCAATTTTAATTTCACTTAGATTTTCTAAAAATTGCTCTGAGATTTCTAATGCCTTTTCTTTTTCAGGAAGCAAGGGGTCGGATTCATCTTCGATAGTATTGTATTCTTTTCCATCCACATTTGTTCTGGTAATGGATTGGATTTTTACTTCTTTGATGGTTCTCTTCCAATCAATGAGTAGATTTCTGAGTACAGAATAGAACCATGTTTTAAAGCTGGATTTTCCACCAAAACTTTGCAATCGTCGACCAGATTTTAGTCGTTCAAATGCATAAATATAGAAATCACTCGCATCGTCTTCTGAAAGATGAAACACACGAATGGGAAAGTTATAGATATCCTCTGAATAGATTTCGAAAAAATTTTTCAATGCTTCAGAATTGCCATTTCCAGCATCTGATACGAGCTGATTGATCTCTTGAGGGTTTAGTTGTTTTTGCATTGCAGATGTTTGAAGGAAATATGAAATGGTATCATTTAAGAAGATATGAAATCCTTTACTTTGTTATATTTGCTAGTTTTCTGCTTCCATTGCAAGGAATTTTTTCCATCACTTCATTCCCAAGATAAAAAACAATGGAATTTCAATTGGCCTGTTCAAACCGAACAGATATCAGATCGTATATCCTCTGTTTTTGGAGAATCAAGATGGGATCATTTCCATAATGGAGTTGATATCTCATCTTATTTAGAAAAAGTCCATTCTATTGGCGAAGGGAAGATTCTTTATACTAGATACACATCCGATGATCCTTTTCACGAAGAGTGGGGTTCGGGAGATACAGTCTGGGTTGATCATGGAAAAGGTGCTTATTCTGCATACTACCATCTCCATACTTCTCATGGTAAGCTAGATAGAGCTGTAAAAAATGGCCAAGAAATAGGTATCACAGGCAATACAGGTCACTCCAGCGGTGGTCATTTGCATTTCGTACTTAGTCTAGAGTTTGGAAGAAAGATAGTGAATCCTCTGATTTATCTTCCAAAAATCATTGATGAAACAGCTCCACTCATTGGCGGACTAAATGTACATGTTGGGGAAAAATACACCAATATCAATTCGGGAGATACAATCAATCTCTCTGATTCTTTTCCATTTACAGTTTTAATACAAGACAGTGGAGTTCGAAAGAGCCAAAGGTTTGGAGTTCAGTCTGTTCAATTTAAGTTAAATGGAAAGCCAATACAACAGAGCAATTTTAATTCTATACAATTCCAGAATAATGATTGGCTAAATGAAAATGGTTTAAAGTTTTCAGACCTTTTCTTAAAAGATCGTTATCTGGTAGGAAATCTTTCTCTGCCCTCAGGTGAACATACAATTGAAGTTTTGGCTACCGATTATCATGGAAATATGGCTGTTAAAAGCTTTACTTTTTACGTAACAAGAGTTAAATGAAAAATTTTAACAGATTCTTGTTTAAGCAAATTTTTTAAAAACCAAAGTATAGAAATTACCAAAGAATCTAAATAGGGAAGTGTAAGTTCTAGAAAAATGGTGGAGCCTATCGGGATCGAACCGATGACCTTCTGAATGCAAATCAGATGCTCTCCCAGCTGAGCTAAGACCCCATTTCTTCTAGTAAAAACCGTAGGTTCATTCGAACTTAAGCGTTAACAGATCTGGTAACCTGTAAGCTAAATCCAAACACGGTATGGGCCTGATGTGACTCGAACACATGACCCCACGCTTATCAAGCGTGTGCTCTAACCAACTGAGCTACAGGCCCGTGATAACCATGATTTAAAGAATGAATTTGGAATCAAACTTTTTTATAAAATTACTAATCAAATAGTCCAGGTTCTTTTTCTATTTCGGGCTCAACAGTTTGGATTAAGTGGGCACCATCGGCACTAGAATGATTTACTTCCTGTCCAACTTGGTGGCTATTCCATATATTGGAATGACTGAGTTCTGTAATCTTTTGGATTTCTCTTGAGCTTAGACTAGAATCTAACCAGGACACATAATGCTCTTTTGGTATAACAACTGGCATACGGTCATGTATATAAGACACAGATTTATTAGCCTGCATGGTTATCAAAGCTAGCGTGTATTCTTCACTTCCGTCTTTTCCCATCCAAATATCCCAAAGGCCACCTAAGGCAAAAGGGGTTTGCTCAGGCGTATGAATAAAATACGGAAATTTCTTTTTATTCTTGGTCATCCACTCGTAATAACCATCAGCCTGAATTAAACAACGTCTTCTTAAATAAGGACCTCTAAAAGAAGGCTTTTCTTCAATACCTTCCAATCTTGCATTGGAATATCTTTTCTGAAGAGCATCCTTTGACCAAGAAGGTAGAAGACCCCACAAGACAAAGTCATTGTAGTAGTTACCAGAATCTTTACGAAGAATTTCCACTGGAGTTCCTGGAGAGATATTGTATCTCGCTGCAAAATGCTCTTCTTCCAAGAAGGAACTTCCATCTCGCAGAATCAAATCAGCGAATAAACTTTCTTTGGTAAATCGTACAAAACGTCCACACATACTATACTTTTACTTTAGAAGATTCTTCTTCTATCGCCTCGCTCAATTCTAAAATATAATTATCTAAATAGTAAACTGCCTGAGGCTTCCATTGAAAGATTCCATTTTCATATGAGGCTAAATCTTTAGCTGACCATGATTTTAACTTTTGATCTACAATCCTATAGAAAGAAGAATTCAAATCACCTAGGAAGCTATCGATTTGTATAGCAGCAAAAATTCGGAATAAGGATAAAAATAATTCAATTTTATAATCAATCGGTTCTAGTTTGGCTAAGATAGGATTCTTGGTATACGTTTCTAAATTGCGAGCATTTCCATACCGGTGTTGCCCATCAAAACCATGAGCTCCAGGGCCTATGGCTAAATAAGGCTCCATCATCCAATAACGAAGATTGTGCCTGGATCTGTGTCCAGGTAGACAATAGTTGGACACTTCGTACCATTCATATCCATTCGCATGCATAATCTGAGGAAGGGATTCCAAAATTTCGATTTGCAGTTCTTCCTCTGGTTGCAATTTTTTTCCTTCGCGAACCTGTCTAGAATATTCAGTGCCTTTTTCCAAAGTGAGTGAATACATACTGAGATGTGTTGGCTTATAAGATAATAGAAGATCAATATCTTTTAAGAATTCTTCTTTTTTCTGACCAGGGAATCCATATATTAAATCATAACCTGTTTCAGAAATCCCAGAATCAGCAAGAATTTGCGGAGCTTGCTTGTATTGTTTAGGATCATAAAATCTTCCCACATATTGGAGATGCTCAGGCTTACTGGATTGGTAGCCCATATTGATTCTTGTAAAACCTAATTGCTTCCAAGCTTTTACATTATCCTTCGTTACATCTTCAGGGTTCGCTTCTAAAGTCATCTCGAAATCTTCACTAAGGGCTAAGCGTAGCTTTAAGTAATTTATAAAATCAGCTAAGCTGCTCAGATCCATTCTCGATGGAGTTCCGCCTCCAAAGAAGATTGTATCATAGGTATAAGTATTCCATAATGTATTGTTATGAAGTCTGAAATCCAATTCATCTTTGTATGTTTGGAAAATATTTTTCTCGGCTTCGGATCTGGTTTTGCCTGAGCCGATAGAATAAAAATCGCAGTAGGAACATTTTTGAATGCAGAAGGGAAAATGAATGTAAACTCCCGAATATCCGTTTCTTTTTTGGATGATCTTAGTTGGTTCAATGAGAACTTGGGAACTGGATGAAGGAAAATTTTGCATGCGATCTGTAGTTTTGATATTACTCTCTAGTTTAATTTTGTCAACGAGTCTTCTTTCTGATCCCTTGAACCTTCCTTCTCAAAATCGAGGTGTTCGCAAAATGGAAAAATTTTCTTTCCTAAAATGTGATTTTCAAATTCCAGAAGATGCTTATTTAAACTATGGAGAAGGTCAGAAAAAAAGTTTACGAGTTTATCCTAAATTAGGAGATAAATTTTTTATAGTCTTTAGGGAACTTTCTCGAATTTTATCAGATCAGGAAATCAAAGAAATTTTTCCAGAAAATCCAATTTCTCTAAATAATCCAAAAATTTTGCTATTCCAAGAATCATTTCAGTCAGAAGGGAATCAGCTTACCAAATTGAGCATACTTCTGAATGAATCCAAAATTCTCATTCGAGTTTTTATTCGCAAAGATGAGGAAGAATTACTGCAAAGCTTTCTCGACTTACAATGGATTTCTTCTTGTCGATAGTGATAGAAAAAAAAAACTGGAGTCTCGGGGCCTATAGCTCAGTTGGTTAGAGCAGCAGACTCATAATCTGCGGGTCGAAGGTTCGAGCCCTTCTGGGCCCACGAAATTTCTTTAAAAGAGTCTAAGCATTGTGGATTATTTAGAGGTCAGTATATCGGACATATCTCTCACAAATGTTGGTTTCGCTGTTTTTTTAAAAGCAAAGGAATCGAAGGAAGAGAGAGTTGTGCCTATATTTATAGGACCACTAGAGACACATTCCATTACCTCAGTGATTGATGGAACCAAGCCTCCTAGACCAATGTCGCATGATCTTATGCTTTATATGGTGACTGCTTTGGGTGCAAATGTAATTAAGATAGCCATTGAAGAGATACTGGACAATACTTTCTATGCTAAGGTTTCTTTGCAAAAAGATGAAGAAATAATTGTATTAGATGCAAGACCATCTGATTCAATTGCTCTCGCGCTTAGAGCTAATGCACCTATTTATGTCGCACAAGCAGTTTTCCAAGAAGCAGGAATTCTAATGAACGCTGAAGAAATCCAAGGTCAATCTGTTACCTCAGATAAAAAGCCAGCCTCACTTCCCAAAACTCAATTACAAATTTTAGAAGATACACTAGAAAATGCAATTCGAACAGAAGATTATGAGACTGCAGCTAAAATCCGTGACCAAATCAAGAAATTGATTGAAAACGGCTAAGAATTTCTAATTTCTCTCAGAAACGAGTTGCCTAAAATATTTCCTTCTTAAATAATTGTAATACTAATTTTTAGAGGAATGTTATGGAAATGGAAAAAATCTTAATGGATTTAGTGAATGCTAGCATCGCTGTATTCAAATCTGGTGAAGGAAAGTTGAAGTCAGCTGTAACTGATTTAGAAAAACTTTACGAAGAACTTAAAACTAAAGGTGCTGCTGAAACTTCAGAAGATGCCCAAAAACTTCGTGACCTACTTAATAAAACTGTATCAGATTCAAAAGCTGCAGTTAACCAAGCTAATGCGAGCTACGAAGAAGTTTTGACAAAAGTTAAAGACAATTACACTAATCTTTCTGCTCAAATCGAGACTATGGTTCCAGCACAAGTGAAGGAAACCGTTCAGAAAGGAATCGATGAACTAAATAAGCTTATTAAAAAAGGTTAATTGATTCAAAGGATCCTTCCCTTATACGTTTAGGGGGAGGATTTTTTACGTACTGCTATCTTTTCGTTTTGCATCCCTATCTATTATCTATCAGCCTGTAATTATTGAGCCCTTTATGAATAAAAATACCTTGATCTTGTTTTTAATAGTTTTCGGTGATATGATGGGTTTCTCTGTCATCTTTCCACTTTTTCCAGAAACGATTCGCCATTATATTCAGATTGGAAATGATCCTATTTTTTTATGGATCTATCAAATGGCAGAATCTCTAGCAGGAGATGAAGGTAAGGCATTTCTTATTGTTCTATTCGGAGGGATTCTTGGTTCGATCTATTCTATTTTACAATTTATTTTCTCACCAATTTGGGGAAGACTATCAGATACTGTTGGCAGAAAGCCAATTCTTCTTTTCACAAGTTTAGGAAATCTTTTAGGTTACATTGTTTGGCTCTTTTCTGCAAGCTTCACAAGCTTTGTTGTTTCTCGTCTTATAACGGGTGCTATGGGAGGAAACATTTCAGTCGCCAGCGCTTCTATGGCCGATTCCACATCCATCAAAGATAGAGCTAAAGGTATGGGAATGATAGGGGCGGGGATAGGTCTTGGATTTGTGTTCGGACCCTTTCTAGGGGGACTGCTTAGTGGGATTGAACTCGGTCAAATTTTCCCAGCGTTTCAATCTATAACTTTTACAATTTTTTCTGCCTCAGCCTGCGTTTCACTCTTAATAGCATTTTTTACTTTTCTACTTGTTGGTATCATTTATAAGGAGACCTTGCCAAAATTAGTTTCGAATTCTTCTAGCGATAAATCATCTAGTAGCCTTGCAAATGATAAAGAGAATGCTGAATATAAAAAATCAATTCATCCTATTTTTGATATGTTTTCTTCAAGGTTTAGGAATTTATTCTCTATTTCCTTTATCTATCTTTTGTTTATCTTTTCTTTTTCTGGATTTGAATTCTGTCTGAACTTTTTCTTAAATACCGAGTTCTCGTTTACGCCTAAGGACATCGGTCTTACTTTTCTATTCATTGGAAGCATCATCATTTTTATCCAAGGTGGTGTTGTTAGACGACTATCTGGAAAAGTTGCCGAAGTAAAAATTGCAATCGTGGGAACGGTATTTTTATCCTTAGGATATCTAGGTCTTCTTGGATTCCCCAAAAATACGGGACTTCTCTTTTTATTCTTAGGTTTGCTTTCTGTTGGTTCAGCTCTTTTGCATCCTAGCCTTTCTTCCATTGCCTCACTCAGATCTAGTGCCAACCACCAAGGTAGAAACTTGGGAATCTTTCGTGCGTTTGGTTCATTGGCACGTGCCTTTGCACCTTTAGCTTTTGCTATTGCATATTTTCAGAAAGGACCTTACCTTGTGTTTGTAGTCTGCATAGGTTTTTCTCTAGCTTTTGGATTTTTACTTTTGGTAATTCGCGAGCATAAGAAAGAGAAAATAGCATAAGTTCAGGAAATGTATCCGATTGATAGGTATTTAAAATTCTTTGTTAACTTTTGCTGAGTTCAAATATGCTTTATTCAAAAATGTATGCTGATCATAGACATAAGCTTATGGTTCAGCTAAAATAATACTCAGATCTACCAACCAAAAATCTCTTTATTCTATTTTGAAAAAATCACAAATCTTTCTTTTTTCGATAGATCGAGCATAGAGTTAGTTTCAAAACCAATCTTCTTTCCAAGTTCAATGAGTTCTTCCACCTTCTTAGGATGAGTCTCCAGAATCATCTTGCCTTGGGCTTTAAGATTAGAGTAGGCACCTAAAAGGATAATTTCATGACTTGCAAGAAAATCATCTGCAATCAGTGCAAGTCTAGGTTCCTTTTGAACTTCTTCACTTAAGATTGATTCTTCTTCGGGAAGAACATAGGGCGGATTGCAAAATATGAAATCTAATTTTGAATATGAATCTTGGTTCCAATTCTTCCAAAAATCAGATTCAATAAATTTAGAATCAGAAAATTCCTGATCTGGTAAAATATTTTTATAATTAGTTTTACAAACTTCTAAGGCTGAAGCAGAGACATCCAGGAAAAAAATTTCAGAATTATTCCGTGCTTTTTGCACTGATATTCCAATGCATCCAGATCCACTACACAGATCAAGTGCTTGAATCCCAGAATCTTCATTTGGTTTTATCCAATTCTTTAATACGAAATCTACTAACTCTTCCGTCTCGGGTCGAGGAATGAGCACAGCTTCATTGACAAGAAAAGTGGAATTGTAGAAATCTTTTTTGCCAAGCAAATAAGCAGAAGGAACTTTTTCAGATCTTTTAACTATGAGTTGGCGGTAGGCATCTTTTTCTTCCTCAGTAAGTGGCATATCGAATTTTGCATAGAGCTGTATTCGACTCAAATTCATTACAAAGGAGATGAGTATTTCTGCTTCCAATCTTGGAGAAGGTATTCCTTTCTTCTCGAGAAAGCTAGTGGACTTTTTAATGAAATAGAGTAGGGTATTTTCTTCCAAGGGTCTTATGATTCAAAACTGCCCCCTACAGGATTCGAACCTGTCCGCATAGTTTAGGAAACTAATGCTCTATCCACCTGAGCTAAGGGAGCTTAGTTCGGTTTTCTCTTCTGATTAACGATTCTCTGGAAGTCGTTGATATTGTGAATAATTATTTTATCGGAATATAAATCGATTTTCCCATTTTTCACATATTGGTTGAGAACTTTCTGCACTTCGCCAACAGGTTGAGCACACCAATTCGCAACATCTTCCACAGTAGTGTTTAGAATGACTTCATGGAAGTTATCCGAGTTGGAATTTTTTTCATGTAACATTAGAAATACGTCAGCGACCTTGCCAAGTATATCATCCATGAGTAGAATCATCAATCTTCTCTTGGCATCATAGATACGAATGGAGAAAATATTCAACAGCTTCATTGCAAGAGCCGGGTTCTTGGTCATCAGCATTTCAAAATTGGCTCTATTGAAATTCAATGCCTTCACTTCAGTAACAGCAATTGCAGTAGCAGATCTGGGTTGCTCCTCTAGGATAGCCATCTCGCCTAGGATATCTCCTGATTCAAGAACATCCAAAGTCTTCACAGATGATCCAACAGTCTTTGTTATTTTAACTTTCCCTTCTTTTATAAGAAAGAAGTCATTCCCTGGCTCATATTCACAGAAAAGAATTTCATTCGGTTGGAATACTTTTCCAAATTTGTCGAACATTGCTTCCAGCATTGCATCATTCATTAAGCAAGTTCCTTCATTTTAACTTTTGCCTTGCTGGTCATGGAATCATCAGCAGGAGAAAGTAGAGTTACTTTATTATACAGAGTTTTTGCTTTTTCTTTTTCCCCAAGTTTTTCAGAACTCATAGCTAAATGATAGATACATTCTTTTAGGTAGGAGCCTTTGGGATATTTCTTAATGTAATTGGACATTGCAGAGAAAGTTTCGTCATATGCTTCTTTCTTAAACTTAATAAGACCTAGATGGAAAATAGCTTTTTCAACAGATTTCTCGTCGTCTTGGGTTGTGCTATCTTCTCTAGAAGATAAATCTTGGAAAAGCTTACCAGCCTCATCCAATTGATTTGCATTCATTAATGTCTGGGCTTTTTGAAAAATTCCCGGAATGGAATTAGGATCAGCAGCTGCCATACTTGCTTCTATTTTAGGTTGTGTCGCAGGAGCCTTTAGCATCTCCTCCAATTTATTGGGAGAGCTACCTTCCTGTTGGTAGGTTAGAGCCGGGATATTAATTGGGTAAGGTTGGTGCTTAGAAGAAGCATCATAGAGTTCTTGGGCTCGTTTAACATATGCACCTGTTGGGTAATGCTTTATGTATTGTTGGAAGGCATAGGCTGCGTGGTCGTAGTCTCCATTTTTGTAAAAGACTTCCGCAACATTCATAAGTTCATAGGAAGCATTTCTTGCTTCACCCTGTCCAAGGATTTCTCTAAGTTGTCTATGGACTTGGCGCAGCTGGCTAGAAAATACTTTCAGCATTTTTATAATAAGATGAGTTTTATTGGAAACAAATTTCTCGAATTCATTGATGCGGAAAACGAGCACAGAAGCGTCTCCCACAATTTGGGCAGTCTCTTCTCGTGGGTATCTTCCTAATGCTGATTTAACTCCGAAAAATTCACCCAGTCTAACATCTTCCTTCAGCTCATTGCCATTAACAGATGTAAAAGTAAGTATGACACGGCCTTTCTGGAGGACATAGATATCTTCTGCCTTATCTTTTTCAAAATAAACAATGGATCCACTTTTATAATTTCTAACGATAGGTCCTGACAAATATGTTCCTCTTAAACTATTTATTCCACTATTGGCAAAAATGCCAAATCCTTTTTGTAACCAAGAGCAGTTTGTAGCTTTTTCATGATTTTTTTTGGTGAACCAGTAATTTGGAAGCTAGCAGATTCTTTATGCCTTAATAAAATCGATTCAGAGGCAACATGCAGCTCCTGAAAAAGCGATTCGAGGCTACCTGATCCGAATATAGGTTTCCCCTCTTTGACTAGTAAAACAATATCCTCAGATTCTGCCTTTAAAAGATTTTCATATGGGTCTTCGTGTTTTTTTTTCAATAAGAAAAAATCTGCAAATTTTCCAGTTTCAACTGAGCCTAGGCTAGAATCAAGTCGCAAGGCGCGGGCAGCATTTATAGTCATCATTTGAAAGAGATTCTGGGATGCTGATTTTTTATGTTTAGTTTCTTGCAAAATAGAGAAGGCAACTTTCATTTCTGCGAGCAGATTATCCGAACCCGCCATAGCAAGATCTGTTCCTAAAGAAATATTTACCTTTGCATCGATGAAGGCTTCAATATTTGTTGTCTTTCCAAAAATATGTAGATTAGAACTTGGACACCAAACTAGACTAGCATTCGCTTCTGCTATTTCTTTGGCTTCCTTACTTCCAAAAGGAAGACAGTGAACTAAAACTGAAAATTCTCCAAGTCCATTTTGTTTCTTAAGACTTTCTAGTGATCTATAAGATTCTTCGTCAAAACCCTCTCCTAAATGAGTTACAAATGGTATTCTCTTTTGTTTTGCGATGCTGTATTCAATCTCTACTCCATCACCCCAACCTAAATGGTAAGAACAAATAGAATGGGAAAGTGAATAATCTTTGACCAATCGTAAGACTGAGTCATCTATTTGACTGCGATTTACAAAATGAGGAATATGATCCATCACTGTTGTTGTTGCACCAAGCATATTTCTGAAAGTTCCTAACGCATATAAATCGTTAATATCTAAGGTCTGTCTCTCTGAAAAAATGATAGATGACTTCAATTCATTGTCCCAAGAAAGCCAATTATTGTATTTTACCTTACCACCAATTTTGGGAGAATAGGATGCTAGCAAATGGTCATGGCTGTTGATTAAGGCTGGGTAGAGGAAAAGATCTTTAGCATCAAACAAAGCAGTCTCAGAATTACTAAGTTCATCTTGGATGGAATCAAACTTTCCATTTTTTATAAATATATTTTTAGTTTCAGTTTTATCTGCGCTTACAATTTCCGCATTTTGGATTTCCCAATTAATAAATTCTTTATTAGCCATTTCGAATCACTGCCATTGGATTCAATGGTTTATCCTTATTTGAAATTTGGAAGTAGAGTCCTTTCTCTTTAGATATATTTCCTATTCGGGCTCCTTGAGAAACTGTCTGACCTTCTATAACGAGCACTCTTGAAAGATTGCCATAAACAGAATAATATCCACCTATATGTTGCATAATGATATAGTTACCATAGCCATCCATGTAATCTATTGCAACTACCTTTCCTGAATCTATAGAAACCACATTTTCAGTTTTAGCTGGATTTACAAAAAGTATACCTTTGTGGGGAGCATAGGTAATCGCAGAATAATCTAGATTGATTTTCGATTTTCTTTCCAGTGGGTATTTAAAATTAGAATAAGCAGACATTGATTCTCCAGAACTATTCAGATTTTTATTTACAGCTACCGTCTTAAAAACTGGTATTCGTAAAGTCTCACCTACAAAAAGCCTAGGATCCTTTTTCTTTTTTTCGTTCCAACGATATATATCTTTGGTTGTGATGCTGAATTTTTGTGAAATAGAAAATAACGTATCTCTTGAAACTACCTTGTAAGATTTAAAGCTCAGTATTTCTGCAGAAAGACTAGCAAAATTACCTATGAAAAGAAGTAAGATAAGAATTGAAAATTTCATGAGACTATCTCTTTTATTTTCGGATCAAGTATAGCTCAGATATGAGAAACCCCCGCTTTTTTATGATGATTCATTAGAAAAAACGAGGGTTTAAAGGTTTTAAAAGAGTTGGATTTTACTCTTCCGAAGTATTGACTTTGTATTTTTTCATCAATTCTTCAGCTACGTTTCTAGGAACCTGAGAATATTTTGCAAATTCCATAGAAAATTCTGCCTTACCTTGTGTAGAAGATCGAAGCACTGTTGAATAGCCAAACATTTCTGAAAGAGGAACTTCTGCTTCCACTTTGCAATAATTGTCTTCTTCCGAAGTATTTTGGATCACACCTCGTCTTTGGTTCAAAGATGCTAGGATTGCTCCTTGGAATTCAGTCGGTCCTTCCACATCCACTTTCATGATTGGCTCAAGAATGATAGGATTTGCTTTAGAAAAACCCTGTCTGAAACCATATCTTGCTCCAATTTGGAATGCCATATCGGAAGAATCTACATCATGGTAAGCTCCGTCGTTGATCACTGCTCGAACTCCAATGATAGGAAATCCAATCATACTTCCTCTAGGAAGGCAAGAACGGAAACCTTTATCACAAGATCCGATGTATTCACGAGGAATAGAACCACCTACGATGTTATCAACAAATTCATAGTCCTTTCCTTCTTCTGCAGGAATAGGTTCTAGGTAACCAGCAACTCTGGAAAATTGTCCCTGACCACCAGTCTGCTTTTTGTGAGTATAATCAAATTCTGCTTTTTGTGTGATCGTTTCACGGAAAGCAACCTGCGGCGCCCCTGTAACCAAATCTACACCATACTCTCGTTTCATTCTTTCGATATAAACTTCAAGGTGTAATTCACCCATACCTTTGATGATTGTTTGACCAGATTCTTGGTCAACTTCTGTTTGGAAGGTAGGATCTTCTTTAGTAAATCGGTTCAAGGCTTTTGCAAGGTTTGCTAATTGCTTACCTTCTTTACATTCAATTGTAAGTGAGATAACAGGATTGGGAACAAACATGGACTCCATTGTGAGTTTGGATTTTCCATCTGTGAAAGTATCCCCTGAAGCACAATCAATTCCAAAAAGTGCAACGATATCACCCGCTTCTGCAGACGATATTTCTTCCATCTCATTAGAGTGCATACGAACCAAACGTCCTACGTTGTGTTTTTTTCCTGTAGAGGAGTTGTAGATCGCCATACCTTTTTGAATCTTACCTTGGTAGACACGAATATAAGTCAACTGGCCATAACGACCGTCTTCCAATTTGAATGCGAGGCAAACCAAAGGCAACTCGGAATCAGAAACCAAAGTAATTTCAGAGTCTTCGTTTTCTATTTCCATGGCTGTGTTCTTCACGTCCATTGGTGAACCTAAGTAATCAGTTACACCATCTAATAATGTCTGAACACCTTTGTTCTTGAAGGCAGAACCCATGAATACGGGAACAAGTTTAAGTGCTAATACTCCATTACGAATTGCTGCTTTAATCAATTCCGTAGTAGGCTCACCTTCCAACATTGCTTCTGTTAGTTCATCAGAAAATAAAGAGGCTGCATCAAGTAAGGCCTCTCTCTTCTCATTGGCAAGCTCTACCATGTCTTCTGGAATATCTTTTTCTACTATATCAAGACCATTCTCACCTTCAAAGTATAAGGCTTTCATCGTAACTAGATCGACTACACCTTTAAGGTCATTTTCTAGACCGATAGGAAGTTGGATAGCATGTGCATTTAAATGAAGCTTTTCTCTTAGTTGGTTGATAACCTTCCAAGGATTTGCTCCCGTTCTATCTAATTTATTGATAAAGGCAAGTCTTGGAACGTTGTATCTTTTCATCTGTCTATCAACAGTAATTGACTGAGACTGGACTCCAGCTACACCACATAATACCATGATTGCTGAATCAAGAACTCTTAGAGATCTCTCCACTTCAATTGTAAAATCTACGTGACCTGGCGTATCAATGATATTGATGGAAGTATCTTTCCAAGTACAGTATGTTGCAGCAGATTGGATAGTAATTCCACGCTCTCTTTCGAGTTCCATAGAGTCCATTTTCGCACCCACGCCGTCTTTACCACGAACTTCATGAATCGCATGGATACGATTTGTATAAAATAAAATACGCTCTGTTAAGGTTGTTTTCCCTGAATCGATGTGTGCAGAAATCCCTATATTTCTAGTTTTGAGTAATTTCTCAGAAGGGGTAAAGGTGGCAGTGCTCATAGTTTCCTCAATTTTAATAATTACCAATCTGCTAAAACGGACTCTCTTGTAAAGGAATTTTGGTTGGGTTTTCCGTAGTAGTTTCCATACTTGCCTAGATGAAATGGTTCATGGATTTCTTAAGTCGGTTCTCGGTTGCAAGATCCGTTGTTGGTGGATTTTTTCTTCTTATTCTAATTGGTAGTTTTTTTATCTATGTATTTGAAAAAGGTTCCCTTTCCTATGTAGACTCATTCTACCTTTCTGCCTCATCTGTCTGCGTAACAGGGCTTACTCCTATTCCACTCTCTGAATTAGAATTTATGACTCAGGTTGTCATTTTGATCTTAATTCAATTAGGTGGTTTGGGAATCATAACATTTACTGTTGTTATTGGAATTTTGATCCTTAAAGGACTTTCGCGAAATACAAAATTTCACCAATTTATTAAAGATGCAATCGATTCAACGGAAGAGGCCAAACCCAATCAAATAATCGAATATTCTGAAGCTAAGTCTAGCGATGGAAATGTAGATCTAGACTCCGTTTCTAGCGAACAATCTGACACAAGCCATCAAATATCCACATCGATTGATTCCCAACAGGCATCTGCGATTTTAGAATCTCAATCCAGTAAAGAAAAAGACGAACCAACCGTACTTAGGGTTTTATTTTCAATTATTAATATCTCTTTTACCATTGAAGCAATTGGAACTTATTTAATTTATATTAGCTTTCCTGGAGATATTCCTGAAAATGTAGATCGATTTTTCTTAAGTTTGTTTACTTCAATTTCAGCTTTCAATAATGCAGGTTTTTCAATTTTAGATGATCTTTCTATAATTGCTTACTATCCAACCGCCCTGTATATTATTTCGGGACTTGTGATTTTAGGTGGAATCGGCTTTCCTGTAATTATCTATGTTGAGAAAATTCTTTTGCAATCACTGCACCGCATTATGTTTCACCTAGAAGCATCCTTAGAAACCTATTATGTTAGAAAAATTATGGATCATCCTGAACGTGAAGATCTTCCTCGATTTTATCCATTGATAATTAAAATGTCCCATTCTTTGGATGAAAATATTACAGAATATGATAGTCATTTATTAGGTAGCTCTAATAAAATCCAATGGAAGGTGTTGTTTTACGGAACTATTGGATTGATTGCCTTGGGAACTATATTTGTTCTGCTCCAAGAATCATCCAATCCGCACACATTGTACGGAATGGAGCCAGCAGTTAAATTTGCAAATGCTTTCTTTATATCAGTCTGTTCCCGAACTGCAGGCTTCAATTCAATTGATTTATCAGGAGTTAATGATCCAACAATTGTGATGATCATAGTTCTTATGTTTATTGGCGGTGGTCCTCAAGGAACAGCTGGTGGGGTGAAGATAACTACAGTTGTCATTCTTCTTGCCTATTTGAAAAACGTAATCAATCCAGCCAAAACTGTGAGACTTTTTGGAGAGATTGTCTCTAAAAAGTCAATAGCAATTAGCATTCGAGTATACTTCCTTGCGACTACTATTATCGCAATGATCTTTCTATTACTCACTTTGATGAATCAAAATGAACATATTTTACATGTAATTTTCTTTGAATTGATCTCTGCCTTTTCAACTGTTGGATTTTCTTTAGGACTCACTCCAACCTTGGGTGATGTGGAAAAGTTATTCTACTGTCTGGTTATGTTCGTAGGTAGAATCGGAATCTTTACGATTCTAATTGCCGCCACTGGACATACAGGAGTCCCAAGAATGGGAGATGATGATGGAGTTAAGATACAGGTAGGTTGATGTTTTTAGATTGAAATTTTTGTTTCTAGAGGATTAATTGGAGATTATGCAGTTAAAAGATTATTTAAAAATAGATTGGAAGAGACCAGATCTCAGCACTGAAGAAATTAATAAAGAGACTCGTAAGAATTTATTTTCTGAAAAATTAGAATCCGTATACGAGAGAATGGAATCCGTAGAGATCTTGAATTCTAATGCTAAAAGCACAGATGCACTTGTAATTCTGAAGCTTTTGCTTTTAGATCTTTTTAATATCTGTGCAGAATATAAAAAATTCCACCCTGCTAAAGATACCAATGAAATAACTTCTAGACTATCATCTTTGCCAGACAGTTTAGCAAATCTGTTCAAAGATAAGAAGGAATTATTAAATATTGCAAATCTTGAATCCAACGAGAAGAATGCTGAAATTTGCGAAGAACAGATCGCAGGCCTACTTACAGGAATTGAAAAGTTTTTAAGACTCATTCGTAAATCAGAACTTCACACAACTTTGGATGATGTTAAGAAAAGATGGAGAGTCCAAATTGGAACAGTCGTAGGGATTTTTAGTCTTATTATTGCTTCCATTATCTACCAAAAAGTAAAATATCCCAATTTAACAGATGGCAAGGCGCAACTTTTTCTTCTAAGTGAAGCAAGTCCTGTTGCAATTGAGGCCAACTCTCTAACCGCTCCAGTCGTTCAAAGCAAAAAGGGAGAGTGGGTTGATTATGATTTTGGAATAACTGAACCAATTTCATTCTCTAGTATTCGAATTGATCCAATAGACCAAAGAAGGATGAAATTTTCAATCGCTGAAATTACTGTTTTGGGAGAAAGAGATAGAGTCTTATATAAGCGAGATTTTGTCTTAAATGAAAATTTCTTAATTAAAGATTTTTCAAGTATAGGTGAAATGAATGACTTAAAAGCGGGAAAGGCAAAACCAGGTGGTTTTGTAGAGATGGTTAGCACTGGCTCAAATCCTTTCTTTGTTCTAAATACGTCACAAATCGATAAAGCAAAGAAAATTATTCTCAGAACCCGAATTACTGAGGAAAGATATAAATTTAAGGATTAATTTTTGAAAAGTATTTTTCAAAATTATCTTCTCTTAATGAGAATTCCTCAGTGGATTAAGAACTTAATCCTATTTGCTGGAATTCTTTTTGGGAAAAGAATCACAGATAAATCTGCTGTAATTACGGTAATCTTATCCTTTTTTCTTTTTTCTATCATTGCTTCTTGTCAATATGTTATTAATGATTATTTGGATAAGGAAGAAGATGCCAGGCATCCTGAGAAAAAAAAGAGACCTATAGCATCAGGTGCGATTGAAGGATCAATTGCACTAGCAATAACATTGATAATATTGCCTCTTGCCTTAGTTGCTTCTTATATGCTGAAGCCAAGTTTTGCGTTTATAGTTTTATTTTATCTTTTATTCAATATTGTCTATAGTAAATATTTAAAACATTTAGTTATCTTGGATGTAATGAGTATTAGTATTGGCTTCGTGCTTAGAGCCATTGCTGGCGCTATTGTGATAGATGTTGCATTTTCTTCATGGCTATTGCTTTGCACATTTATGCTCTCTTTATTTTGGGGTTTTAGCAAAAGAAGAGGTGAGTTGGATCTATTAGAAGGGAATGCTGGAAAGCATCGAAAAATATTAAATGAATATTCTACCTCCTTCTTAGATCTTATGATGTCTATTGTTGCGACAATGACTTTGATGAGTTATGTTATGTATACAATCTCTGCTTCCACCATACAGAATTTAGGAACGGATAAAATGATATACACTGTTCCAATTGTAGTTTATGCAATTTTTCGAAGTCTTTATATCATTTATATTAAGAATATGGGGCATAACCCAACTAAGGCAATTTTAACGGATCGTTCCGTTCTCGCATCGGGGTTTTTATGGTTAGCTGTTGTTTTTCTAGTTATGTATGCTAAACTCGATATTAATCTACCTACGGAGTTTTAATGGACGCTAAAGATCTACGTTATCATAAGAAGAACACTTGGATCAAATACCTAATGTTGTTTATAGGTTTTACAGTTATTTCCTTAGGACTAGCTTTCTTTCGTGGGTCTGATCATGGAACAACACCTAAACTCAATGATTCTTTATGGGTTCAAGGATCTGAATCAATAGATTTAAAGCCGAATCAACCTACAGTTTTTTATTTTTGGGCTACATGGTGTTCAGTCTGTAAATTGAATGAACCTTTTCTAAAATTTGCTCTGAGCGCTATTCAAGATCGCGCAGTTAATTTTGTCTCAATCGAGGAAGGCTCGGTATCTCCGAGTGAACTCAAAGATTTTCTTAAAGATAAAGACATTCAGTTTCCTGTAGTTGTTATTCCCTCTAATCGAATTCAAGAATTTAATGTTACTGGTTATCCTACAACTATCTTTGTTGATAAAAACCATACCATTCGATTTGTTGATTCTGGGATTTTGAGTCCTATTAGTTTTTGGATTCGATTGTACATAACTAAGCTTTATTCATGATTACTTCTTCTCATTTTTTTGATTTAGAAGTATTAACAGATTGGAAAAGTGATTATTTAGTTCATATTTATAAAGAGGCTTGCAAATACATTGCAAGAAATAAATTTCCTTCTGCGATCTTAAAGAAAATAACAAGCATCGCTAATACTTATTATAAACTTAAAGCAATTGCAAATCTTGAAACAATGATACTTAATTTGAATGAATATAAGTATTTCCTTGATTTTGATATTTTTATACAAAATTTCAAAGGTAGTTCAAATGAATTGCACAACTTAATTATGGATCATTTGGATAATGATTTTGATTCTGAGGCAAATTATTCCCTGCATTTTCTTTCTATTGCAAAAGCAAATGAAAAAGAGTGGAAAAACATTTCCAAGGAATTTGCTAGACAAAAATTAGAATCTGCTTATACTCTTCAGAATGAATTATTGCCTGATAGATGCATAAATAAAATAAGAAAATATAAGCATAGAATGAGACCCCCTGCGCAGACAGGAAAGTTACTCAATGAAGAAAGCTACTATAAATTAAAATCTATCGAGCCTAATAAACAAAAGCAGTTGCGCTCTGCTTATGATTCTTTGAAAGAAATCTATCCATTCGGGTTTGGCATATTTGAAGTATTGACTGATAGGATACATCTCGTCCGATCTAAAGATCTTGTAAGTTACAGTCATTTCACTGAACAGGGAATTACATACATGAATCTCTGGGGAAGAGATTTTTTGGATACTATGGACGATCTTATACATGAAAATTCTCACCATCACTTAAATTTGATTTTTAAAAAGTACAAAATGTTCGACCGCCAATCTGATGATGAAATTTATTTTTCACCTTGGAGAAATAGCCTTAGGCCTTTGTATGCAATTTTGCACTCAGTATTTACTTTTACTTGGGGTGCTATGCTTTTTGAAAATATTTTAAAAAACCAAGCAAAAATGAACCAATTGATTCCTAAGAAATACCACGAAAAAGTCCAATTCCGGTTTATAGAAGAAACTATTAATCTTGATTACAGCTTAAATGATTTACAATCTGCAATGCAGGCTGGAGATTTTACATCCCATGGTGTTAAACTTATTGGAGAGTTAAATTCTATTCATGAAATTCATATGAAATCACAAAAAACTTTATGGAAGCAAATGTCCATAAATGCCAAAGCTATCTTAGAAAGTCGCAAAAGGGAACTAAAAAAGATTCGTAAAGAATTTGATCCAATTTTATAAGTTTTCTCCCGATACTTAAATTAGTTATGGAACCATCTTTTAAGCCAAAACCGCTCTTAAATAAGAGCGAGTTAAAAAATATTAAAAGGCAAAGAACTAAAGTTGAAGGCAGAAAAGTTGTCACAGATGACGTTCGTAAACTTAAGAGTTTAAAAGTAACTCCAGATCTAACTGAAGAAGAAGAATTAAATTATTATAAAGAACCGATCTGGATTGAATACTACATCCCAAAAGAATCAAGATTTGCCTATGAAACAAAGTTTCTTTATATTCAACTAGTTGATCCAGAAGAAAGAGAAGATGGATTAGATCGATATATAAAAATATTCAAAGAGAAAAATGAATTTTTCGATGTTATTCGATTCATGGGTGAATATCCAAAGAATAATGAAATAATAGAAAGATCTTACCATGATAGAATGGGAATGCTCAATACAATTCATCGAGTTCTACGAAATTATGAGAAAACTTCCGATCCTACCGATTTAAAAGAGGCTTGCTATGTTGTGGAAGGTCTAATGAAATTTGAACCAACTTTAGCAACTATTCAATTATTTCCGGATTATTTAATTTATAATTTGAATTGGATGATACGCGAATTAAATAAATTTAAAATTCCATTTTCTTTAGAAGATTCAACAATTTCTTTATTAATTAAAAGAAGAACAGAGCATTGGGAGAAAAATAATTTAGAAATCGATGAGGATTTTGATTTACTTGCAGCATTATTTTATGAGCAAGCCTTTCCTCATAGAGGTGCCGAAGAGCTACAACCAGATGATTTCTTAATGGAATAGTTCTTCATCTAATAGCCAACTAAATTGTTTTGCAAAATAAAATAATTCGATGTTACTGCGATTTACTTTTGATATCATATCTTCTTCAATTAATTCAATATTCTTGAGTTGAAATCGAATAGCTTTGTCCCATTGAAGGATGTCTCTACGCTCTAATTGAACTAATGATTTGCTATTAATAAATAAACTTTGTATAATACTATGAAGTAATTGTTTCTCTGTCATGATGATATTGGAAATTCTACTAATCCCATTCATAAGATTTTTAGCAAGTCCAGATGCTTGAAAATTTTTCAAGCCAAGTATCAAAGGGAGGTGATTAGATCGATTGATAGATTTATCAATCAGCTCTATACAATTTCGATTTGATTCAAGAGCTGAATCCCAATTTAAAATAACGCAATCTGGTTTCTGGTTGGGAATGGATTCTAGTAAATCTATCCATTGCAATGGCAAAAATACTTTATGACCGATTGATTCAAAAATCTCTTTAAAAATTATATCTAAAGAAGCTATACCTGTATATATCCAGATCCATAGGCTTTTATCTTTTGCTATAAAACTTTCTAGTGGAATGTTATTTAATAAATTAAGCTCAGTCCAAATTTTGGAATAACCTAAGCGAAACAATTGTATTTTATTTTCCTTATTGATGTCGCCAATAACTAAGGTATCCCAATAATTGTTTCTAATTTCAGTTAGAACATCAAGTTTCGGATTATTGAAAACATAACATTTAGATTCATCTGGAGGTAAATTTGGAATTGCCATTTTGCCTGAAATATTTTCTGGTGAAATCGATTTCCATTTTAAATATTGATTTAAAAAATCGGATGAGCTATCATCAAGATTTGACTTAATTATACATTGTATGATGCGTTTCTTTCCTTGCACTCTTGCATTATTTTAGTTGACCCACGGATTGTTAAGTAGAATACTTAGGTAGATTTCTATGAAAGTTCTTAAACGATACGCGAATCGACGACTTTATGATCCTGAAACTAGTAAGACAATTACTTTAGAAGATGTTGCTGAAATGATATTGAATGGCAAGGAAGTCAAAGTAATTGATAACCTATCTGGCAACGATATAACTCCTAAAATTTTGGGTCAGACATTTCTCAAAGTAAGTCTTGGACAAAGAAATGAAGATTTTAGTAATTTTATGCTTACTGCCTTGATCCGAGAAACAGGAAAAAATATTTCAGGTCTTTTCGAACGATTGGTACTGGGTGGAATTGGATCTGGTTACTTAAACCAAGCGCGAGTGGAGAAAATCATCCAAAGCATGGTTAATTTAGGTGAATTGAATTCATCAGAAATTGTTTCTTACAAAGAAGATTTATTGCGAAACCTGGCATCCAGAACGATTGAGAAAAAGGACCAGATACTTAAAGATCTTGGTAAATTAAGCGAAACTCTATTGGCTGATGAATCTAACTCGAATGTTCAAGATATTTCAGATAGAATGAATGAAGTTGCTGAAAAGTTAAAAGAAAAAAAGTGAATCAGTCTCATAAAGAAGAGATAATTAAATTCCGATATGATATGTTAGGGAGTGGCAGATGAAAAAAATCTTAGCTTTTATTACTATACTAATTCTTACAGATTCTATTTTTTCTATTGAAGAAGGGTTTCATGTACCTGAGCCAAACTTACATGTTTATGAAAAGCTAAATCAGAAATTACTTTACGGAGAACCTCATGACGCTGCTTATGCAGCTGAAGAATTAATGTTTTTCAACTCTAGGCGAGCAGTTCGAAGTTTAGTAAAAGCATTACGAGGGCCAGATAATTTTCCAAATAGTCCTAGGAACACTGCACTTGTCAAATTCCATTCCGCTCGTGCCTTAGGTTACCTTGGAAGTTCTTATGCGGCAAAACCATTGATTGAAGAATACACAATCCAACAAGAAAGAATCACTGAATTTAAGAAAGAAGCTAAAAGATCTATGGGTTATATTGCAACTGGTGACTCGCTTAGTAGCCCATTTTTCTTTGATAAGGATGACTATACTATTCCCCTTGCTACTGGAGAAATGCTAAGAGCTCTAGGAAGATTGGAATACACTCCAGAAGCAGAAACAACATTAAAAGATGCTTTGAAACATAAGAACTCCTACATACGTGCATCTGCTGCTGATGGTCTACGCCTTCTTGAAAAAGTTGAAAACCTAGGCCCTCTCAAAGAAGTAGTTGGATCGGAAACAGATGATTATGCAAAAGCATCTGAGCTAGGTGCAATTTGTACGCTTGAGAGAGGAGCAACTCCTTCTTTTAAAGAACTTACAAATATGCTTTCAAGTGACGAACCAGGTGCAAGAATGAAAGCCTCTCATTATTTAGGCGAAATAGATTTAAGACTAGCTGAAGTTCCTTTAACTAAGGCACTTGAGATTGAAGACGATCCAATAGTTTATGCTCAAATGAAAGAAGATCTGAAACGTATCATGGCATTCAAACGTCCTGGAAACGTAGAAGAGTAATAATTAGATTTAATAAAGTAATATTAAAGATTAAATAATTTATACAACAAATTCTCGTAATTCTTCGCCTACTGTGTAGTAAACAGTATTGGCTCCTAGAATTTCGAGAATGGTTTTAAGAATTTCAGGAGTTGGATCAACACTGAAATGTGGATGAGCCTTAATCACTCTTTTAGGGCTGCCATCGCCAGACAAATGAAAGAACACACTAGATGATCCCTTGCTGCTTCCTAGAATATCATTGAGTTTTTTAATTGTATCGAGTTGAGGGTGGGTTCCTAAATCTATCTTGATGTGGATCGCCTTTTCCATTTTCTCTTCAAGTTTAGCATCAGTTAGTTCTTCTAAGCTATTAACAATAATCTGACCCTTAGTTTCAGATTCACCGACCTCAACTTTTTCTAACATACCTTTTAAGAATAGAGCTTTCCCTTCAAATAGTAAATGCTTGGCTTCTTGGTAGGATTTTGAAAAGCAGACACAATCAATTTCGCCTGTTTCATCTTCTATAACAAAATTTGCAAATTCATCACCTTTTTTAGTAAGTTTATTTTCTTTCTTGGTAATGATTCCTACAATATCAACTTTAGTTTTGGATTTTATATCTTCTAAATTTTCTATCTTAGTATATTTCAGTTGTCTGAGTTGTGTCTTGTATTGATCAAGTGGGTGACCTGAGAAATATAGTCCAGTCATCTCTCTTTCTTTTCTTAGGATATGATCAAATTCCCATTCAGCAGCTTCTTTAGGCAGATTGAGTTGCATAGCAGGAGCAGAGGCTCCAAAGAGAGAAAATTGTCCTTCTTGAGCTAACTCTTGTTCCTTAGCCGCAAAGGAAAGTATAGTATCGACTGATTCGAATAGACATTTGCGAGTATATGCAAAACTATCAAGAGCTCCACTGCAAATCAAACTCTCTACTACCTTTTTATTACAGAGTCTAATATCTAAATTTTTAATAAAATCTTCCACATTTTGAAAGCGATCATGCTTGTTTCTTTTCTGGATGATTTCATTGCCAGCAAGATCACCCACACCTTTAATGGATGCTAGCCCAAATCGAATTTTATTTTCACCAGTTATACTGAAATTAACATCGGATTCATTCACATCAGGACTTAAGATGGCTATTCCCATATCTTTTGCATTATTGATATATTTTACTAGATCACTCGCTTTTCCATTTGCTGTAGCAAGAAGTGCTGCCATATACTCAGTTGTATAGTTTGCCTTAAGGTAGGCAGTCTGATAGGTAATCATCGCATAAGCGACTGAGTGAGATTTGTTGAATCCATATTCTGCAAATGTCTCCATCTGCTCGAAAAGTTCAGTAGCTACCTTAGGGGAAATTTTCCTTTCCTCAGCACCCTTAATGAATTTTTCCTTATAATAGGGAATTTCTTTAATCTTTTTCTTCGCCATAACCTTACGAAGACCATCCGATTCACCAGCTGTGAAGCCACCGATGATTCTTGAGATACTCATCACCTGTTCCTGGTAGACGATGACTCCATAGGTTTCTTCCAGCGCTGGGGTCAGATCTGGATGCTGGTAGATGATGGGACTTTTCTTGCTCTTGCGATTTAAATACTCATCCAACATCCCTGCATTCATCGGACCAGGACGGTATAAGGCAATTAGGGCTACAATCTCTTCAAAACTTTGAACCTGAGCCTTGGCAACAAGATCCGTTATCCCAGAAGATTCTAACTGAAACACTCCTTTGGTATTTGCTTTACGCAAAAGGGAATAGGTAGGAGCATCATCGAGGGGAAGTTGGTCAATCTCTACCTTTTTATTCTTATGCTCTTTTATCAAATTTAAACAATAATTAATCGTAGTTAAGTTCTTGAGACCTAAGATATCCATCTTGATCAGTCCAACAAGTTCGAGCATGTTCTTATCATACTGCGTAACAATAGAACGCTTCGATTTATCCTTTTCAGCAACTGTAGCAAGAGGTACAATATCTTCTAGAGGAGAAGGCGAGATCACAACACCAGCGGCATGTCTACCGGGTTGGCGAAAGTTTCCCTCTAATTTATGTGCAATGTTGAATACTTTTTTATTGAGTTCATTACGGTTTATAATTTTTTCAAGGTCTTCCGATTTCTCAACAGCTTCATCAAGGGTAATTCCAAGAGTCTTTGGGAAAGCCTTAGTCATTTCGTTGGATTCTGAAAAAGAAACATTAAATACTCTGGCGACATCTTTCAAGGCCGCCTTGGCGGCAAGAGATCCGAAGGTAATAATCTGTCCTACTTTGTCTTCTCCGTATTTCTGTCTGATGTAGTTAATTACTTCTTCCCTACGATCCATACAAAAGTCGGTATCAATATCAGGCATTTCCTTTCGATCAGGATTTAAAAATCTCTCAAAAAGCAGTGCATACTTAAGCGGATCTACATCAGTAATCCCAACCCCGTAGGCAACTATGGAGCCTGCAGCAGAACCTCTTCCTGGGCCGACTGGGATTCCTGCTGATTTGGCAAAATTGATATAATCTTGAACAATAAGGAAGTAGCCTGCAAAATTCATGTTACGAATTGTACTCATTTCAAACTCATAACGAGTCTGGATTTCGGGAGTGATTACTTTGTAGCGTTTCTTCAGCCCTTGTTCGGTGATCTTTTCAAGATAGGACTGAGCATCAAAGCCTTCAGGAACAGGAAACTCTGGTAGTAATGGAGTTCCAAAACTTAGGTTGAGATCGCATTTGTCCCGAATTTCAAGTGTGTGATAGAATGCTTCTGGATTATCAGGGAAGAGACGCATCATCTCTTGGGGATTTTTCACATAAAATTCTGAGTTAAAACCGAAGCGCATCTCATCATCGATTTTCTTCTGCATTCCGATTCTAAGTAATATGTTCTGTGCTTCTTGGTCATCTTTAGTGAGAAAGTGAGAGTCATTGGTAAGAACAGTTTTGATGCCAAGCTTCTTGGAAAATTCTAAAATTTTCTTAGCTACTATAGCTTGTTCGGGGATTCCATGATTTTGGATCTCGAGGTAGAAATCTTCTTTGCCAAAGATCTCATTCAAATTCCCTGCTAGTTGGAAACTTTGGTCTTCCTTGCCTTCGAGAATTTTTTTATTTACTTCGCCTGCAAGACAGGCTGTTAAGCAGATCAGGCCTTCGCTATTTCTTGAAAGTAAATCATAATCGATTCTGGCTTTGCGATAGAATCCTTCCGTATAGGAACGGGAAGCTAGCTTGATAATATTTTTATAGCCTGCTTCATTCTTAGCTAGAAGGATTAAATGGTAGGCTCCACCGTCTGCAATTTGATTGAGTTCTTCTTCTTTGCTTCTGGATGGTGTTACGTAGAATTCACAACCTAATATAGGTTTGATGCCTTCTTTTTTTGCTTGGTTGTAGAATTCAATTGCACCATACATATTGCCATGATCTGTAATGGCAACGGAAGACATCCCTGACTCTTTGACCTTCTTCATCAGGTCTGGAATGCGTATGGCACCATCCAACATGGAATAGGTAGTGTGTAGATGTAAATGAGTGAAATCTTCCATTGATTTTGGAGCTATGAGACATAGTCGGTTAAAAGCCTATTTCAGTCAACAGGCTTACCTCTGAAAAATCAGAGTTTTATATGGGATTGTGCAGAAAGTATCAAGATCAGGTTCCTCGAACACAAAAGGAAACCCGATTTTTATTAGTAGCATTTCCTGTTGTTAAGATTCCAAAATTTGCATTTACCCATAAACTAAATTTTGTTCCAGTTACACTTCTTGTCTTAGAAGACCACATCTGTTCAGAGGATGCGGATCCTAGAAAATAGGTCTAAAATTTCATTTCCATTGTAGGCAATTGTATAAACTGAGGAATTTGTTTCCTCATTCACAGGACTGATAGAGTTTAAGGATAAGAGTTTATATAGTATAGAAAAATCCTTTAAAATGTTGTTGATTTTAGGGAAGTCGCAACTCTGGAATGAAAAAACTATTTTTTCCCTGGTGCAGGCCCTAGCTTTTGGAGTAACAGATCATTAACTGTTTTAGGGTCCGCCTTTCCTTTGGTCTCCTTCATTACTGCACCTACAAGTGCACCCAAAGCACGATCCTTGCCTGCCTTATAAGAGTTAACTGATTCCTGGTTGGCTTCGAGAACCTGGTCTACAATACGTTCGATTTCTTTATCATCACGAACTACTTTTAAACCCTTGGCTTCTACAATTTGATCCGGAGTCTGTGAACTTGTTAGCATTTCTTCAAAGACAGTCTTAGCAATCTTCCCAGAAATCTCACCTTTATTGATGAGTGCTATGAGTTGACCAATTCTTTCTGGACCTACAGAAAATTTATCAA
>Ga0210043_1000257_pt1 | contig 57536 bp, 105 predicted proteins | sample CryGeymet201501t_FD_183990 | JGI IMG/M metagenome (GOLD analysis project Ga0210043, IMG submission 183990) | Groundwater microbial communities from Crystal Geyser aquifers in Utah, USA - Crystal Geyser metaG 2015-01t (SPAdes) (version 2) | ecosystem: Environmental > Aquatic > Deep subsurface >... | reverse complement strand
TGGTTTAGGAACAGGAATAGGTGGAATGAAAGAAGAAGTATTTTTAAGAATACTAAAAGAAGAACTAAAAGAATTAAATACATCAAATAAAGGAGTAATCAATGGTAAGAGAAAATAAAACATTAGTGGTTGATAGTGAGTTATGGAATAAGTTTAAGAGAAAAGTAAACTCTCAAGGACAGACAATGACCTTTGTAATTATGGGATTAATTAAAGATTATATGGAGAAAGCAAGATAGTTAAGGAGGTTTACTTAATAATTCACAATGAATAAAAAATTTAAACCAGCGAGGAGTTTGAAATGATAATTAATTTAAAGTTTGAATACAGAGATTTAACAACAGAAGATTTAGAACTTTTACTTCAACACTTACAAGAAGAAGCTAATGAAATGAATGGAATGGTTTACTCAATAACAAAAATCAAAGAGGAACAAAAATGAGCCGAGAAGAAATTTTAAAAGGTTGTAGAGAATTTTTACCAAGAAATTTTGTTGGTGATGGAAACATTTGGAAGTGTGGACAATGGGGGTTAGTTAATAAAACTAATACTCAATTTATTTGTGAAAGATGCCAGGGAAAATTAGAAGGTTACGACCAAGCCCTCCAAGATGTTTTAGAAATTATGAAAAGAAAAATAAATAAACTTATTGTGGAAGATAAATACCCCACGAAAGATGAGATACAACAACTTACAAGTCAAGCCGTTAGTAAAGAGATACAGGTAACACCTGTGAAGGAGGTCGTAACTCCCACGGCGAACTCATTTATCCACGAAAGTGTTGACAAAGAACAGGAGTCTTTCCTATCCGAGAAAGCTAAGTCAGTTAGGTATAGTCTGGATAGTCCAGTAAAAACCGCGGGTAAACCTAATGAACTTCCTGTTTCAAATTTAGACAGAGCCAAACAGTTACAACAACAATATAGAATATATGGAAATGTAGGGTTTTACCAAGAAGAATTAGATGAATTACAAAAAGAAGCAAAAGAACTATTAAAAGAAATTGAAATGGGCTGTGAGGTAAAAATGTTAGATGATTATAGAGATTATCAAAGATGTGGTGAATTTAAATTATGTCCTTCCTGCTCACAAGCCAAGAAAATCTGCGAGGATATCTTAGGAGGAAAAGATGTTTGAAAATGAAATAAAAAAGTTATTAGTAGAAAATTCACAGTTAAGAGAAGCTATCATTATTGAAGAACTTACCCCTTTTTTTGTAAGAGATGGAGATAGTATTATTATGACTTCTCAACTTCGTTGTAGACTTAAAGAAATAGATGAGGTTAAGAAAGACTGCCAAGCCAAACATAATGAGTTTGTTAAAGATTTAATTAAAAAGTTAAAATTTCCAGAAGTTAACGAAATGGAAACGTATGATGAAGCTTACGAGTGTTTTGTTAGAAATCTTAATAAACTAACCGAAGAACTAGAAGAACAAAACGGAGGAAAAGCATGATAATGCTATCAACTAATAGACTATTAGGGAGATTTGAGGATAACCCTAATAGTAAACAAGACAGACTAATAGAACTAACTGTTTTAGGTATTAATGATTATATCAGTAAGGACAATATTATTATTTTCAAACCAGAGAACCAAAGTATAATTTATATGATTGGAGATACTAGAGAAGTTTTATTAGAACTAACTAAAGATGGGGACATGTATATTAAAGGTAATTTTGTTAAGAGAGATAAAGAGATTTATGATAAAGTTTATTACTATACCTATGAATATTATCCTATAGAATTACCAAAAGGTTTAAAAGGAGAAGAAGACTAATAAAACAATGGAAGGACAAAGGATACAGGAACTAAGGGAAAGGGCTAAACTATTCTTAGATAATAATCTTAAAGCATTCATCATAGATAATAAAGAAAACTACTACTTTTGTTATATTAAAGATGTTAATGATGTACTAATTAGAGTCAATAGCTTTGCAGGTAAAAGGGCAGGACAGAATGATGAATTATTACTATTTGATATTAAAGAAATTAAATTATATAAGGACAAATTATGAAAGAGAGATTAACAAGAATTAATGTAATGCTTTACGCATGGCAGATAAAGAAAATAAAAGAAGGTAATTTTAATATGTCTGAGTTAATGAGAATACTCTTAACTAAATACTTTGAGGAAAATGATGAAGTATTAGAAATTAAAGAAAAAGAGTTATCTATCCAACTAGAACAAGTAAGAGAAAGAAAAGCTAAGAGAGATAAAAGACAACAAGAGTTCTTAGAAAGAAATAAAGGTAAAGCAGAAGAAATATATAAACAACTAATCAAAGAGTATCTAAACACTTATAAAGAGACAAAGGAATTCTTATCTAATGATGTTACTCCTGATTTATTAAAAGAATATGCTAGACTTACTGGAACAAATCAAATAGATGTTAAAAATCAAGTAATTGATGAAATTAAAAAGATGGTGGACACAAATGGAAACTGAGACAATAGAACCTACTGAAGACTTTAAAGTAATTGATGCTTCTGATTTAAACTCTAGAAATGAGAATAAGAAAGTAAAAATGAAAGGAATGGTTTATACAATAAGTGACATATTTAATGAGATATATGCTGATGTTTATAGATGTTCTAATTGTGGTGAAGAATTTAAAACATTACATAATCAAAATATTAGAAGATGCGAACTATGTAACTGTCAAGATGGTCTATCTAAGAAAAAAGAACTACAGAGAGACTTTATAGAGATGGAACTAGAAGAAATGCCAGACGAAGTAACTGGACAACCAGGAAAAATTAAAGTAAAGATATATAATCCATTAATTTATACTGAAGATGTTAAACACTTAGAGCCAGGAGAAATAATAACTATTAAAGGACTAATTAAGAAAGATAAGATTAAAACAAGGAACTCTCGAGAAATAAATGAATTCTTCTTTTTACTAGAAGAAATAGAGTTAGAAAATAAGAGAGATGTTAATGAAGATATATCTACAGAAGATGTTGAAAAAATACAAGAGATAGCAAAAGACAACCCTTTAGAGAAGTTAGCAAATTCCTTAGCACCAAATATTTATGATATGATAGAGATAAAGAAATCAGTAATTCTACAAATGGTTAGAGGTATGGAGAATAGTGAAACCATAAGACCAAGAATACACATGTTATTATTAGGAGAGCCAGGATTAGCTAAGTCACAAATCTCTAAACAAGCACATAAAATCCTAAAAAGAAGTATTTATGGTAGTGGAGAGAATATGTCTAAGGCAGGTTTAGTAGCAAGTATGTTAAAAGATGAAATAAGAGGTGGATGGGTAGCAAGAGCAGGAATAATCTCTAGAGCAAACAAGACTATCCTTATATTAGATGAATTTGATAAATTAAGTAAAGAAGACATGGCAGGATTACACTCACCAATGGAGAGTGGTGAATCAAGTGTTACAAAAGCAGGTACTCACTTAACATTAAAAGCAGATTGTAGTGTTTTAGCATCTTGTAATCCAAAAAATGGTATATTCTTAGATATGTCTGGTTATGAGAGTGTAGCTAGTCAAGTTAATATTCCCATTCCTATCTTAAATAGATTTGATTTAATCTTTATGATACGAGATATTGTTGAGGAGAATAAAGATAGAAAAGTAGTAAGAAGCATGATTAAGAGTGAAGCTAAAAGAGATATAGATATTGATTTATTTAGAAAGTATGTTACTTTTGCCTCTAATATAGAACCTAAGATACCAGATGAGATTGGACAGGCAATAGAGGAGATTTATATAAAGATTAGAAAAGTTAGTAAGACTTCAAATGAGACTAAAGTTAATCCCAGATTGTTTAGGTCCTTAGTTAGTTTATCTGTTGCCTGTGCTAAAATAAGATTATCTAATGAAGTTAGTTTAGAAGACTTAAAAGAAGCTGAACATTTAATGATGGCATCATTTAAGAGTTTAGGATTTGGTGGTAGTCTTAACTCGATAGACATGGCTAGTTTATATTCAAATACAAGTACTAAAAAACTACAAGTAGAATCAAAGATAAGAGAGTTAATTAAAATTAAAGTAGTAGAACATAATAAGAATAATACTAAAGCTGATTGGGAATATCTTAAAGTAGAGATATTAGATTTAGGTTATGCTGAGAAAGAAATAGATAAAGTATTTAACATTCTTAAAAAAGAAGGAACTCTAAGAGGAGAGGATTATAAATTAATATGGTCTTAATACCAAAAGGTTTATAAACCTTTTTAACTATAATTCTACATGGTTAAATGTCAATTTCAAAAGAAAGAAGTGATTAATGGTGAAGAAGTAATCTATGAATGTGATAAAGAAGCTAGGGGTATTATTAGATGTAAAGATGTCTGTCAGTTCCATTTTAGTAAACTAAGACAAGATAATTTATATAGACAAAATAATGGAATAGATATCCCAGAAGATACAAGCCTATTAATTAAAATTAAAGACATTTACTTAAAAGTAAATAGAGTATTACCAAAAGGTTTAAATACTAACGAAACTAATAACTAATATGGATACAAACATAGAATACAACCAAGAATATAAAGCATATAAAATACCTAAAATATATTCCTTCTTAGGATTTAAATACTGTAAGGTAGATGAAGTAAAGATTATGGAACAAGATTTATGGACAGTATTATTAGAAGTATCAGATTTAAAAAAGAAATTAGGGTCAGCAATAGGTACAATAGATTTACAGAATTACTTAATAGAGGATTTAAATAAATACAAAAGAAAGTTATCAACTTATAGAACTATCTTCAACATAGCAGATTATTTATATGAAAATAGTGAAGATATAAGATTAGAAGAATTAATCCTTAATTTAAAAGAACAAATAAGAGATAATCCCCTATGGATTAAGGAGTTTGAATAATGTTACTCCAATGGTTCTGTCCATCTTGCCAGACTTGGAATATTAGTATAGATGAAAGACATCATCAGTTAGATTACTGCAAGTGTAAAGGGTCGTTTGTAGATTATGAAACCTATGGATTAAGATATGGTGGAGCAGTTATTACTACTTTAGATAAAGAGAATAAACCAGTAGAGATAGATTACGACTTCTGGACTGAGTTAGTTTTAAATTTAGATAAACAAGGATTTGAACCATTTATAGATTTAGGAGATGGTAGAACTTATTTACCTATTGAGTTAGTATATTTTATTAGAGGTATTGAAGATGAGATAATCAAGGAGATGTTGAAATGAATAACGGAGATATTTTATTTGCACCTGTCGGAGAACAATCTAAGAAATATGCAGTAGGCAAGAAACTTAGAAATCAATTATCAGAAAAGAGAGATACACAATTAGAAAATACTTTTATGTTAGATACGATGGATAAAATAGCTAAAGGTTATGCTAAAGCAGTTGATAATGAAATATATGAAGCATTAAGACCTAAGATAGAATTTGATGTAGAAGAATCCTTTAATAATATTATAATAAATGTTATAGATTATAAAGAAGTATCTGGTGAAGAATTATCTATATTTATTCAAGAAATGGATTTAAATATATTTGAACAATTTGGAGGTATGAGAGAATGAAATGGGAATGTAATATTAAAAAAGTAGAGAATGGGTTTATCTTAACTCGGTTAGACCAAGAAGATATGGAAGATAATGTTGAAAATAAAGATTATGTATTTGAATATAAAGAAGATTTAGATGGGGAAGATAATGATTTAGAAGCAGTACAAAGAATGTTATATGAATTATTAGAATACTTTGCTATCTTTTATTCTAAACATAATAAGAAGAATATTAAAGTGGAGATAGAAAATAACAAAACTGACGAGGATAAAGATATATTACCAAAAGGTTTATAAACCCTAAATACCTATAATAATCATGGAAACACAAAACACACAAGAAAAGAAACAATATAATGTAGAAGTAGTCTATGTTGATAAACAAAGAAATACTGTTGATTTACAAGGTGAATTAGAAGGACAGTTTGAGGTAGTAGCTCCTGCTAATATTTCATATGCTCGTATGGGTTCTGCAACAGCTAGTCTTAATGCTTTTGGGAAGGTTACTTATTTAAGAAGTACAGCACCTAAGGTACAAAGACCTCAGAGTAACGGATTTAAACCATATACTCAGAAGAACTCATTTCAGCCAGGTAATCAATATAAACCACAATATCAATCACAACCTAAGAAAGATGTAGATTGGGAAAAGATTAGTTTTGGTAAAGTAAAATATGGTTTCCTTATTGAAGCATTTAAGAAAGGATTATCTTTAGAAGAAGCTGAAGTAGAAGCAGAGAAATGGGCTAAAGCAAGTATGAGAATACAATCAGAACAAGATATTGTAAAACAAGAAATAGCAAAAGTAGAAAAAGTTAATACTCAGAATGTAAATACACAGAGTGGTTCACAAGAAGAAAAGCAAGACTTTTCTGGGGAGGCATATAGTGATAGCATTCCTGAGGAATCATTAGGTTACTTTTAACCTTTATTGTCAATGACAAATAACGTGGGTGTTACGAATCTATTGACTCCCTCGAAAGAGGGATTTTTATTTAATGAATGAAAAGAAATTACAGGATGCTGACCTAGAAGAAACAGACCATTCTAAGAAAGACTACTTAAATGTTTATATACCTGTTAAGAATAGACAAACAGCATTAAATAGATGTCTTAAACAATTAGATAAATCAAAGAAACTATTTGATAAGATAATTGTTATTGATGCTTGTTCAGATAATCCAATTAAGATACCTAAGAAATATCAAAATGTAATTCTTGAAAGAACAGAATTCCCTATATGGAATAAAGCATGGGTATTAAATACCTTAATATTGAGGTATCCTAATAAATATGTTATGACTTTGGATGTTGATATGTTGGTCTCTAAAGAACATTTAAGAAAGATTAATAAAAATCTTTCAGTTAATAACTTTATTTGTGATACTAATGTAAGAAGAATTAACAAAGATAAAATAGAAGAAAGTTATGATAATATGATTAAGAACTCTAAACCCTGGAGAAATCAAGATACTACTCAATATCTTAATACAGCTAATGGAGGATTTCAAGTATACTCTTATGATTTCTTTGTACATATTAATGGAATACAAGAAGGATTAGGTTTATATCATGGTAGTGTAGATAATATTATGTACTACAGAGCAAGAATGAATAATCTTAACATTGTTGATATTTCTTATCCATTACTTCATGTAGAACACTCAAATCAAAAGGAAAATAATTATGAAGAAGCAGAAAGAGTAGTTGCTGGAGAATATAGACAATTTAAAGCAGCCTACTTAAATCATGTAATTAAAAATAATCTTAATAAAAATACTGAGAATATTGGTGGAGATAAACCAAATATGGAGTTATTCTCAGAATATAAGAATATGAAGTATAATTCTCAAGAGATTATTAATAAAGCAATTAAAGAGGGTAAAGAATTTGTAGAACTAGGCTATCAAACATTCAGACTAGAAAAAGCTAAACCAAAGATAATGGTTGCAGTGATTAATAATTATGGTTCTTATCCAGATTACTTTGTTTGGGATATGTTTAATTTATGGAGACATACAGCTAGTCAAGGATATGATGTAGAACTATGTCCAATTAACGCTTGTGAAGTAAATTCAATGAGGAATATAGCTATTAAGATGGCTATAGGTCAATTAGGAGATAAAAAGTATGATTATCTTGTAATGCTCGACGATGACCACGCATACCCTCCAGAATTTATTGTAGACTTCATAGAGAAGATGCAAAAAAACAAATGGTCTATTTTAACTGGTTTAACTTCAAGAAAGAAATCGCCTTGGTCAAGTACTCAATACTACAAACTTAAAGATAATATAACTGAAGTATCTAATTGTGTTAAATGTCCTAAACCAAAAAAAGAAGTAATACAAATAGAAGCAAGTGGACCTGTTGGAATGGTTATGGACACTAAGATATTCAAGGAATTAAAATGGCCCTATTATGAAATGGACTTTAGTCCTAAAATAATTGATGGAAAGAAAAGTGATGGAATGGTTGGTAGTGATATTGTCTTCTGTAAAAAACTTAAAGAAAAGAATATTCCAATTATGTTAGACTTATCTGTATCTTTTCCACATGAAGTAAAAATGATGGTAAATAGGGGGAGAGTAATAGAAAGTCAGTAATATAGTTTCCACACTATAAATACTTAAATACTATAACTACTACAAAATAATAACATGGTACCACAAAAACAATACAAAGAAGAAATAGAAAACATTACTATTACTGGTAAGATTGAGAATAAAGTAATTAATGAGAAAGGTGGCCCTAAGTGTTTCTTTTACTTAGAAGATTCTAAGATGAAATTAGTATGTTGGTCTGAAACATTTATGAAGAACTTTGATGTAGGTGATGAAGTAATTGTAACTTATATCCCTAAACCAAATGAGTACAATGGAAAAGTATACATAAACTATACAATTAAGAGTATGAACTTTAAGAATAAAAGTGAATTACATTTTACAGATTTAGAAAAAGAAGAATTAGAAAAAGTAGGTATCAGTACAAGTGATATGCCCTCACCTAGGAAGTTAATTAAATCAGAAAATGGAAAGATTAAACTAGGAGGATTGTACTACCAAATCAAGGATATAGAACTTGAATTGATTACAAGTTGATTACAGTTAATGGAAGAAATTACAGTTAGATTATCCTCTTATGAATTAGAATGGTTAGAAAGTGCTATTGATAGGGACAGCAGAGGACAAGCAGTAGACCAAGGAACACTAGCAACATTAGGAAACATATTAATTACAGGAGCACAAATATAATGGTAAAACAAAAAATGAAAGCAGTGAAAAAGACTAAAGATATAAAAGCAACTTTTGATTTTTATACTTTCTTTGAATGTGAAGATACAATACATAAAGGCAGTACTAATCTATTAGTAATTGGTTTATGTCTTTTTTTAATTGGGATGACTCTTTGGAGTAATCCACTAACATCCTTAATAATCATTCTAGGAATATCAATAATTGATTTCATACTTAACACAATAAAATGGATAAAACTGAGCAAGAAAGTTCTGAACCAATAGTTATTATAGAAGATAAGAAAGGCATCTATGAAGAACCGTGGGTTAAAGAATATATAATTTTAGAAAGAAATAAAGGTAAAACTTATCAAGATATTGCTGATGGGCTTAGAGATAGAGGCATTGATAAAGCTAGTCCTGCAATGGTTATGACTTCCTGGAAAAGATTTGCAGCAACCGCCCAAGTAAGTAGCACAGAAGCTAAAGATGATTGGATAAGTTTTACAGAAGACTTGAAGGCCCTATACGGCGATTCAATTAAGTTAATGGGTGAATATGTTAGAAGACTTAGACACATCATAGAATTGATTGATGGCTTAGAAGAAAAAAATGAAGAAGGTAAATCAAATAAGTTAGAATTACAAATAGCTATATCCAAACAAATTCCATTAGCTACAGGTATAATGAGAGAAATTAGAGAATATGTAAAAAACCAAATAGGTTTATATGATACTATCTCAAGAACAGCAGAGAAAGATGTAGTATACAGTCCACAACAAATGATGGAATGGTTTAATCAGTTTATGCCAGAATACTTAAGGGCCCAAGAGAAAGAAGGTAAAATTAAAATATTGGATAAAACAATACTCAAATAAGGTGAAAGGGGGTTAACACAAATGGAAAATATAATAGAACCGAAAATAGAAGTTTTAGAAGATACAACAGAGATTCCTTTAGTTAATGAACTAACTGAAGAAGATGTTGAGGATGTTAATGTTATTACCTCAGAAACAACACAGAAACCTTTTGAATTTGTCCAAAGAGAGTTAAGTGATGACGAACTAACTGAAAAGAAGTTACAACTAATGGATGCTAAATTAAGTAAAGAGAAATCTGACTTAGCATTGGCTGAAATGGAAAGACAATTAGATGCAAAAGTACCTTTAAAATTCATTGATGATGACATCAAAGGATTAGAAGAAGATATTGCTAACAAAGTTAAGAAAGGTGAAAATGGTAAAGAACCTGCAACTGAATCAGATATTGAATATATGAATATTAGATTAGAGTTCTTAAAGAAAACTAGGGAATTAGAAATACCTATGAAAGAATTAAGATTAAATATTCAAAGTCTAAGACATAATAAAGAACGGTTTGATTCAAAGGAAAATCAGATAAAGAAACTAGAAAAAGAGATTAGAGAAAGAAGTGAAACAACTATCTCAACTAGATTACCTGAATCTCCTAAAATGGTAGGATAATAACATGGCTTCATTTTTCTTACAACAGAAACCAACGGGTTTCTTACTAGCTTTGTCTAGGAGTAGAGGAAGTGTTCTTAAGACAGGTAGAGAATTTTATAGTTGTAACAATTCAATTTATCAAGCAATAGATAGATTTACTGAATGGGGATTGATAGAAGTTACAAAAGGTAAAAGGGACCTAACTGTTAAGTTCACAGATAAAGGAAAAGAAGCAATTAATGCTATTATCACACTATCTTTATTTTAATTTTTTTTAATACCAAAACATTTATAAAGCCTAAATACCTCTTATTAAGATGGTAGATGAGATAGACTTTAAGAATAGAAAGAAAGGAATGTTCTTTCTACAGATGTGGTTATACCCGGAAGAAATGGAATTCTTATTTACAAGTACAGATGGAGAGAGACTAAACCAATTATTACAATCAATTAGAGATAGGGGAGATATAATTAAATGACTGACTCTAAAGAGAAAAGAGAAAGAATAAAAGGTGTAATACAATCCATAAGTAGTAAACCTTGGAGAGATATATTCTTATGGAAGATAACTATAGAAGATAAAGAATATGGTTATTTTAATGGTGAATTTCATTATAAAGAAGGAGATACTATTGAATTAGACTATGTATTAAAGAATGGTTATCTTAATGTAAAAGAGATAATTGATACCCAAAGAACTAGCACTATTCCATCAGATAAAGATATGAATGACTTAAAGTATTTATTCTTAATGGATGATAGAATGATGAAAGTTACATTACTTAAGGCATCGGTAGATTTAGCTATTAAACGAGGCGAGTTCTCAGATACTGAGATTAGAGCCCAATACGAAAGGTTTATAAACATACTTGACATACAATTAAGATGATAAAACCAATTCCTAGAGAAACAGTTGATTACAATGAAGCATATGATTATCGTACTGGTGATAACTTCCAATATAAGACTACTGTTGTGATTGATGGATTAAATGATGACCTAGTTATGATGCCTTACCACATGAGTGAAGTAGCAGAAACCTCTTTCTGTACATGTAAAGGATTTCAATTTAATAAGAAACCATGTAAGCACCTTATTTCGGTCCTTGCGTATCTCAAAACATTAGGAATAAACCATAGATTTGAAGAACCTAAACCAAAGGAGGTAAAGAATGAACTACAAACAGAAACAAACAATAGCCAGTGAATTAAGAAGTTCATTTAATCCGGCATACCCAAAAGGATGTGTCAAAATAACGTCTGGGGAGGCTCAGGAGCACAGATTAGTTAAATTCCTAGTATGTAGCTGGTTAACTGAAAATAAGTACGATTTTTGGACAGAAGCTAACCTAAATGATGGAAGTAGGGCAGATATAATCTGTATTAAAGGACACATAGGTTATATAATAGAAATAATGCACTCAGAATCAGAAAAAAAGTATCAAGAGAAGATGGGAAAGATGTATGGTAACTTTATGGTTATTCCAGTAAGGACAAAGGGATTTAAATATGAGGATTTTTGTATATAGTATATAATACTATACAAACACTTAAATAGTCAAAATGAGTAGAAATAATATGAAAAACCCTGAAACAAAAGCATGGTTTAAGTCTAAAACTTTATGGACAAATGTAGTTATTGTAGGTCTAGCAATAGTAGACTTTGTTCAAAACCAATCTTTAAGTCCTACAGTATTAATGCTAGCAGGTATTGCTAATATTGTACTTAGATTCATTTCTAACCAAACTCTAACTTTAAAATCAAATAATTGAAAGGAGGAAAATAACACATGGAAAATATTAATATTGTATTGTCTGTATTGGTTGCTGTACTTTTAGTTCTTAGTGGTGCTTTTATCGGAAACGTTATGAAGGCTACACCAGAGACTACAGAAGTAGTAGTTTTAAACCAAACCGTAGATTTAACAGAAGTTAATGCTAAGATTGAAGCTCTTGATGCTAAAGTTGGCTCACTAGACGAATTTGAAGTAGAAGCTGATGAAAAACTACAAAACGATACTGCTAAAGATTTAGTATTAGCTGAATTGGCTAAGAAAGCATTTATGAAGGACGTTGCTGCTAAACTTAATGAAACTATGTCTATTGAATCCTATAAAGATTTAAGTATTAGTTATGTTAAGATTGAAGAAGTAGAATTAGACGGAGAAGAAGCTGTTGTAGTTGTTACAATCAAAGTAGTTGGAGTTGAAGACTCTGATGAAGATTTAGACTTCAAAGCTAAGTTATCTGTTGAGTTCTCAGTAGATGGTCTAGATGTAGATGAACTAGACGAAGCAGAAATTGTAGACAGTTCTATTGAATTAGTAAAAGTTTACGATTAAATAAGTTTCAAAGAGTATATCAATAGGTACGAATGACTATTGGCGTCTAGCCGTACGATAACGGTTTTTTCTTTTTTACCAAAAGGTTTAAAAGGATGAAGTATTATATACTATAAATTAAAAAGGAGGAAAAAACCAAATGGAAGAAAACCCAGTTACAAATGTTGAAGAAGCTTTAAAACCTACAGAGACTACAGAAGTTACTGAAGTCGTAGAAGAAGCAGTAGAAGTTACTGAGAATACAGATACAGAAGTATTACCAGAAGAAGTAGTTGAAGCATTAACTGAAGCTGTAGAAGAAGATAATACTGAAGACAAAGAAGTAGTTGTAGAAGTGGAAACACCTGTAGAAACAGAAACAGCTGAAGTAACAACAGAAGTAGAAACAGTAGTAGCTTAATATTAAAAATTATTTATTTTTTCTTTTTTCTCTATAGATACGTTGGGCTACGGCCCAAGCAGTATTCTCTGCCCTTTTAGGAGAGTAACCTCTCTTAATATATTGTTCTTTTACTTTATGAACTATTAAATCTAATGTTTTAGGCAGCTTTATTCATTAGGAACATAACTCTGTCATGGAATTCACTAAGTTTTCCAATATTAAAGTTATTTATTGGGGCATAGTACCCACAGCAACGACTCATTATGATACATTTAGTTTTTACCATTAATAAAATAAGAAAGATACCTATTAAAAGGTTTATATACTAATTATATTACTTTCTTTGTTTAACAAATCTTAGTTCTGAACGTTCTCTATCTATCTGCATTGTTAAATCTTCATCATTTCTGTAGTATAATTTAAGACAAGAGGTATAAACATCAATTAATTTATCTCTTAAAGCATCATAAGTAGCCTCAAAAATATCTTCTCTATCATCAGGTATTTCAGATACATGACATATCTCCTCACATAAGAAGTGGTATAATTCATCATCTTTAAAGTCTACCTTACATTCATGTATTTTATCCATAATATCTTCTAAATCATCCATATAATTCTCTCCTATATTTACAGCTTTCTTCTTCACATACTAAATTACAATAACATGATTTAAAACCGCTAGCCCATCCGTTTAAATGATGAGCAAGATAATCTTTTTCGGCTTCTTCATTGCTTACTGGTCTGTGTAATTTCTCACCTAAGTAATACTTATTTAACTCAATTTCTTTTTTTAATGCTTTTATTTCTATTTTTAATAACTTTTGTAATTGAGAACAACTATTCCTTTCTGCCATGTACACTCCTTACTCTCCTTACTTCTTGATAGATGTTATTAAAGTAATCATAGTATCCTTTACCAAAATTATCTTTTATTATTTCTAATTCAAATTCAACCATCTTAGAGTAAGTCTCATGACCAGTTTGAGCATATAGATTTAAATAATTACCAAAATAGGGTACATGTTTTTCTATGTCCTTTATTCTGTCTGTTCTTATTCTATCTTCTAAGCCCATTAATATAAATTTAATGCTTTTCCACCTAATCCAATCAAGGCAAGTACATTAGCTAATTTAATAGTTAAGTCTACTATCTTGCTTTTAGTCCACTGTATTTCCTTATTTTGTTCTTTATTCTCATCCCTTATTGCACATACTTCTTCTTTTGTTGCATATTTTTTATCTGCAGAGTCTATAAATTTATCTAATTTATCCTCTATCCTATCAGTAGTATTTTTTAAGTTTTTAATCTGTTCGGCCATAGAACCTATCTCACGTTCATAATCTTTTTTAGTTCCCATTTCATGAATACACCTTTGTTATCCTTTCAATTTGTTCCCACTTAATTAACTTACTTATTTGTAAGTCCATAGGCGAGCAATAATCGTTTTGTGGTAAGTTTAGTTCTTTTACTATGTCCAACTTACTGTTTCCAATTCTTAATAGTTCACAAGTATGTTCTGAACATATCCAAGCAGTATCAGTATCCTCGACGTCAGTTCTACCTAAAAACCAATAAACCGCCATATCTTTTAATTTCATCCAAGCATAAGGTTGTCCTTCTGTCTTTTTAATAAAACTTTCTACTTTCTTTTCATCTATAGGATAGATTGGTGTTCCTATTGCTAGTTTTCCTTTTTCATATTGTAAATCTAACCACCATTTTTCATAAGGACTAATTACAATTCCTTGGTTTGCTGCCTCTACAACCATTACATATTCTTGATTATTTTCTGTAAACTCGTACCAAGCAAATGCTGTGTGAGTTGCCGAGTTAAACTTTCCATAGTGAATTAAGTTTCCTATTTGAATAGGTATATTTGGATAGTTAAAATTTAGGGCTTTTAGTTTGTATTTCATGTGTTCGTTATAGCCACACCATATCCATACAACTTCGGAGTAACACTTGTATCAGTTGTAGCTAAGTTAAATTTAATTGCTAAATCTCCAGTTGTAAATGTACTTGTGTCTATTGCAGTGTTTAGACTTTTTCCTGTTAGAGCAAATGTACTCCCGCCATCGTCAGAGACATCTACTATTATGCTTGTGTCTGCTGGAATATCTGCTTTTCCATATACTACTATTGATTTTGGTACTATTTCATTTATTATTGTGTTTGTTTCTACAGCTGAAGAAGAATAATTATCAATCCAAACATTATTAATCTTCATTGAAGTGCTAGCACTTCCGGGATGGGCTGTTGCACTGTTTGCATAACCATGAAATTTAATTTTATGAGCATTCGCTCTAGTTAAAGAGCTAATATCTACAGTAGCATCTAGAACATACCCTGCCCCTGTATCAAGATAAACTAACGCCTGAATATTACTAAATACAATCTTCACTTTAGCACCAGTTGCTGTTTGAGTTCCTCCATAACCACTGATAGTTCTTCCAAATAACTGAATATTATTAATATAAATTATTGCTCCCCCTCCAATTATTAGATAACTGCTAGACCCTGTGACATTATAATCCAATTCAATAACGACTGTTTTGCCAAAAACATCTAAATCTGTGTCAGAATACTCAGCAGTCATATTTGCAGTACCAGTTGATGATGAGCTTGAAGAAGAAGCAGCGTATCCATACAAATAACCGCTATAACTTGTTTCATTAAAATCAGTAACACTTCCTGTTCCGGTAGTTGCATTACTCACACTCCAATTAGTAACTGTCCCATCATTAAAATTATCTAATACTGTTTCTTCTTCTGTTCCTGTTGAGGCTAACTGGTATGTATCATCAGTAGAGATATAAAGGGCTGTACTACTCCCAGTATCAATAGTATTCTTAGCCCCATTAGAATCACTAAAAATATCAGCACCTAAATAATCTGTATTAGTCCAATTAGTAGAGTCTGCTTTTACTTGTTCATAAGCAGATTGTGCATCATTTGTTCCTACTCTACTAATTAATTCAGATATATCGGCAGCATACAAAATATCTCCATCTACCTTATTTAAATCTCCTTCACTTGCCATTTATTCTATTGCCTCCAATGCATTTATTCTTTCTTTTAATGTTACTATCTCTGCTTTTAGATTTTCTAATTCAAGTGTTATTTGTTCAAATGAGTCTATCATGCTGTCTCCCCAGTAATGTTATATAAAATTGCGTATTCGGAAATCTTATCGACTGCTGTAGTATCTACTCTATCAATTTCAAATTTAACATAAAGGTTTGTTCCTGTATCTGTGAAACGATGGATTGTAGCATCAGTGACTTCTTCATAATTTGTTCCGTCTGCTGATATGCTTACTGTTAGAGTATTATCGCTGTCAATTGATGCATTCCAAGTACTTATGCAATCTTTTATTGTTGGAAGTGATGTTGTTTGGAAGATTAAAGCAGTTGGTATTCCTTCGGTGTCTAAGTCACTAGCTTGTGTAAATAATGGAATACTGTGAGTGGTATAAAAGTCTGTGTTAGCGACAGAAGGCCACAATACACCTGGATTTGCCCAAGATACGGCACCTTTACAAACAACTATTCCTTTTCCACTAGCCATATATCCAGAACCAGGATTGTTATGACTAAGTGCACAAGTAGCTGGGTTGCTTTGTGTTCCACTACCTGTTACTGTTCCACTACCTGTAGTTACAACGGCAGTTCCATTTGGCATTTCAAATGTTGTAGAACGACCACCCCCCGCTGTAACAGTTACTGATGCAAACCAGAATAAATTAGTGTTTGTAGAGGTATCTGCAAAGGTTCCTATATAGTCTGCATTTACTGTTGAGCCACTAGCTGTAAAATAATAGGCTCTTTTTCCAACATCATCTGCATCAGAAGATTTTAAAGAAGTTATTGCTGTAAAATTAAGTATTCTTGGATTTGAGCCATCGGAACCATAAAATAATGCTTTTAAAACATTATCCCTTGATGTTCCAGTTGTGCTATAAATTATCCATTTTCCTGTATCAAATTCTTCAACAACAGTATTATAATCTGTGAATGCTCCACTTAGAGAAGTTGCCTCAACTATTACATAATAATCTAAATATTTGTATAATTTATCTGTAGAGTCATATTGAAATCCACCTTTTTGTGTAGCAGTATCAGTAAGCATACAATCATATTTAATATTCTTCAAATTAGGAACACCAGTAGCTACATTCAATTTAGAATTAAAACCGATTAGGGCTTGGTTGTACAAAGATTGAGCATAGTTACGAAACGGAGTTCCAACACAATTATTTAAAACCTCATCTGCCGATGCTAAAGAACCCTCAGAAATTGTCAAAGTCCCACCTCTATTTGATAATCAATAGTATCTTCACCATTAGATACCTTAATTAAATTTATTTGTACACCTAAAATCGAAGACAACTCTTTTATTCTTCCAAAGCATTCCTCTCTATCTTCAATATTTAACATTCCAAAACCTAAAACATTTAAATCTTGATTCCATTTATCATTAGAATTAAAAAGACTAACTAATGTCTTTAATCTATTCTTTAGGTCAATATAACCCATCTCTGTAAATCTTTCGTTTAATTCCATTTTATTGATTTTGTTACTACTTAGTTGTAATGTTCTTTCCCTATTTAAATCTTTATATACTTTTATGCTAATTACGCAAAGTTTACAATAGACTTAACTTGGAACTCTAGTGCTGAATTCTTAGGTACACCTGTAAAGGTAACTCTATTGAATAAAGTATCACTAGTAGTAAAGAAATTACCATACTCTTGATAAGTATTATTATTACCTGTTAAGGAATTGATGTTATAAGTAGTTATGAATTGTTTACCGTCTTGTACAGCAGTTATAGCACTTATTGTACTTGTTACTTCTGTTACTAGGGTAGTATCACTAGCACTTGGTGCAGTACTTCCCGTACCTAATTCTCCGTTCGACAATTCACTTACTAAAATCTCAACAATTTTAATTTTTCCAGCATCAGTTACAACCATTTTTTAGCCTCCATTTTATTTAATTAAGGATTAACCCTCACCCTCACAGCAGTTATTTTAGTTCCAGGGACTTTACCCCATATTTGATATTTAACTTGTTCTCCAGTAGAATCAGCAAATACATGTGTAACTCCACTAGATACTTCTTCAAAGTTCTCTCCATCATTACTTAATCCATATATAAAATTAGAATGGTCTGAGGTAGTTGTTATTGTCATTCTTGAACTTACTACTGGTACTGAATTTAAATATATTCTATTTGACTTTAAAGTAGCATAAGAAGTTAGTTCAGAAGTTAATATGTATGCCATTAGAATATCACTCCATCTTCAATTTTAGTTCTTTTTTGAAACTGACAATTAATAACTAAATCTTCTGTCATTGTTACTGTAATAGGATTCTCAAATGTTGTTTCTACATCTCCATAGTATCTATAAAATCGATTATCTCCATCATTTACACTAGCAGTTATAGTTACCTCTGTATCTTCTTCATATGAACCACCTGATGGATTTAATACTATATTTCCTGTTCCTAATCCTACTGAATTTACTGTTAATGAGTAATAGGGTAAGAATGGATAAGTTATTCCACTACCTGAATTATAAAGTTCTGTGATTTCATCTGTAGATAATGCTTTGTTCCATATCCCTACCTCATCTTCTATAGTAGCGTGGTATGCTGTTGAATAGCTCCTACCTAAGCTAAAATTACTTGAAACGGTTGCTGTTCGGTTTAGCTGATTTAATCTTTTTACCCCATTTAAATAAATATCAAATTTACTTGCAGCAGTTTTAACAATAACTATGTGATACCACCCATTTGTTGGGGTGAAAGAATAAGTATCTGGACCATCGCTACTTCCACCGCCAAAATAGGTTTCACCAAAGGTTAGCCCTGTTGCATTAATGGACGCATAAAGATGAATCTGTCCTGTACTTCCTGCATCTGAACCAAATGCTTTAACTTCACTTCCACCATAATACACCCACGCAGAATAACTAGCTAAAGTGGCCGATGTTGCAGCGGGAATAGTAAGGGTAGTAGAGATGTAATCATTTACTCCATCAAAACTATAGGCTTTTCCAATTTTTCCAGTTTGGTTAATTGTTGCTCCATTATTTGTTCCATTGTAAGAACCAACACTATCTACAGCAGTAGTTCCACTTGTTTCATCTAACTTGTAGTATGCTATTAAATTATCTGTAAGTGCCATTATGCCCAACCATAAACCCCCAATGTTGCAGTAGTACTAGTAGTATCAATAAAGAATTCACCTACAAAATCTTCTTCAAATAAATCATTAGGAGGAACAATTCTAACTATCTCAAAGGAACTAGACTTATCACCTAAAGCATTAATACCTAATTTACTTAATCCTAATACAAATGATTGACTAGCTTCAGTACCCCATTTAAACTCATTCCAAGTACCGAAGTTCTCGTTCCCCCATATAAGTACATCTCCACCAATATTCTTCTGTTCTAAGATAGTTGCTTGATGTTTACCAGTAAAGGATTCAGTATTAAATTTAAATGTCTTAAAAGGTTCTCCATTTAGGCTAACTTGATTTCTTACTTCTGTTGTTGAATCAGATGTATTTTTTAATAGATTTGTTAAGCTCATGTACTAGTGGCAGAACTATCGGCTGAAAGTTCTAAGTCAGTAATCCAGGAATTCTTATTTAATTGATGTTTAATATCTTTAACTCGAAGTAATAGTGTCTTATTAAATTTAGGACTTACTACATTAACTAAGTCATTAATCTCATAAGCTAATGTACCTCTTAATTGACAGGTAGCTTTATATTTTTGTTTACCTGTTATAAAATAACCTTCAGCTTTACCTTCACACTGTCTCCTTACTTCTGCTTCAAAACTAGCTTGATATTCCTCATCACTTGATACAGTAGTCGCTGACCAACCGGGTTTCCATGCAGGAGTATAACTTGGTGGATAATTAGAATCTTTGTCTGTCCAATCTTCTCTTGCTTTTTCATAATCTGTTAAAGACTTACCAACAGCTTTCCAATCAAAGAATCTCATTCTAAACTTCTTACCTATCTGTGTTTCATCTAATGTATAATCTAATAATTCATATCCCTTAGGTGTAGGACCACCATTGTAAATAATAAAATTATAAGTAGAGTCTTCTGTAGTTCCTATGTCTAGTTTATAAATATCTTGTCTACCTAAGTAAAGATATAATCCTGATACAACCGTACCACTAGTATGTGTGGTTGCTAAAGATAACTTAGCACCCCTAGTACAACCAGTAAATGAGGTAGTAGTTAATCCAGTATAAGTAATAACCTCATTATCAATTACAATTATTCCACTTTCAGGATAACCATTTGTAGTAGCTACTGGAATTGTAGTAACTAAAGCATCTATTCCACTAGTTAAATAAGTACTTGGTTTCTGATAAGGATAATGCCAATGTAAATCATTATTAGCATCAATCCAATAAACATAAGGTCTATCTTCATCTGTAAATTCTGTTTGTGATAAATCATTTAACCATTCATATCCTGGTTTCCAAATCTTAGCTATAGAAATAGGTTTAGGAAATGCACTTCCATCTACTTTAGTTGTCCTAACATTATTTGTTGTTAATGGATTTTTACCTAATTGTATTCCAGGTGTATTTCCATCTAAATCGTTAAGATGTCCAACTAGATTAATAACAGCATCCGAAGCATTAAAGTTAGTACTATCTGTAATACTTTCGGCCCATAGTTTACTTAATAACATACCTGTCTTATCAGTAGCTTTTACTTTTAATTTATACTTTCCATTATTATCTGTTGGATATTCAACTGAGGAAACTGTAGCAGATATAACTGGTTCCTGAGTAGTAATTGGCATCCAATCTAAATAAACAATAATACTAGAATCATTTACTTGTATACTTTCAGCTTCTTCTAAGTCTGTAAATATTTGTCCTATATTTTGTAACTCTATAGTGACAGTATTCTTAGTAGCTTCAGCACCTTTACTGATTTGTAAACTAAGTAAATATGGTTCTAAACTCTCTGTAGCACCAAGAGAATTAACATGTTGAACTTTAATAAAAGGAATCATTAATTGGTCTCCACTAAATTTAATGTATAGTTAAATCCTTTCTTATCTGCTGATTGAGATACTGACATACTCTTTATTCTTACATATATCTTAGTTACCTTTCCAGTAACTGAGTTGTATTCATTCTCACCATACTGACAATAAGCAATTATATCAAACCAATTAGTATCAGAAGCAGAGTATAATTCTTTAATACCTTTAGTTTGACACATAAATCTAAGTCTACCTAATACAATCATATCTGATTCATTATCTCTATTAACATATCCTCTTAATGTCCATGTTGGCATTTGTATACCTGCTTGGTCTGATTCACCAAATTGATAATAACCTGTATCTAAATTACTTTTCTTTTTAAGTAATGGAGAATCATCTACAACCATTGCTTCTACATTCATAGATACTTCTGCACCTTTTAATGTAAGTTCTGTACCTATTCCAGAATCACCATATGCTCTGGCCTCTCCACTAGCTAATGTACCTCCTACTTGGTATATTCCTAAATCCTTTATTTTTAAATCTCCCACTTTTTACCTCCTTTAAGTATTATTTGAATCCATAAGTCTATTTAATTGGTCTCCAATACTATTCATAATATTATCAGACAAAGCCTTTACATCAACAGGTCCGTTATCAGGAACATTAACATTCATATCAATATTGAATTGTCTATTGTCTACAGCACCTTCACTACTTGAAGGAGTACTTGGTGCAGGAATAGCAATATCTAATCCTAATCTTTTTTCTATTCCTTCAAATTTAGCCTTAACATCTTCCATAGTAGTATACGCATGTTTAAAACCTGATAAGTCTACTGCAGGAATAAGAGGGATTTTTACCCCAGGTATTCTATTAATTTGTCTTATTAATTTGTTTATTAAAAAGATTGCTCCATTTAATGCAAACTGTAAGGCATCAATTAATACATTTCTTAAGAACTCTCCTACATTATTAAAAATAGCAGTAATCCCAACTCCAAGTTTAGCAAATAAGGCAATTAGATTTTTTACAAACATAACAAAATATCTTTGTGCTTCATCAAAGTCTCCCTTAAATATGGCCTTAATAAAACCAAAGACTGCTTTTACCATTTTCCAAAGATGTCCAAACACATTCTTGAAAGTAATCCAAATTATACCTAGAGTACTCTTAACAAATTCTTGGAAATTACCTAAATTAGTCATCCATAATGCAATTATAACAACTAATACAATCCCAACCCACATAAAGATAGAAGCTAAAGATGTAGCTGTAGTAGTTCCAATTATCCCCATCTGTGCTAAACCTCCAATGAATAATCCTATTTGTCCAATTAATAACATCAAAGTTCCAATTACAAACAATATAACAATTCCAATTAAGATAAAGGCCTTAGCACTAGCTGGAAGTTTGTTTAACCACATAACAATTTGTAACAGCCATTGAACTAGCATTTGAAATAAAGGAGATTGAGTTAAGGCCTCCACCATTGAATACTTAAAGAATTCCCATGCTGCTTGTAAATGCCATGTAGCTTTACCTAAACCTTCTGTATCTTCATTTGCTTTTTGGAAAGTAGTTGTCAAAGACCTTAACATTTGTTTACCTAATCTCTGTAATGCCATTCCTGCAAACATAATAGAAAGTAAAGACATATTAAACCTCTTACTAGACTTAACAATTCCTTTCATATCTATTTCTGTTTTCTTAAGTTGTTTACCAAATGCATCAAAAATCTTTCCACCTTTTAATGTGTAACCCATTCTCTTTAGACCAATAGATAATTGATTAGCAGTAAGTCCTGTCTCATTCATTAATTGTGAAGCCCTAGCAAGATTCTTATTTTGAGCATCTAAAGCCATTGCAGCTCTTGTTGCACTAGTATCTAAACCTGCTTTAGAAAAGTCCTTATTAGATTTAGCCACTGCTTGCATGTTATCGTGGGCTTCCTTCATCTTTTTATTAAAACCTTCAACAGTTGCCTTAAAGTCAATCATAACTGTATTTTGATATGTTACCATTAGTGTTTCTTGAAAGTCTTATTCTTAGACTCCATAGCCTCCTTTTCTTTTTCTGCTTGTTTATTCATTTCATCTAATAAAATTAAAAATACACTTGCATCCATATTAAGTATTTCATCTCTGGTATACTTGAATTCTCTCATTAAGACATAACAAGCAGTGATATACTTATCTTCTATTTCTTCAGAATCTACTTCAGAATTTAACTTAGCTTTAAACATAGCAGCACCTAATTTACTATCTACTTTCTTCTTAGGCATACTTTGTTCCTTTCTTAATTTCTCTAATTTCTCCTTAGTAGACCAACCTAAAGCAATAACAAAGGCATCTAATAAATCAGTGTAGTTACTAATAATATAACCCTCTAATCCAATTAAGTCTTCATCTTCAAGACTCTTTCTTAAGATTTTATCCATTAACCTAAATCCATATAGGAATTGGTCATCCTTAACCTTTGAAAATAATAATAAATCAAATAAATCATTTACTTTGAGACTATTCAGTATGATTTTCTCATCCTTGACTTCTATTTCTAGTAAGCCTCTGAATTTGTCTATTTTGTTCATTCTTTCTTCTCTAAAAGCTCAGCTTTCCTTTTTTCGAGGTCTGCCCTTTTAATTAAGCCGTATGCTATCTGAAATTCCTCGAACATACTCATAACATTTGCTTGTACAAATGCTTCTAAGTCTTCTGGTTTTTCATCAGGATAGTTACTAGCTAATATATCTCTAAAGTATTCAACAAGATTCTCTAACATCTTGTCTTCATCCTTAGATAAGTTCATTAGTTTTTGTAACTTCTCGGTCTTAACTCGCTTTAGTTGAAGTTCCTCTCCATTGACACTAAATTTAATGTCTCCAGAGTACTTTGAAAATCTACCCATTGTTTGTCTCCATATTTAATTTTGTACCACTCAAAGTCTTACATTCATAATACCCTTTAGGTATACTTGGTTTAACTTCTTGTGATTTTGAGTATAGAGAGTCCTCTACATTTGTTATTCTTTTATCTAAGTCATACATCATATCTGCGTACTGTGATTTCATTAGTAATATTCTTAGGCCAACACCGTAGTCAAATTTCTGCAATCCTGTCATAGCATTCGCTTTACAAAACTCAGTAAATGCCATAAAGACATCTACTGGAAGCCATGTCGAAAGCCGTTTGGTTGTATCTGATTCCATGATTATGAGTGGGAAGTATCGTTTCCCTGACGCCAATAGACTTAACTACCTATTGATATAGTTTATACTTATGCAGCCTTGAATTCTTCGTAATAATCAGCAGCTCTACATTTAGCAGTAATCTCTTGTTCTGCGTGACCTTCTGCATCAAGTGAAATATCACCTAACATAGTAAATCTTGCGTTATTCAAGACACTGTATAAAATGTCTCCTGACGAGTCCTCGAATTTAAGTACAATACATTTAGCTACTCTAGTTCCATCACCTTGGATTCTGTTATATCCAGTTGAACCAACAGCAACTTTATCACCTGCAGCTAATTCACCAGCATCAATATCTGTGTAGATAAGTGTACCAGAGAACTCTCTATCAGTCATATTCTGTTCTTCTACTTCGGAATTTTGTCTTCCATTAGCATCAGTACCAAATAAGTAAACTGTTTCTGTATCTGCTTCAGCACCAGAAATCTCAATAGATTTCACCTTGGATGAGAAGTCTGTAACACTAGTTAACTGAGAGTATAGTGTAGCTGTAGAACTAACTGTATCTATTGAATCACCAACATATACTGTACATTCTTTTGCTCTTAATAATACCATTTTGTTTTTTTCTCCATTTAATTACTTGTTAGGCTTTTACACCCGGCTTTATTTTCTTGACTATCATTTTTGTAATGCTTTGTTAATTCCCATTTCTATTATTCTAGGAATATCTGTTTGCAATGATTTAATTGAGTCATCTACGAATCCCTTACCTTTTCTTGATGGTCCTGGTAAGAACCAACCTTTAGGATTAGGAATATTAAGTTTCTTACCTGCAGTACTACCTGGATTTTGGAAATGTTCTTCAGCAGCTTCAATAGGAATTAATTTCTTAGGATACATACCAGCATTAACAAAGAACCAATGATTAGGGCCAGTTAGTACTAAATTCTCACCATCTTTTCTTATTTCTACTTTCTTAAGACTACCAGTAAAACCTGTAGGGGCTCTTGTTCTTACTCTCCTTTGTAATGACTTAGCCATTTCTTCATTTATCTCCTCAGCTTGTTTCTCAAACTTTTTAGGTAAATCAGTCATATAGACTAAGAACTCATCATAAGTAAATGTTGCCATTAGAAGTATGCTTTAAACCTCCATACTAATTTTCTTGAATGTACTTTAATCTTATTTCTATCATAATGAGAAGGAGCATCATCATCTAGTTCTAATTCATCTATTCCATCACTTCTTAATGTAGATAGATTATCTCTTATTTGTTTTAATATTAAATCTTTAAACTTATCAGCACTCTCAGATTGATTAGTCATAATCTCTATCTCAATTCTACCAGTATATTCTGGTTTTCTATAAGTAATTGCTTGAGTTTCAAATTGTGGAGAACCAATAACCATAATAGGATAATTGTCTTTAGAATCTAACATACTTTCAGGATAAGCACCGACATAGTTTTGAATAGTAATTGTTTTATTTCCAGTAATGGTTACTGAAGTAATATCATCTAATAAATCATAGAAGATTTCCCAAATATCGTGTGTAATTGCGTCTTCGCTTATAGTCATTGTTAGCCTCCTGGCTGGTTTGTCCTCATGGACATATATTAAAGAATTAAATTGTATTTAAAGGTTTATATACTTAAGAGTAGTAAAATTATTCTAATTGGACACCAGCTTCTTGGACCATATTACGAGAATTAAGAATATTCTTATCTACTTTAGTAATTTTCCATCTTTCACCATTAGACCTAATAACTACATTGTTTATAGCAATGCCTGCTTGGTCTCCTTTAAAGAAGATACTAGAGTCCCCCATATTAAAATTACCTTCTGGTTGATAATCAGAATCATTACCATATCTATTAAATAATGCTGGAACACTCGTATATTCACTTGTAGTTTGACTAACTAAATCACCATATTTTGAATAAGTTGGAGTAGAATAAACTTCAATAGTGACATCTTCAGAATAATCATCAATAACTTTAGCTACCTTATTATAAATTGTACTTGACTTCATATCTTAACTAATGATTCTCCCCAAATAGCTCCACCAGTAGAACTATCTATAAGTTGAGACATTATCTCCATATATTTATCATAAAAGGAGGTTACCTTTCCAGGATAGTAAGCACTACTTGCACTACTTCCAGCACCGATAGCTAAATTACCAATTCTAATACTTCTTGCATCATCTCCACCACCCATAGTAGAACCACCACTCTCTGTCAATTTAAGATAACTAGATGCTAAATAAGCGGTAGCCAATGCAACTCTTGGGTCTGGTGTTGTAAAACTATAAGGAGTATAACAGTAAGTAGTATAAAGGTTAATATCACTTCCAGGTATGGAATTTAATGTAAAAGACATACTGGTAGTATCTACAGATAATGGTACTAAGGATGTTTCTTCATCATCGTCGACATAATAAATAATTATATCTGATTTATTAACTGTTCCATTATAATCCATATCACCAATGTAATTATCTCTCCATTTCTTTAAGTAGAAAGTTGTATCCTCATTAAGATTATTAGCCCTAACACTATCAATATATTCTACTTTTTCTCTAACTATTCTTTCTTGTAATTTAGAAACTACTTCCTTTTGAGCCATATCAATAAACTCTTGTACTTCATCATCAGTGTAATCATCGGTTGTAAGACCAGTAATTGTTCTAATTGTAGCTATGTCTGTAAATACCATTAATGTTACTATCAAGAAGAAGTATTTAAGTGTTTATATACTTATAAAGAAGGATTACCAGTACCTCACACTCTTTTCATAGCTTTGTTTTATTTGTTCAGCTGTTAAGTTACTATTATATATTTTAATATAATCTAAAGTTCCTGTTGCACCAGTAAATCCTGTAGCAGTAATTGTTAATGCTTGAGAGCCTGTTAAAACACCGTTAATATAAGTATCACTTCCATCATAAGCATAATGTTTTTTAATTCCATCTGCTCCTGTCCAAACATAAATATAAGAAGTTGGTGTTAATGTTTGCCAAGTCATTGAGCCGTTTGATAAAACTACTCCTTTTCCAACAATAGTATTTGTATTAGTTATAGTATTCTTTCCACTTAAATCTCTTATTCCATCTCTTGTACTGAAAACCAAACTAGAATCATCAAGTTCTAATGGTTCTTGTAAGTAAGTTAAAGTACCTGTTCCTGAGTTTGAATAAACTACATTATTAACTGTGTCTAGCATAGTACCATTTGGTTGAGGAATAAAGTGTCTTACTAAAACTCCTGATTGCCATATTTTTGCTGAGTAGATTGTTGCAGAAGTATATGCAACAGACGTTCCAGAACGTCTAAATAATGCTAAGCTACTTGTTGTACTACCAAAAGTTGATGTGAAAGTCTTTTTAGAAACTCCGTCATAAAATATCTCTCCATCAGTTAATTTCAAGGTATGTACATTTAAGTCTGGAGAAAATTGTGTTGTGATTAAGCCATTACTATCTCCTATTTTAATTTCAAACTCATTATCTGGGAATATTGATGCTGAAAATCTCCCATTGTTTGCAGAGTCAAATGTTCCAAATATTCCTTGAGTTGCTGTTAAAGAATTTAACTTAAACTCAACTTCCATCTCAGTGTTTGTATCAGGAACCACACCAGTATCAATATAATCATCTACACCATCACTTGTTAAACTAGGCACAATCTTAGGACTAAATTCTGCTGGATTGTTTAATTCATCAACTATTTGTTCTACTTCTGTTTGACTAAATGCAACATTATCAAACAACATAAAATCTCCAATTGGTACATCAGATCGGGAACCACCTGCCCTAGAACCAGGAGTTATATTTGATGTCGTTGTAACCCAATTTTCTCCAGATGCATCAGTTGTACCAACTAATGTTTTATCTATATATGCTTTTAAAATATTAGTATCTTGAACTAAAGTCAATATTGCTTCTTTTCCAAAATAACCACTAGATAAATAATTATAAATTACTATTTTAGGTACACCAGATTCATTATAGCCAAAAAATCTTAAAAATGTATTGTTTAAATCTATACACGAAGAAGTAGTAGTTGAACCACCTTTTGAAATAAGTGTTAGATAACCTGCAGAAGAGGTGCTTTGTAGTTTTACTCTCATAACATAAGTATGAGTGTTAGTCTGAGCTAAACTTGTACCACTATTATCAACAGTAACATAAGTAGAACCATCACAAGCTAACATCTTTTTTCCATTAATAGTTTCAGTATATGCTTCAGTTCCTGCAATAGTTCCGTGTTTACCATTATCACTAAAGTCTAAGACCTTGCCGTCTGAAGACTTACCGCCATTTAACTTTGCGAAAAATACCAAGTTCTGTTTTTTTGGAATCATTTAAAGGTCACCTCTTTTAATCCTATTCATAATATCAATATGTTCAATGTTACTTAACCTTTTGTTAAAAATAATAACTTTTGCAATAGTGCCATTAAAAAAGTTAGTATACAAACTAGTTACTGTTGCAATACCACCAATAACAGTTTCTACATCTAAGGTGTTATTAGAACCAGTTGCAGTCGTAATATAATCTCCGTTAAAGTATAAATCTGCATTACCACTACCATCATTACTCATTGAAATAAATTCATATTTACCATTAACTATATCACCATATGTAAAATTTAAAGAACCCTCATTAAAATATCTCCATGTTGTTACATTTTGATATATTGGAATTGTTCTTCCTGTTTGACCACCCTTATATTGTGATACAATTCCACTAAGCGGGTCTGTTTTATTATTAGCTTTAACATAAGCAACAACACTATAAGCACCACCATCTGTTGGCAATATAGAATCTCCTAAACCAACAACTGTATCAACACCATTAAATTCCATTCCTTTTCCAACAGGAGTATTGATGATACTAGCAGTACCAGTAACACTTAAATCATCAGAACCAAAAGGACTAAGGTCTTTGATAGTATCAGTTGCATCTAATTGATAATTTCTAACAATATTTTTATCATAATCGAAAACTTGATTTTTGTGATAGTTTATTGCTTCTTGTAAAGTCCATGCTCTTTGGTCAACAATTACTTCTTTAATATCATCTGGATAATTATATCCTCCTGTTGTTGCATTAGCTCCGATTCTTATAGAAGTAACAGAACTAAAGTCAAAACTAGTAACTGAACCTAATGAATCTTCTAAAGCACCATCAACATAAAGACGCATTGTGGAACCATCATAAGTACAAATAATGTTGTGGTATTCATCGTCTGCCCACCCACTATTTGTAATTGCTTTTGGTGTCACACCATCGTCTAATACAAAGAAAATCATTCCTGTGGGGTTTATACCAAATCTAATTAATCCACTACTAGATATTGGTGATGTGCAAGACATAACTGTACCCGCATTACTAGATACTTTAATTCTTGCAGCAATAGTAAGATTTGAAATATTTTCTAAACCATTAGGTTCGTAAGATTTATAACTATAAGTATCAAAATTAATAGCTCTACCATAAGGTCCATTCACATAAGTTACGGTACCTGTTAAATTATCCGTAGAAACTTGAGAAAAGTCTCTAGCGAAAACACAACCTGCATCTTCATATCTAATTAGTCTTCCCATTATGAATACGTCTCCTCATACCATTGTACGTTTATATTAATATCTTTTGCAATTCCTGCTTTGTTAGTACAAACAATTAAATAATTAGTATTAGTTTTCATTACAAACTCAGTATCTTGTCTAACTTCACTACCAATACTCTGTGGACCACTACCCCCATTAATTAAGATTTCACACAAAGGAATTCCGTTATCAGATACAGTTGGTGCATAAAAAACATTAGTTGTATTTGTTTTAGTACTTGCCCTATTCATATTAATTTCTGCTAAAACACAAGCACGATTACCATCTTGTGTTGCTGATTCTATAATAGTTGAACCTTTTTTAGTGAGCATTTAAACCTCCTCAGAGGTTTCAACTGGTAACTCAGCTAATTTATCTTTTGCTACTTGTTCTAGGATAGGTAAGATTACTTTTCCATCAACTCTTTCAACTCCTTCTGGCAAGTTAGCCATAACAAAGTCAACTACTAAGTGTAATGCTGATTTAAATTGTGGAATTAAAGTTCTTTTTTCTGAATCTGTCTTTGTACTTAAAACTGCACTTGCCCATGTTTCAACTACTGATTTTACATCTTCTTCGTAGCCTTCAATAGTAGGACTAGTGTAATTCAAATATCTTCCGAATTCATCTTTTTGTGCTTCCATTAGTTTCCTCCAAAGATGATAGTTGTGTAAGTACCATCTGTCCTCGCTGTTAAATTTGTTCTGATATATTTGTGTTTTTCACCAGAGATTGAATAATAAGTTGTACCATCTGCACCTATTGCTTCTGAATCAATATCATACCAATTTGTGTTATCTAGGCTACCTTGTAATTTTATAGTGCCTCCAGTAGTTACTGAACTAGCTATATAAGATACTGTTATTTTGTTAAAGTTAGAAATATCAACAGCTGCACCTGCTCCTGTTGCAGTTACTGCCGATAAGTTTGTTGTTGTAATTGTATTTAAAAGTGCTTGATTTACTACATTAGAATCAATTGCATTTGAACTTAAATTTGCACCGTATGAAACTTGTTGTCCATATTCGTTGTACCATGTTGCTACTGCATCTCCATCTGCTACTGCTGTTGGAACTGTTGTTTCTGCAATACCTCCTGATTGAACAATCTTTGTAGCCGCTACTGCGTCTGGAGTTTGTTCTGCATTACCACCAATAGTAACACCACTAGATTTAATGTTAACATCAAGTGCTGCAGAAGTTGAACCTAAAGTATTTCCTGAAGAATCTTTAACTAAAACATAAACTTGGCCATCAGAATCTACTTTACCATATTTAGTATTAGCATCAGTACCATCAGTAGAATAAACTTGAACATTACCAATATTAATATCTGATGTTAAAGTTATACTTGAATCTACTTTTAATCTTCTGTTGGTTTCATCATATACTTCTGCTAGAATTTTAGAAGTATCAAATGTTTTACCGTCGGATTCTCTTTTTATAATGTCTGCCATCTTATTTTTATAGTAAAAGGTAGTATTTAAATGTTTATATATCTATCACTATCTAGTAGCTATTTATTCTTTTTTCCTTACGTAAATTAGATAAAAATATTAAAAATATTTATCTATGGTTACATAAGTAAGTATAACCTCTAGATTAGAATAAATTTAAATATTTATCTGAAACTGTCGTCGTATGCTACATAACCGAAAGTACAATCACCAGTTAAACTTGAACTGATTGCTTTCAATGTGAATCCTTCAGTAGTAATACTATACGCTCTTACAGAAGTAACTGCCTTATCAGAGTTAACTGTTACGTTAACATGAGGTGCGTTCTTCATCTTTTTAGCAAAAACTACAGATGTTGTATCTGTACTAGTTCCGCCAAGTGTAATAACAGTGCTACCAGCTTGAAGATTCTGTGCGAATACTCCGCCGTCTTTGAAACTTGCTCTACCCATTTTTGTTTCCTTTATTCATTTAGTTATTCATCTCTTTCGAGGTGAGTGTGATTTGTGATTGCCTGTTTCCAGGACTTGTGATTTTTGTGAGTATAATAAAGAGATAGACACAAACCTTTCGGTTTCTGCTCAAAGTGCCTGTCTATCCTTTAATAAATTTTGTTTTTATCTACTAGCCGTAATTAGTTGTCAGCAACGTCAATATGTACTATTGCGTCGTTGTGAACTGTACTACCTGCATAATCGCAAACTAAGGAGAATCCTTTTTGGTCGTACCTTGGGTCTGACCATGGTTGGAATGCTGGGCTTCTACCCCATACGAATGTGTAAGCAGCTCTACCCTTCATAAGTACACATCTTGAGATGTCTACAGATGGAGCGGAACCACCGTCGAAAGCAGTACCTGCAGCAGCTACATAAGGAGTATTGTTGGAGCAGATTACTCTGATTCCTAAATAGTCACCTATTTCACCACTTGAAATTACTACTCTGTTTCCGTATTCAGCAGCGTTTACGAATTGGCTTGAGTCTCTTAAAGCTTTCTTTTGTGGTTGACCTATCATCAATACAAAAGGGTCTGTAGCTTCATTTCTCCAAGGGTTTTTAGTACCTGAAGATATTGTGAAAACTCCACCAGTCCAGTAATATGCTTTCCTTCCTGCAAGGATTGTTTCTGCTTTGTTGATTAATTCAGTTGTTAATACATCACCAGCAGCAAGGCCAGAGTCAGCAGTTGCATCACCTCCGTAAAGAGTTGTAGCACCAGCGACAGTACTTGTTGTTTGTGTAGCAGCACCTAAGGCGTCTGCAACGTATTTATCAACCTTATCAGCTAAAGCATAGGACAATTCGTCCATTTTATCCATTACTAAGTCATTGATATTGACTCTAGCACCGTAACCTGTTATAGTTGCTTGTGCATAGAATGGTGAAGGTGTAATAACCTTACCATCTTTCAATTCAGTTCCGTAGTTAGTTATCTGAGAAGTTGTAGGTTCAGATGTGTCGAAAGTTACTCCGGACTCAGTTGGGTAATATTTTCTATATCTTGCGATATATGATTTTTCGCCTTGACTAAGTTGTTTTACTTCAACTGCATCTAAGAAAAACATAGCATCTTTAGCAGCATCTGTTAATTCTCCAGACCAAACTGGTTTCTGGTTAACATATACTGTTGTTGATGTTGCTCCTCTAGAAGTTGTGGATGTTACTTCACTTGCGAATTTAGCGTGTTTGAATGTTGTTCTATCCATTTTACATTTTTGCTAAACTTTCCGTTAATCTATTGACAGTTCTTGTTTCGTCGTCTACAACGTCTGCACCAAACTCATTAATTGTTATTGGCTCTGGAAATGAAGATTTAATCCTCTCTGCTACTTTATCTGCAATAGATTCAACAATTTTATCATCTAAAACTTGTTCAGTAATAGTTGGTATACTTGTATTTGCAACAGTCCCTTCCTCTTTAACTTCAGGTTTAACTTCTGGTATCACTTCTGGTTTATCTTGAACTACGTCTTCTTTCACTTCCTTAACTTCTTCTTTTGGTTGAAGCTTTGCAAATTCAGTAGCCATATTCTTCTCGATATTTTCCATCTTTTCTACTAGTTGTTTAGCCAAAATAGAATCGTTAGATTCCTTAACTTGTTCAGTTTTTACTTCGTTTTCGTTTTTTGTTTCTTCTGTCATAGTATCGGTTTGTTTATCGTTTAATAACCTCCTTTCAGCACTTTGAGTATCAATAGGATTTGATTGTGTTTCAATTTTATTTTGCTCAATATTAGTTACATCAAGTTCATTACTAAACTTTGCATGATACATTCCACTTAGTTCATCTTTTACACTGTCTGATAGAAACATTTGGTAATCGTTTATTCCTGGAGAATTTTCCAATGCAAAACCAGTAAAATACATAATATCATTTTCATTATGTTCTATGTCTGCACTTAGAGCAATAGGTTTACCACCATAAAGAATTTGTATACCTTCTTCTGCATCCCAAATTTGTACATCTCCTCTTACTTCACCTTTTTCTGCTTTAATATTTTCAACATTACCTTTCCATTTAGAAACATCATATGCTCCATCGTGCTTAAGGTAAATCCTTTTATTAAGTGCTGACCATTTAGTATTTTTTACAGAATCTTCTACCATTTTGGAATTAAAGCTAAAATTGTTATTACTAATTGGGTTGTGTTTACCTGCCTTAAAAAGTAATTGATTTTTAAAAATTATAGGTAAGTCTATATCTGATAATTTAACCATGTAATAGTAACAAATTATTTGTATTTAAATGTTTATATACTTGATAGTAGTAACTAAATTTAGAATTTTGAGTTATCTCTGTAATCTTCTAGGTCTCTTTCTTTCTTAATGTCATCTATTTTACTAGTTTTCTCAATATTTTCCTTAGCTTCTTTCTTCTCTTTGTTTAACTTCTTATACTCATTATCAAGAGGTTTTATTTCATTGGACCTTAGGATATATTCTCTTGCCTCAACAGGGGCAATTATTCCTTTATCAATAGCATCCATTAATACTTTAGCTTTATCAACTTTATCTTCTGTAGATATTTCATTCCATTCCATAATAGCATAAGAACCATATTTGTTTCTTTCTTTTAATGGATTAAGAATCTTTTTGGTAAACTGTTCGGCAATAGACCAAGATACCGAATCTAATCTAACATCAACCATTTCTTTTTGAGTATTTAATGTACTTCTATTAATTGCTTCACCACTCCCTATTGTGAATCCAGTAGCTAAACCACTAGAAGCACTTTGTTCACTTCTTAAATAACCTAGTAATTCTGTTGCTTGTGGAGAGTGTTCTACTTGTAAAGTATTCAGTTGTGTAGGATGTGGGAATACTCCAAATCTATTATAAGAAAAGTTCTGTAATGCAGATAGTGTACTTTCCATAACTTGTTTACTTGCTTTCTGGTTACCATCACCTACAATAGCATAAATAGGATAAGCAGCAGTATTGTAAATAACATTAGAAATAGCATCTTCTATTTTATGTTTTCTCTCAGTAGCTTTATAACTTGCTTCAATTACTCCTAAAGACTCAAATCCATTTCCATAAGGGAAAAGTATAAAACAAGCAATCCTTTCAGCAGAGATAAATATTTGATGGGAGTTCATTTTAATTCCGTTAGGTAATTGGTCTCCTTTTGCCTTAACACCATAACCAACAGTCATGGTATAACCTACTGGATTCTGAGAACTGTTAATTAAAATCATATTATCATTATTTCTAGCATAATCCATCAACTTTGCGTCTACTGGTTTTAGGTCAACAATTTTTCCATTTCTTTCTAATACTTTCTCAACATAAGCATAACCATAAAGTGTAGAGTCATGAATAATTCTGTCCATTAATTGTTCTAATCCAATCTGCATTCCTACTTTACCCATTTGTTGAAAGAACTCATCATATTGTTTTTGGTTAGTCTTATTAATAGCAGTTATCTTATAACCGGCTTGTAGCATCATTTGTTTATAAATATTAATTGTATTAAATGTCTGGGGGTCTGTTAGATATAACATTTCTAAATCAGAACGTTTAACTCTCTTATAAGCATCTGTACCATCTGATTGAGCAGTAGCTACTGTTTTAGGGGTACCAACTGCATAAGATTCTTTTGCAAAACTCGCATGTTTAAAGTCACTAAAAATTCCCATTATCTATTTATTTTTACTAAGGTTAAGGAGAATAAGATTTGTTTAATCCATTCAAGTATCTGTTCCTTAAATAGAACTAATCCACAACCAATTCCTAAAAATTTAATTAAAATGTTACTATTTGTAAATGACAAATATGTCATCCCACCTAGAATAGCAAAGAAAACTATCTCTCCAAGGATTTCTAAAAAACTCTTAAATTCCTCAGATTCTTTCATATTCTTTCGTAATTTGTTCTTAAACTTAGTAAAATCATGCAAATATCCAAAAAATCTAGTTTTTAAGCTAACCATTATAAATTACTTTGTTAATAATACTATTTAAATGTATATATACCTTTAAATACTATTTTCTCATCAGTCATTTATGCGAACTAAGTCTGAAATATTAAAAGATATGCCTTTACCTTTGTTCTTAATGAAGTGTAGAACAGATTTTAAATTCTTCTGTGAGGAATGTTTAGGTAGTACTTCTAATGGTGATAAGATAGAAATGCAACCTTTCCAAATGAAATGGTTTTATGAAGCAGAAAAGAATAGAAAGTTAATTATTGAGTCGGGTACTCGTTCAGGAAAAACTGAGGTGATGGGTGCTATGTATCCTGTATGGAAAATGTTTTGTAATAAAAACCTGAGAATCCTTTTATTATCCAAATCATTAGAACAGTCATCATCTAACTTGTTATCAAGAATAAAAAAATATATTGAAGAAAATGAATTACTTATGGAAACATTTAGACCAGAAGATTATAGAGCTTCCTGGAATGCTTCAGAGATAAAAACTAAACATGGATGTTGGGTTAAGAATATGGCCTACAATGATAGAATAAGGGGTTTTGGTGGAGATATAATAATTCCTGATGAGATTGATTCATATGAGGACCCTAATATCTTCTTTGAACATGTATTATCTAGAATGTCACCTAAGGCACAATTAATTGGTATTTCTACTCCCGTTGGTGCTACTAGAATTATAGGACTACTTAAAGAGAAACATAAAGCAGGTATTCTAAAAGGATGGCACTTTATTAAAACACCATATCTAGTAGATGATGAAGGAAATCCTGCCAAGATAGAATCAAGAGAAGATATATGGAAGTATAATTCTATCTGGGAATCTGTCTGGAGTAAACAACTACTATACGAAAGATGGGAACAAGGTAAAGCTAACTGGTTAAGAAATCATATGTGTGAGGATGTTGGTGAAGTAGATGATGCTATCTTCCCTATGAAAGATGTTCTCAGTTCATTTGATTATAAACTGGGTTTTAGTCAAGTAGTTAATCCTGAATCTATGTATTTTATTGGTGTTGACCTTGCTATATCTGAAGGACCTAGGGCAGACTTAGATGCGTATGTAGTAGTTGAGAAAACTAATGGACAATATATTATAAGATGGATAGAAACTCATAAAGGATTAGATACTACTCCAAAGATAACTAGATTAAAAGAGTTATATGATATTTACTACTCTGACATGGGAACATTTATGTCTGTTGATAAGTCACAAATAGGAATAGATGTAATTAGAGGTTTACAAGCAAAAGGTATTCCTGTAAAAGAAGGCTCATTCCATTCTGCTGGACGTAAACAATTATATAGAACACTATCAAATGTATTAGCTAGTAAAAAATTAGTAATACCTAGAAATCCAGATAGTGATGATGAATGTGTTAAGTATTCTGAAGAATTAAGAGAACAGATGTCTGGTTTTAAAAGAAGTAAATCTCAAAAGACTGGTGCCGAGATGATTGAATCTAAATCAGCACACGATGATATTTGCTGTCACCCAGATAGTAATATACAAACAGAAGAAGGATTAAGAAAGATAAAAGAAATAAAGGTTGGAGATAAGGTCTTAACACATAATGGAAGATACAGAAAGGTATTAGCCGTTTCTAAAAGAATAAGTAAAAATATTGCAACAATAAAAGGGGTAGGAAAATTACCAATACAAATAACTACCAATCATCCCTTATATGTTTTTAATAAAAAGATAGATACAAAATCTGGAAAAAATACAATAATCTATAATAATCCTCATTGGAGGAGTATTGACGAAATAGAAGGTATGAATAAGTATGGTCTCTCCTTTATTGCACCTAAAACTATAAAAGATATAGAAAAAATAGATTTAATGAATTATGCTCCAAAATCTTATATTAGTGAGGAGGACTATCTAATTTCGATTGTTAAGAATTTTATTAGACCAGATGGATTTGTAAATCCTAAAAGTAATAAAATAAAGAGATATATGGAATTAGATGAGAATATGTGTACTATTTTAGGTTACTTTGCTGCAGAAGGTACAAGTGGAAAACATAATGTTTCATTTGCATCTCATAAGAAAGAGAAGATATTTAGAGATTTTGTTAAGAGTCAGTTTGTTGGAATGAATTTTTGTGAAAAGACAAGAGATAATGGAACAAATCTCTCTTTTGGAAATGTTGTATATAATCAATTCTTCAAGGATTTTGGATATAAAGATAAAAAGAGATTACCAAAGGAAGTAATATTTCTACCAATAAATAAACAAAAAAGAATTCTTGAAGGTTGGGCAATGGGTGATGGTAACTTCTCAAGTGGAAGATTTAGTGGAGTAACAATAAGTAGAGAATTAGCAAATCAATTATACATTATGTTTGTAAGATGCGGACTAAAACCAACGATTGACTATTGTTCTTCTAAAAGACAATGGGCCCTTAGAATGGGTAAACCTGAAACTGAAAAATTTATGAAATTTATAAGGCCTGAATTTTTAGAACAAAAATTGAGAGATGTTAAGAAAGGCGAACAATCAACTGTAGACCAAACAGTGATAAAGTATCATAAAGAATATCTTATTGGTTCAATTAGAGAAATTGATATTAAAGAATATAATGGAGAAGTTTACAATCTAGAAGTAGAAGAAGATAATAGTTATATTATTGAAAATACTATAGTCCATAACTGTGCCTCCTTAGCATTAGCTATTTCTGAAGCTGTGGAACATGAAGAAATGGAATTAACTCCTTTATTCGCTTAATACCAGAACACCGATTCGAACGGCGACCTTCTGCTCATGAGGCAGAGATGCTACCACTACACCATTCTGATTTTATTGTCCCGCCCAGATTCGCACTGGGGTCTTTGGCTTCAAAGGCCAATATACTTGGCTACTATACTACAGGACTATGGGGTCCCCCCGATTTGAACGGAGATTTGACGGTTCCAGACCGCCAGTAATAACCAAGTTATACTAAGACCCCTTTACTAAAGTCGGCGATTGGATTTGAACCAACGTTTGGGCTCGGTGTGCACCCTGCCCTGACTTAGACCTCTAGTCGACGCCGACTTTGATAGTAGTGGTGGTTTAGGGTTAAGGTTTGATGAACACCTTAGTTTTGGATAGCCATTCTATCCTTTGTACCCTATATCTCATGGTATTGAGTCTCCCACCTGTCCTGTCACATCTATCTTCGGACTTTTCTACTATCTGGTCTACCCGAGTTCGAATCGCTAAGACCAAAGCCCCTATCAGGAATTGAACCTGAATCTATGCATTACAAGTGCATTATAATGGCCTTTATACTATAGGAGCATATTTATTTTAGTTCTTTTATACTTAGAATCATTCCTCTAGGTATAACTGTATAGTCTACTGAATCATGACTATCTTCTTGGAGTATTAATACTGCTAAGTCATCCTCTTTGTATAATATTCCAAATGTATCTGTAATTACTAATAAATCTTTTGGAGAAACGTTTTCTATTTCTGATTTAACTACTTTACTTTCTCCGCAAGCATCTGCCCATTTAACATGAACTTTTTTATTTAATTTAACTTTTTTCTTTGCCATAGTGTTTTCACCTCTTTTAATAAGAATTCATAATTTTCTGGTAATTTCTTTTTAATCACATCAAGAGCATACAAAGGATTTCTATGTATTGAGAACTCTCCAAACTTATGACATTTAGGACATAATGTAACTAAGTTTCTCTCATCAAATTTTAAATATCTAAAGATAATAAATTCCTTTTCTAATAAGTGATGAACATCTAATTTAACCTTTACAACTTTGCCTTTTTTATTTAAATAAGTATCACCTTTTTTACTACCACAAAGTAAACAGACTTTATCTCTATCTAAAACTTCTTGTCTTGCTTCTTTCCAAAGTCTACGTTCATTCTTCTTAAACTCTTTCTCTCTTTCTTTTTTAGTTTGTTTTTTTACCATGGTGGTTTTAGCCTGCACTTCCTTCGGCCAGTCAGAGAATTGCACTCTGTGTTCGCTTTTATTGCTACTCTCAATATTACGACTCCTGAAAATTTAGCTAGCTTAACTATATAGGAAATAAGACTATTTAAACCTTTTGGTATTTGAAAAAAGGTTAATTTACTAGTATTTTGTATAAAATAGTTATTACCAAAAGGTTTATAAAGGGTAAAAACCTATATAACTTATGGATATGAGAAATAAATGGAACAAGGAGGAAATATCTTTTACAGGTATTGGCTATGATAAGAAATCTAAGAAAGTTGTTAAAGGGCCTAACTATGGTTTTGTAACACTTCCAAAGGCTTTAATAGGCAAATTTGTAAGAGTGATTATTATTGATGATGAACAAACAACAGAATCAGAACAGAAATCAGAATCAAGAGAAGAAGTGCTTTCACAAGAGAATTAAAAGGAATTTTCCTTTTGGTAGAAATTCAAAACCAACTATGGTTTGTAAGGATTGTGGACAAGGTGTAACAAGGATAGAATTAAATGAAGTTAGAAAAGGATTAAGAAAAAGAAGATGAGCAAATATTTATTTACAGCAAAATGGTGTACAACTTGTAAGGCCCTAAAGGGAATGGTAGATATTGATAAATTAGGATGTGAAATTATTGATGTAGATTCTTTAGAAGGAATTATGCTTGCTAGAGAACATGAAGTAGATATGTTACCTTGTTTTATTAACGGAGATAAAAGATGGGATGGATTAAAGAACCATACTAAAGAAGAACTGGAGGAATTTTTCAAATGAAAACTTTAATTATAGGAATGGGAGAAATAGGTTGTAGTTTATCTAATGTACTCGATGATGAATATAATTGTATCTGTTATGATACAAAATATCCTAATGATTTAGTATATCTTAAAAAGGATAAATTTGAAATAATACATATAGCATTTCCGTATTCTAATGATTTTATTAAACAAGTAAAAAACTATCAAAAGATGTTTAAACCAAAATATACAGTGATACATTCAACAGTTCCTGTGGGAACAAGTAGGAAATGTAATGCTATTCATTCTCCAGTAGTAGGAATACATCCACATTTAGCAGAATCATTAAAGACATTTACTAAATTCTTGGGTGGTAAACAAGCAAGTGAAGTAGCAGATTATTTTAGGAGAGCAGGAGTAAAAGTATATGTTTGTGATAAACCTGAAACAACAGAATTAATGAAGATACAATGTACTACACTATATGGATTAAATGTAGAGTTTACTAAAGATATGAAAAAACAATGTGAAAAATATAATGTTCCTTTTGATGCTTGGACTATATGGAATGAGAATTATAATAAAGGATATGAGAAATTAGGTTATCCAGAATATAGAAGGTACAATCTTGTTCCTTTAATGAAGATGGTTGGTGGACATTGTGTATTGCCTAACTTAAAATTACTTAAAACTAAATTTACAGACTTCCTAGATAAGATAAAAGATGACCTTAATTAAAAAATATATTTGTGATAGATGTGGTAAAGAGGAAACTAACTTAGATAAAGTTGAAAGAAAATGGGAACAACTAGTTAATAGAGAGGGTTTTGATTATATTCACTATTGTGAATCATGTCAAAAAGTTAAAAATAAAATATTAAATAAAGAGGGATTTATAAGATGACAAATAAACTTAAACTAATACTAGGTTCATGGACAAGAGACTACGGTGATGAATATACTCATGTAGACTTAGCTAACTTACCAAACATAGACATTGTATCTAATGTTAATAAATTACCTTTAGAAGATAATGTAGCTAGTTATGTATTTGCTAGTCATGTATTAGAATACTTCGATAGACAAGAAGGATTAAAAGTATTAAAAGAATGGTACAGAGTTTTAGAACCAAATGGAATATTAAGAGTTGCAGTTCCAGATTTTAAACAGTTAACAAAACTTTATACTGAGAAGAACTTACCTATTGAAAAGATATTAGGTCCTTTATTTGGTAAAATGGATTGTAATGGAAACCCTATTTATCATAGAACAACTTATGATTTTAAGAGTCTTGCTAAGATGTTATCTGAAGTAGGATTTAGTAATATAAAAAGATACGAATGGAGAAACACCCCTCATTCTATGATAGACGACCATTCGCAGGCATATTATCCTCACATGGATAAAGCAAATGGAATTTTATTATCTTTAAATATGGAGGCAAGAAAATGGGAACAGTAATGATAACTGGGGGTGGACAGGACTCATCATACTTAGCAGAATTGTTACTTGAAAGAGGTGACAAGGTAGTAATGTTAATCAGAAGGGCTAGCTATCCAAATACACAAAGAGTAGACCATTTACCTGAAGGAGATAAATTTATCATGGATTACTTTGACTTATCTGATACAGTATCTATTGAGAATGCTGTACAAAAATATCAACCAGATATTATATTTAATATGGCTGCACAATCTCATGTAGGTATTTCATTCAAAGTACCAGAGAGTACAATTAATTTTAACACACTGGGAGTACTTAGATTCTTAGAAGCTATTAAGAAGATTAAACCAGAATGTAAATTCTATCAAGCTAGTAGTTCTGAGATGTTTGGAATTAGTCCTCCTCCTCAAAACGAGAATACACCCTTTATGCCTTGTAGTCCTTATGGAGTAAGTAAATTAGCAGCATTCCACTTAGTAAGAACTTATAGAGAAGGTTATGGATTATTTGCTACTAATGGTATCTTATTCAATCATGAATCCGAAAGACGTGGATTAAACTTTGTAACAAGAAAGATTACTCGTTCTATAGCCGAAATAGTAAAAGGAACAAGAGATAAGATTGAGTTAGGAAACATAGATGCTACAAGAGATTGGGGACACTCAAGAGATTATATGAAAGCAATTATAGAATTAATGGACCAAGATAAACCTACTGATGTTGTTATTTCTACTGGGGAAACATATTCAGTAAGAGATTTCCTTAAAGAAGCATTTGGATTAATAGGACTTAACTGGGAAGATTATGTAGTATTATCTGATAAACAGCTTAGACCTTTTGATGTTCCGTCACTATTAGGTGATAACAAAAAAGCATTAAGTATGCTTAAATGGAGACCAGAGATTATGTTTAAGGAATTAGTAAGAGAGATGTTAGAGTACGATTTAAAAGAAATAGCTAGTTTAGATATTAGTAAAGCTAAAAGGAAAATGTCAGGATTTAAAAGAGAAGAAGTCTTAGAACAATTAAAAAAAGAATATGAATCTGAATGTTTAGAGAAGAAAGATTGTCTGACTTTTAGAGGATTGGTAGACTGGCTTAATGATAGAGACTATGAGGTAGACTATACTACTGCCCAAGTAGAGCTTAAACTCTTAGATTTTAATAATGCTCTTTTTGATAAAATAGAAGAAGCTAATGAAAAAATTAGGGATAAATGTGAACATGAATATGATAATATTTTACTTCTGTCAAATCCTCCTCAAAGAAAGTGTATTAAATGTGGAGAGTGTATCTATGTCTAAAATAAGTTGGAACAATCCTAAATTTGGAACTAAAGAACTAGAACTAGTTAAAGAGGTGTTAGAGTCCAGATATGTATCTGAAGGTCCTAAGACTAAAGAATTAGAAGAAAAGTTAGGTAAGATAGTCAATGCTAAGCACGTTATTATGACTACTAGTGCTACTGCTGCTTTATATTTAGCTATTGAAGCAGATAAGAGAATTAGAAATTATACTGAAGGAGAAGTTAGAATTCCTAATCTTACATTTATTGCTACTAAGAATGCAGTTGAGATGGCTGGATTAAATTGTAAATTATTTGATGTTGACCCAGAAGATTATACTTTAAATCAGAACTGGATGTTAGAATATAGAAACTCTGAATTTCCTAAGATAGTTATACCTGTAAATCTACTTGGAAGGAAAGCAACTACATATGAGGGGTATAATTTTACTGAGATTTGTGATAATGCTGGATGTTTAGGGTCTAATGTTCCTAATGGTAAAGTAGGATGCTATTCCTTACAAGCAAATAAACTTTTGACTTGTGCTCAGGGAGGATTCTGTGCTACAGATGATGATGAATATGCTAAAGTCATAAGGCAATTAAAAGACTTTGGCCGTGAAAGCAAGGATGACCAACATACACACGGATTTAATTTTAAGTTTAATGATATTCAAGCAGCTGTTGTCCTTGGACAGTTAGAACAATTAACAGATAGAAAAATGGTTCATATACAACAATATCTTCATTATAAAACAAAATTACAAGAATATGGTAGATTTGTTGATTATGACTTACCTAATGAAATACCTTTATGGGTAGAATTTATAACAGATAAAAGAGATGAGTTATATGAATACTTAAAATCAAAAGGAATAGAAGCTAGAAAACCATGGAGACCTCTTATTGAAGATTCAGTAATGTTCCCGAATACTCAATACTATTGTGATAACATAATTTGGTTGCCAAATGGTGCTAGTCTTACATTAGAACAAGAAGATGAAGTAATTAAAACAATAAAGGAGTTTTACAAATGATAAAGGGTGATGAATTTATTGTAGATGCGAAAGATATGTTTACAGGGAATTATTACGTAGGAGTAGACTTCTCAAAAGAAGTATTACCTTTTTACCAAGAACATTCAGATGAAAGAAGAACTATCTATGCTAACACTGAGTTACTTAACGGAAAGGAAATTAGTATTATCAAACTAAACAAAGGAAAAGCAATAGGAGGATGTATTCACCCTAAAGATGAATATTGGGTAGTACTCTCTGGTTGTGTTTTAGTATCTACTGGTGTTGTTAATACAATAGCTAGGTCACCAGACAGTGGTACTTTCTATGCTAATACTCCTCATGCTTTCTATGCAGAAGATGATTCAATTATAATGGAATGGGGAATAAGTCCAGAAGATAAATTAAATAGTCCTAAGGATGAAGAAATGTTAAAAAGAATTAAGGAGTTAAATAGACTATGATAGACCACACAATAAGAAAACATGATATTGAATCTCGTGAAATAATAAAATCTATTTGTGTAGGTAAAGGATTAGATATAGGTTCTTCTTCTAGACCCATTACTCTTGATTGTGATACTTTAGATATTGATATTGAGTCTAAACCAACATACCTATGTAACGCCACAGAGATACCTATGATACCTAATGATACTTATGATTGGGTTACTGCCTTACATATATTAGAACATATAGACAACACTATTGATACTTTAAAAGAATGGAGAAGAATATTGAAGACTGGTGGAAAGATTGGAATTGTTGTTCCTCATGGAGAAGGAGTAGATGCAGTAGACTTAGGAGATAGTTCTATGACACATAGAACATTATTTACTGAAAAAATACTACAACTTTATTTAGAACATGTAGGTTTTAAAGTAATAGAAATTAAAACACTGCCCAGACCTTTAGCATATAAAGAGAATCCAGCAATAATAGCAATATGTCAAAAATAAAATTATACATAGCAACAAGAACAAGTATAAATGAAGTATTATTAAGTGAACACTTTAAATTAGTAAACAATACTAAAGAAGCAGATATTGTTATAGCCCAATCAACACTAGCAGAAGACTTTGATGGAAACTTTAAGAAAGTAGTTTATGTGGCAGTAGAACCCCCTTTAGCAGACCATAGATTATTCTGTTATTCTCACTTTAAGGACTTCCCTTTAGTAGTAACACATAATCCAATAGGTGAAAATGAAATACCTTTCACAGATTCAGATGAACCACAATACTATCCTTGCAGGCCAGACCCAAGTATTATTCCAAAGTATAGTGATGGTAACTTAGAAAGAAAACCTAAAGGAATATTCTATGCAGGAATGGTTGGACCTTATGAAATGCAACCAGATGCTTATGGTGGAATTAATCTAACTGTACTGAGAAGACAATTAGGAGACTTTATAATTAAAGAAATGCCAGGAAGTAAGGTAATAGGAATAGGTAGAGCTGGACAAACTACAAAAGTTAACGATTGGAGAATGGATAAGTCTAATCAAATAAGAGATTCTAGCTGTGATTTTGTTCTGGCCCTGGAAAATACAATGTTACCTAACTATCTATATGAAAAGATATGGGATGGATTTGCTGCAGATAAGGTTACATTATACTTAGGAGACCCTAATGTTGAGAAACATATACCTCTAGATTGCTTTGTAGACCTAAGAAGATGGTTTAATAAGGATACTAAACACTTTGATTTTGTTGGATTTAAAGAATACATAGACAATATGCCTATTGAGGAGTATAATAAGATACGTGAAAACGCTAGAAAGTTCCGTGAAACTGCAAAAGGAAGACATCAAGAACTACAAAACAAACTAACAATCAAACTAATTAAATGGATTAAAGAAAACGTTAAGAATATATAAACAATTAAAAAGATGGAAAACATGAAATTACATGGCACGGAGGTTAGAAGACATGATTAAGACAGCTATCATTCTACCTGATGTCCATATGACTGATAAATTACCTAAAGACTACTTACCGGTTAGAGACTTCATTAAATCATACAAACCTAATAAGGTTATAATTCTAGGAGACTTTATGGATGTAGCTAGCCTATCTGCTTGGGACTTTGATAAGAAACGTATTATGGAAGGAAAAAGGTTTATGAAAGAAGTAGAACTAGCTAATAAGGAATTAGACTATTTACAATCTTGCGTGAAAGACAAAGTAGACCCTATATTCTACATAGAAGGTAATCATGAAGATAGAGTAAATAGATACTTAGACAAGAACCCAGAAATGGAAGGAATGATAGAGATTCCAGAACAGTTAAAACTAAAAGAAAGAGGAATACAATGGTTCCCATACATAAATCAAGATAAGAAACCCTTAAAAGTGGGAGATATGTACTTCATACATGGTATGTATACTAATCAATATCATGCAAATAAACACTTACAGAAATTAGGATGTAACGTTTGCTATGGACATACACATAATTCTCAGTCAGCTATGCAGAATATGGCCTTTCAGAAAGCATATATGGCTTATGGATTAGGAACACTAGGAGATAAATCACCAGACTACTTAAGAGGAAAGCCTGGTAATTGGATAAATCAGTTTGGCATATTTGAATGGGACACAGACAATGGACACTTTAACTTATACCCAGTTAATGTAATCAATGGAAAGTTCCAATGGAATGGTAAACAATATGGAAGTAAGAAACCAACTCTCAAGTCTACCTCTAAACGTACTAAATAATAGAATACAGACATTCTCAGAGACTTTTATTATATTTACATAGTATTTTACTACTTTAATAATTCCTACCTTAATTTCCTCTTATTTTAACAATTCTTATTTCAAATAGAGTCATATTATAACACTTATTGAAAACAATAAAAACAATACGTATACCTTTCCTTCTTATATAATAACCTATCCTAATAGAACTAATAATAAGTAAGAGTAGAACCCTATTAGAACCCCAGTACATAGTACTAAATATGTACCACTATATACCTTAATATACCTCTTTATTATCCACAAGTCTTCCCAGTAGAGTCAATGTGTTCTCCCGGGGGTTATGGGACCTTGCCAGACCTTGACTTCCTATGGAAAACCTATTTTTGGTGTAGATGAGTAGTATACATGACTATCCTTACTTATCTTGTCACTACTAGTGAAAACAACATAATAACCGAATAACTCCCTTTATAAACATTGTTATAGTATAATATACTATATACTAAGATAGAAAGGTTTAAATAGTTAAATAAATACTTTATAAGCAAATATCCCTATAAGCAAATATCCCTATAAAGTGACAACAATATATCTTAAAATATGGGTATATAAAGATATGTGTAGTATAATATACTATATACTATATACATAATACTTATAAACCTTAAGGTATTGTGTTATTTATGAATAAACAAAACAACTATTTCATAAAAGAAAACCTAAACCCTTTAAATAAGAAGGTGGGTGATTGTGTAGTCCGAAGTATTAGCAAAGCATTAAATAAAGATTGGTATACTACACTAAAAGAGCTTTATGAATTGGGTTTAAGTATTGGCTGTTTACCTAATGATAAGCTGACTTATACCGAATACCTTAAAAAATACCCTTCTATTAATGTGTTTTATAGTATAGGAGATAAGAAAAAGCGCTATTCTGTTAAGGATTTATGTATAAAATACCCCAATAATACTCTTATAATCCGTTTAGCTGGACATTTAACAACTATAAAAAAGGGGTATTTATACGATATTTGGGATTGTTCTAATAAGAAGGCTTATAAAATTTGGCTTATAGGAGGTAATAATGGTTAATAATACTCTATTTAAGTCTATTAATAAAGAAAATACTCTATTTTATTCTCTTTTAAATATCTCTGTATATTATTGTAATGGTTTTAGGATATCTACAAATAAGGTGAGTGCTTTATATAGAAGATTGGTATATAAAGAAACATTTAAAAAGGAAGGGGTATATTTAAATTTGGAGATTAAACAATGCTGAACATATTAAAAAGAAATAAAGAATATTTGCCCTACTCGGTATTATTAAGAAATGAGAAAATAAGCTATTATAAGCCAATAGTTAATAAAAAGAGAGTTGGTTTAGTATTGTCTTTATTCTTAGTTTTGCCCGATTGGATAGCTTTTATAAGTATTCGTAGTTTATTAAAATATAAGCCATTATTCTTATATGGGGGTTTAAAATGTTAGAATTTGAAAAAAACCTTAAATTTGAACAACAAATTTATAAAAAAGGATATGTCTTTAAATGTGTTAATATGGCTTATTTTAAGTTAAATGTAGATAACTTTTATAAAAGGGGTGATGTTGAGAAATTTATAAAACTTGCTTTAAAAGACAAAAACGAGGGTTTAAAATTGTCTGAAATTGAGCTATTTATAGAATTATTAACAGACCAAGAGCTATTTTATAATATTTTAAGGGATATTTGTTTAAATGAATGGGGGTTTATATGCTAACTTATAAGATTATTAAAATACAGCAAGGACTTTTAGAGTTAAGATATTATTTAAACGGCAAATATCAAGATTTTAAGATATGTGAATCTTCAAGACTAAAGGATTTTTTAAAGGCGTTGAATATTCCAGAAGAAAATTTAATAAGTGAGGGTTTAAAATGAATAAATATTTAATAGGATATACAATTAAAAAAGCGTTTGAAAATGAAGAAGGAGAAGAGGTTTATTTAAATGAATTTCAAGATATCGCTGTTTTAAATAGCCCATTAACAGAAGAAGAAACTTTAAAGCGTTTTATTGAAATAAATAAAGATAGATTAAAAGAAAAAGGTATAAATGAGAATAAACTTTTAATAGAAGAATATAAAGATATTGGTTTTAATGAAATGAACAACATATTTAAAGGGGGCTGTTTAAACTAATGGATTACAAAAATTTAAGCCAAACAGAGAAAATATTATATAATGCTGTCTTAGATATGCTTATAAGACACGATAAGAAGGAGATTAAAAATATAATTATGGTTTTAAATAAATGGGTGGGCTTAGAATGAATAACTTTAAAATAGAAGATATACACAAAGAAAACTTTAAACTTATTGAAGAAAATAAGATAAAAGTGGGAGATTATTTTAAATTAAATCAAAATTATAAAAACGATTGCCGTTTATGTCGTAATATGGTTTTTAAAATATCTTTTATTCATTCTCTTTATGGTTGGGTAGGATTTGAAGAAACCGAGCAACTGCCCCAAGAAGTAAGCGAACTTTTAAAAATTGGAGAGTTAATAAATATTGCTGATTACTTAACTAAATACAATTTAAAAAGGGGGGAATAAAAGAATAAAATGAGCTACGCAATTTTTAACGATTGGAGTGAAGAAAACAGATTTGAAAAATGGGAGAATCAAACAACATCTATTTTAAGAAGTATAATTGAAGATAAAGAAAACCCAAGATTTAAAGAAGTCACTGAAAGATTAGAAGTTTTAGACGATGAAGGAAATTTAGTTAATTGGTATGAAGAAGCTTTAGAGTCTTACGAGCCGATATATAATTATATTTATCCTTTAGAAACTAACCCAAGCGAAGAAGATATTTTAGAAGTTAGTTTAAAAACAAATTGTTGTGTTATGTATAACAATGAAGAAGATAAATATTATTTAAGTCTTATAGGTTGTGGAATGGACATGAGCCAAGATATAGCTTTATCTTATGTAATTTTAGAAAGATGGATACCAACAGACCTTATAAGAAGTATAAGCACACAAAAAGGTTTGACTCAAGGAGGAGAAGATTTTGAAAGATTAAGAAAAGCTATTATAGAACAAAGTGAACACCACATAAACAACTTTAATCAATTAAGAACAGATTGGGGAACAACACCAAAGGAAGAATAATAAAAAATTTAACTTATAAGCCGTATTAATTTTAAACGGCTTTTCATACTCACACGAGAAAGGGAAAAAACCTTTTAAAAAAGTAAACTGAAAGGAGATAAAAAAACAAATGAAACAACAATATATAAAAGAATATGGCGAAATTGTAGGAGTAGAAGGAGAAGAACATATAAAAGAGTATGTTTTTACATACGAAAACAACGATTTTAAAGTTTTAGTAACATCAGAGCCGATAGATACAAACGGGGAAAAATACCACAATTTTTATATAATCATGGATATGTTTAAGCAAGAACCCTTAAATAATTTAGATTGTCAAGAACCTTCTGAAATAATCGAAAAGATGACCGAAGGCGAACTTTTAAGATTTATGGAAGAAAGAGCAATAAGTTTTTATTTATGGGCTAAATATAATCGAAGTTATAATATTCAATCCGAAGAAATACCCCAATAATTTAATTTAAACCTTTATTTTTTAAGGTTTTAAACTCACACGCCTTAAGCGTTATAAAAAGAGGTTGCCGACTTACCTTAAAAAGTCGGATTATACTCAATGGAAAACAAACAAAAAGACAAAGGAATAAAAGACAGCATTAGATATTGTAAAATATGCGAGATGAGAACATCACATTTTTATAATTATAAAACTAAAAAGAGGGAGTGTTTATTATGCTTAAAATAACTAAATTAAAGGAGTTTAAACAATGGAAAAGAAAACAAACAATAGCAAATGGGCAAAAAAAGGCATAAATCCTCAAGAATATCAAAAGATGTATAATCGATTAAGAGCAAGAGCAAAAGATATTTTAAAAAAGAGATATAGAGCAGAGTTTGACGCCATTTTAAAAGATTTAGTAAACAAGGAATATTCAAAGAAAAATAAATAAACTTATAGTTGGCGAGATAGTCAATATTAAAGGCAGAGAATGGGTTTTAGTAGAAACCAAAATAGGAAATAGCGATAAGCTTGGACCGAGTTTAATTTTATTAAGCACACTTATTAAAGGCATTAATAGAAAAGCATATTTTAAGGGCGAAATGTTAAATATTGATACTTCTTTTATTTTAAGGCGAAAAGTTATAAAGAATAATAACTTAATTAAAATTAGTAATATAAAGGCAAAATGAATAAAACAAAAAAAGAGGTTAAGAAGGTTAAACGGATTAAACCGAATGAGAGAGAAAGCAATGCGAACAGATTTACTTTAAAGGAATTAAAAAAGGCGTTAGATAATCATAAAGAAAGAGAAGATTTAAACGGTTGTAATAATTTACAATTTAAGAACGGAAACGGAGAGAAATATAAAAGACTTATTATTAAAGGTTTAAAGGTTAAATATTCTCATATTGTTTGGAGATTAGCAAATAAAAAGAAGATTAAAAGAGGGTATAATATACACCATAAAGACGAAAATAAAAGAAATGATAATATTTTAAATTTGGAATTAGTAAAAGCAAGACCACACGGAAACCTTAATTTAAGGCAAAATAACACCAACGAGAACACCAACGATAAAATAAAATATACCGACGGAAATACTACACAATTAAATTCAAAAAATGGCTTTATAAATCTTTCTATTGAAAAAATAGAAAGAAAAAATAAAGATATAATACCAAAAGGTTTATAAAGTATTAAGTATTATATACATTATACTTAAACACAATTTAAGGAAAAAAACAAATGGAAACAATAAAAACAAGGATAACAATTCAAGAAGTAAAAAAGGCAAGAGAAGAAATTAAAAGACTTGATGTTAAAGAAACAGAAGAAATAGAGAAAATTTGGGAAGAAAAAGAAGAAGAAATAAGAGAATTAAAGAAAAAGGAAAGAGAAATAAAAGATTTAATTTGGGATAAAAAAGTAGAATATGAACAAAAAGAAGAAGCAATAACAAAAGATTATAAATTAAAATATCAAGAAACTTTAAAACCGATTAATGAATTTAAAAGAATTATGGCTTATTTTAAAGTGCTTAACTCTGATAAATCCTTAAATTATGAAGTTTATAATTATGACTATCCAAGAGATGAGAAAGGCGAAGTTATAAGAACGAAAAACGGTAGTTATCCCGAGAGAATAAAAATCCCTCTTGAAAGATTAAAGGTTTTAGCGAATGATGAGTTTAAACATATTGCCTTTTATCTTATCTATGATGATAGTTATAGAAAGAAAGTTAATAAATATTCTCTTTGTATTATTGGAAAGACTATTTTTAGTGGAGATGTGTTTAAAGATGTAAGACCTTATAATTATGTTTTACCTTGTAATACTAACTATAACAATATTGCTATTGAGGTTAAGGTTGGTAAAACAAGAGAAGAACTTATAAGATATTGTGATAGATATAAAGGATTTAATGGAAACTTAGCCGAGTTAGAGAAGTTAGAAAAAGAATATTTAGAAGCTATTAAGTTATGGGATTTAAAAGAGTGGAAAATTGCTTATTTGGAAGATAGAAAAGATTATTATAAGAATAACTACTCTCACGGAACAGAAACCGAAGAATATAAAATTATATGCGAAGAAATAGTTAAATTAAATGAGGTTAAAAGAAAATGAAACTCTTAAAAGAAAACATGGTTTTAGAATATGATGAAAGCGAAATTTTAGAAAATGAAATAAAGTTTAAAATAGAAGAACAAGAAGAAAACTTAAAAAGTGGGGAATTAAGCGAAGAAGATAAACAAACAGAAGAACAAATAAAAGATAATATTTATAGTTTTGGGGATTGTTTAAATTTTGCATGGGAAGATTTTAATTTTGCTCTTGATGAATTGATAACCGAAATAGACAAACATAAAAGAGAATTTTGGAAAGTTAAAGGTTTTAATATGGGTTGGCGAAATTTACAAGGGTTTAAAACTTTCCAAGCTACAAATAGCCAAGAAATGCTTAAAGCCATTTTACCCAATACCTCAGAATTTACTTTAAGAGTCTGGAAAACAAAAACCCAATTAATCTTAAAAGTTTATCATCATGATGCACCAATGGGGGAAACCTATTTTATAAAACCTTTAAATCAAAAAGAATTAAAAGAGGAGTTAAACCAATGAACACACAAGAAGAACAGATTAAAGAGAGTCTAATTAAAGTTTGGGAGTTAATAAAATAATGGTAAAATGTAAATGTATGAATTGTGGAAGTATCCAAAAAGATAAAGACATAAAATATTTAGGAGATGGTAAGTGGGAATGTCCTAATTGTGAGGTGAAGTATGCCGAATAATTGTAGCTTTTCTATATCTGTAAAAGGAGAACCAAAAGAAATTAAGAAATTCTTAAAATACTTTATATTCTCTGATGAAGAAGGAACTAAGGAAGGTAAGTATTTAGCAAGAACATTCTTAGATAATTGGACACATAAAGAGTTTTTAGAAGAACATAAAGATGAGATTAAAAACAAAGAAGTTTTCTTTTTTGGTTGGTCGGCGTGGTCTTGTTACTCTTGTTGGTTTGAGGGTTACCCTAATGGTAAGGATTGTTTAACTATGGAAGAAGTATTAAAGAAATGTAAAGTTATAATAGATGTAGAAAGTGAAGAGGGAGGAATTGGTTTTGAGGAACACATAAATAACGAAGATGGAGAATTAACCTACTCTGTAATGGATATGCCCTCTTATACTTGTAAAAAATGTAAGAAAAAGACTTTATTTCCTTCTCATTATGATGGAAGTGAATTAGAAGACCAAGAATGTTGTAGTTGTGGGGTGGTTGGAAAATGGAAATAACTAAAATGAATTTATTAACGAGTAAAGCCCTTAAATTATATGCTAAAAGAGAAGATATGTTTAAGGAGTTAGGTAAGGAGAATTATTTAAATTGGATTATGGGAGTTAATACTACTTCTATGACTGAGTTTGATAAAAAGATAAAAGAATTAGATGATGAGATACAACAGACAGAATTAGAATTAAACGAATTGGAGAAAGAAAATGAGTAATCGATTAGATAGAACACAATTTGAAGAAAGGTGTTTTTTAGATTTACAAGATAAATTTATAGATAAAAACGAATTAAGATGGGCAGAGTTTGTAAGCGATAAAGACCAAGCAGAGATAAAAACAAGGGAGTTATTTACTGAAACCTTTTCTACTGATTGGGAGTTATTTGTTGAGGAAGAATTTGAGTTATACGAACAGAACTACCAAGAAAGAATTGAGTTAGAAGTAGAAGACTACTTATTAGAGCAGTCAAGAGATAGCGAGGTGGAAGATGAATAAAGAACAAAAAGAATTATTGGCTTTAATCTATTGGGATTTAGGAAATGTTAGGAGTAATGAGTTAGAAGAAGATGATAGATATTATTTAAACTTAGCAAGAGGTAACTTAAAAGACCTAATGAAAGAACTAAAAATAAAGGAGTATGATGATGATTAAGAAAAAAGTAACTACTAAAAAACCACATAGAACCTTGTCATTTAGTAAAGAGTTAGATGAGAATTTAAGAAGTCTAAGTAAGTTTAATTTAAAAGATAGTTTAAGTCAGACTATTGAATATTATGTAACTACTAATCCAAAATATAGACAAGACATAGCAACGATTAAAATTCTACAAAAGGAGATACAATTAAATAGAGGTGATACAAATGAGGAAAAGGCAAGAACTGAGGAAAGGTTTAAGTTCGGTGAAGGGGCAACAGGGCTTAAAAGTAACTGAGGAGATGAAGAAGTCAATCTTAATGACTTTAACTACTCCTTTATGTCTAACTGATTTAAGTAAGAAATTACATAAGGATAAAAGTAATGTTAAGAAATATATTAAGTCTTTACAAAGTTATGTAAAGGAAAAAGAAGAAATAAATCATTCTGGAAAAGTAAAAGTCCTTAGTCTTAGAAAAAAAGGATTAAGTTATTTAGGTATAGACACAAAATTAAAACCAAATAGAAAGAAAGTTGTAACTACTACTAAATTAAGGGAACATTATTTAAATGAGAATGAGTTAGAACTACTACAACAAAATGGAGGACAAGATATTTTAAGATATGAAGAAGAATTTTGCTAACACTAATGATTTATATAGGATAATTGAATTTATCTTAGAAGAAAATGAGAAAGGTAACTATCCTAAGAAAACACACATAAGTAATTTTCTATGTATTCGTAACGAGAAAGTTGCTAATGCTATGAATTTTCTAATTTTAACTGATATAATTAACGAGGGTAGAAAGGGATATTTTGTTAAAAGTAAAATGACTAAACTCTCTAAAAAGATATTAGAAAGATTAGGAGGTTTAAATGAATAGAGAAGAAGATAATTTTTTTAAAGGTGATGAAGAACTAAGAAAGTGGGATAATCAAGAAGATAAAAAGACAGAAGGTAAAAAGTTACAGCTTGTTTTTGGTAAAAAAAGAATAGTTTTATTAGCAGGAAACAAAGACGATGGAAAAACAAATAATATTGTATGTTTAGTTTTAGATTTTAGGAAGAAGAATACTCACACACCTATTTATTTCTATGGGTTAGATGATAACATTTTTAGAATTTTAAAAAGGAAAATACCTAATATTCATAAAATGACTACTCTAAAACATCTAAAAGGGAAATCAAATTCTCTGTTTATAATTGATGAATTTCAAAAGTTAAAGCTTAATGATAGAAGATACAAAGATACCTTAGATGATGTTTGTGATATGATTTACCACAAAGATAAAAATAACAGAATTTTATTTTGTAGTCCTAATTTAAGGGAGATTAACTCTGTAATTGGTAGTAGAATAGAAAGATGGATTGTTAAGAGTATTCTTTTTGATAATTTAGTTAATGGAAGTCAGTTAAAAGATGCTGTTAGAGAATATAAAGGTAATTATAGAGAACTAAATGATATTGTTGTCCCAAAGAATAAGTTACTTATCTTAGGTGAAGATGTTGATACTGAAATAGTCTGTCCTTATGTTAAAGAAGTTGATAATAAGAAGGATATAAAAGACATATTTGAGGAAACAAAAGAATTGAAAGAATTGTCATCAAATGATAATGAAATTGTCGGATTTGAGGTTGAAAATGTCAAGAATTTAAACGAAAAAGACGAAAATCCTCAAAATTGTCAAGAAAAATTGTCAGAGAAAAATGTCAAGATTTTTAATGAAATTGTCGGAGAATTAACAAATGGTTGAATTAGAGATTATTATTGAGAAAATAGGGGGAATAAGTGGACAAAGAGTTATTTGTAGATTTGTAAGAGATTATTATAAAGACTATATGGGAGGAATTACAATAAGACTTTCAGATGAAAAACACACACTCTTGATAGAAAAGGAGTTATTGGAAAAAGTAATAGAATTATTAATTTATAATGAAAAAGGTAAAAGTTATGGAGAGAGTGCTTTATTTTCTCGGAATGTTAGAGTTGCCGAAGATTATTTAGTTACCATAGTTGATTTTTCTGATGGTAAGATTAAAAAATTAAAATTTAAATCGGCTAAGGGGTGTTTAGATGACCAGAGGTAGAAGATGAGGGGTAATCCTTTAAAATCTTATAAAAGAGTATGTAGTGTTTGTAGTGAAATATATGACACTACGGCTAAAAGAGGTAAATTCTGTCCTATTTGTCTTAGAAAAAGAGAGTTAAGTGCTATTGATAAAAGATTAGAAGTTATTAAATATAAGAAAGAATATAATATTCCTCTTAATGAATTGGGACATAATATAAGTTATGATGAAATAATGAAATTAAAAAAGATGGAAGATGAAGTTATTAGATTAACAGGAGGTAGAAAATGGAACATAACGAGTTAATTATTAAACTAATAGAGAACTTACAAAAGATGTTAAGTTTGTCTGATTTAGATAGAAGTTTAATGGGAAATGCTTTTTGGGAAATTACAGACAGAAAGATAGAACTACACGACCCAACAAAAGTTAAATTAAAAAAAGGAATATATATTGTAGAAAATACTCAATCTGAACCAAAGGGAAAATCTATTATTGAACCAACTAAATTAAAGGAGGATAAAAATGGAAGAATTAATACAAAGACACATTAATGATAATCCCGATAGTTTGGACATCGGAACGGCAGGAAAAGGCGGTAATATCAAAGTATATGGTAATTTTAATGAGATAGAAGAATTTAAAGCAAAGATAAGTAATGCTATTCTTATTAGAAAATACGCTAATGAACTTATTGAGAAAGAGTTAAAAGTAACTACTGATTAGTCTAACAATACCAAAAGGTTTAAATACCTATTTTTATTATTTATTTAGTATAGTAACACCCAAAGTTAGAAGTTATTGATAGAAATATCAATGGCAAATATACAAGAAATCAAAAACAGCATAGAAAGAATAAAAGAGGATAGTTCTAATTCTAATACCTTAATTCAAAATGGTATTGTCTTTAAAAGAGAAGAAATTGGGGGTAAAGTTAGATATTCTTATACAATTTATTTAGATGGTAAAGTTACTGAACAAGGATTTTTAGAGGATTTAGCGTATGCTCACACACAATTAGAAAATCTTATTGTAGGAAAAAAAGTGGAGGATAAGTTGGCTATTATTAAAGCCCAAAAGTTAGATGAGTAAAGAAACTTATTCTGTTAAATGTAAGAATTGTAATTCTGAATTTACATATA